>CAJDWV010000020.1_pt1 | contig 28388 bp, 29 predicted proteins | sample 7391731 | NCBI WGS metagenome assembly CAJDWV01 (sample SAMEA7055746, study PRJEB34461) | soil metagenome | biome: terrestrial ecosystem; feature: Peninsula; material: soil | place: Antarctica | collected 2016
TGCGCTTCCTGCCCGAGGACGCCGCTGAGGCCGTTCGACGTCATTTTCTGGCTACTGTTCATGCGTCCGAGCACGCCGAGCACCAGCGGTGCCAGCATGACCAGCAAGCGCCCAGCGTCCGAGGCGCCGAGCCCGCTGGTCTGTCCGAGACCTTGCGCAGCCTGATCGCGTCGTCCACCGAAAATATGCCCAAGGATGGATGCGCCCTGTCCGCCGCCGCCAAGCACACCACCGAGCAGCCCGCCAAGATCCACACCGGCATGATCCTTCTGCAATGCATTGTGCAGCGCATCGGCGCCCTGCGGCGTGGACGCATTCCGCGCCAGGCCGCCGAGCAGCAAAGGCAAGGCTTGCATGGCGGCGCTCTGTACCTGGGCCGGATCGATGCCGAGTTTCTGCGCAATTGCCTCGATCTGCGGCTGATTCAGTTCACCGAGTACGGCGCTGGTCAAATCGGTCATGATATTTCCTCCTGCGTGGATTGCGCCATCCTATCCGACATCGTCGCCCGCTGCGGTACGCTGCTGGGCCGGAGGCGGCGAAAACGGGATCGAATCCGGCGAAACGGCGCCACCCGAGATGATGAAGCTCATCGCCTGGTCGACAGTCCAGTTGGTCGGCGTGATTTTTTCGACAGGCACGATTTCAAGATAACCGGAAGTGGGATTGGGCGTGGTCGGCACATATACCGCGGCGAGTTCTCGGCCGCTGCCCTGCTCGCGGATGACGCGGGTGACAAAGCCGATCGCCTTCATCTGATCGTTCGGAAAATCGATCAGCACCACACGCTGCGTACCGTCGGGTTTCGTCTGCAGGATGTCCAGCAGCTTGCGAGCACTGCCGTAAATCGTGCTTGCGAAAGGTATGCGCGCGATAAAGGTGTCGAACCAGAGCAGCATGCGCTGGCCGAATACCCGATGCGCGAGCACGCCCGCAAGAAGGATCACGAGTACCGTTGCAATCAGCGAAATCGCATTCTGGACCCAGTGCTGGTTCAGCCAGCCCATGACGTAGGGATGGTTCTGCGCAAGTCGGCTGAGCAACGGCGCGGTCAGCGGTTGGCTGACACCCGACAATAGATCGAACACGAACCAGACCACGACCCATGTCAGCCACAGCGGCAGCAGCGTCAGAAGACCAGTCAGGAAGATGCGTTGCAGGGTCGGGCGATTTTGTTGCACGGCGCAATTCTACGAAGCTGATACTGACCGGATGCTACACGGTCGAGCCCGTCCGCGCAGGCGTGCCGGACGCGCCGAATGATGTGGCGGGCACACTCCCGTTCTGATCTTCGAGCGCGCCTGTTAGCATGCGTGTCTCTGCAGTCCGGCGCGAATTACGCCGTGCATCCTGCTCTCATTTAATGGAATCGAGTCATGACCCGAACTTACCTGCCTGTATCCCTTATAGGCGTGCCCACCGACATCGGCGCCGGCGCGCGTGGCGCTTCGATGGCGCCGGAGGCACTGCGTGTAGCCGGGCTGCCCGAGGCGCTCGTCGCGCGCGGGCTGAGTGTGGCAGATCGCGGCAATCTCTCCGGCCCACGCAATCCCTGGCAGCCTCCGCACGACGGCTATCGCCACCTCGATCAGGTCATCGCGTGGTCAAAGACCACGCTGGATGCAGTCGCCGCGGAACTTGCGCAGAACCGTATGCCGATCATGATGGGCGGCGATCATTGCCTCGGGCTGCCCTCGATCACCGCTGTCGCCGCGCATTGCCGCGCGCAGGGCCGCAAGCTGCGGGTGCTGTGGCTGGATGCGCACTCGGACTTCAACACCAGCGACATCACACCGTCCGGCAACATACACGGCATGCCGGTCGCCTGCCTGTTCGGCTACGGCCCGCGCGAGCTCACCCACCTTGGTGGCATCTCGCCGGTGCTCGACAAATCGCAACTGCGCCAGATCGGCGTCCGTTCGGTGGACAAGGGCGAGAAGAAGCTGGTGCACGAGGCCGGCCTCGACATTTATGATATGCGCTACATCGACGAGATCGGCATGCGCCGCGTCATGGAGGAGGCGCTGGAAGGCATCGATAGCGACACGCACCTGCACGTGAGTTTCGATATCGATTTCCTTGATCCGGTCATCGCGCCGGCCGTCGGCACGACGGTGCCGGGTGGGCCGACGTATCGCGAAGCACAACTGTGCATGGAGATGATCGCCGATTGCGGACAACTTGCGTCGCTGGACCTCGTCGAGCTCAATCCGGCTTTCGACGAACAGAATCGCAGTGCGGAACTTCTGGTTGATCTCGTGGAAAGCCTGTTCGGCAAGTCGACTCTTATGCGCAGTTGACGCATCAACCGTCTGTCGGATCCGCGCGGTGGAACACATGCTTCATGACGAAGTCGGGCGTGACTTCCTCATTGCTGAGCAGCATCGCCACCAGTTCACCGCCAAGTACCTGTGGCGCAATCACGACATCCGGTTGCGCAAGCTTGACGCGACGCAGATGCGCCGCGTCGTTGACGGCCGCCAGCGTGCGCGCGCTGCCGCCAAGCTCCTTGACGGCCAGGATCACGAAGGCATTTTCCGAATCGTCAGCCAACATCGCAAGCACTGCTTCGGCACGATCGGCGCCCGCCTCACGCAGTACCTCGATATTGCTCGGGTCACCAACCAGCATGTCGCCCTCGCGACTTTCAGTGTCTTCTGGCGCAGTGCGCAGCAGGCGCGTGACCGGATGGCCGCGTCGCGTGAGTTCGCGTGCCGTATTGCTGGCCAGCGAACCGTTGCCGATGACGACGAAATGATTTTCCCGTTTCATGCGCGATCCCCTGCGGTTGACGATGCGCTTCAGGCTGTTGCTGACCATCGGCGCGATCACGGCGGTCAGCGATGTGGCGAACACCGCCACGCCGAGGATGATGATCGAGACGGTAAATAGCTTCGCTTCGGATGTCTGCGGCGTGATGTCGCCGTAGCCGACCGTACTCATCGTCACCATGCCGTAATACAGTGCGGTAACCAGATCGGTGATCGGTGGACTGTACTGCTGGCCCAGATAATACGCGCCGAACGTCGCGTACATGAGCAACATCGCGATCGACGTCAAGGCGAACAGCGTACTTGCCGCCACACTGCTGCGATCGAACTGGCGCCAGGCGACGAACAACCCGATCAATATCAGGGTGAAGAAGACCAGCAGCGGGCGCGGATGACCATCATGCCCGACGACCAGGCTCGTCGCACCCGTCAGCACCAGCAACAACGCCATAGTCCAGGCCAGGCGCGAGCGCAGCAGCAGCCCGATCGCCATGATCAGCATGCCACCGCCGACCAGCAATGACGGCAACAGGCGCGGCGCGAGGGCGAACTGCCCGTGCAACAGGGAGTCGGCATAGTTGCGAAAGTGTCCCCCGAAATCGAGCTGCAGCAGCAGCAAGCCACCCAGTGCAAGGGCTACTGCGAGCGGCACCTGCGGAAACCAGTATTCGCCACGCACCAGCGCGTACCAGCGGCGGGCGAGTGAACGGATGCGGCTGATCGGGCGCAGTGTCGAATTCACAAGCGCATCTTAGCAGTGCGATCAGGCGACATTCCGCAGCATTTTGCAATGCAGAACGTTGGTGGCAACCGCGATCGGGGCGGCAGGACTCGACCGCTGTCGGAACTAACCCGCTCCAGCGCCTGAGTCCGAACGTGCAGCGTGCATGTGCGGATTCAGTAACACCTTTCTCACTTCCGGTTCAAGACTACGCAATCCCCACGCACGCCCTTCCACCAGCGCATCTTCAGTGCTCTTGCCGTTGATCCATGCAGCGCGCAACGCAGCCAGTGCACCGACGCGATTGCTGCTGGCGCAATGAATCAGGGTCGGTTCATCACTACTTGTGGCGATGAGGCGATCGAACCGCTCCACGTTCGTCGGCGTCAGATCCTGCGCACCGCGAATTGGAAGGTTGTCGTAGGTCATGCCGGCTGCGTGCACTGCCACGGCTTCATCGAAGTCGGGGGTTTCGCTGTCGGTGCGCAGGTCGATGACGTGGCGCACACCGTCTTTCTTGATCAGAGGAATGTCGCTCGCGCCGATGGCGCCGGCGGTGACGATTTCCGGTGTCGGGTGAGCGGCGTCCGGTAACGATTGCAGGATGCTGAATTGCCGCACCTGTCCCGCACACGCGGACAGGGCGAGCATGGCAAGCGACAACAGCACGGTACGAATCATGGAAACCCCGCTAACGAATGGATCGGGTTACACACCACAAGGAATATACACACTCCTCGGATTCCTCAAGTTGATGACGGATAAACACCGGTCGCAACCCTGCCGTGCAACCTCGCGGGAAACATGCCACCAACCACGTAGGCGCGCGCGTCGATCATCCGGCCGAATGTAGCCGCACGCTCGCGGTTCGTGTAGAACGCTCGACATGTACCGAATACGCATGTGGCTGGATCGCCTCAACAGCAGCCTTTGGTTTGTGCCGAGTCTGCTCGTAGTGGCGAGCGTGGTGCTGGCCTATACGGCGCTTGCGATCGATTCGACACTGCCAAATGACTGGTGGGAGGACGCCACTGGCCTGACTGCGCTCTTTGACGTGCGCATTGGCGGTGCCACGGCCACCTTGCAGGCCATTGGCGGCTCGATCATCACCATCGCTGGTGTGGTCTATTCCATCACGATCGCCGCGATGACATTGGCCGCGGGCCAGTACACCTCACGCGTATTGCGCAATTTTATCCGCGACCGCGCCAACCAGGCAGTGCTCGGCACGTTTCTCGGCATATTCGTCTACTGTTTGTTGATCATGCGCTCGTTGTCGGGCATCAGCGACAATAGCCACGCGCCGCCACTGGCCATGCTGATGTCGCTGGTGCTGGCGTTGATCGGTGTAGCCACGCTGATCTTCTTCATTCATCACATTGCCCGCAGCTTGCAGGCCACCAGCATCGTGGCTTCGATCGCCGATAGTGCGCTGCCGTCCATAGATCGTCATTTTCCCGACCGTTTCGAGCCGCCCAAGGAAAATGACGTTGGCTTGAACCGGCCGGATGGAGAACACCGGCTGATCTTGCGGTCGCGGCGCAGCGGCTATGTCACCGGCATCGACTTCAAGAACCTGGTCCAGGCGACCGATGCCTGCAATGCCCTGCTGCGCGTCTACCGGGGGCCGGGCTTTTTCGTCACTGAAGGCGAAGCCATCGCCAGCGTTCAGTCGGCCGACGAGCTGGAGGGCGACACCATCGACAATCTGCTCCAAGCATGGTCGTTCAGTTCGCAGCGCACGCTGGAGAATGATCCGGGCTACGGGCTCCGACAGTTGGTCGACGTCGCGCTGAAGGCACTCTCCCCGGGCGTCAACGAGACTACCACCGGCATCATGTGCGTCAACTGGATCGGCGTAATGCTGGTACGCATGTCCGGGCGCCGCCTGCCGCCGCAGATACTGTCGAGTGAAAAGAATATTCGCGTTCTGACCAACGCACCGCGCATGGGCGACTTCATTGCGTTGGGCTTCGATCAGATCCGCCAGAATGCCACCGGCAACGTTGCCGTGCTCGAACGCCTCCTGGAAGTGCTGCTGACCCTTGCCAACAGCACCGGCGCGCGTGTTTGCCAGCAACCGATCCTGCGCCAGACCGAAGCCATCGAAGCAATGCTCGATCCTGGCATCACGTGGCCCCCTGACCGCGAAGTCCTGCAGGAATTGCTCCAGGCGATCCGGACCGCGTTCGGCATGGAAAGCGACGAAACGAACGAACCGGAAAGGAACGCACCGGCCTCCGATACGGCGCGTTGAGAGTGTCAATTCCTGCACTGGCGACCGGCAAAGGACCAGATGCGATTCCCTGCCTGTGAGTGTGTCGAATCGCTGACTGCAGCATGTGTCTACTGAACCGTGATAGCCGCACCGCTGCGGTCGTACGAGTACTGATCAATCGTGGTGGGAAAGCCGTCCGGACCCGTCGTGGTCAGCTTGACGTAGCCACAGTTGGTCAGACCGGTGTCGGTATTGGAATCGGTGTGATCAATGATCTGCGCGCGCACCATTTGCCCACCTTGAGGCATTCCTGGAGCGTGGGCTTGTGCCTGAATCGCCTGATCACTTGATTCCGGGTGCTGTGAGCCACGAAAAAAAGCAGGCGGGTTTCCGCGTCTGCCTGGATTTGTTCAGAGCCTCTCCGGGTGCCGTATCGCTGCTGGTTACGGCCCTTCGGTGGTGCGGCTACTGACAGTGTAGTAGTCAGCGAAATATCGTCGAAATACGGGTTGAAGTCCGTACGTTTGCTCCGCAATCACCGTCGCCGCTGTCGATCGTGCCCGCCGATGCCCATGCGCGTCGTGGTCATTACGTCACGAACTGCATTTGGCGACAGCGTTGCAGCGCGGCCGAACATGCGTTGCGCGTATGAGTGCAAGATCGGCTCCCGAAGACAACGGTCGTTGGCAAACGTAAGATGCGCACAGGATCGCTGCACAAAGGTGTCAACATGCTCAACACGACCGTCCACTCCTCCGGCATGACGCGCTGGTCCCTCATCGTGGCTTTTCTCGCGATCGTCGTCGGCGTGGTCGCCCTGCTCGGGATACTGCTGTCGGGGCCGCTGTACCGCACCGGCGTTCTCAAGCTCGGACCAGCGTTCGGACTGATGGGACTGGGCGCCAAGGTCGGCATGGCGGCGATCGTGATCGGTATTTTGGGTGTGATCCTCGCACTCGTGGCGCGCCAGAGCCGCGGCGCGTGGCTGGCCGGTTTCGCCATCGTGCTCGGGCTGCTCGCGTTCATGCCGCCGTGGATGTTCCGTAGCAAGGCCGCATCCGTGCCACCGATCCATGACATCAGCACCGACACAACCAACCCGCCCGCGTTCCAGGCTCTCTTGCCGCAACGCCACGATGCGCCAAACCCTGTCGAGTACGGCGGCGCGGGAATCGCCAGCCAGCAGCAAACGGCCTATCCGGATATCCAGCCGCTTGACCTTGCCGCATCAACGCAACAGGTGTTCGATGCCGCGCTGGCCACGGCCCGCGACATGGGCTGGGAAATCGCTGCACAGGATCCATCGCAAGGCCGTATCGAGGCAACCGCAACGACATTCTGGTACGGCTTCAAGGATGACGTCGTGATCCGTATCCAGCCCGAATCCGATGGCAAGACCCGGCTCGACATCCGCTCGCTGTCGCGCGTCGGCAAGAGTGATGTTGGCAAGAACGCCGATCGAATCCGCTCGTTCGAGCAGCGGATCAAGAAGCGAATTGGCACCTCGTAGGCTGGGCTGAAAAGTCCAGAACCCAACTCGCCAGAATGCGGCGACCGATAACTCGACGACCGCTCCGACAAAGTGCCGATCGCCCATGCCTGTTCCCGGCAGTGAACGTCATTCACGCTGTCGCCGGTAATGGGCAAGATCCACTACGGCAGGAATCATCCACATGCTGACGACTGATCCCGAAAAGTTTCTTGCTGCATTCCCGACGCTGCAACCGCGCGCGGACCGGGCGATAACTGCGCGCGCAGCATTCCTGATCAGTCCATCCAGCTTCACTCTGGCTGTCGAATCGGCCAGCGACAACCGCTACATGGACCTTGCGCACACGCCCGATCCGCAACGCGCGCTGGTCCAGCACGCTGCGTTGGCGGAACGCTTGCGCGAGGATTTGCCGGTCATCGTTTTCCCGGGTGATCCCGATTGCCCGGACGGAGTGTTTCCCAACAATGTGTTTGCCACGGCACCGGGCCGGCTGATCATCGGGCGCATGCGCCATGCAGTGCGGCGGCGCGAAGCCGAGCGCCACGACATCCGCGCTTTCTTTCGCGACCTGCTGGGCTATCGCGAAATCGACCTCTCCGGCACCGACTTCGTCGCGGAACTGACCGGCGCGCTGGTGATCGACCGCGCGCGCGGCGTCGGATTGTGCGGATTATCCGAGCGCTGCGACGTGGCGGGTGCCCAGGCCATGCACGAAGCGTTCGACCTTGAGCTGACGTTCTGTTTCGATCTCGCGCCGGGCGAATATCACACCAACGTCGTGCTGGCGTTGCTCGCCGGGCGGTTGCCGATCATCGCAGCCGACGGATTTGCGGATCCCGCTGTACCTGCAGCCATCACGCAGGCATACGGTGATGTCATCGCGCTCAATACGCCGCAGCGACACGCCTACGCCGGCAATGCCATCAGCTTGTCAGGCAATCGTGTCTGGATGAGCGCGCGTGCCGCCGCGTCGCTGACGACCGATCAGTATAGGCAACTGGGCGATCACGGGTTCGCTGTTGCGACGATCGATCTGTCGGAAATCGAAAAGGCCGGCGGCAGCCTGCGATGCTGCGTTGCGGAAATTTTTTGATCACGGCCGCCCCGGCCTAAGGCCGTGCATTGGTGCGCCGCAGCACGGCAAAAATGCAGTTGCCACGGCAACGAATGCCAAGCAAAATGCGCTCGCTCATTCTTGTCGATTGCCGCAACGGAGTGAATCCGTGAGCTTGCCGTCAGACAAGGCTAGCAAGCTGATCACGGAATATCGATGAGCGAACGAAAGGTCGTCTGACCCAGGTCACCGATCGACTATTGGTGCGGACTGCCATACCACACTGTGCGACGCAGATTTCGTTCCGCGAGAACTCTTGAAGTATCACATCAACGGGGAACCCCATGCGTAAACCCATCACCTCGGCCATTCTGGCCGCGCTCGTCGCTGCGGGCGGCATTACTGCCACCGCCCATGCCGGGCCCACGCCGGCCGACGACATGCTGCTGTTTTCGGCCCAGCCGTTCGACACCCAGCGCGACACCCTCGCGCCGCCGATGCCGTTCTCGTTGCAACCGGCTGCGGCAGGACTGCAGATCGTGCAGTTCAACGACACCATCCAGCCCAACTGGCTGGACGCACTGAAGGCGCGTGGTATCACGCCGATCCAATATGTGGCCAACAACGGCTACATCGTCTGGGCCGATCAGGACGCGCTTGCGCGACTGGCGTCGCTGCGGGATGCGGATTCCTTCACCCGCGCCTCGGCAGCCGTCTGCAGCAGAATCCGGCCGACCACACCGAGATCGACTTGACCGTGCAGATCTATCGTCATGCCGGCGATTCGGCCACGCGCAAGTTCATTGCGCAGCTTGCGGTGCTGCCGCAGGACCAACAGGCGCCACTCGGCTCGGGCAAGTTGTCGCTCGACTGGTCGCCGATCCTCGCCTTTTCCAACGTCAAGATTCGCGCGCGCCTGTCCGACGTGCCGGCAATTGCCGCGCGCAACGACGTGACCTTCGTCGGCGAGCGCCTGCCGCGCAAGATGATGGACGAGAAGCAGGACATCATCCTGACCGGTGACTTCGCGCCGGCCGCGGGATCGATCGATTATCTGCAGTTCCTGATCGACAAGGGTTTCAGCCAGGATCCGGCCGATTACCCGATCGTCGACGTCACCGACAGCCCGATCCACGAGGGCGGCACCGGCCCGACGGTGGTCAACACGGCAGATCAGATGCTTCACGTCGGTGGCAACTTCGCCAATCCGAGCCGCGTGGCGTACTTCAACAACTGTTCAAGCACACCGAGCACGTCCGTGGGCGCTATCGACGGTCACGGTGCGCTGAACGGTGGCATCGTGGGCGGTTATGACCAGACGGCTGGCGCACCCTACCAGGATGTCGACGGGCACCAACTCGGCCTCGGCGTTAATCCGTTTGGCCGCGTGGCGAGCACGGCGATCTTCGTGCCGGGCTACAGCATCGACGGTTGCGGCAATACAGACTTGGGCGTGATCAAGAGCGTGTGGCAGGCGGGCGGGCGCATCAACACCAACTCATGGGGCTCGACGTCTCCGCCCAGCACCTATGACGAGTCCGATCAGGCCTACGATGCCGGAACGCGCGATGCCGATTCCACGCAAGCCGGCAATCAGGAAATCATCCAGATCTTTGCGGCGGCCAACAGTGGCCCGGGTGCGGCGACCGTTTCCTCACCCGGTGCGGGCAAAAACGTCATTACCGTCGGCGCTTCGGAAAACTTGCGACCGCAGTGGTCCGACGGCTGCGGCGTAGGGCCTTCCGGCGCCGACAATCCGGGGGATGTGATCAACTTCTCCAGCCGCGGCCCGGCGCCCGGCAATCGCGTCAAGCCCGAAGTCATCGGGCCGGGTACGCACATCCAGGCGCGCGCAAGCATCTTCTCCGGCTACAGCGGCAGCGGAGTGTGTGACAAGTTCTATCCGACCGGCCAGAGCATCTTCGCCTCATCCTCAGGCACCAGCCACTCGACGCCGGCCGTAGCCGGCGTGTCCTCGCTCGCCTATTACTGGATAGCCGAGGGCGGTCGCGGCTCGGCAGCAGGTACCATCGACGAGGAAGGCGGATCACGTACCCCCAGTCCAGCCATGATGAAGGCTTGGCTGATCGCGCATCCGACCTACCTCACCGGCGTCAGCGCCAATGACACCCTGCCGAGCAACAGCCAAGGCTACGGCATGCCCAATCTGACGCTGATGTTCGACGACACACCCAAGGTGCTCATCGACCAGAGTGAGCTGTTCACCGCCGCCGGCGACAGTCGCAGCTACACCTGGGGCGTGGCCGATCCAAGCAAGCCGGTGCGCATCGCGCTGACCTGGACGGACGCGCCCGGCGCGCTCGGCACCAGTCCACAGGTCAACAATCTGGACCTCAGCGTCGTCGCCGGCGGTGGCAACTACCTCGGCAACCGCTTCAACAAGGAGTGGAGCGTCACCGATGGCCCTGCGGATACCAAGAACAACTACGAGGCTGTCTTCCTGCCGGCCGGTACCGCCAGCGATCTTGCGATCACCGTCAACGCCACGGCGATCAACGGCGATGGCGTACCGAACACCGGTACGGCGACCGATCAGGATTTCGCGCTGGTCTGCTACAACTGCGCGCGGGCACCGACCTTCACGCTGTCATCGCCCGATGGCGACATGAATGTCTGCGCCGGCACCGACTACACCGCGACGATCAACGTGGGTGTGATCCAGGGTTTCAATGACCCGGTTGATCTGGCCCTCAATGGTGTGCCTGCCGGTGCAACCGGTTCGATTGATCCGGCCACGGTGACTCCGCTGCCGGGTAGCGCGCTGCTGTCCATCATCGATTCCATCACAGTGGCGGCGGGAGACTATGTGGTCGGCGTGGATGCAACCTCCGGCTCGATCGCCAAGAGCATCGACTTCGATCTGACCTACTCGACGCAGTCGCCCGAGGCGCCAGTGCTGGATGGGCCGGCCGACGGAACGGTCGGTACCCCACTCACGCCGACGCTAACCTGGAATGCGTCTGCCGAGGCGGTCACCTACCTGGTCGAAGTCGCGGATGATACGGACTTCACCTCTATCGTCGCATCCGCGGAAGTGGCGGATACGGCCTGGACAGTAAGCCCGGAGCTGGATCCAAACCACCGTTATTATTGGCGTGTGACCGCGAAGAACGCGTGCGGCGACAGCCTGAATCCGGTACCGACGGCCGATACGATCTTCCTTGATGGTTTCGACGGCCCGCAGCCGAGCGCGGAATACCGCGAGTTTATTACGCTGTCAACGCCGGGGTCCTGCCCGCTGGACACGACGGAAGTCGTGCTGTTCAGCGACGACATGGAGTCGGGAATAGGCGACTGGACACACTCGGCGGGTCCCGGTACCGATAGCTGGACGCTGGGCTCGACTGCACACAGTGGCACCATGGCATGGCAGGCCAACAACTTCGGTGCCATCACCGATCAGCGGCTTGTGTCACCAAGCATCGCTCTGCCAAGCGATCTTGGTGTCCTGACCCTGGCATTCTGGAACCGGCAGTCGATGGAGGACAGGAGTAGCGGATGCTATGACGGCTCCATCATCGAGATTTCCAGCGATGCAGGCGCTACCTGGACGCAGATCACCGCGGGCTTGCTCACCGATCCGTACGATGGTCCGATCAGCTCGTCCTTCAGCAATCCGCTGGGCGGTCTGGATGGCTGGTGTGGAGATCCGCAGGAGTACCTCAACTCGGTAATCGATCTCGCGCCGTATGCGGGGCAGACGGTGCAGTTCCGCTTCCGCATGGGCAACGATTCGTCGGTTGGACACGCCAACCCGGGTTGGGCGATCGACGACGTCAAGATCGCCGGTTGCGAGGTCAACTAAACGCCGGGGCGGTACCGCAAGGTGCCGCCCGTTGCGCCTTGTTTCCACGCTGACTTCCAATCCCGCCACTCCGGCGGGATCTTTTTTTGTTGTTCTTCGCACAACAAATCAACGTATGCAAAAACGCCAAAGGCATCGCAGTTCAGCACTGATTCAATACCGGCTAAGGAGACTGTCATTCGAATGCAGGTTGCAACACCCTCTTTCCATTTACGAAGCAGCGTTTCCACGATCGGGATAATAAAAGTGCCAAAGCAAAGCCCATTCCTGCGGAGAGCCGTGCTGGCGCTCGTAGCAGGAATGATGATTGCGGGCGCAGCAGGAAGCAGCGCCGCACAGGTGGATCACGGAAAGATCAGCGTCGAGCAGGCCGTAAAGCAGGTCCAGCAGGAGACCGGCGGCAAGGTGCTTTCCGTGCACGTCGTAAACATGGGCACGCGGCAGGTTTATCGCATCAAGGTTCTAAGCCCCGATGGCCAGATGCGCGTGATACAGGTACCTATGGAGCCATAGAAAAGCAATACGGTCGGATCAATCACCGGGAGCGGCCCGGCGCCAAAGCGGCCATGCAGAACAGCGTGGCGCTGGCGAAAACACAGGAGAGATGAGCGATGCGCGTGTTACTGGTGGAAGACGAGGCACCGCTGCGTGAAACCCTGGCGGCGCGCCTCAAGCGCGACGGCTTTGCGGTGGATGCGGCCAGCGATGGCGAGGAAGGTCTTTACCTCGGGCGCGAGGTGCCGTTTGATGTGGCGATCATCGATCTTGGCCTGCCCAAGATGTCCGGCATGGAGCTCGTGCATGAATTGCGTGAGTCCGGCCAGAAGTATCCGATCCTCATCCTGACGGCGCGATCGAGCTGGCAGGACAAGGTGCAGGGACTCAAGAACGGCGCCGACGACTATCTGGTCAAGCCATTCCACGTCGAGGAACTGCTCGCACGCCTGAACGCCCTCGTGCGCCGCGCGAGTGGCTGGTCGCGGCCACTGTTGCAGTGCGGACCGATCGTGCTGGATACCACGGCGCAGACCATCGAGGTCAACGATACGCCGGTGGATCTCACCAGTTACGAGTACAAGGTACTCGAATACCTCATGCTCCACGCCGGCGAGCTGGTATCCAAGGCCGATCTCACCGAGCACATCTACCAGCAAGATTTCGATCGCGATTCGAATGTGCTGGAAGTATTCATCGGCCGCCTGCGCCGCAAGCTCGATCCGGAAAACACGATCAAGCCGATCGAGACAGTGCGTGGGCGCGGCTACCGGTTTGCTCTGGAGCGTATTGACGTGCCGGAAGAAGAAGCCGTTATCAACGAATAGGAACCGCAGTGACGCGTCCGCTGTCGCTGCAAGCGCGTTCCCTTACCGCAGCGGGAATCGCGCTTGTGGCATTTATGGGGATCACGTTTTTCGCACTGGATCGCGCGTTTTATGACGCGGCGGAAAGCTCGCTTCGCGAGCGCCTGCAAGGCTACATGTACGCGTATCTGGCCGCGTCGGACACCAATCGCAGCGGCTTGCTGATTCCGCCCGAGGTGGGCCCGGACCCACGTTTTGATCGCCCGCTGCGCAGCGGGTTGTATGCCGGCATTTCCGGCGATCATATCCTTGGGGGCGAACCCGAATGGCGTTCGCCATCGGCCAACGGCCGCGACTTGCCGTTCCAGGAAAGGTTGCCGCGCGGTAGCGTCCGTTTTGCGGGTCCGCTCGATACGCCGGTCGGCGAACTGTTCGTGCTGTCGCAGGGCGTCGACTGGACCACAGCGCGGCATGACACGCTGCATCTGACTTTCCACGTCGCCGAGGATACGACCGGACTCAACCAGCAGGTCGAGGTGTATCGGCGCACGCTGCTTTTCTGGCTGGGCGGGCTCGCCGCAGTCCTGCTTCTACTGCTGGTTGGCGTGTTGCGCTGGAGTCTTGCACCGCTTCGCCAGATCGCGGCGGACCTGCGACACGTGGAGCGCGGCACGCGCCAGAACTTGGGAGGCAACTATCCGCAGGAACTCTCGCGCCTCGCCGTCAACATCAATACCTTCATCGACGCCGAACGCGATCGCCTTGAGCGCTACCGCAACACGCTGTCGGATCTTGCCCACAGCCTGAAGACGCCGCTTGCGGTAATGCGCAGCCAGCTCGAATCGGAGGAGCGAAGCGCTGCGCTGCGCTGGACCGTTCTGCAGCAGGTCGGGCGCATGGACGAGATCGTCGCCTACCAGCTCTCGCGCGCGGCGACCTCAGGCCATCAGACGTTCGCAACCCCGCTCCCGGTTGAACGGTTTGCCGAGGAAGTGGTGCAGTCGCTGGAGAAGGTCTATGCGAGCAAGGGCATCCTGTGCGAATTCGACATCGACGCGGATGCGCGCTTCTACGGCGATCAGGGTGACCTCATGGAGTTGCTCGGTAATCTGCTGGAAAACGCATTCAAATGGGGCAGACACAGCGTCATGCTGAGCGCACGCGCACTACCGGACGACTCCGATCGCAGCGGACTTGAAATCGTCATCGACGACGACGGTGAAGGCGTGGATGCCGAGCGAATTGAAACGCTGTTGCAGCGCGGAGTACGTGGCGATGAGCGCGTGCAGGGACATGGCATCGGGCTCGGTATCGTGCAGGACATCCTGCGTGCGTACGCGGGCGAACTGCATGTGAGCCAGTCACCCGCCGGGGGCGCGCGCTTCACGGTGCGCATTGGTGGCGCGCGGCCAGAATGATGGTGCAGAGCACGGGCCACTGACTGGATTGCATCGGGCAGACGCACGCACTGCACTGACCATCGCTCGGCGTTGCCACCCGATGCACGCGGCAACTTCCTGCAATTGCGCGTCCCGGGGCGAGCGACTATGGTGGCGTGCCGGGCCGGGGTCGCCCGGCCCTTCCCGTCCAATACCGGAGTCGTCATGCATCGCATCCTTTGGTCCATCGTGTTCGTTGCGCCGTTCCTGCTGGCCGCCTGCAACTCGTCGCCACCAGCCGACAACGCCGAAACCACCACCGCACCGGCTCCTGCCGTGACGCCAGCCCCTGCGGGCGACCAGGTCGCCACCGCGTCGAATGATGACGTGGCTCCCGCTCCAGCCGAAACGGTTGCTGCTGCCGAGCCGCCACCGGTAGGTACCTGTGGCGACCAGAGTAGCGTGACGGCCGATGAGCGCATTGCCAACACCGTCCGCTGGTCGACCGCCAGTGAGCAGGACAACTTCGGATACGACGTGTATCGCGGCGACAGCGAGAAGGGCGATTTCACCAAGCTCAATGCGGAGCCTATCGCGGGTGCGGGCACCTCGGATACGCCGCACAAGTATGAATACCGTGACGACACGATCGATCCGTGCAAGAGCTATTGGTACTACGTCGAAGCGATCAGCACCTCGGGTGATCACGAGAAGTTCACTCCGACGTTCCAGTCCAAGGCCAAGCGGCGTGCCGCGGACGATGGCGTAGCAACGCCGGCTTCGACGGACGATGCGGCGAAAGAGGCCCCGACGGAAGATTCCGCGAACGAGTGAGCGATCCCGCGCTCGATTCGAGCGCCGCGGGTCTGCGCGGCATCAATGCGTACTGGCACGCGCTCGACGCCGAGGGGATCCGCGGCGGCGAGCATCGCGCGCTGATCGGCGGCCTGTGGGACGAGGTCGGACTGCTGCAGTTCGAATTCTTCAAGCAGACCGGGCTCGAACCGCGGTATCGCCTGCTCGATGTCGGCTGCAGCCTACTGCGCGGCGCACTACATTTTGCCGGCTGTCGCGATGCCCGCAATTACTGCGGCATTGATGCGAATGCGCCACTCATCGAGGGCTCGTATCCGAATCGCGCAAGCGCGAGGTGGCAGCATGGCTCGCCGTTGCGGCTGGATCGGACTTGTCGGGGCTGACGGCACAACGCAACTTTCATGTAAAAGCCTCGGACACGAGGCACATAAGGCGCAGGACAGAAGCTGACTTCGTTGGTCACGACCGGCAACCACAAACGCCACACTTGATTGAAAAAAAACAGGCACTGCAGCAATCGGCCACCCAGCAGCTAACTGCGTCCATCTGGATAGCCTACTTCGTGTTCTTCATGCGCTTCGTAGTTCAGTCTTTTCACATACTTGCGCAGAACGGCGAGCAAGCAAACGGATGAATCGGGTATCCTCGCGCCACCGTCTTCACACGATTGCCGATGCGCCAGCACCTTTACGATCTTGTCCTGTTCAGTACCTATGCGGAGCTGCGTGCGGAGCGCTCGCGCAGTTATCTTGGCCTGATCTGGTGGGTGGCCGAGCCGGCCATGATGATGGGTGCGTTCTGGCTGGTGTTCGACGTGGTCCTGAAATCCGGCGGTCCGGAGTATCTGCCATTCCTGCTGATCGGCCTGACCGTGTGGCAGTGGATGAAGTCCTGCATCACGCACTCGGGCTATTCGATCTGGACCAACCTGCCGCTGGTGCGCCAGGCGCGCCTGCCGATTCTGATGTTTCCACTGGTGCAGATCCTCGCCGACACTGTCAAGTTTCTTTTCATCTTTGCGCTGCTGCTGGTCATCCTGTGGGTGAGCGGTTACCCGCCGAACAAAGCGTATCTGGCGCTTATCCCGTTGTTCGTATGCGTACTGATCGCATCGGCGGGAGCGAGCTTTATTCTGGCGGCGATCGTGCCGCTGGTGCCGGACCTGCGCTTCGTCATCGAGCAGGTGCTGACCGTGGTGATGTTCATGTCCGGCGTGGTGTTCTCGCTGCGCGACGTGCCACCACCGCTGAAGGGGTGGATGGCGCTCAACCCGGTGGCCGTGATCATGGACAACACGCGCGACATCCTCATGTACGGATTGTGGCCGAGTTGGGTGGGGCTTTCGAAGGTCGCGCTGATCTCGCTGGGCGCCTGCGCACTCGGCATCTTCATCGTGCATCGGCTGAGTCCACGCTATCCGAAACTGGCGGTTTGAGCGATGAGTAACAGCAACCGCGGCGATCCGCTGGTCGTCCTCGAACACGCCGGCGTCGCATTCAGCGCACAGCGCCGCGTCGGCAGCGACCGCTACTGGGCGCTCAAGGATGTCAGTTTGACGCTGCGCCGCGGCGAGCGCCTCGGCATTATCGGTCGCAACGGCGCCGGCAAGAGCACCTTGTTGCGCCTAATCGCAGGCATCCTCGCACCGGACTGCGGAAAAATATGGCGTGCCCCGGTGTCGTGCCAGTTGCTGTCGCTCGCGCTCGGTTTCATGCCGCACCTTTCCGGACGCGACAATGCGATCCTGTCGGGCCTGATGCTGGGCCTGCGGCGCCGCAAGATCGAAGACCGGCTCGCCGCCGTGAAGGAGTTTTCCGAACTGGGTGAATTCTTCGAGCAGCAGATCGCGACGTACTCGACCGGCATGACCATGCGCCTCGCCTTTTCGGTGGCAATGCAGGCCGAGCCGGAAGTGCTGTTGATCGACGAGGTGCTGGCGGTCGGCGATGCCGAGTTCCAGGAAAAATCCAGCAACGCGCTGCGCGAGCGCATGCGGGACGGTTACACCGTCGTGCTCGTCAGTCACAGTGAAAAGGAAATTGCCCAGGTCTGTAACCGCGTCCTCTGGATCGAACACGGCGAAAGCGTCATGGAAGGCGATCGCGATGAAGTCTTCGCGGCCTACAACGAGGCCCTACACCTCGAAACCGGCACGTGAGCGCCGCACTCTCGCCTGACGATGGCATCCGCGGCCATACGCATTGCGATCTGCGCTGGGATGGCCGTTGCCTCGAACTCGCGTTGATGGCAGGTACGTCAGGCGAAATCGCCATTGATCTCGACGGCTGTCATTTCGCGCTTGCGGTGACGGAAGCGAATGGCGTGGCGCGCTTTGAATTGCCATTCTCCCCATCCGGCCATGCGCACATCGCCGTTCTGCCACGCTTGGGTCGCGTGGGCCCCCCGTTGCTGGATGGTCCTGTTGAAATCTGCTTTGGTCAGCCCGGTAGGGATACAACCGCCTTCACAGCAAAGCCGCTGGCGCCGATGGCAATGGCACAACATCTGTTGCCGGCGGGCAGCGACGCGCTACAGCGCGACGTCGCAGTAATCGTTCCCGTCTACGACGCACCCAAACTGGTTGCCCGTTGCCTTGAATCGGTGCTGCGTTACAGCGGCGCATATGTGCGCGTGATCGTCATCGATGACGCGAGTCCGGATGCCGCGGTCCAGCCGCTCCTTGAGCGATACGCAAACCATCCGAACGTCGAGGTACTGAGCAACGCGAGCAACCTCGGATTCACGACGACGGTCAATCGCGCCATGCGTCTGGCCGCGCCGGCAGACGTCGTGTTGCTCAATGCCGACGCGGAAGTAGGGCCGAACTGGCTGTCGGGATTGCGCCGCGCCGCGTATTCGCAGGCCGATATCGCTACGGTCACGGCAGTGTCCGATAACGCGGGTGCGTTCTCGGTGCCGGAACTTGAGCAGACGAACCGCATGCCGGCGGGCTGGGACCTCGCAGCGACCGCGCGTGCGTTATGGCAGGAAGCGGGGCTCGTCTATCCGTCGATGCCGACTGGCAATGGATTCTGTCTGTACATCCGGCGCGCGGCTCTGGATGCGGTCGGCCTGTTCGACGAGGCCGCCTTCCCGCAAGGCTACGGTGAGGAAAACGACTTCTGCCAGCGCGCACAGGCAGTCGGCTTCCGCGACATCATTGCGGGCAACGTCTACGTCGCGCACGCGCGCAGCCAGAGTTTCGGCGTAGCGCGGCGCGAAGCGCTGGGTCTCGTCGGTATGCGCATACTGCGCGAGCGCTGGCCCAACTATGATGCGGATGTTGCGCGCGATCTCCACTCGTTCGAACGCCGCGTGCTGGACTGGCGCGTACGGCGCAGTTTCGCGGATGCGAATCCGCAGTCACCGCCAAAACCGCGTGTGCTGTGGCTTGATGACACGCAGGTTGCAACCGTGAAACTCGTGGATTTCGATGTGTGGCGACTCACGCAGGATGGTGACACCCTGCAGTTGTCGCACGATGCTGGCGAGTCAACTGTTGCCTCGGCGCCGTTCACGGCCGCGTTGCATGCAGCGCTACAGATGTACGCGATTGAACTCGTAGTCGAGAGCGGCATACCGATCGCGGAAGTGACGATGGTCGCGGCTCGCCTCGGCATCCCGGCGTTGCGTGTCGCTGGAAACGGTACCGGACTTGCCGCACGTATGCATGCGACGCTGGTGCGCAACGGAAGCCTGCGATGACCCTTCTGCACGCACTCATCACTGGTGTCAGCGGCCAAGATGGCGCGTTGCTTGCCGCACAACTGCTCGCAGCGGGCGTGCGCGTCACGGGTACACGGCGACCAACCGCGAATATAGCGGCGTGGCGGCTCAAAGCACTCGGTATCGCCGAGCACCCGGATTTTCGTGTCCTCGCGTTGGATGTGCGCGACGCAGATGCCTGCCGGCGCCTGCTGCTTGAAACCCGCGCGGATGCGGTGTTTCACTTGGCTGCGCAGTCGTCGGTAGCCGGGTCGTTCTCCGATCCGCTCGGCTCCCTCAGGGACAATGGCCTGTCCGCTGCGAACCTGCTCGAGGCGATGCGGGATGTCGTCCCGTATGCACGTTTCGTGCTAGCCGCGAGCGCCGAGATGCTGGAGGTGGAACATACGCCAGTGGATGAGTCGGCGCCGCTCGCCGCGCGCTCGCCCTATGCGCTCTCCAAGCTGATCGCGCACGGCGCGGTTAGCGCCTGGCGCACGACGTGGGGCATACACGCGAGCAGCGCGATCCTGTTCAATCATGAATCGGAATGGCGCGGAGAGTCATTCGTGACGCGGCGCATCAGCCAAGGCGTTGCACGCATCGCGATCGGTGCGCAACAATGCCTGGCACTCGGCAATCTTGATGCGCAGCGTGACTTCGGTTATGCGCCAGATCATGTCTCCGCGATGAGCCGCATGGCCGAACGTGAGCAGCCAGGCGATTACATCCTCGCGAGCGGACGGGCGACCAGCGTACGCGAATTTGCGACGTTCGCATGTGCAGCCGCTGGCATCACGCTCGAGTGGCGCGGTCACGGTGTGGAGGAAATCGCGGTTGATACACGCGGCACCACGCGCATTCGTGTCGATGCACAACGCCTGCGCCCGGTGGACGCGAAGGTGCTGGTCGGCAATGCCGACAAGGCGCGAAGCGAACTTGGCTTCGTCAATACGCTGGATGTTGCAGCCATTGCCCGACGCATGGTGGAAGCCGACATCGCTCGCGAGCGCGGATGATGTCTGGTGTTTGCTGTATGCACCCATTCAGGAGCGCCCCATGGGCGCGATTCGCGCACTGTCGGTTACGCGGTCGCCCATGATTCTCTTGAAAGACCTCGCAATTGGACACTGCCTCATCGCGGGCATGATCCTCTCCTGCGCAAGCTCCGCCATGACCGCGGGTGTAACCGGATGAAGATAATCCTCAACGTCGACGCGATCAGCGCGCCGCTGACCGGGATCGGACGTTATGCGCTGGAACTCGCACGGGGTCTTGCGCGGCACGAGGCGATCGAGGTGTTGCGTCTTTATTCGGCCTATCGCTGGGTCGATACGCCGGACAGCGCACTTTCGGCCAACGCAACGATCGCCCACCTTCGCCAGAGCCTGCCATTCAAAGGCGTTGCGCTGGAGCTCTACACGATGCTGCGCGGCAACCTGTTTCGTGCACGTGCCCTGCGACTTCGAGACCATGTCCTGCACACGCCGAACTATCTGCTGATGCCGTTTAGCGGACCCGCGGTAACGACGGTGCACGACCTGTCGTGGATCAACTATCCCGAAACGCATCCACCGGAGCGGGTGCGTTTCATGAATCGCCACCTGGCGCCCACACTGGACCGCGCCGATGCGGTGATCACCGATTCTATTTTCATCGCCGACGAACTGGTCGCACGACTCGGCGTACCGCGCGGCAAGTTGCGCGTCGTACCGCTCGGTGTGGACGCAGCCTACCGACCGTTGCCGGCAGCGCAGCTTGCGCCGGTGCTCGCGCGTCACGATCTTGAACCGGGTCAATACCTGCTGGTCGTCGCGACGCAGGAACCGCGCAAGAACCTGGCACGACTGGTGCGCGCGTATTCGGCGCTCCCGGCGACGGTTCAATCCCGCTGGCCGCTGGTCATCGTCGGTACACGCGGCTGGTTGAACGATGAACTGGAACGTACGCTGGCGCCGCTGCAATCGCGTGGCCTCGTGCGGCGCCTCGGCTACGTCGCCGAGCAAGAGCTGCCGATTGTGTACGCGGGCGCACACGCCTTTGCATTTCCGTCGCTTTACGAGGGCTTCGGCCTGCCAATACTGGAAGCGATGGCTAGCGGCGTACCGGTGCTGACATCGAATGTGTCGTCATTGCCCGAAGTTGCCGGTGATGCCGCGATCTGTGTCGATCCCTTCGATGAGGACGCCCTGCGCCAGGGCCTGGCGCGATTGCTTGAGGATGGACCTTGGCGCACTCGATCGGCGCAACGCGGACTGGCGCGCGCATCCGGGTTCCCGTGGTCGAACTGCGTGGATGCGACGGTGGACGTGTATCGCGAGATCTCCGCCCACCACCTGGAGCCCTGATCGGACCGGAGCGTCAACCGACGCGATACAGGATCCCAGCGAGCGTTGCCAGCCAGCCAAGCACCGCTATCATCAACACCGGATCGCGCAACGCGAGCCGACTCGGATCGCCGCCGGCGGCGCGTCCGAGGACCAGCCACAGATAGCGCAACACACCGAGAATCACCCAGGGTGTCGAAAGCACCAGCGGTTGATGGCCGTGGCGATCAAGCACCTGCGGCGACACGGTATAGGCGACGTAACTCGCCAGGGTCACACCGGCGAGTCCGGTCAGTACCCATTCCAGCGAACGCTTGCGATAGCCGAGTGCGGCGCGAGCACCGGGCGCCTGCGCGTGCACGAGATCGCCGTGACGCTTGCCGAGCGCAAGTGTCAATGCCAGCACGAATCCCATGATCACGATCCACGGTGTCAGCGGCACCATCGCCGCAATGCCACCGGCGACGATGCGCAACACGAAACCGCTCGCGACTACGACGCAATCGAGATAGGCGATGCGCTTCAACACCACCGTGTAGGCAACCTGCAGCACGAAGTACACGAGCAGTACGGCGGTTACGCCCCATCCGCTGAATGACGCGATCACCAGTGACGCGAGCGCCAGCACGCCGGCGACTGTCCACGCCGTCTGCGGGGTCAGTGCGCCACGCGCGACCGGTCGGCGGCGCTTGTCCGGATGCTGTCGATCACGCTCGACATCGACCACGTCGTTGCCCGCATAAACCGCAGATGCGGCGAGGCAGAACGCGAAGGTCGCAATCAGCGCGCCGCTTAGTGCGGCCGGCTGCAACAAGGCATTGGCGAAGAATACCGGCAGCAGCACGAAACCGTTCTTGACCCATTGGGTCGGCCGCACAAGTTCGATGAGCGCGCGCACGGTGACGCCTTCTCTCGGCGGCGAACCGGGGTGCATCCGCTCAGGGTGAACCGGTTGCGCGCAGATCGGCGGGGGCCTGACATGTCAGCGCATAGACGCTCGCGTGTTCGGGTTCGATGTGCAATGCACCACCGCACGCGAGCGCCGGCAGTGCCGGGATGACCAGGATGAGAGGCGAGCAGGTAAAACGACGACGGGTCATGAAATACGCATATCGTTCAGGAAGCCAGAGCGGCGCACGGAGATCCCGGCGCGGTGGCCATCCAGTTTAACGCACTGGCTGATGCGGGTTCGGCCCGTAGAAGCGCGACAGCAATTTCGCCACCGTCGGTTCGGCGTGGAAGAGGCAGGTCGGATCGGAAAAATGCAGCTCACTGACCACCGCAAAATACTCGTCCACACTCTCGGCCGCGTATGGATCGATGAGCGTCTCGCGATCGTCCTCGACCGCCTCCTCGATACGGTCGAATGCGGGCTGCATCGTCGCGATCCATTCGCGCCGTACAATACCGCGCGGCAGACGCGGCGTGCCATTCGGATTGCCATCGAGCATGTCGAGCTTGTGCGCGATTTCGTGCACGACGACGTTGAATCCTTCGAACGGATGTGCAAGGTCGTGCGCGACGTCCGACCAGGACAGGATCAATGGACCGCGCTGCCAGGCCTCGCCGACGAGATCATCCTCGATCTCGGTGACCACCCCGGTATGTTCGTCGTGATGCTCGCGGCGCACGCGGAATTCTCCCGGATAGACGATGATCTCTCGCCAGCCCGACAGCCAGTCGAAACCCAGGTGCAGCACCGGCAGACAGGCAAGCGCCGCGATCGCAAGCGCATGTTCGGGCTCTATGTTGTGCTCGGCCGAGGCACTGAAGGATTTTGTTGCCAGAAAGCGATCCGCGAGCGCACGCAACGTAATGCGGTCCGATGCGGACAGCGCCATGAATAGCGCAGATGAGCCCTCAAGGTGCTGCCATGCCGCATCATCAATGCGTTTCGAGCCCCAGGCGGATGCACGCAGACCCGAAAACCAGCCGAGTGCTATTTGAGCACCCCGGGCACCAGCGATTGCCAGCGATAGCTCGGGCGTCGAGCGGAATCCAAAGGCTCCATTCCCGGGTCAGCTGCCGGAATGACGACGCCGCCCGTGCTCGCAGCCACTCCCGCGCGGCTGGCACTGGCGGTGTCCGTCGCATGTCCGGTGTCCGCATCAGCGGACACTTCCATCGCGGTCGTCGTGCGCGTATCGCTTTGCGCAATGTCCGCACCGAAGTCGCTTGCACGCGAGGCGACAGGTTCCGGCAGCGGATCACCACCGGCCGGGAACAGTGTCGCCGGTTCGACGATGGTTTGCGCAAACGAAGGCGTTCCGCCGAGCGAAAACTCGGCAGCTTGGGCGAATATCGGTCCGGCGAGTCCGGCGATCGCCAGCAGGATCAAATGACGTGTATTCATAGGCTACTCCCGATGATGCGCACCCCGGGCCGGCTATGCTCGCACGAACCGGGGGCTGACTCCAGCATGAGTCGTACACACAGCATGCAATTTGCATGCCGAGATTGGAGACTGCTGGTTGCGGATACACTTGACGCATGTCACGCGATGCTATCGCGCCCGCCGCATTGCTTTCCCTGCTGGGCAGCGTACCGGCGGGTACGCCCGTGTCCGGCAGCGAGCTGGCCGCTCGTTGCCGCATCACGCGTGCGGCCATCTGGAAGCAGATCGATGCGCTGCGTGCGCTCGGCGCACCGATCACCGGCGCAGCAGGTACGGGTTATCGTCTCGAGCGCCCCATTGAACTTCTGGTTGGCGAACAGATCCGCGCTGCAGCCGGGCCTTGCGCCGACGCACTCGATATCGAAGTCCTGTGGCGTTGCGATTCCACCAGCAGCGTGTTGCTGCGCAAGGCGGCAACCGATCCACGATCGGGTCTTGCGTGCCTGGCCGAGATCCAGACGGCCGGTCGGGGACGCCGCGGGCGTGCCTGGCAGATGCCGCTTGCGAGCGGGCTCGCGCTGTCGCTGTTGTGGCGTTTCGATGCTGGCATGGCGAGCCTGTCAGGGCTCAGTCTGGTCGCCGGCGTCGCGATCATGCGCGCGCTGGAAGACTTGGACATCCATGGCTGCGGCCTCAAGTGGCCCAACGATGTCATCGCCAACGATGCCAAGCTTGCCGGCACGCTTGTCGAACTGGGTGGCGACATGCTTGGACCTTGCCATGCAGTCATCGGCATCGGCATCAACGTGCAGCTTGGGTCGATCGGTGCCGGCACGGGCCAGCCCGCGATCAATCAGGCATGGACGGATCTTGCGCAGCTCGCAGAACACAACAGGCCCAGCCGGAATCAGCTTGCCGGTCGCATGGTGGCGCGTCTCGTCGAGGCGCTGGAATTGTTCGCAAAACGGGGTTTCGTCGCATTCATGGACGCGTTTGCACGGTACGATGCACTGGCAGGGAAGGATGTGCAGCTGCTCGCGGCGACGGGAACCCGCGACGCGAAGGTGCTTGGGGTGGATGAACGTGGCGGCCTGCGCTTGCGGAACGCTTCCGGGGAGTTCACGGTGACAAGTGGCGAAATCAGCGTGCGCGCAGCACGTGGCGGCGGGCAATGAAACTTCTGGTGGATTTTGGCAATACCCGGCTGAAATGGGCGAGCTGGGAACATGGGCGATTCGTGCCCGGCGGGGTGTTCGCGCATGCGGATCTCGGCCTCGCAGAGACACTGGGGGCGAACTGGTCGGCGCTGGCACGACCCGAAGCAGTACTCGTGGCGAGCGTTGCCACGCGCCATCAGGAGCAGGAACTAGCTGGCTTCGTCCGAGAGCGCTTCGATCGCGAAGCAGAGCTTTTGACCAGCCCACGCCGCGCCCTCGGCATAGAGACCGTCTATACCGAGCCGCAAAAGCTGGGCATCGACCGGTTCGTGTCGCTGGTTGCGCTGCACGGTCAGCATGCGCGCGCACAGGTGCTGGCCAGCATCGGCACGGCGCTGACGCTGGATGCGCTCGATGTGGGCGGCCGCCACATCGGCGGACTGATCGCGCCGAGCCCTACCATGATGCGCCACGCGCTCGCGACCGGGACCGCGCGTCTTGGCGAAGAGCAAGGCCGCTTCACGCTGTTCGCGGACAATACGGCTGATGCGGTGCACTCCGGCACGCTGCTCGCGGCGATCGCGCTGATTCGCGAGTTCCACGCACAGGCCAGCCGACACTTTGCCCACGATGCGCCGCTTGTGATCACCGGAGGGGGCAGCGCGGAGCTGCATCCGCACCTGCCTGATTCGGAAAACCGCCCCAACCTCGTCCTGCAGGGACTCGCGGTCTGGGCGGAGAAAATGAACCCGCGTTCCTGATGTTCCCCTGGATATAAGGGCTTAGAGCTGCCCGACGACGATCTGGACGAGCAGACTGCTGACTGCAACAGCGATCCACACACCGAGCCCCAGGAGGATCGGGCGGACACCGCTCGCGACCATCCGTCGCAGGTTTGCCGACAGGCCGATCGCGGTCAGCGCCACGATGATCAGGAATTCGGCGAGCATATGGAGCGCCGGCTGCACAGCGACAGGAATCAGACCCACGCTACGCGCTGCCGACGCAACCAGGAACCAGAGGATAAACCACGGAAAGATGCGTGCGAGACTGAATTGGCCAGCCGCCGGGTCCTGCACCTGGCGGCGCTTTTCGCGGATGCCGACGATGACGGCGAGCACCAGGGTGACCGGGATGATCAAGGTGGCGCGGGTCAGTTTTACGATGGTCGCGTAATCACCCGCGGCCCTGCTGTAGGAGTAACCCGCGGCGACCACCGAGGACGTGTCATTGATCGCGGTGCCGGCCCACAGGCCAAAACCCATGTCCGACAGGTTCATCAGGTGGCCGAGCAGTGGAAACAGCAACACCGCGACGACGTTGAACAGGAAGATCGTGGAAATCGCGAAGGCGGTGTCGTGGTCTTCGGGCTGGATGATCGGCGTCACTGCGGCAATCGCCGATCCGCCGCAGATCGCAGTGCCGACGCCGATCAGAATCTTGAGCTTGTCGTGGACGCCGAGCCAGCGGCCCAGCAGCGCGGCCGAGACGAATGCCACTGTCATCGTAATCAGCGTCACGTAAAGCGATTCAAGCCCGGTGCGCGCCACCTGATCCAGGCTGAGGCCGAAGCCCAGCGCAATGATCGACCATTGCAGTATCTGCTTGCCGCCGAACTGGATACCCGGCGTGAATGCTTCGCCCGGCACAAGGAACTGGCGCACGAGGATACCGAGCACGATGCCAAATACCGGTCCGCCGATCAGCGGCGCCAGGCGGCCCAGAAACAGCGCAAGGACCGCAATCACGAGCGCCAGCAGCAATCCCGGCGCACGGGGCATGCGGTCGTGACAGATCGCAATGCCGCGGGACAGTGCGGAAATGGCGTGGCTCATCGGGCCGTGCTCCTGATTGCTGGAGTCATTGTCGACCAGCTCAGCTATAAACAAAAATTGGTATGTCTTATTCTATATATAATATTTATTGATGATAAATATCAGTCCGCGCCAGCTTGAGGTGTTCGTGCAGATCGCACTGTTCGGCAGCGTGCGCGCTGCTGCCGACACGCTGCACATGACCCAGCCCGCGGCGAGTATGGCGCTTGCGGAAATGGAGCGACAGCTCGACGCATCCGTATTCGATCGTGAGCGCGGGCGGTTGCATCTCAATACCCGTGGCCGCGAGTTGCTGCCGCTCGCTCAGGAGCTGCTTGAGCGGCACGCCGAGTTCGGGCGTCGTGGCACGGAATCGGGTGTCGCGCTGCGCGGCGAACTGCGCATCGGCACCAGCAACACGATCGGCAACTACCTGGTCGGCGAGCTGCTCGGCCGTTTCGTCCGCGCCCATCCACAGGTGGCCATCCGCCTGCGCGTCGCGAATACCGCTACCATTGCCGCCGCGATGCTGGATCACAGTCTGGATGTGGGATGCGTGGAAGGTCCGGTAACCGGGCCTTTACTGGAAGTACGTGGCTGGCGCGAGGATCGACTCGTCGTGTGCACCGCACCCGATCATCTGCTGGCGCGCAAGCGGCGTCTCGCGCCGGCGGATTTTGCGGATGTGCGCTGGGTGTTGCGTGAGCCGGGCTCAGCGACGCGCGCGACTACCGAGCGGGTACTCGCCCGGCTTCCGCCCGGCCAGACCGTACTCGAACTCGATCAGACTGAAGCCATCAAGCAGGCCGTCGTAGCAGGCCTCGGTATCGCATGCCTGCCGGAAGTTGCCGTGAGCGACGCCGTGCAGACAGGGCGCCTCAAGGCACTGCAGACGCCGTTCCTTGATCTCGAACGCCGCCTCTCATTGTTGCTGCACCGGCAAAAGTACCGAGGCGGCCTGCTCGATGCGTTTCTGGACAGCATCGGATTCGCCTGATCGCCACGCGATTACATGGCAAGGTTGCATGCCGTGGCCCGACGACCGCGCAAAAAAAACTCCGGGCATCGCTGCCCGGAGTCCATTTTTTGCTAGTGCGTTGTGAGGTGGATCAGACCACCTGCACCTCATCCGCCTGCATGCCCTTCTGGCCCTGCACTGCGATGAAGCTGACGCGCTGACCTTCGGCGAGGGTCTTGAAACCCGAGCCCTGGATCGAGCGGAAATGCACGAAAAGGTCTGCGCCTTCTTCAGGCGTGATGAAACCAAAACCCTTCGCGTCGTTGAACCACTTGACGGTACCCATCTGACGTTCTGCCATGACTTTGAATCCTGCTGCTATGAGAATGAACTTCACGTCCCGGGGACATCCCGGAACGAGACTGGAGCTGCAAGGATTAAAGCGAGGTGAGGCGATGAAGCGATCAGACGATCGACCGCATCGGGCCACGATTCACTGTGACCCTGCGAGCAC
>CAJDWV010000039.1_pt1 | contig 27994 bp, 24 predicted proteins | sample 7391731 | NCBI WGS metagenome assembly CAJDWV01 (sample SAMEA7055746, study PRJEB34461) | soil metagenome | biome: terrestrial ecosystem; feature: Peninsula; material: soil | place: Antarctica | collected 2016
GCGACGAGTACGCACCAGCGCCCACGCGATCAGCAGCATGACGATGAGTTCGCCCCAGTACAGCACCGCCGGACCGACCAGCGGACCGTGCGTCAACAGTAGCCAGCGATTGCCGGGCAACTGCATGTCCAGATTGATGTTCGCAGCGGGCAGCCCGAGGTCCACGTGCGGTGCATGCATGACGAGGCTGGCGGGCGTGTTCTGACGGAAACGCACCTCAAACGCCTGCGCACCGGGGCGCAGCGGCAGCGCGAGCTTGCCCTGCTTGAGGCGCAGGTTGAGCGCCTGACCGTCGCGACTGACGCTCACCAGTTCGGCATCCGCCGGCAAGCCAATGAGGTGTTCGCCACCCTGGGTTGCGCGCAATTGCAGCGTCAAGATGGCGGTTCGCGCACGATCGCCGATCTCGGTGACAAGCTGCACGCCGTCCAGCGCACGCCATTCGCCCTTGACCGATTCTGGACGCGTAACCGATATCGACAGGGTTTCGCCCGGCAGCGGATGGAATTCGAAATCGCGGTAGGCGTCGGGGTTCGTGCCACGCGGCGGCGTGACAGGCGGCACACCGGTGAACGCGACATGCCACGTCGGGCTGAACCGCACATGCCAAACCTCGGCGTGATCGCCGAACGCGGGCGCGGTCAACGTCAGCGAATCACCCTTGTCGAGTTTGCTGCTCCAGTTCGTGACCGACGCGTTCTCGCCAATTGCGGCGATCACCTTGCCGTCGGTGACGCGTCGATCCGCGGTTGCAACATGCTCACCCGCAAGTAGCGGGATCGCAACCGTGAATCCGCCTTGGGCCGGAGCGAGACGGGTTACCTCGGTGACTACCGTCCAGTCGAGGCCAAGATTGATCGAACGCGTGACGCGCACGAACGGCGGGAACTGTTGTCCGATGGCCGTGGCGGCCGGCGTATCAAGGCTTTCGCGCGCACGCACCAGATTGAGCGTGTCAGTCAGCAGGCGATCGTCAGATATACCCTTTGCCTGCCAGCCTTCCCCGGCAAAGCGCACGTGTTTGGGCGCAAGCGGAAACGCCAACGCGAGATCGTCACCATCGGTCCGATAAGTCAGTTCCACGCGGTGCACGCCACGTGCAACCGCGATCCACAGTTTGCCGTCATGTTGCACGATGCCGTCGGCCGCTGCGCCATCGAGCGTCACGCCCGTCACCACCGGGTTGCGCACATCGCTCGGCAACGGCACCGCGACACTCGCCGCAGCATGAACTTCCAACGCGATACGCACGTTGTCGCCCTGCGCCATGACATCGGCATCTGCGATCGCCACACACTCCGGTGCGCACTTTGGCGCAGCCGTGACTCGGGTACGAAGTTCATTGAGGAGGCTATCGGGCGGGAACACCGCGGTCTGGGCCTGCGCCGCAGGCGCAAATGCCAGCCCGGCTCCGGCGAGGCCAACGCCCAGCAGCGTTACAAACAGCAGCGTGACATGCGCCGCGCGGTTGCGTTCTGCGGGCTGCTTTCGGCGCGCCGCAAGATCGCGCGCAACCGGCTGCGCAAGCCGCGCGATCAACCAGGCCAGCAACGCAACCAGTACGAGACGCAACGCGCGCACCAGCCACGACGGCGCGACCACCAGATGGACGGGTCCGTTCCAGCTCAACAGATACGTGTGTCCGAGCGACCAGCTCGGTGCACCGCTGCCCGTCTGCACCACCGTACCTTCGACGTAGCGATCGATACTGACCGATGCTCCGGCACCGGACGCGCTGCCGGGTGCGGTTGGCGCAGGTGGCGCAGGCGGCGGCGACGGAGGCGGCTGCATCATTTCTACCTCCATGCGTGCTGTCTTGTCACTTCGATCGGCACCACCCATCGTCGATCCGGTCACCTGGATGGTTTGCAGTATTGATCCTTCCGACTCAAGTTGCGGATACAGCGCAAAGCGCACCTGGTCGGCAACGAACGGCAGCGCAATCAGGATCACCAGCGCAAGCAGGGCCATTCTCGCCCAGCCGGCCACATCACCGAGCCGCCCAGCCGGCAGCGCGCGCACGATGAGCGCGAGCGCAATCACCGCAAGCAGACTCCAAAGTGGTGACCCCGGTTCCTGATAGCCAAGCAGCAGATAGGCGATCACGACCAAGGTGCCGATCAGGCCGAACAGGCGCCACGCCACCAGCACGAGGATCGCCGCGATGAAGACGTCCAGGAGCGTCCAGCCCGCCACCCAGCTGTTTACGGCTGTGTCTGCGCCCGGTGCGCCGAGCAAGCGGTAGCCGGGCGGTAGATGCAGGTTACTGGTGATGCCGTCGAAACGCTGCTGCCAGCCGCTGACGGGCAGCGTCGAGTCGCCCGACGCGCGCAGTCCGGCGCGCAGGTAGACCCGCGGCGTGCGCCATTCGACACCGGTCAGATCGGGTTGCGCGCCGCGCGTGACAAGCAATCCCTGCTGACTTGCATTGTCGGGCGCGTTGTCCATGCCTTCGGCGTGTTCGAGGACCCATGGCGCGGCGACATCGAACCGCCAGCCTTGCTCCATCGTGCCGCTGATGCGATCACTGGCGTACCAGCCGTTGCCGTCGAAATCCAGCCACATCTCGCGCGCGAGCATCAACCGATTGCCATCGTCGCTGGCAACGCCGCGCGAACGCTGCTCGATGGAAAGCGCGTCGCCATTGCCGAGTGCAAACGCCGGAAGGGACTGCCATTCACGCGGCACTTGTGCCTGGCTCGGATCGACCTGCAGCGCGCCGCTTGCATTGGTGACTCGCAGGCGCGAAGCGTCCGCGTAGCTCCAAATTTCCTGTTCCGGCCACGGTTTTGGTGCCAGTCGCGCTACGATCTTGTCGAGAGGTACCGTGGCGCGCGCAGTGAGTTCGAGATTACCGTGGCCGGGCTGGACCTGGATGCGCAGCCGACCGTCATTGTCGAAGCGCGCCGGCCAGTCACCATCGAGCGCGAGCGGGATGAATTCCGGAGGCAGCACAGGTCCGATTTCCACCTCGCGCGCCTGGCCCGAGGCATCCAGTGAAATACGCGTGGTGAGCTTGGCAGGAACGCCATCGGCGAGCAGCCGGTAAACATGCAGGCTCAGGCTGTCGGCCGCTTTTGTCGCCGACGCGCTGCGCCCGAGGATCAAGCCGTTCGCATCGCGCTGGATCGGTGCCATTGGCTTGCCGTCCACGCGCAGATCGACCAGCCCAATCGTGTCCGGCACCTGCAGCCGCTGCGGACGCTGCTGCCAGGGAATATGTGCGCGAAGTTCGTGGCGACCGGCCTCGACACGCACCGAAGGACCGTCACGATCCACGATGATTGCCGGTCGACCATCGAGCGTCGCCGCCTGCGGCCAGTTTTCATCGCTGCCAGCCAGTGGAATCCACGAGGCGGTAGCGACCTGCCATTGCTGCGCGAGGTCCGCGCCATCAGCCCGGGCATCCACGCTCAGCACACCGGGCCACGCGCACAGGAAATCCGCTGTGGTCTTTCCCGCAGTACCGGTAATCAACGAACAGGCGCGGAACTCCTGGTCCTGCATGACCCATGCGCGCCAGGGTTCAAGCGGCGCCGGAACAGCAACGTCGGCAGCGATCGGCTGTGCATGCACGGCAACGACCAGCAGCGGCCACAGCAGCCACATGAGGTGCTTCAGGATCGCGCGCATGATGGTTTCCCCGTTGTTGACGACTGCCGAACGCCTGATCAGCCAACCAGCATCCGCCAGCCTTGCAGAAGGCCGGCTAGCAGAAATCCGGTCAGGAAGAACAGATAGCTGTAGCGCAGGTAGCGATACTTGTGATGGGCGAGATAGGCGCCAAGCGAATAGATGTCCTGCGACCACGTCGCGTACGGCGAACCATCCTTTTCGAGCCGCCGGCTGACCTCTTCGAGAAACCGCTCGCGCGAGAGTTCGGTGAAATGCCCGAAGAACAGCAGATTGAAATCCGGCGGCAGTTGCTTGCCCTCCAGACGCAGGGGTCGATACTTGGGCAACACCGCGAGGATTGCGAGCAGCAGCGCCACCATGCTGAACACGGACAGTGTGATCACCGAGAGGCGCAGCTCGGGTGTGTTGATGTTGCCAAGCGACAGGGTCAACACGATCGAGGAAACGGTAATGATGATGTTGGCCTTGGTATCGGCCATGCTCGAAAGCGCCACGTGGTGCTGCTGCGCCGTGCGCAACAGGTTATCAGTGGTGCCGCGCTCGGGAATATCCGCGAAATGCTGCGCCGCCTTCGCCTGCTCGTCCACGATCAAGCCCTCCACCTGGTCATAGTCGGATACTATCAGGATGGATCAAGTCCGGTGGCGCAAATGCCTGCACCTGACGCGCGACAAGGACTGGTCGGGAGCGCACAGCCTGCTACCGCCCGTCTCACTGGTATCTCGCTGGATGACGCCCGCTACGAGTTGGCTGGCTGGCAGAACGCGCCGTCGTGCTCTTGCCTCCGGCATACCGCCCAGTCAGGTCGCCCGGGTGGGAGACTTGGCCGATCAATATTTTCAGCTCGCGACGGCGGACTGCTCCAGCGTCACAGCCACGGCATGCACCACAGCGGCGATACGTGCTGCCGTGTGGATCGCCTGCGTGCTTGTGCCGTGTTTTTGCAGCGTCTTCTCGTGCGATTCCATGCACATGCCGCAACCGTTGATCGCCGACACGGCCAGCGACGCGAGCTCAAAATCCATTTTGTCGATGCCATGATTGGCGATGACGTTCATGCGCAGGCCGGCCCGCATGATCGCGTACTCCTCGTTGCCGACCAGATGCGTGAACCGGTAGTAGACGTTGTTCATAGCCATGATCGCTGCGGCCGCGCGCGCGCCACGGATCTGGGCATCGTCGAGTACATCGGCCGCGTGCTGCTCAAGCGCCGCGACGAGTGGCGCGTAGCGCGATGCGATGGCGCTCGCAATCGCAACGATCGCGATCTGCTTCGCGTCAAGACCGGGCGCGCCGGACTCGGAAAGCACGGAATCGAGGTTGAGGCGAAGATCCTTTGCGTAATCAGGGATTTGCGCGGTAATTTGATCAAAGCTCACGAGGATTCTCCTGTTGCGGCGCGCACCTGCGCGGCCGTGGAAAAGAGGCGCAATGACCCACACCATTGCACGCGACCTGCCGGCCCGCGCAGGAAAGCGTTCATGACAGGACCATCATGGGAGTTGTCGCCAGGTGTTGTCGGACTAAATCGGCGAAACCGATGTTTGGAGAAAATAAAAGGCGGCGGATTTTAAGATCCGCCGCCCCGAACGACACCGCGGGGAGGGAGGAGCGATGCCGTCCTAACCTTTGGCGCGTTTGGAACGCAGCCGCAATCGTTGCCCCGGATAACTATGGAGTCTGCACTGACTGATTCAAGTCATCAATACCTGACGAATGAAACGATCATGCTACCTTCAGGGTTTCCTCACCCTCGTGCCAGTTGCAAGGGCACAGTTCGTCGGTCTGCAGCGCATCGAGCACACGCAGGACTTCCTGCGGGTTGCGTCCGACGCTGCCTTCGGTCACATACACGAAGCGGATGATGCCGTCCGGATCAACCAGGAACGTCGCGCGGCGCGCCACGCCCTCCTCATCGACGATACCAAGCGCGTTTGACAGGTCCTTGCGGATGTCGGCGAGCATCGGAAACGGCAGATCACGAAGGTCCTTGTGATCCTTGCGCCAGGCCAGATGCACGAACTCGCTATCTGTACTTGCGGCCAGAACCTGGCAATCGCGATCGGCGAACTGCTTGTTGAGGTCGCCGAAGCCCTTGATTTCCGTCGGGCACACAAACGTGAAGTCCTTGGGATAGAAGAACACCATCAACCACTTGCCGCTGTAGCTGTCGTGACTGATCGGTGCGAACGCCTTGTCGAGACTTTCGATGGAAACGGTCGCGTTGAGCTTGAATTCGGGGAACTTGTCGCCAACGGTCAACATGCGAATCTCCTTGATGTGGTTGAGGATTACGGGTTGAAACACTTGTGGAAAGCGCCAGAACGACTAGCGCTTTCCGGCTGGTTCGGCTCGCACGGTGCAGCTGACCGCACCACCCGGATTGATTGATCCGGTCGGGCTTTGCGTCACAGCTTGTTTACGGGTAGTGACCGATGTGCAAACGCCACATTTCCGTATCGCATCGAAATGGATTTTTTCAACTCCAAACCAACACTGTTGTGCTCCACCCAGCCAAGATAAGCTTTGGCGATTGATTATTCCAATTGATTGTTATCATCCTCTCCATAGCTTTCATCAATGGACAGACAATGAATCTACGGGATCTCCGTTACCTCGTGGCGCTCGCCGAACACCGGCACTTTGGCCGCGCGGCCCATGCGAGCCACGTCAGTCAGCCGACCCTCTCCACCCAGATCCGCAAACTGGAAGAAGAACTCGGTGTCACGCTGGTCGAGCGCACGCCGCGCAAGGTATTGCTGACCGAAGTGGGTCGCGAAGTCGTGCAGCATGCGCGCGAAGTGCTGAACGAAGTCGATCAGATCCACGCGGTCGCGCGCCGTACCCTCGATCCGGAATCCGGCACCATCCGGCTCGGCATCTTTCCTACGCTGGCTCCCTATCTGCTGCCGCACGTCATCCCGTCCGTACGCAAGCGCTTCCCACGGCTGGAGCTGTTGCTGGTCGAGGAGAAAACCGAAGTGGTGCTACGCCAGTTGCGCGAAGGCAGGCTCGATGCCGGCGTGCTCGCGCTGCCGATCCACGATCATCAGTTGCACTCTGAATTGCTGTTCGAGGAGCCGTTCGTGCTGGCCGTCCCGGAAGGCAATGCGCTGGCGACGCGCCAGTTGCTGAAGCTCGATGACCTGGCCGATCAGAGTCTGCTGCTGCTCGAGGATGGCCATTGTCTGCGCGATCAAGCGCTGGAAGTGTGCAAACTTGCCGGTGCCGGCGAAAGATCGGGATTTCGTGCCACCAGCCTGGAAACGCTGCGCCAGATGGTCGCCGCCAATGTCGGCGTTACGCTGCTGCCGACGCTGGCGATCAAGCCGCCGATACCGCAGGTGGACAATGTGCACCTGCTCGAATTTCGCGGTCGCGCGCCGAGCCGCCGAATCGCAATGGTGTGGCGCAAGAGCTCGGCGATGGATGGCTTCCTGCACGAACTTGCCGCGGTGTTCCGCGACCTGCCACCGGATCTGCTTGATCCTTCCAGCGCAATGCAGGCGCCGCGTGTGCTGCCGGTTAGTGACGCATAGGAAGTGGTGGGAGTGCTGCAGGAGCGCTCGTCAACGCGAATCTGACGAAGAGCATCGCGGCTGAAGCCTGCTCCTACAGCCGTCCCGAAACGACCCGCCCACATCTGCCGTGAGCCGTCGTTGGTTTGGCGACTTCAGCCGGCGCTACGCTGTCTCAATGCCTCGAACAACGCAATGCCGGTAGCCACCGAGACGTTGAGACTATCGATCTCGCCGCGCATTGGAATATGGGCGAGGTAATCGCAGGCCTCGCGGGTCAGGCGGCGCATGCCATCGGCCTCGCTGCCGACCACGATCGCCATCGGACCGGTCAAGGCAATCCGGTAGAGCGGCTCCGGAGCATCGCTAGCCAACCCCGCAAGCCATATGCCCGCCTCCTTGAGGCTCTTGAGCGCACGCGCCAGATTCGCAACCACCACCAGCGGCACGCGATCCGCCGCACCGGCCGACGCACGCCGCACGGTCGGCGTGATACCGACTGCGCGATCACGTGGCACGATAACCGCAGTCACGCCAGCCGCCTCCGCACTACGCAGGCAGGCGCCGAGATTGTGCGGGTCAGTGACGCCGTCCAGCACCAGCAGCAATACATCGCCGTGTGTCGCTTCGATCAACGCCGGCAGATCGGCATCGCCTTTTGCTGCCGGCGCCCGATAGCGCGCGACGATGCCCTGATGGCGTCCCCCGCCGGTCATGCGATCGAGCGCCTCGCGATCGCGCGCGTGCGGCTTTACGCCGAGCTCCTTCGCGCGGTCGACGAGTTCCTTGATGCGAGCGTTGGCGCTGCCGCTTTCCACGTACAGCTCGATGATGTTGTCCGCGTCGTGCTTGAGCGCGGCGTCGACCGAATGAATACCGATCAGAAGGTCCGCACTCATCCGCGTCTGCCTCGCGATTTGGGGCGACCGCCTTCATCCTTCTTGCCGCCGCGCCGTTTACCCGGCGGATGATCGGCAACTGCGGATCCTCCGGAAGTCTTGCCATCATCGGGTGGCACAAGGCGAAAATCGATCTTGCGTTCCTCCATGCTGGCGCGCAACACCAGTACGCGCACCTTGTCGCCCAGTCGAAATGTCGTGCCGCGGCGCTCGCCGGTCAACTGGTGATTGGCCGCGTCGAATTGATAATAATCGTTGGGAAGTTGCGTGATGTGCACGAGGCCGCTGACGCCCGATTCGCTGAGCTCCACGAACAGCCCGAACGAGGTGACGCCACTGACCACGCCATCGGTGCTACCGACGTATTTTTCCATCCACGAACACTTGAAGCGCTCGTCGACATCGCGCTCGGCCTCTTCGGCACGCCGTTCGCGCTGCGAGCAGTGCACGCCCATCACCGCCATCTCCGACTCCGTGTACTCGTAGTCGGACGCCTTGCCCTTGCCGAGTGCGTAATGGATCGCGCGGTGCACGAGCAGATCCGGGTAGCGGCGGATCGGTGAGGTGAAATGCGCGTAGGCATCCAGCGCAAGTCCGAAATGCCCATCGTTCTCGGGCATGTACACGGCCATGCTTTGCGAACGCAACAGCAACGACTGGATCAGGTTGAACTCCGGAAGGTCGCGCACCTTGTCGAGCAGGCGGGTGTAATCGGCCGGCGTTACCTCATCGTGCGGAGGCAGCTTCAGCTTGTACTGGCGCAAAAACTCCTGCAGATCCTCGTACTTCTCGGCGCGCGGCGGCGCGTGTACGCGGTAAAGCGCCGGAATCTTGTTACGTTCGAGAAACCGCGCCGCCTCGACGTTGGCGGCGATCATGCACACCTCGATGAGCTTGTGCGCGTCGTTGCGCACCTCCGAGCCCATCGACACCACTTCGCCCGACGCGCCCAGGGCAAAATTGACTTCCCGCGTATCGAACTCGATCGTGCCGCGGCGTTTGCGCGCCTTGTCGAGGCATTTGTACAACGCGTATAGCGTCTCCAGGCCTTCTACGCGCGAGGCAAACTTGCTGCGCGTGTCGCCATCGCCCTCGCCGACGATCTGCCATACCTGGTTGTAGGTCATGCGCGCATGTGAGCGCATGACGGCAGGATAAAAGCGCGACTTGACGACCTCTCCATCGCCGTCGACCTGCATGTCGCAGGCCATGCACAGGCGATCCACATCCGGATTCAGCGAACACAATCCGTTGGATAACGATTCCGGCAGCATCGGCACCACGAAACCGGGAAAGTACGCGGATGTGCCGCGTTCGTAGGCTTGCTTGTCGATCTCGGTGGCCGGCTGCACGTAATGCGACACGTCGGCAATCGCGACGATGAGCCGGAATCCGCCACCCTTGCGCGGTTCGGCCCACACCGCATCATCGAAATCTCGCGAATCGGACCCGTCGATCGTGACCAGCGGCAAATCGCGCAAATCGGTGCACGCGGCGCATTCGGCCTTGGTAACCTCGACCGGCATCGCTTCTGCTTCGCGGATCGCTTCCTGCGGCCATTCATGCGGCAGGTTGTGATGCGCGATCGCCATCTCCACTACCAGCGAGGGCTGCAGCCGATCGCCGAGAATGCTGACGATGCGGCCCATCGGACCGCGCTGCTGCGTCGGCTGATCGGTGATCTCGGCGATCACGATCTGCCCGGCATGCGCGCCCATGTCTTCCCCGGGGGTTATCAGCACATCCTGTTGCAGACGGCTGTCATCGGGCACAACCAGTGTCACGCCCTTGTCGACCACCACGTTGCCGACCAGACGTGGCGGACGACGTTCCAGCACCTCCGCGATGGCGCCCTTGCGACGCCCGCGATGGTCGATGCCGATCACGCTGGCCATGACGCGGTCGCCGTGCAGCACGCTGCGCATCTGCGCCGGCGACAGGTACAAATCCTCGCCGCCCTCGTCCGGACGCAAAAACCCGTAGCCTTCAGCGTTGGCGAGCACGGTGCCGGGAATCAGCCCCAGCTTGCGTGCCGGTGCATATCCGCCGCGCCGATTCTGGAAAAGCTGCGCGTCACGCACCATCGCCGCGAGCCGCTTGGTCAACGCGTCAATGTCCTGCGCTTCGCTGAGCCCGAGTGCATTTGCGAGCCGTTCGGTCGGCATCAACTGGCCGCTTTCCTCGAGCACGGCGAGAATCGCCTCGCGACTCGGAATTGGCCGGTCGTAGCGTCTGGCTTCTCGATCCGCATGCGGATCATGCGGCTTGCGACGCCCAGCAGCCTTTATGCTGTTCTCGTGATGGCTGGGCGGGAGCGGTTTTGCGTCTACCGGAATGTCCGGCATCCACGGCGGCCGGCTGCGACCGGGCTGGGATGCCCCTTCCTTGCGCCGCTCACTACTGGACTTGCCATCCGCGCGGCCGGGCTTCTTTCCAGGAGCACCACCTGCTGATTTGCCAGGTGCCGACTTGCCGGACGACGGATTACGCGAACCGGATTTCCCTGGCGCAGGCTTGCCGGGCGCTGGTTTGCCGGAAGATGTCTTCTTGCTGGTGGATTTCTTTCTGGTGGCCAATTCCCTAGCTCCCTTGTGGACGCCCCGTCGGCGTCGGCTGTGTTGTCATCTGCTGGTGAGTATCCTGACGGGCATTCGCAGCCAATGCATCCGGCCAGCGCTCGCCATCGGAGAATCGGGGTCTTGACGACCCTGCTGCGTCGCCCACCCTTGCCCGGCGTCTGCGGCCTGCGGAGACAGCAGACATCTGGGCGACAGATCCGTCTCGTCCGTCAGGCGGCCGTCGACAGCCGCATCTGCGGGCGCGCGCGTGGCGCAGATTGACCGAGCGCCATTGCGAATGCAAGATTGTGCAAAGTGCAGCAATGGGCTAGCGTCGCGCAAACCACGCCCGCAGTGCAAATATGCTTCACTGTCCGGGTATTCCCGCCTTTTTGCTGACGACGCCTCATCACTTCGGAGCCGACTTGAACACAACCACGCCCATTATAGTTTCAAGCCTCGATATCGAACGCATTGAACAACTTCTCGAACAGCCTAAATGGAGCAAGGTGATCGGTGTTGAGGCGCTGCGCGCCGAGCTTGCGCGCGCCACGATCGTCGAGCCGGGCGCGATGCCGGCTGACGTGGTGACCATGAACTCGACGGCGCACGTCGAGGACGAATCGAGTGGCGAAGCGCACGAACTCACCCTGGTCTATCCACGCGACGCGGATGGTGCGCCGGGAAAGGTGTCGGTACTCGCACCCGTCGGCAGTGCGATGCTGGGTCTTCGCGTGGGCCAGTCGATCGAGTGGCAGATGCCAGGCGGCCGCCAGGTCCGCTTGCGCGTCACATCTATCGGCTATCAGCCCGAGTCGAGTGGCGATCTGCACCGCTAGCGCGCGACGGTCGGAAAAGCAGTTACATGAAGAGCACGAAGGTCACGAATTACACGAAGAAATGCAATTTCAGGCAATAAAACGCCAAAAGATCCTCCTTCGTGACCTTCGTGTACTTCGTGATCGAATCTTTTCTTGTTGGGCAGGCTTCATCTGCCCACGCGACTCACTGCGTCACGAGCACATGTAATTGCAGATCATCACGCAGTCTGTCGCGGCCCTTGAGGACGGCGATTTCAATGACGACCGCCGCCCCCACGACGATCGCGCCGGCCTGCAGGCACAGCGCCGCTGCAGCAGCCAGGGTTCCGCCCGTGGCGAGCACATCATCGACCAGCAGCACGCGATCCTGTTCATGCAGGGCATCGGCCTGCATCTCCAGTCGATCGGTGCCGTATTCCAGCGCGTAGTCCAAGCCAATACAACCGCCCGGTAGCTTGCCGGGCTTGCGGATCGGCACGATGCCGGTGCCGAGTGCGCGTGCGACCGCCGCGCCATACATGAAACCGCGCGCCTCAATGGCGCACACCGCGTCCAGCACGACACCACGAAACGGCTGCACGAGCCGATCGATGGTGTCATCGAATGCATCGCGGTCCGCGAGCAGCGGTCCAAGGTCCTTGAAGATCACGCCAGGCCTCGGGAAATCCGGCACGTCGCGAATGTACTGAGCAATACCCATCACACCTTCCATTGTCGAATTATCGATCCGGCCGCGCCGCGTGTGCACGCTGAACGCCTTCAGGCAATCAGCGGATCGATGTCGGGTCCCGCACGTTCCTGCTCCTCGCCAATGGCAAAGCTGCCGCTGCTGAGATCGTGATCCACACGGCGCGCGATCGCCAACCCCTGCTCGACGTCACGATCGGAAACCATGACGCTAACAAGATCCATCGCCGGAAGCTGGCCGACGCCACCGGTCAGTTGTTCGCCGTTGACGAAGGCGTGGATGCCGGCGTCGGTCAGCGCGAGTTTGACCAGATTTGCATCGATCAGGTTTTCCGCGCGATAGATGATTTTCATGTGTCTCCGTGTGGTAATCGATGCAGCGATCCAGTCGTACTGACGAGCCTAACCCAATCGCACGCGAATGGGGCGGGGTGCGGTTTGTGTCGCGCCGGCCAATTGCACGAGAGCCTCGGTTTTCCCGACATGCGAGCAGACCAGCCTGCAGCGTGCAGCCTGACTCGGCAAGCGTGCCGGCACGCGACAACCGGATTGCCCGAACGCCGGCGTCACAAAATTGGGTAGTGCCGCGCCTCCCCGCGATTCGGGGCCTCGCCTCAATGCCGCTATCATGCGCGATTGTCGCGCTCGAGTGCAGTTTCCGTGCTGGCGTTCATCTGTGCACCGAGCGAGACGTGATTATCAGGATGGATGATATCTGCCATGTTGCACGGGAAACGTGTCGTTGTCGTCATGCCCGCCTATCATGCGGAAAAGACCCTCGCGGATTGCTTCTCCGCAATTCCGCATGATGTGGTCGATCGCGTGTTGCTGGTCGATGACGCCAGCGATGACGCAACGCTCAAGGTCGCCGAGCGGCTCGGTATCGTAACGCACCGGCATGCGGTCAATCGCGGGTATGGCGCGAACCAGAAAACATGCTACCGGCTCGCACTCGCAGACGGCGCGGACATCGTGGTGATGCTGCATCCGGACTACCAGTACGAACCGCGCCTGGTCACGGCGATGGCGGCGATGGTTGCATCGGATGTCTATGACGTCGTGATCGGCTCGCGAATTCTCGGCAATACCGCGATTTCCGGCGGCATGCCGCGTTACAAGTACATCGCCAATCGTGCGCTCACTGCCGTGCAGAACCTGCTTGCGGGATCCAAGCTCTCCGAATTCCACTCGGGTTACCGCGCGTTTTCGCGATGCGTGCTCGAAACGCTGCCACTGGCCGCGAACTCGGACGATTTCGTGTTCGACAACCAGATGCTGATGCAGGCACTCGCCGCAGGCTTCCGCATTGGCGAGATTTCCTGCCCGACGCGCTATTTTCCGGAGGCGAGCCAGATCAATTTGCGCCGCTCGACAGTCTACGGCTTTGGCGTGCTGTGGACGAGCTTCATCTACCGGCTGTGGAAGTGGAGGCTGGTGCGGCCACGCATCTTTTCCGACGATACAAGCTTGCGCCTGGGCGACGATGACGCAGCAGCGAGTACCGACGACGATGTCCGTGGGTGACCGGAACCTGCCATGAGCGCGGACTCCTTTCTGCGTCGCTGCACGCCAATGGTCGTGGCATGGCGCTGGACGGCACTGGCAACCGTCGCGGTCGCCGCGGGCATCTGGCTGCGCCTCAGCCAGATTCGCACGCAGATCCTGATCGACGATGAGTGGCACGCGCTGCACAAGTTGCTGCACGCCGGTGCGCGCGATATCGCCACGCACTTCGGTTATGCCGATTATTCGATTCCCCTGACGCTCTATTACCGCGCGTTGTTCGATGCCGGGCTGCTCAGCGAGTGGAGCATGCGTGCGCCGCTGGTACTGGCGGGCATTGCGCTGCTGATCGTAGCCGCATGGCTGCTGCGTGGCTGGACGGATGGTCGGGTGCGCGCGCTGCTCACAGGTTTGCTCGCGCTGTCGCCATTGCACGTGTATCTCAGCCGCACCGCACGGCCGTATGCACTCAACTGTCTGCTCGGATTCAGCGCCCTGATCGCATTCCGGCGCTGGTGGCGGCGCGAGTCAGGTGCCAATTGGTGGGCAGGGGCATATGCCATCGCCACGATCGCGGCCGGCTGGCTGCACATACTGACCCTCGTGTTCACGCTGATGCCGTTCGTCTACTACGGCATACACGCACTCGGCCAACTTGCCTCTCCAGCGTCCCGTCCCGGCGGATGGCACGCAATACGGCGCCTTCTCCTGCTGGGCGTCGCAGTCGCGTTGCCGCTCACCATGCTGCTGGTACCACCGCTCTTCGGTGACTGGAATGCGCTCGCAGCCAAGGCCGGTGATGGGCATGTCACGTGGCACAGCGTTTGGCGCACGCTCGTCATGCTTTATGGCGTTGGCTCGTCGCCCGTCGCGATCGTACTGGTTGCACTCACCGCCATCGGTGCCCGGCGCGTGTGGCGGCGCGATCGGGGCCTGGTCGGCTACCTTGCCGTCACCGGCCTCATCGGATGCGCAGCGATCCTCGCGGCCGAGCCTGCGTGGATACAGCACCAAGCCGCGCTCGCGCGCTATGCGCTGCCAATTTTGCCGTTTCTGGCGCTGTTCCTGGCCGAAGGGATCATCGTTCTTCTCGATGCATTACGTGCGCGCAGCGCGATGGCCGGCATCGATGCAGTCGCCGGCGCGTGTCTTCTCGCCTTGCTGTTCGCGGCAGGCCCGATCCCCCGCTACCTCTACGACCCGAACCAGTTCATGGGGCATGCGCGTTACATGTTCGACTACGCACCATCGGAAAACCCGTACGAACAACAGTGGATGCGGCCGAGCGAACCGATGCCGGCGTTTTATCAGGAACTCGCCCTGCTGCCACCGCGCAGCGTCACGCTGGTCGAGGCGCCCTGGCGGCTGGAATCGAACTACATTCCGGAAGCCTGGTACCAGCGCATCCATCGCCAATACGTGAAGATGGGAATGGTTACCGGAGTGTGCGGTACACGCACGTGGGGCGAATATCCGCTGTCCACGCGCGGTATCCATCTCGCCAACGCGGTGCATCTGGAATCTATCCTGCGCGGTGACTCGGTTGTCGCCGATTATTTGGTGATTCGGCCGAAACCGTGGACGATTCCGCCGAGTGATCGCGACCTCATCGAATGGCCCGACATGCAAGCCTGCCTGCCGAAGATCGAGGCGAAGCTCGGCAAACCCGTCTATCGCGATGCCCAGATCCTGGTTTTTACGTTGCCGAATCACCCCTGACGACTCTCGGCAACCTCGCCATGCTGCTAAACTCGCCGGTCCTTTTCAGGACCCGCCGCCATGTGCGGCCCGCTGCGCATGAGCGAAATCGAAGCCCCCAACAATTTCATTCGCCAGATCGTTCGCGAGGATGTTGCCGCGAACAAGCAGAAAAGAGTGATGACGCGGTTTCCACCTGAACCGAACGGCTATCTGCATCTGGGCCACGCCAAGGCAATCTGTCTGGATTTCGGCGTCGCACGTGATTTCGGCGGCCTGTGCAACCTGCGCTTCGACGATACCAACCCGGGCAAGGAAGACATTGAATTCGTCGAGGCAATAAAGGCGGACGTAAGCTGGCTCGGCTTCGAGTGGGCGCGCCTGTGCCATGCGTCGGATTATTTCGATGTGTTCTATGCGTGCGCCGAAAAGCTCATTCGTCGCGGCGTCGCGTTCGTATGCGATCTGACCGCCGATGACGTGCGTGAGTATCGCGGCACGCTCACCGAAGCGGGGCGCAATTCGCCATATCGCGAACGCAGCGTCGAGGAGAACCTCGACCTGTTCCGGCGCATGCGCGCCGGCGAGTTCGCGGATGGCTCGCACACGCTGCGCGCGAAGATCGACATGGCTTCGGGCAACATCAACATGCGCGATCCGGCCATCTACCGCATTCGCAAGGTTCCGCACCAGAATACTGGCGATGCGTGGCCGATCTACCCGATGTACGACTTCGCGCATTGCGTGTCGGATGCCGTGGAAGGCATTACGCACTCATTCTGCACGCTCGAATTCGAGGACCATCGCCCGTTGTATGACTGGTTCCTTGAGGAGGTCGACCTGCCCAACGATGCCTCGTTGACCGAATCGCTACGCGCCGCCGGTATCCATGTGCCGCCATCGAAGCCTCAGCAGATCGAGTTTTCGCGTGGCAATCTCGATTACACGGTGATGAGCAAGCGAAAGCTTGTAGCGCTGGTGGAGGACGGTCTGGTCGACGGTTGGGACGATCCGCGCTTGCCGACGCTGGTCGGTGTGCGGCGACGTGGTTTCACAGCCGTCGCGATCCGCACGTTCTGGGAGCGCGCCGGCATCAGCAAGCAGAACTCCACGATCGAAGTCGGCGTGCTGGAAGGTTGCGTGCGCGAGGATCTGGATTCAAAGGCGCCGCGCCGTATGGCGGTTCTGGACCCGATCCGTTTCATCATCACCAATCTGCCTGCCGGTCACGCCGAGATGCTGACGTTTCCGAATCATCCCAAGAATCCGGATTTTGGCACCCGCGAGGTACCATTCTCACGCGAACTGTGGATCGAGCGTGACGACTTCATGGCCGAACCGGTCAAGGGTTTTCATCGCCTTATTCCGGGTGGCGAAGTGCGCCTGCGCGGCGTCGGGATCGTGCGCTGCGAGGAAGTCGTCAACGACCAAGCCGGTCACGTGGTCGAACTGCACTGTTCACTGGATGCGGAAACGCGACACGGCATGCCCGGTGCCGACCGCAAGGTAAAGGGCACGATCCACTGGGTCAGCGCGTCGCACGCGGTTGCGGCGGAAGTGCGCATCTACGACCGCCTGTTCAATGTGCCGAACCCGGATGACGACAGCGATGGCAAGGGCTATCGCGACCATATGAATCCCGACTCGCGGCGCGTCGTACATGCATGGCTGGAAGGCGCTCTGCGGGATGCGCAGCCAGAACAGCATGTCCAGTTCGAGCGACTCGGTTACTTCGTCGCCGATCGCTACGATCATCGACCCGAGGCGCCGGTATTCAATCGTACCGTCTCGCTGCGCGATTCGTGGGCGAGACGCTGATGGGGGGATCGTGCGCATGTCGCGACGACCAAGAGGAAACGGGATGGACGTTCGCACGTCGCACTCGGGACTGAACGTTGCCTTGCCACGCATCGCGCGATTCTCGCCGAAGCTGGAATTGCCGGTTATGCTGCACCGCATGACCTGGGCCGCGCGCACTGTCGCGCTCATCGCCATCCTCTTGCTGACCGCCTGCGGCAGTGCCATGTCGCGCCAGGCGGATGGTGCCGCGCCGCCAGGCGATGAAGTCGACTACACATGCAACGTCGCGGCAGACTGCGTGGTGAAGGACATCGGTGGTTGCTGTGGTTACACGCCAGCCTGCGTCAACCGCGACAGCCCCACTTTTCCCGAGCAGGTCGCCGCGGAATGCCGAAAGCAGGGTCGTGTCGGCATATGCGGCTTCCCGGTGATTACCGGCTGCACATGCGAGCAGCACCGCTGCACGCCGATCCACGGATCACCCTCATCTGGCCCCAACACGGGAGCACCTCCCGCGAAAGCATCTCAGGATGAATCCGTCAGGCAGCAGGGGTCTCCAGACTCGATGTTTCCTGCACGTCTACGCTGAAATCTGCCGCCAAGCGTCAAGTCAGCAGAGATCGCAGGAACGGCACCGTGATGCGTCGCTGTGCCGCCAGTGCAGCGGTGTCGATGCGCTCCAGCAGCGCAGTCAGGGCGACCAGATTGCGTGCGTGATGCGTGAACAACCAGTCGAGCACCGCATCATCGAGTACGAGACCGCGTGCGCTCGCGCGCTGTCGCAGCACCTCTCGGCGCGCGGTTTCATCGAGTGGCCGCAGGGTCCACTGCGTGCAGGTGGAAATCCGCGAGACCAGGTCCGCCAGACCGAATCCGACGGCTGCTGGCAGTACCGACGCCGAAAACAGCAGCGTTGCGCGTTCCGCACGGCAGCGATTGTAGAGATCAAACAAGGCGTGCTCGGCATCGCTGTCGCCAGCCAGCGCATCGATGTCATCCAGGGCCAACACATCGCTGCCACCGAAGCTGCGAATTGCGGTTCGGCGCGAATCGCGCAGATCGAAATACTGCGCGCGTCGCCCGGCTTCGGCGGCGGCGGCACATGCGGCAATGAGCAGATGCGTCTTTCCACTGCCGAGTGGTCCGCAAAGATACTGCCAGTCCCCATCTGCGGCTGATACCGAACTGCGCAGCGCGCTGACCGCCGGTGCATTCTCCAGCGCGACGAACGATTCGAAGCGCTGATGGGCGGGCCAGCGCAGGTCCAGCGGAAGTTGCCTGATCACGCGTCGTCCGCAGGCAACGGCTTTTCAGATATACGCGGCGAGCCCGCAACCGACACCCTGTCAACCACCACCACATTGGGCCCCGCATCGGCGCGCTCGGTGATGATCGCGCCATCCGAACGCGAGCGATACATGGCGCTCTGCTGATAGCGCTCGTGGGCATAGCGCAACAAAACCATCGCGACGGCAGCAACCGGCAGCGCGATGAGGATGCCGACAAAGCCAAACAGTTCGCCACCGGCCAGCACCGCGAACATGACTGCAACTGGATGCAGGCCGATGCGGTCACCCACCAGCTTGGGCACCAGCACGTAGCCCTCCAGCGACTGGCCCACCGCGAACACGACCAGCACGAGGATGACGTGCAGCCAGTCGTGGTATTGCACCAGCGCTGCCGTGATACCCATGACCACGGCAAAGATCGCACCGAGATACGGCACGAAACTGATCAGTCCTGCGATGATGCCGATCAACGGACCGACGTCGATACCGACCAGCCACAGTCCGACGCCATACACGATGCCCAGCGCAATCATCACGCTGAGCTGTCCGCGCAAGAATGCGCCGAGCACTTCATCCGACTCGCGTGCGAGACGCGTTACGGTGGGCTCGATACCACGCGGCACGAGGCTGTGGACACGTTCGACAAGAATGTCCCAATCACGAAGAAGATAGAAGCCGACCACCGGGACAAGCACGATGCTGACCGCGAAATTGATCAGGAACAGTCCGGATTGCGTGGCCTTGCCGAGCACGAATGCTGCAGCGCCGCCAGCCTCCTTCCAGTGCTTTTGCAGAACGCCGCTGAGCCGGTCGGTGTCGAGCAATTGGGGACTGATGCCGAAGTGTTCCTGCAGCCATGGAGCCGCGTACGACTGCGTCCAGTCGATCCATTTCGGCAACTGGCGGATCAGGCTGGCGATCTGGCGTTCGAGGAACGGCACTGCGACCAGCACCACTCCGGCCAGCACGAGAATGAATACCAGAAACACCACGCTGACCGAGAGCGTACGGTTGAGACCGAGCCGCTCCAGCCGATCAGCCAGCGGATCGCACAGATAGGCGAACAGCGCCGCAATCACGAATGGTGTCAGCACGGGGCCGAGGTAATACAGCATCGCGCCAAGCAGGGCGATGACAATGAGCCACTGGATGCGCAGATCGAGTGTGCGTGAGGTCATATGCGTGAAGGCTTGAGGTCTGGGCGCATGGGCCTGAGGTCAGGTTGTGAAGTCGGGGCGTGAAATATTGGTCGAAGTCATTACGGGCGTTTGCGTATCTCGTTGCGTGCGCGCCAACTCCAGACGACGACGTAGTGGATGCCACTCGCCACGGTAACTGCGGCGACAAGGAGGAAAAGCGGCACGACGAAAGGCTCAAGTTGATCAAGAAAACCCGCGAGGTAGACCAGAACGCTGAGCACGCAGATTATCTGGACCAGAGTGGTCCATTTGGAGAGGCGGCTCGGCGCGGCGTCGAATCGCCCAACCAACGCATGATACGCGAGCGCCCCGCCAACGATCACCAGGTCGCGTCCGATCACCAGCCCTGCCAGCCACACCGGCAGACCCCCGACAATGGCCAACGTGATGAATGCGACCACCAGCAGCAACTTGTCCGCCAGCGGATCGAGCATGCCGCCGAGTCGGCTGCGCCAGTCGCAGCGCCGTGCAAGATAACCATCCAGCGCGTCACTGCCACCGGCAATCGCGGCGACCGCCAGGGCACCACCATAGCGATGTTCCAGGATAAGCCAGGCCATCGGCAGGACCAACAGCATGCGCAGTACGGTGATCGCATTGGGCAAGTGTCGCCAGTGCATTGCGGGGACCCCGACAAGAATCGCTGTCCTAGTGCAGCGACAAGGTCGCGTCGATACCCGCAACCGGCGGCTCGGCGCTTATCACATGCAACTTGTTTTCGATGCGCACCGCTTCGAGAAAATGCGCGAGATCGCCAGTCAGCGACAGATCCACCGCCAGACCATCGCCACGTACCTCCTTGAGCTTCACGCTGTCGACGAGATTACTGTTCTGCAGGTAGCGCATCACCGCCGCGTAATCGTCGACGGAGTTGATGCCGCTGATCCACAACTTCACCGCCTGTGGCGCGCCGGACGGTTCAGGACCGTAATCGGTGGTTGTCATGAGGCCGAGCTGCGCGAGCATCCTATCGACCGCGCCGCGATCGAATGCAACGACCAGTTGCAGCCCCGAATCGCCATCGATACCCGCCGCGTCCTGACGGTAGCTGTACTGCACCATGTAGCGCGACGCGTTGCCGAGCGACTTCGCGACATCGCTGCGATTCAGCACATCCGGGTCGCCGACAACGTTCACGACCACCTTTCCAAGCGCGGCGCGTATGCCCTGGTTGCGTTCCTCTTCGGACTGGGACGTTACGCTCGCCTCGCCAGTGTACGTTTCCGGTGCCGTCGCTCTCGCAAGTGCGGGCATGACATAAAGTGAGATTGCCAGCAAGGCCAGAATCCAGTTGATTCGCATGATCGTGTTCCGTCAGGGTCCGTCTGTGCTCCGAGTGTGCCCAAAGCGCTGCATGGCGTCCATAAACGCGCCGCAGATCGCGCGATCATACGAGTGGTTCCGAAGGGTCGCGCGATCCCCGATGTTATGATGCGCAGCCCGCTGGATCCGTCTGTACCTGCCCGGAAACCGTCTACATGTCTTCCAATCCCGACGCCATGACCTACCGCGCCGCCGGCGTGGATATCGACGCCGGCAACGCGCTGGTAGAGCGGATCAAACCGCATGTCCGACGCACGTTCCGGCCAGAAGTCATGGCGGGATTAGGTGGATTCGGTGGCCTTTTCGATCTGGGGCAACGCTTTCGCGAGCCGGTGCTGGTATCGGGCACGGATGGCGTTGGCACCAAGCTCAAGCTCGCCCAGCAACTCAACCGGCATGACACGATCGGCATCGATCTCGTGGGTATGTGCGTAAATGACGTGCTCGTGCAAGCCGCCGAACCCCTCTTCTTCCTCGATTATTTCGCAACCGGCAAGCTCGATGTCGACATCGCGGCCACCGTGATAGGCGGCATTGCGCGCGGATGCGAGCTCGCCGGTTGCGCGCTGATCGGCGGCGAGACCGCCGAGATGCCCGACATGTACCCGCCTGGCGAGTATGACCTGGCCGGTTTTGCGGTCGGTGCGGTGGAAAAATCCGCGCTCATCGATGGCAGCCGCATCGCGGCCGGCGACATCATCGTCGGCATCACCTCTTCCGGCCCCCATTCCAACGGCTACTCTCTGATCCGGCGCATCCTGGAGCGCGCCGGTAATCCGCTGGATCTGGACATTGACGGTGTGAGCCTGGCCGACGCCCTCCTCGCGCCGACCACGATCTACGTCAAACCCGTGCTTGCGCTGCTCGAGGCGATGCCGGTACACGGCATGGCGCACATCACCGGCGGCGGCCTGCTGGAAAATATCATCCGCGTGGTTCCCGACGGTCTCGGCATCGAGCTCGACAGTACGAGTTGGAAACTGCCCGCGGTGTTCGAGTGGCTGCGCCGCGAAGGCAGCCTCGACGCCAAGGAAATGTGGCGCACATTCAACTGTGGCATCGGCTACACGCTGATTCTCGCACCGGACGCGGTCGATACGGCGGTGAAGCAGCTTGCTGGCGCTGGCCTCACCGCGCTGCCGATAGGATCCGTCGAGACTGCGACGGGCGATGCGCGCGTGCATATCGCAAGTTGAGACGTTGAGACGTTGATGACTTCCGGCGACCTGTCACCCACTTCCACGGCCAGATCGTCACTACCATTGCCGGTCGCCGTGCTCGCGTCGGGTCGCGGCAGCAATCTCGCCGCCCTGATGGATGCGCAGCGAGCCGGAACGCTGCCCATCCGCATCGTGCTCGTGGCCAGCGACCGTGCCGATGCCTACGCGCTGGAACGTGCGCGCGACGCCGGAATTGAAACGCTGGTGCTGCGGCCGCGCGACTTCACGGATCGCGCCGCGTTCGATACCGCGTTGTTCGCGCAGGTTGCGAAGGCGCAAGCCGCGCTGATCGTGCTGGCCGGTTACATGCGGGTCATCGATGCCGAAGTCGTGCGCGGCTTTGCCGGGCGCATTATCAACATCCATCCGTCCCTGCTGCCGAAGTATCGCGGGCTCCACACGCACCAGCGCGCACTCGATGCGGGCGATGCCGTACATGGCGCGAGTGTTCATTTCGTGACTTCCGAACTTGACGGTGGACCGACTATCGCTCAGGCCACCATCCCCGTGCATCCGGGTGACACAGCGGAGATGCTCGCCGCATCGCGCTGGCCGGCGACGAAGTGCTGCTGGACGGCAAACCATTGGCCGCGCCGCTGCGCCTGCACGCGGACCTGTGACCGCGCATTCACGCTTGTGGCCGCGTTCAGTCGCTCACCACGAAAATGTGCTATTTGATGATTGCGGAGACTTCATGAACGTTCTGCGTGTCTTCCTGGTGGCAGCCTTGGCTGCCGCCCCGCTCGGCGTGCCCGCTTCCGCAGCTTCTTCCGGCAATGCGCCGATTGCGCCCTTTCATCTCGAATACGTGACCTCGCGCAACGGCACAATGCTCGGTCACACCACGCTGGATCTTTCGCGCAATGGCGACGGAACCTGGACTTTACGCAGCGATACGAATGGTACCGAGGGGCTGGCCAGCCTACTCGGCATACATGTCACCGAAACTTCTCACTTCCGCTGGCAGGCCGGCAAACCAGCCAGCGTTTCGTACGAATATGTCCAGGATGGAATCAAGTCGCGCAAACGCAGCATCGTGTTTGACGCCGATAACGCGCAGATCGATGTTATGGACGGCAGTAAACGCCATGAATACGCGTTGCAACCGGAAAGCATCGATCGCAACCTTGTCAGCGTTGCCCTCGCTGCGGCGCTTGCCCAAGGCGATCGGGAAATGACCATTCCGGTCGCAACCAAGCGCATGCTCAAACCGCAGCATTACAAGATCGTGGCGGATGAGCCTGTAAAAGTCCCCGCCGGCAGCTGGGACAGCGTGCGTGTCGAGCGCATCGATGCGGACAAGGACATGACGATCTGGTTCGCAAAATCGCTCGGCTGGCTACCGGTTCGCATCCAGAAGGCCGGCCACAACACGGTCACGCTCGATCTGATATCCATGAAGGCATCAAGGTAGAGAGCGCGAACCCGGTCTAGAGCACACGCGGCGATGGCCGGTGCCAGCGCTCCAATGCCTCACGCGTGCGCTGGCGACCAATCTCGATAAGTTCTTCGGCGCGATGGAACTCGTAGAACGCGCAACTGTTGCGCGGTATCGTGATGAGCAGATCGGGTGGCATCGCGGCGAGCTTGAGACGCGTCAACGTCGCCTGGACAACCTCCATCGACCGTGCAAACAGATCCACCGAACTGGTCTTTTCTTCGGCAGACCGGACGTCGTCACCCTCGAACCAGCCCGCGAAGAATTCACGCACGCGATCCATCCGCGCGGCTTCACCGGACTCGTGTTCGGTCGATGCCAGTTCCGGGGGCCCCGCCTCCTCCGGTGATTGCGTAATGCCAGCGCGCTCCGGCGCCGCATTCACGTCGACCGCAATCGTGCAATCGGTCATGTCGCGCAAGGTCGCAGGGACCGGAACCGGGTTCAGCAGTCCGCCGTCGACCAGCAGGCGGCCCTTGTGCCGGAACGGCAGCATCACGCCCGGGATCGATATCGATGCGCGGATCGCGTCGAACAGCGAGCCATGCGAAAACCACACCTCGCGGTGTGCGATGAGATCGACCGCAACGGCGGTATATGGAATCGCCAGGTCCTCGATGTCTGTATCGCCGACCATCTCACGCATCTTGTCGGTAATGCGATCACCCTTGATGAAACCGCCGCCGGTCCAGGTCCAGTCGAGCATGCGGAAGACATCCATGCGCTGCAACGAAAGCACCCACTCGCGGTATTCCTTGAGCTTCCCGGCGGCGTATATCCCGCCGATCAACGCACCCATCGAGCTGCCCGCGATCGACTGGATCGCAAAACCCTGCTCCAGCAGTTCTTCGATGACACCAATATGCGCATAACCACGTGCGCCGCCCGAACCGAGTACCAGCGAGATGCCGAGCGCATCGGGAGGCGTTAATGGCGAGCGTAGCGTGGTCATGCAGCAAGCATAGCGCGAGGTCCGCTTAATTTCGCTGAAATGCTCGCTACCGACACGTATCAGGGCCTCTCGGTGTCGGATCGGAGGTTGGCCGCGAATTCGACTTGAAAAGCGTCGAAAGCCTGCGCGTCGATCGCGCTTCGGATTGCCACCATCAACTGCTGGTAATGATGCAGGTTGTGGATGGTGGCGATCTGACACGCGAGGATCTCATTGCAACGATCCAGATGGCGCAGGTAGGCGCGGCTGAATCCATTGGCACAGCTGTAGCAGGTACAGCCTTCCTCGATGGGTCGCGTATCGCGTGCGTACTTCGCATTGCGGATACGCAAGGTGCCATGGCGCGTGAACAGGAAGCCGTTGCGGGCGTTGCGCGTCGGCAGCACGCAATCGAACATGTCGATGCCACGCGCGACTGCCGCGACGATGTCCTGCGGACGGCCGACACCCATCAGGTAACGGGACTGCTCGCGTGGCAACAGCGGATCAAGCACATCCAGCATCGCATCACGTTCGTGTTCAGGCTCGCCGACCGCCAGCCCGCCAACCGCATAGCCATCGAAGCCGATTTCCCTGAGCCCATTGATGGATTCACGACGCAGATCCGCATGCACGCCGCCTTGCACGATGCCGAACAGCGCATTCGGATTCTCCAGCGTATCGAACGCCTCGCGTGAGCGTGCTGCCCAGCGCAGCGACAACTGCATCGAATCGCGCGCCACCTCGAACGTCGCCGGGTAGGGGGTGCACTCATCGAAAATCATCGCGATATCCGAATCGAGCGCGCGCTGGATGCGCATCGATTCTTCGGGGCTCAGGAACACTTTCGAGCCATCGACCGGCGAGGCGAATGTCACTCCCTCTTCGCTGATCTTGCGCTTGTGCGCCAGCGAGAACACTTGGAAGCCGCCTGAATCAGTCAGGATCGGTCGATCCCAACCAATGAACGCGTGCAGACCGCCAAACTCGCCGATTACGTCCAAACCAGGGCGCAGATACAAATGAAACGTGTTGCCAAGAATGATCTCTGCACCGATCTCGACGAGGTCTCGTGGCAGCATCGCCTTGACCGAGCCATACGTGCCGACCGGCATGAACGCCGGCGTCTCGATCATGCCACGCGGGAATGTCAGGCGCCCGCGTCGGGCGCGGGCGTCGTTGCCAAGCAGATCAAATTTCATTGCGAGAGGCTGAGGTGAGCGATGCGCGGATAGCGAGCATAGCAAGAGTTCGTCTCTCGGCTTGCCTCTACCGGTTCCCTATTCTCCATTCCCGATTCGCGGAAAAATCAACATCGCATCGCCATACGAAAAGAACCGGTAGCGCTGCTCCACCGCGTGCCGATAGGCTTCAAGTACGCGTTCGCGCCCGGCCAGCGCGGAGACCAGCATGATCAATGTCGATTCGGGCAGGTGGAAGTTGGTGATGAGGCCGTCGACGCTGGTGATCCGATAGCCCGGAAAGATGAAGATGCGCGTTTCACCGGCGAACGGCCGCAATACACCATCGCGTGTGGCGCTTTCCAGCGCGCGTACCACCGTCGTGCCGACCGCGATGACGCGACCACCCGCTGCGCGCGCACGCCGTATCTGCTCGACCAGATGTGCGCCGACGTTCAGCCACTCGCGATGCATCACGTGGTCATCGACCCGTTCGGCGCGCATCGGCTGGAACGTGCCGGCACCCACATGCAGCGTGATCGCCCCGGTGTCGACGCCGGCCTCGCCAAGCGCCGCGAACATCGCCGCATCGAAATGCAGGCCGGCGGTAGGCGCAGCCACGGCTCCGGCCTCGCGCGCGAACACGGTCTGGTAGCGCTCGGCATCCAGGGTATCGGCAGCGCGGGTTATGTACGGAGGCAGCGGCATGCGACCGAGCCGCAACAGCAGCTTCTCGACCGTTTCCGACGTATCAAATTGCAGCCGGAAGAACTCGTCGTCGCGGCCGAGTATTTCAACCTCGGTGCCATCCACAAGGGTGATGCGTGCACCGGTTTTGGGCTTGCGGCTAGCGCCGAGCTGGGCCAGTGCATTGTGTGCGCCAGTCACGCGTTCGATGAGGATCTCCACCGCACCGCCACTCATCTTGCGTGCCTCGAGGCGTGCCGGAAGCACACGCGTATCGTTCAGCACGAGCAGATCGCCGCGCCTGAGCAGCGATGGCAATTCCGCGAACTGCCGGTCCTCGCGGCGATTAGCCGCAACATCGAGCACCAGCAAGCGACTGGCCGAGCGCTCGGCGAGCGGTTGCTGGGCGATCAGTTCATGTGGAAGGTCAAAATGGAAATCGGATTTCTTCAAGCAACGCATCCACTGAACACACGGATATGCGCATTGTAGTCGGGCAGGCCCGAATCCCCGTACCCGGGTGAGCAAGTTCAAACCGTGGGTCGGCGCCGATCCCATGCATGCGCACAATCTGCTGCCCTTGATAAGTCACAGCGTTGTGCTTTTAGAATGTCCCATTCACCCCAATCGGCCACGCCCATGTGGAACTACCTTGCACCGATCCTGCTGCTGGTCGGCTCCAACGTCTTCATGACATTTGCCTGGTATGGGCATCTGAAATTCACCAACAGGCCGCTGATGCTGGTGATTCTGGTGAGCTGGGGCATTGCGTTCTTCGAGTATTGCCTGCAGGTGCCGGCCAATCGAATGGGTTACGCGGTCTATAGCGCGGCGCAGCTGAAGACGATCCAGGAAATCGTCACGCTGCTCGTGTTTGCAGTGTTCTCGGTGCTGTACCTCGGCAGCGCGATCCGCTGGAACCACGGCGTCGGATTCGTGCTTCTCGTCGCCGCGGCCTTCTTCCTGTTCATGGAATAACCCGAAAAAAAAGCCGCGGCGCCGATGAGGCCCCGCGGCTTTCGACAATCGTTCGAATCGACTATTGCAGTTCGAAACCGTTCTTGAAGATCGTGTCGTCGGTTCCGCACGCCGTTACGCCGACATCATCGACGTACCAGCCTTCCTTGCCGACCGAACTGTCACTGCCGAGCCGGAAACGCAGGTTGACGGTCTGGCCCGCATAGCTGGTGAGGTCGACGCGCACCGGACCATCGGTGTAGGGCCGCGCGGTGCTGGTACACCAAGCGTCCATACCAGCCAGCGGATTGCTGAACGAGCCGCTGATCGTGCCGTTGTAACCGCCGCCGTCGATGATCGCCGAATCGGGCAACTGCGTGAACGTCGATCCATCGGTCGATATTTCAATCAGACCACCGTCGTAACAACCACCGCCGGAAGATGCCTCCATCTGCCTCCAGTTCTCAAAACTCAGCGTAATCGGGTTCTGGTCGGACGGCAGCATGATCGACGGAGAGATCAGACGCTGATCGGAAATCGAACCGAGATCTTTTGCGTACCATGCGTAACCGCCCGAGTTGGGGCGCGCCGTACTGAGCAGCCAGGTGCTGGCACCGCTGCTGCCGGTGGTTGTCCAGCCATTGTCGCC
>CAJDWV010000016.1_pt1 | contig 27354 bp, 21 predicted proteins | sample 7391731 | NCBI WGS metagenome assembly CAJDWV01 (sample SAMEA7055746, study PRJEB34461) | soil metagenome | biome: terrestrial ecosystem; feature: Peninsula; material: soil | place: Antarctica | collected 2016
CTGATATGCAAGGCACTACCGACAACCGCGCTTCGGAACGCGGCGCCGGCGAATCCTCAGCGCTCACGCGCAAGCTAGAGGCGAAGCTCGGCCAGAAGCTGGTTGCGATATCCGAAGTCAATCACGAGATCACGATCGAGGTTCTGCCCGAGAACTGGCTTGCCGCGATGACCCAGTTGCGTGACGACGAAGAGCTGCGCTTCGAGCAGCTCATGGATCTGTGTGGCGTGGACTACCTGTCCTGGGGTCAGGTCGAATGGGAAACCACGAATGCGACTTCCGAAGGCTTCTCGCGTGGCGTCGAGGGCGAGGGGCCGGGACGTTTTGCGTGGGCAAATCGTCCGCGCGACGTCAAGATCCCGCATCGCTTCGCGGTGATCGTGCATCTGCTTTCCATCAGCCACAACCATCGCGTACGCGTGCGCGCCTACTGCACGGACGACGAACTGCCGTGCCTGCCTTCGCTGATTGCGTTGTGGCCGAGCGTCAACTGGTTCGAGCGCGAGGCGTTCGACCTTTTCGGTATTGCGTTCGAGGGCCATCCGGACCTGCGCCGCATCCTCACCGACTACGGTTTCATCGGCCACCCGTTCCGCAAGGATTTTCCGCTCATCGGCAATGTTGAAGTGCGGTACGACGCCGAGCAGAAGCGGGTCATCTACGAACCGGTCACCTCGGTGGTTCCGCGTGTGCTGGTGCCGCGCACGATCCGTGACAATTCAGCGCTGCAGCAGGCGCGTGCCGAAGCAGCCGACGATTGGCGGGACAACTGATCATGCCGGAAATGCGCACCTATTCGATGAACTTCGGCCCGCAGCATCCGGCTGCGCACGGTGTGCTGCGCCTGGTGCTGGAGATGGATGGCGAAACGGTCGTCCGCGCCGATCCGCATATCGGCCTGCTGCATCGCGCCACCGAGAAGCTGGCCGAATCCAAGCCGTTCAACCAGTCGATCGGTTACATGGATCGGCTCGATTATGTATCGATGATGTGCAACGAGCACGCCTACGTACGTGCGATCGAGAACCTGCTCGGTATCGAGGCGCCCGAGCGTGCGCAGTGGATCCGCACGATGTTCGACGAGATCACGCGCATCCTCAATCATCTGATGTGGATCGGCACCCACGGGCTGGATCTGGGCGCGATGGCGGTGTTTCTGTATGCGTTCCGCGAGCGCGAAGAGCTCATGGACTGCTACGAGGCAGTCAGCGGATCGCGTATGCACGCCACCTACTACCGGCCGGGCGGCGTTTACCGCGACCTGCCGGCGCAGATGCCGAAGTACGCCGAGTCCAAATGGAAAAAGGGCAAGGATCTTGCGCGTCGCAATAGCTGGCGCGAAGGCTCCATGCTCGACTTCATCGATGCGTTCGCGGACGATTTCCCGCATCGCGTGGATGAATACGAGGAATTGCTGACCAACAACCGCATCTGGAAGCAGCGCACGGTGGACATTGGCGTGGTGACTCGCGATCAGGCGCTGGCGTGGGGCATGTCCGGTCCGATGCTGCGTGGCTCGGGAGTGGAATGGGACCTGCGCAAGAAGCAACCGTACGCCAAGTACGCGGAAGTCGACTTCGACATTCCGGTCGGTGTGACCGGCGACTGCTACGACCGGTATCTGGTACGAGTAGAGGAGATGCGCCAGTCCACCCGTATCATCAAGCAGTGCGTGGCGTGGCTACGCGCCAATCCCGGGCCTGTGATGCTGCGCAACTACAAGGTGGTGCCACCCAAACGCGCCGAAATGAAGCAAAGCATGGAAGCGCTGATCCACTGGTTCAAGTTGTTCACCGAAGGCTATAGCGTGCCCGAAGGCGAAACCTATGCCGCAGTCGAGGCGCCCAAAGGCGAGTTCGCGTGCTATCTGGTATCCGATGGTGCGAACAAGCCGTTCCGCCTGAAGTGCCGCGCGCCGAGCTTCGCGCACCTGTCGTCGATGGATGAAATTGTGCGTGGCCACATGCTCGCCGACGTTGTTGCCATGATCGGCACTTACGATGTCGTGTTCGGCGAGGTGGATAGGTGATGATGCGGCCGGGAATCGGGAATCGGGAATGGAGAATCGCGACAGCGGTTCTGCTGCCGTACCCGACATCCAGGCTTTCCCGATTCCTGATTTCCGATTTCCGATTTCCAGCACCATGAAAGCTACCGGTAATTACGACAAGACGAAGAACGTCGATCCGATGGTCGTGCTGAACGATGCGACGCGCGCGCACATCGATCATTGGGCGGCCAAGTTCCCGCACGAGCGTCGCCGTTCCGCCTTGATCCAGGGCCTGTGGGCCGCGCAGGAGCAGAACGGTGGCTGGCTGAGCGATGAGTACATCGCTGCGGTCGGCAAGTACCTGGACGTGCCGCCGGTGTGGGCATACGAGGTTGCGAGCTTCTATTCGATGTTCGAAACCAAGCCGGTCGGGCGCAACAACGTGGCCATCTGCACGAACATTTCCTGCTGGTTGAATGGCGCCGACGGCCTGGTGCGGCACTGCGAGAACAAGCTCGGCGCCAAGCTTGGCGAGAGCACGGCGGATGGCCGAATTTTCCTCAAGGCCGAGGAAGAGTGCCTGGCCGCCTGTTGTGGCGCACCGATGATGATCGTCAACGGGCACTATCACGAGAAACTCGACATCGAGAAGATCGACAAGATTCTCGATGATTTGAAGTAATCACTCTTACCACAACAACGAAGCCAAGTTCCGATGCCATACGGTCCCGCACCCGAAGATTTCCAGGTCGTCTACACCACGCTGCATTTCGATCAGCCGTGGACGCTCGACAATTATCTGAAGACGGGTGGTTATACCGCGTGGAAGAAAATCCTCGCGGAAAAAACCGATCCGGCAACGATCATCGATGAATTGAAGAAGAGTTCGTTGCGCGGCCGCGGCGGCGCGGGCTTTCCGACCGGCCTGAAGTGGTCGTTCATGCCGCGCACTGCAACTGGCCAGAAATACATCCTGTGCAACTCCGACGAATCGGAGCCGGGCACGTGCAAGGATCGCGACATCCTGCGTTTCAACCCGCATGCGGTGCTCGAGGGTATCGCGATCGCGTGCTATGCGACCGGGTCGACGGTTGCCTACAACTACCTGCGTGGAGAGTTTCACCACGAGCCGTTCGAACATTGCGAGGCTGCGCTGGCTGAGGCCTACGAAGCCGGCTTGCTCGGCAAGAACATCCAGGGCACCGGCGTCGATATCGACATCTACAACGCGTTGGGAGCGGGCGCCTACATCTGTGGCGAAGAAACTGCGCTCATGGAGTCGCTGGAAGGCAAGAAGGGCCTGCCGCGCTTCAAGCCGCCGTTCCCGGCCAACTTCGGTCTGTTCGGCCGTCCGACCACGATCAACAACACCGAGACGTTCGCCTCCGTTCCGGCGGTGATGACGCGTGGTGCGGACTGGTTTCTGGACCAGGGCAAACCGAACAATGGCGGACCGAAGGTGTTCTCGGTTTCCGGCCATGTGAACAAGCCAGGCAACTACGAAATCCGCCTCGGTACGCCGTTCCGTGAGCTACTCGAAATGGCGGGTGGCGTGCGTAAAGGACACAGGATCAAGGGCGTGATTCCTGGTGGGTCATCCATGCCGGTGCTTCCCGGCGACACGATGATGGAACTGACGATGGACTACGACGCGCTGCAGAAGGCCGGCTCGGGTCTTGGCTCCGGTGCGGTGATCGTGATGGATGAGACTGCTTGCATGGTGCGTGCGTGCCAGCGCATCGCGCGCTTCTACTATGCCGAATCGTGCGGCCAGTGCACGCCGTGCCGCGAGGGTACCGGATGGATGTACCGCATGGTCACGCGCATCATCGAAGGCACCGCGATTCCCGAGGACCTGCACATGCTGAAGGCCGCCGCCGGTCAGATCGAAGGACATACGATCTGTGCGTTCGGCGAAGCCGCCGCGTGGCCGGTGCAGGGATTTCTGCGCCACTTCTGGAACGAGTTCGAATACTTTGTCGAGCACAAGCGGTCGATTGTGGATTCGCCCTTGGAGAGGGTGGCATGAGCATGCTACTGGAAGGCGCGAATGGGGAATCGGGAATCGGGAATCGGGATGGAACAGCCCGGGTGCCTTGGCTCGACCGAATTTTCACTCCTGAACGCCTTATCCTGGCTCCGACGGGAGCTACGGCATGAGTGCACAGACTGCCACCGCCGACGTACCGCCGGATCACGTCACCATCGAGCTCGACGGTCAGGTCATGGCGGTACCCAAGGGTTCGATGATCATCCAGGCTGCCGATCAGTCCGGTATCGCGATCCCGCGTTTTTGCTACCACCGCAAGCTCGCGATTGCCGCCAACTGCCGCATGTGCATGGTCGAGGTCGAGCTCGGCGGCAAGCCGATGCCCAAGCCTGCGCCCGCCTGCGCCACGCCGGTGGCTGACGGCATGAAGATCTACACGCAGTCCAGGCGTGCACTGTCCGCGCAGCGCAACGTCATGGAGTTTCTGCTCATCAACCACCCGCTGGATTGCCCGATCTGCGATCAGGGTGGTGAGTGCGAATTGCAGGATCTGTCGCTCGGTTTCGGGCGATCGGTGTCACGCTTTGCCGAGCGCAAGCGCGTGGTGCCGGACGAGAATCTCGGCCCGTTGGTCCAGTCCGACATGACGCGTTGCATCCACTGCACACGGTGCATTCGGGTGCTGGGCGAAATTGCCGGCACCTACGAACTCGGCGGCCTTGGCCGCGGCGAGCACCTGCAAATCGGCACTTGGGTTGGCAAGCCGCTGATGAGCGAGTTGTCCGGCAACGTGATCGACGTGTGTCCGGTCGGCGCCCTGACGGACAAGGTTTTCCGCTTCCGCGCGCGCCCTTGGGAACTGCTCGCACGCGAATCGATCAGCTGCCACGATGCGCTCGGGTCCAATCTCTGGTACCAGACGCGTCGCGGCGAAGTGTTGCGTGCGGCGCCGCGCGACAACGAGGCGATCAACGAATGCTGGCTGTCCGATCGTGATCGTTACAGCCACCAGGCGCTGGGCGCCGGCGATCGAGCTGTCATGCCGCAGATCAAGCGCGACGGTGCGTGGATTGATTGTGACTGGGAGGAAGCCATCCGCGTCGCCGCAAAGACCTTGCGCGACGTGCCGCGCGGCGACCTCGGCGCACTCGTGCATCCGGCCACCTCCAGCGAGGAAGGCTGGTTGCTGGCGCAGCTTGTGCGTTCGCTCGGCAGCGCGCACATCGATCATCGACTTCGCCAGCTCGATTTCATCGATGCGAGTGCTGCGCGACCGTTTGAAATGCCGATTGCGCAGATCGAAAAGTCGGACATCATTTTGCTGGTCGGCTGCGATCCACGTCATGAAATGCCGTTATTGCACGCCCGTCTGCGCAAGGCGCAGCTCGCCGGTGCACGTATCTTTGCCATCAATCCACTGGATTTCGAGTTCACGTTCGATGTGGCCGGCAAGCGCATCGTGACGCCGGACGCGCTGGTCGACGCGATGCTCGGTCTCGCGCGTGGCGCCAGCGACAAGGGCCACGAACCCGACTCGCGGGGTCTCGCGGGAGAAATCGCTGATGTCAGTGCCGATGAGTTTGCGCGCGAGGTCGTCGCTGCGCTTACCAATGCCGAACGTGGTGTGCTGATCGCCGGCGAGACACTCGTCAACCATCCGCGCGCGTCGTGGCTGCGCATGGCGCTCAAGTTCGTCGCGCAGGCGACTGACACTGCCTGCAACGAGATTCCGCAGGGCGCCAATGCGATCGGTCTGACCGCAGCCGGCGTGCTGCCGGGCGAAGGCGGACTCGATACACGCTTGATGCTGTCGCGGCCGCGCAAGGGCTATGTGTTGTACGGGTGCGAAGCGCCGTTCGACTTCGCCGACGGCGAGGAAGCACTGAGCGCGCTGCGTGATGCACCGGTCGTGGCGTTTGCCGCCTATGCGGATGCGGCGTTGCGGGAAATTGCCGATGTAATCCTTCCGATTGGGCTGCTGCCGGAGATCGAGGCGACGTTGACCAATGTTGATGCCACCGAGCAGAGCGTGAATCCGGCTTCGCGTGCGCCGGGGCATGCCCGTGCCGGCTGGCGCGTGCTGCGCGCACTTGGTGCGCAACTTGCGCTGGACGGGTTCGACTTTACCGAGATCGGCGAAGTCCGTTTGCGGATGCGCGAGGCCGCCGGCAGCGGCGGGCAGGATGCGTCCACCGCACCAACGACGGTCCGCAATCTATCGGTGCTGGACGAACTCACCAAGGGACGCCAGCCGGAAGAGCGCGAGCGAGGCACTCTGGTGCGCATTGCGACCACGCCCATTTATCGTGCCGACGCGATGTTGCGCCGTGCGCCGGCGCTCAATGCGCATCCGCTCACGCGCGGCGCCCGCATCGGGCTCAATCCCGAGGATGCAGCCGCGCTGGAGGTCACGCAAGGTGGCAAGCTGCGCGTTGGCGACGCGGTTCTGCCGGTGGATGTCGATGCGTGCGTGCCACGCGGTGCAGCGTGGGTCGAGTGCGGATACGTGGAAACGGCCATGTTGCCGCCGTATGGGGCGACGCTCGCGGTAACGGGAGCCTGACGCGATGCAAGCGATCATCGACGGCTACTACTGGTTCACGGCCACGTTTCCGACGTTGTCGATGGCGATCGGACTGCTGCTCTTTCCGCTGCTGCCGGTCATTATCGGCGTGGCGATGTATGTGTACTGGGAGCGCAAGGTCATCGGCTGGATGCACGTGCGCATCGGGCCGAATCAGATCGGTCCACTCGGTCTGCTGCAGACCTTCGCCGACGTCTTCAAATTGCTGCTGAAGGAAGTCATCTATCCGGCCAATGCGAACCGCACCCTGTTCCTGCTCGCACCGCTATGGGCGCTGGTACCGGCATTCGCAGCTTGGGCGGTGATTCCGATCGGCAGCCACGTCGCGTGGTCGGATGCGAATGCGGGGCTCCTGTTCCTGCTCGCGATGACGTCGATGGGCGTGTACGGCATCATCATTGCAGGCTGGGCGTCCAACTCGCGCTACGCAATGCTCGGCGCGATGCGTTCGGCGGCGCAGATCATCAGTTACGAGATTGCGATGGGCTTTGCGCTGGTCAGCGTGCTGGTGCCGGGAGCCTCAATCTTTCCGACATCGTCAACGCACAGGCCGGCAGCAAGGGCCTGTTCGACTGGTTCTGGTTGCCGCTGCTGCCGATGTTCATCATCTATTTCGTCTCCGGCACTGCCGAAACCAACCGCTTGCCTTTCGACATGGCCGAAGGCGAGTCGGAAATCGTCGCAGGATTCCACGTCGAGTATTCGGGCGCGCCGTTTGCCGTGTTCTTCCTGACCGAATACGCGAACATGATCCTGATCTCGTTCCTCGCCCCGGTGCTGTTCCTGGGCGGCTGGCTGTCACCCTTCCCGCAGTCCTGGGGCGTGCTCGGTGCGCCGGGCTGGTGGTGGCTGGTCGGCAAGGCATTCTTTTTTGCGACCGCGTTCATCTGGTTGCGTGCGACCTTTCCGCGTTACCGTTATGACCAGATCATGCGCCTCGGCTGGAAGGTGTTCATCCCGATCACCATCGTGTGGGTCTTTGTGGCCGGTTGCATGAAGTATTTCGGCTGGGTAACGACGGGCGCATGAGGCAGAGCAGATCATGAGTCGAATTACCAATTACCTCAAAAGTCTTTTGTTGCTGGAACTGTTTGCCGGTCTCGGGCTCACGTTCAAGTATCTGTGGCGCCCAAAGTACACGGTGCGGTTCCCGATGGAGCATATTCCGCGATCCCCCCGTTTTCGCGGGCTGCACGCGCTGCGCCGCTATCCGAACGGCGAGGAGCGCTGCATCGCGTGCAAGTTGTGCGAGGCGGTATGCCCGGCGCTTGCGATCACCATCGACTCACATCAGCGCGAGGACGGCACGCGACGTACGACGCGCTACGAGATTGATCTTTTCAAGTGCATCTACTGCGGATTCTGCGAGGAGAGCTGTCCTGTGGATTCCATCGTGGAGACGCATATTCTCGAATACCATTTCGAAAAGCGCGGCGAGAACGTCATTGAAAAGCCGCAGCTGTTGGCAGTAGGCGATCGCTTCGAAGCGGAAATTGCCGCGGCGCGTGCGCAGGATGCGCCGTTCCGATGAAGGCGATCCCCTTGTTCCTGCCAGCGTGTTTCCCGCGTCGCTTCCGTGACGCCACCGGTGTGTTGCGCGAGGGAGTGGCTGCATGAGTTTTCAACTGATCTGCTTCTACGCCTTCGCAGCGATTGCGGTAGGCGCGGCGATGGCGGTCGTAGGTGTTCGCAATCCCGTGCACGCTGCGCTGTTCCTCGTGCTGACATTCTTCTCGGCCGCCTGCACATGGCTGCTTGCCGAAGCCGAGTTTCTCGGCATCATGCTGGTGCTGGTCTACGTCGGTGCGGTAATGGTGCTGTTCCTGTTCGTGGTGATGATGCTCGATATCGACCTCGATCCGCTGCGCGAAGGCTTTATCCGCGCATTGCCGGTCGGATTGCTGGTTGCGGTCGTGATGCTGGTCGAGATGTTGAGCCTGATCGGCGTACGTTCGCTGGAGATTGCGACCATCGTCGACCCTGCGCGCGCGGCCGGCATGTCGAATACCGAGTGGCTTGGCACGGCGTTGTTCACGCGCTTCCTGCTGCCATTCGAGATCGCTGCCTTGATTCTGACCCTTGCCATCATCGCGGCTATCCCATTGACGCTGCGCCGGCGTGCCGGTGTCAAGACACAGAATGTCTCGCGCCAGGTCAATGTTCATCCGCGCGATCGCGTGCGCATCGTCAAGATGCGCTCGGAACCGCGGCCCGGCAGTGATGGTGGTGGCACCTCCGGTAACCCGGAGGCATCCAAACCATGATTACGCTGGCGCATTTTCTCACGTTTGCCGCGGTGCTGTTCTGCATTGCCGTGGCCGGCATCTTCATCAACCGCAAGAACGTCATCACGCTGCTGATGGCGATCGAGCTGATGCTGCTCGCAGTCAATACCAACTTCATTGCGTTCTCACGCTACCTCGGCGATCCCGCCGGACAGGTCTTCGTGTTCTTCATCCTCACGGTGGCGGCAGCGGAGGCCGCGATCGGGCTGGCGATTCTCGTGGTGCTGTTCCGCAATCGCGCGACGATCAACGTCGGCGAGATCGATTCGCTGAAGGGCTGATGCTGATGACGCACCGGACCAGGAGCCCACGCTCGTGCTGAACACCAACATCCTTCTTGCGATCATCGTTGCGCCGCTGATTGGCGCGCTGATTGCCGGACTTTTCCGTAACCAGGTCGGGCGCGCGGGCGCAGCTGCCCTCGCGATCGTCGGTGTCGGGATCAGCACCGCGCTGTCGTTCTGGGTGCTCTACCAAGTCATGTTCCAGGACGTCGGCGTCTACAACCGCAATATCTATACCTGGTTCGAGATCGGCCGCACCAGCGCGCACCTGGGCTTCATGATCGACCGGCTGACCGCGATGATGATGGCAACGGTCACGTTCGTGTCGCTGATGGTGCATATCTACACGATCGGTTACATGCGCGACGATCCGGGTTTCCAGCGGTTCTTCAGCTACATCGCGCTGTTCACGTTCTCGATGTTGCTGCTGGTGATGAGCAACAATTTCCTGCAGCTCTTCGTCGGCTGGGAACTGGTTGGGCTGGTTTCCTATCTGCTGATCGGCTTCTGGTTCAAGCGCCCGACCGCGACCCATGCAATGCTCAAGGCATTCATGGTCAACCGGGTCGGCGACTTCGGCTTCATCCTCGGCATCGCCGGCGTGCTGTTCTGGTTTGGATCGCTCGACTACTCGCAGGTGTTCATGAACACGCTGGGCGCGAACGCCGGCGCGCGCACTGTGGAAATCTTCGCGGGGCATCCGTGGCAGGTGTCGACGATCGTATGCATCTGCTTGTTCGTGGGCGCCATGGGCAAGTCGGCACAGGTGCCGTTGCATGTGTGGCTGCCGGATTCCATGGAAGGCCCGACGCCGATTTCGGCGCTGATCCATGCGGCAACGATGGTCACGGCCGGCATCTTCATGGTCGCGCGCATGTCGCCGTTGTACGAGTTGTCATCGACCGCGCTCTCCTTCGTTCTCATCATCGGTGCGACAACAGCGTTGTTCACCGGGCTCATCGGCATCGTGCAGAACGACATCAAGCGCGTGATCGCGTATTCCACCCTGTCGCAATTGGGTTACATGACCGTGGCGCTTGGCGTGTCCGCATACGCGGGTGGCATTTACCACCTCATGACGCATGCGTTTTTCAAAGCCTTACTCTTCCTCGGCGCGGGCTCGGTGATCATCGCGATGCATCACGAGCAGGACATGCGCTACATGGGTGGCCTCGGCAAGCGCATGCCGATCACCTGCATCACGATGTGGTTGGGCTCGCTCGCGCTGGTTGCGGCACCGGGGTTTTCCGGGTTCTTCTCCAAGGACGCAATCATCGAGGCGGTCGGTGAATCCACCCGCTTTGGCGCCGGATATGCGTATTTCTGCGTGATGGCAGGCGTGCTGGTGACGGCGCTGTACAGCTTTCGGCTCCTTTACATGACCTTCCACGGCAAGGAGCGCTTCGTTATCGACGCGCGAGGCGCGCATGGGCATGGGCATGGTGCTCTTGGCGAAGAACTCCCGAAGGGCCATCTGTCGCACGAGCCAAAGGAATCACCGTGGGTAATCACGGTGCCGCTGATCCTGCTCGCGATCCCGTCGGTCGTTATCGGCTGGCCGACGATCGGCCCGATGCTGTTCGGCGACTGGTTTCAGGCTTCGATTCGTGTCGCGGCGAAAAATGACGTACTCGGGACGCTGGGCGAGGAATTCCATGGACCGTTCGCGATGTTCCTGCACGGATTCCTCGGCGCGCCGTTCTGGATCATGCTGGCTGGTTTCGTGATTGCCACCTGGATCTGGTTGTTCAATCCCGGTATCGCGGACAAGGTGAAGAACGCGTTGCGGCCGATTTACACGATCCTCATCAACAAGTACGGCTTCGACGAACTCTATGATGTGCTGTTCATCAGTGGTGGCCGCAAACTGGGTCGCGCTTTGTGGAAGGGCGGTGATGTGGGCGTGATCGACGGAGCGGTGAACGGATCGACCATGGTTGTCGAGCGGGTTTCGGCGGTCGTGCGCTGGGTGCAATCGGGTTATCTCTATCACTATGCGTTCGCCATGATTCTCGGCCTGATCGTGCTACTCGGCGGTTTGTGGTGGGTCGTGGCACGCATGCCGGTCTGATCGAAAGGGGACAGAACACTCTCATGCCCGTTCCACATCTTCTCAGTCTCCTGATCTGGGTGCCGCTTGCCGGAGCAGTTGCCGTGCTCGCGCTGGGTCGCAACGCTCGTGCGGCGCGCTGGATAGCACTCGCGTTCACCGTGGTGACGTTTGCGCTTTCGCTGTCGCTATGGGCGGGATACGTGCCGAGCATGGGCGGTATGCAGTTCGTCGAAAGTCTCGCCTGGATTCCGGCCTTGAAGGCGAACTACGCGCTCGGCGTGGATGGCATTTCGGTCGCGTTGATCGTTCTGACCGGCTTCACCACTGTGCTGGTCATCATCGGATCGTGGGGCCAGATCCAGGAGCGAGTGGCGCAGTACATGGCGGCGATGCTGGCGCTCGAGGCGTTTCTGATCGGCGTGTTCTCGACCACCGATGCGTTGCTGTTCTACGTGTTCTTCGAGGCGATGTTGATCCCGATGTTCATCATCATCGGCGTCTGGGGCGGACCGCGGCGCGTCTACGCCACCCTCAAGTTCTTCATCTATACGTTCTTCGGCTCGATCTTCATGCTGATCGCGCTGATCTACCTGCACATGAAAACTGGCGAATTCTCGCTCGCTGCGTTTGCGGCAGCTCCGCTCAGTGCCAAGGAGCAAGCGTGGCTGTTCTTCGCGTTCTTCGCGGGTTTTGCGATCAAGGTGCCAATGTGGCCAGTGCACACATGGTTGCCGGACGCACATGTGGAAGCACCTACCGGCGGTTCGGTGATCCTTGCGGCGATCATGCTGAAGGTCGGTACCTACGGATTCATCCGCTTCTCGCTGCCGATCACACCGGATGCGTCCCAGGAGTACGCCTGGGTCATGATTGCGTTCTCGCTGATCGCGATCATCTACATCGGCTATGTCGCGCTCGTTCAGCCGGACATGAAGAAGCTGATTGCCTACTCGTCGGTCGCCCACATGGGCTTCGTGACCCTCGGCATCTTCATTGCCCTGGCACTGGTGCGGGTGGATGGAAACACCGAGGGTGCGCGGCTCGGCCTGCAGGGCGCCATGGTGCAGATGATTTCGCACGGCTTCGTTTCCGGCGCGCTGTTCTCGTGCATCGGTGTCATGTATGACCGCCTGCATACGCGCGCCATCAAGGACTACGGCGGTCTCGTCAACGTGATGCCGTGGTTCGCCGCATTCATGGTGCTTTTTGCGATGGCCAACTGCGGGCTGCCGGGCACCAGCGGCTTCGTCGGAGAATTCATGGTCATCATGGCGTCGTTCCAAAACAGCCCGCTGATTGCGCTTGCCGCCGCGTTCACGTTGATCATCGCCGCCGGCTACAGCTTGTGGCTGATCAAACGCATCATTTTCGGCGACATCGCGAATGACAAGGTTGCGAAGATGAAGGATCTGGATATGCGCGAATGGATCGTGCTCGGTGCGTTTGCAATCGCCGTACTTGCCATTGGTCTCTATCCGAAGCCGCTCACCGACCTGATGGACCCCGCAGTGCAGCAGATCGTGCAGCAACTCCGAATGGCCAAGCTATGAGCGAGATCCATTTCAATCCCGCAGATCTCATGACGCTGCTGCCGGAGCTGTTTCTGCTCGGCGCCACGGTCGTGATCCTGCTGGTCGATCTATTCATCAAACCGACGCAGCGCGGGATCACGCACTGGCTGGCGATCATCGCGCTGGTGATCACGGGCTGCCTGGTCTGGACCGGGGCGCCCGCGCAGGGTGAAACCGTGGCCGCGTTCAATGACATGTTCCTGCGCGATGGCATGGCTACGATCCTGAAGTTGTTCCTGTTGCTGACGACTGCCTTCACGATGATCTTCGGCCGCAGTTACATGCGCGACAGGGGTCTGTTGATTGGCGAGTTCTATCTACTGCTGCTGTTCGCGACCATGGGCATGATGATCCTGACCTCCGCTGGAAGTCTGGTCACGATCTATCTTGGCGTGCAGTTGCTGGCCATCAGCTCTTATGCGATGGTCGCTTTGAATCGCGAATCCCCACTTTCATCCGAAGCCGCGATCAAGTATTTCGTGCTGAGTGCCCTGGCATCCGGGCTGATGCTGTACGGCATGTCGATGCTCTATGGCGCGACCGGTACACTCGATATTGCACAGATCCGCGCGGCTTCGGAACTTGGCACGGCTGGACCGCACCACGTATTGCTCGCTTTCGGACTGATATTTCTGATCGCGGGTATCGCCTTCGAGCTTGGCGCCGCACCATTCCACATGTGGCTGCCTGACGTCTATGACGGCGCGCCGACGGCGGTCACGCTGTTCATCAGTTCGGCATCCAAGCTCGCTGCGTTCGCGCTTGCCTATCGACTGCTCGAGGGTGCGCTGGGCGGCCTGCATGAATACTGGACGCTGATCCTCAGCTTGCTTGCCGTGTTGTCCCTCGCGGTTGGTAATGTGATCGCGATAGCGCAGACCAATCTAAAGCGCATGCTCGCCTACTCGACGATCTCGCACATCGGCTTCATGCTGCTCGGGTTCGTCAACGGCACCGCGGAAGGCTTTGCAGCCGCGATGTTCTACATGATCTGCTACGCGCTCATGGCGACCGCGGCATTCGGCATCATGATGATCGTTGCGAAGGCCGGTTTCGAGGCTGAGAACATCGACGATTTCAAGGGACTCAATCGGCGCAACCCCTGGTACGCCGCCATGATGGCGCTGGCGATGTTCTCGCTGGCCGGCATCCCGCCGTTGTTCGGATTCTTCGCCAAGCTCATGGTGCTCAAGGTCGCGATCGACGCGGGCTACCTGTGGCTTGCGATTGTCGCCATCGTGTTCGCGATTGTTGGCCTGTTCTATTATCTGCGCGTGGTCAAGGTCATGTATTTTGATGCGCCGGCCGACGAGGCTCCGCTGGAGCTGCCAGCCGACTATCCGTTCCGCTGGCTGGTTTCGCTGAATGCACTCGCACTGCTCGCGCTGGGCGTGTTCTGGAGCCCGTTGCTCGAATGGTGCCATCGCGCGCTCGGAGTGTAACTGTGACGCGCTGGCAGCAGTCCACTGACATGCCGGGTTCGATTTCCCTTGAAATGCACGCGCTGACCGCTTATCCTAGCCGGCTCCGATGCGGGGTGGAGCAGTCTGGCAGCTCGTCGGGCTCATAACCCGAAGGTCGCAGGTTCAAATCCTGCCCCCGCTACCAGGCCCTGAGTGGGTCCGGCCCGGAATGGGCCATTTGCGACACGCTCAGCGCAATATGCGTGCAGATTGTCGATGAAAATCGCGACGAACTGACGAAATGGGCCATCGGCCCATTTTTTTTTGGTTTTATGTGAGATTTGGAGCAACAGATACGGGAGCACGGTGGAAGACAAGCAGTTGAACCAATTGCTGGACCCGGCGATTACCGGTTTGGGACTCGAGCTGTGGGGCATCGAGTTCAATACCGGCGAGCGCGGCGGTTTGTTGCGTGTATACATCGATGTTGCCGATCGTGAGGTCACGATCGAGGACTGCGAGCGGGCCAGTCGCGAAATATCGGCCTTGCTGGACGTCAACGATCCGATCGCGGGTCGCTATACGCTGGAAGTGTCCTCGCCGGGACTTGACCGGCCGCTGTTCACGCTGCCGCAGTTTGCGCGGTTTGCGGGGTCGGAGGTGAAGATAACGCTGCATGCTCCGGTTGCCGGGCGCCGGCGCTATCAGGGCAAGATCCGCGAAGTGGATGGCGACCGGATCGTGATCGATCAGGATGATGAGTCCACTTCGGTCGAGCATGGCGATATTGCCAAGGCACGCCTGGTGCCGGACTACGGCGCGCTGGGTCTGACATCCGGCGCGAACTGCTCCAGCAAGGGCCGCTCGGCGAGGAGATAGAGAATGCGTATGTGGATATCGCCAGTATTTTCCGGCAGGTACCAGGGTATCAAGCATGATCCGGTCGCGGTATGCGCGGTTGCGAGGAGTCAGGTATGAGCAAAGAGTTGTTGATGGTCGTCGATGCTGTCGCCAGTGAAAAAGGCGTACCCGAGGACGTGATTTTCGACGCGATGGAAGCGGCGCTCGCGTCGGCTGCGAAGAAGCGCTATCCGGGCGAGGAAATTGACGCTCGTGTAGCGATCGATCGTGATACCGGGAGTTACGAGACTTTCCGTCGCTGGGAAGTGGTTGCCGACGATGTCGTCATGGAATCGCCGGATCATCAACTGCGCCTCATGGATGCGGTAGAGGATCAGCCGGATATCGAGGTCGGCCAGTACGTCGAGGAGCAGATCGAGAACCCGGAGTTCGGACGCATCGCGGCGCAGGCGGCCAAACAGGTCATCGTGCAGCGGGTGCGCGAGGCCGAGCGCGCGCAGGTGGTCGAGGCGTATTCGGACCGTGTTGGTGAACTGCTGACCGGTGTCGTCAAGCGGGTCGAGCGCGGTAACATCTACCTTGATCTGGGCAGCAACGCCGAAGCACTGGTGTCCCGCGACAAGAGCATTCCGCGTGAGGCGGTGCGCGCCGGCGACCGGTTGCGCGGTTATCTCTACGAAGTTCGTCCCGAGATTCGCGGGCCGCAGCTTTTCATTTCGCGCACTGCACCGGAGTTCATGATCGAGCTGTTCAAACTTGAAGTGCCGGAAGTGGGTCAGGGCCTGGTGGAGATCCGCGCCTGCGCGCGCGATCCGGGCGACCGCGCGAAGATCGCGGTGATCGCCCACGACAATCGCACCGATCCCATCGGCGCGTGTATCGGCATGCGCGGTTCGCGCGTGCAGGCGGTGTCCAACGAGCTCAACGGCGAGCGCATCGACATCGTGCTGTGGAACGAGAATCCGGCCCAGTTCGTGATCAACGCGATGGCGCCGGCCGAAGTTCAGTCGATCATCGTGGACGAGGAAAAGCACTCCATGGATATCGCGGTTGCCGAGGACAAGCTTTCCCAGGCGATTGGCCGCGGTGGCCAGAACGTGCGGCTCGCGAGCAAGGTCTCTGGCTGGCAGCTCAATGTCATGACGGCCGACCAGGTTCGCGAGAAGAGCGAATCCGAGCAGGAAACTGCACGCACGCTGTTCATGGAAAAACTGGAGGTCGACACGGAGATTTCGCAGATCCTCGTGCAGGAAGGCTTTTCCTCGGTCGAGGAAATCGCCTACGTGCCGAGCGCGGAGCTGCTCGCCATCGATGGCTTCGACGAGAACATCGTCGAAGAACTGCGTGCCCGTGCCCGCGATGCGTTGCTGATCGACGCGCTTGCCGCCGAGGAGGCGGTCGACGACCATCGTCCGGATGACGATCTGCTCGCCACGGCCGGCGTCGATGAGGCACTGGCGTTCGAACTAGCTCGCAATGGTGTCGCCAGTCGGCAGGATCTGGCGGATCTTGCCACCGATGAACTGATGGAGTTCGGCATCGAGGGTCTGGACGAAGAACATGCAGCAGCCATCATCATGGCCGCGCGCGAAGTGGAAGTTGCATGACGAAGCACCCGCTGGTCAGGAGTTGAAACAACAATGTCGGAAGTCACGATCAAACAACTTGCCAAGGTACTCGGCAAGCCTGTGGACAAGCTGCTCGTGCAGCTTGGCGAGGCCGGCATGCAGTTCAACGACCCGGACCAGGTGATCAGCAGTACTGAAAAGGTCAGGTTGCTGGGTTTTCTGCGCCGTAATCACGGCAAGCAGGGCGAAGTGCCCGATGCGAATTCGGTTCCGCGCCGCGTAACGCTGAAGCGCCGCACGGTGTCGGAAATCAAGGTCAAGCCGGGCCAGCGAGGCGCGGCGACCCAGACCGTGAACGTGGAGGTCCGCCAGAAGCGCACCTACGTCAAGCGCGAGACGCTGGACAAGGACAGCCAAGCGCAGATCGACCCGGAACGCGAAGACGCGTTGCGCAAGCTGCAGGAATCCAACGAGCGGCGTGAGGCCGAGCAGATGGTTCTGCTCGAAACCGATCGCAAGCGCAAGGAAGAAAAGGAGGAAGAAGAAGCAGCGCGTGTGCGTGCAGAGGAACAAGCGCGGCTCGCCGTCGAAGAGGAAAAGCGGCGCAGCGAGGATGAAGCCCAGCGTGCCGTCGACGAGGTTCCTGTCACGGAACCGGTCGCGACCGCTGCGGACGCACCCCAGCCTGTCGTTCCGGGCGCGCCGCCGCGCGACGTTGACCGGACGAAACGCGACAGCGGACATGTGCGCGGCAAGACCAAGCATGGTTCGCATCGCATGCGCGAGGAAGGTGGCCCCGAGGGTGCCGGTACGCGCTACGTCGGTACCAAGCTGCATCTGACACCGGAAGGCGCGGCGCGCCGCACCGGACGCAAGAAATCACGCGTGCGCGGCGCAGACAGCGCGCGGCAGGGCGCAAGCCACGTGTTTTCCAAGCCGACCGCGCCAGTCGCGCGCGAGGTTGCTGTCGGGGACACGATCGTTGTCGCCGAGCTTGCGCAGAAGCTTGCGGTGAAGGGCGCCGATGTCGTCAAGGCGTTGTTCAAGATGGGCGTGATGACGACCATCAACCAGGCCATTGATCACGACACCGCGCAGCTGGTCGCCGAGGAGCTCGGACACCGTGTAGTCGCCGCCGTGGCCGATGATGCCGAAGTGGCGTTGCAGGCGCATGTGGACCAGGACGGCGAGCGCGCATCGCGACCGCCTGTGGTGACCATAATGGGCCATGTCGATCACGGCAAGACCTCGTTGCTTGATTACATCCGCCGCACCAAGGTGGCATCCGGCGAAGCGGGTGGTATCACCCAGCATATCGGCGCCTATCACGTGGAAACGGACAAGGGCGTGGTCACGTTCCTCGACACTCCCGGCCATGCGGCGTTCTCCTCGATGCGTGCTCGCGGTGCGCAATCGACGGACATCGTGATTCTCGTGGTCGCATCCGACGATGGCGTCATGCCGCAGACGATCGAGGCGATCCAGCATGCGCGCGCCGCCGGAGTGCCGCTGATTGTCGCGATCACCAAGATGGACAAGCCGGAAGCCAATCCTGACAACGTCAAGCAAGGCCTTTCCCAGCATGAAGTAATGCCTGAGGATTGGGGTGGCGATGTGCAGTTCGTGCCAGTTTCCTCCAAGACAGGTGATGGCATCGATAATCTTCTCGATGCGATCCTGCTCCAGGCAGAAGTGCTCGAGCTGAGCGCGATCCCGGATGGGCGCGCCAGCGGAACCGTGATCGAATCCAGCCTCGACAAGGGTCGCGGTCCGGTTGCGACGGTGCTGGTACAGCAGGGTCTGCTCAAGAAAGGCGATTTCCTGGTTTGCGGTATCGAGATCGGGCGCGTTCGCGCGCTGTTCGATGAAACCGGCAAACAGGTCGAATCAGCCGGTCCCTCCATTCCGGTGCAAGTGCTCGGGTTGTCCGGCGTGCCGGCTGCGGGTGATGATTTTGTCGTGGTTGCCGACGAACGGCTGGCCAAGGACGCGGCGCAGGAACGCATGCACAAGCGCCGCGAATCGCGTCTCGTCCAGCAGGCGGGCAACCGCATGGAAGACATCATGGCGCAGATGGGCCAGAGCGAGGAGCAGTTGTCGCTCAGTCTTGTCATCAAGGCGGATGTGCAAGGGTCCGTCGAGGCGCTGCGCCAGGCACTGGTCGCGCTCAGTACCGATGCAATCCGTATCAACGTGGTGCTGTCCGGCGTCGGTGGCATAACCGAATCGGACGCCAACCAGGCGGCGGCGTCGAAGGCGACGATCATCGGTTTTGACGTGCGCGCCGATGCGTCGGCACGCAAGGTGATCGAAACTCATGGCCTCGATCTGCGCTATTTCTCCATCATTTACGACGTGATCGATCAGGTGAAGCAGGTTGCTTCGGGATTGCTCGGCAACGAGATCCGCGAGGAGATCATCGGTCTTGCAGAGGTGCGCGACGTGTTCCGTTCTTCCAAGTTCGGGGCGATCGCCGGCTGCATGGTCACCGAGGGGTCGGTCAAGCGCAGCAAGCCGATCCGCGTGCTGCGCGACAACACCGTGATCTTCGAAGGCGAGCTCGAATCGCTGCGCCGCTTCAAGGAGAACGTCGAGGAAGTCCGCAGCGGCACTGAATGCGGTATCGGCGTGAAGCAGTACAACGACATCAAGCCCGGCGATCAGATCGAATGCTTCGAGCGCATCGAGGTGGCCCGCACGCTGTGAGCCGGGATTCGGGATTCGGGATTGTGCCCCGAATCCCCTCTCGCCGCCGTTCCGGTTATCTTCACCTGGTTTGTGACCAGATGATGGCACCACGCTGGGTGTTCTTGACATCCCGAACCCCGTTTCCCGAATCCCGGCTTTTCAATGACCTCACCCGATTTCAAGCGAACCGATCGTGTCAGTGCGCAATTGCGCCGGGAAATTGCCGTGCTTGTGCACGCTGCGGTGCGTGATCATGCGTTGCCGTCGGTGAGTGTTTCGGATGTCGAGGTCAGTCGCGATCTCGATTTCGCAACCGTCTACGTAACGGCACTGATTGCCGATGAATCCCAGCCCGCGGTCAAGGCGCTGAACGGATTGGCGAAGGAATTTCGCCATCGCCTTTCACGTACCCTGAGCCTGCGCCGCGTCCCGGAACTGCGCTTCCGGTACGACGATTCGGTCGACAAGGGCGAACGCATCGAGGCGCTGTTGCGTCAAGAGCCGGGAATCGGGAATGATCAGTAGCTGGGAATCGGGAATGGGGAATAGGGAATCGGTAAAGCAGGAAAGCCTCAAAGCCTTGTCGTCCACGCGGCCAGCATTGAGCGCAAACGCTCCCGATAGCGGAGAGCGTGCGTCCCGCTCCCGTCTCCCGTCTCCCGTCTCCCGGCCCCTGACCGGCATCCTGCTGCTCGACAAACCTTCCGGAATCAGTTCCAACCGGGCACTGCAGGATGTGCGCAAGCTCTATCGCGCCGCCAAGGCCGGGCACACGGGCAGTCTGGATCCGCTCGCCACCGGCTTGCTGCCGATCTGTTTTGGCGAAGCGACCAAGATCGCCGGTCTCATGCTCGGCGCGGACAAGGAATATGAGGTTGAGTGCCGTCTCGGCATCACCACGACCACCGACGATGCCGAAGGCGAAACGATCAAGGTCCGTGAAGTACCATCGTTCGTCGACGCTGATATCGAACGCGTCCTGACACCCTTGCGCGGTCCCATCGAGCAGACGCCGCCGGTCTATTCAGCACTCAAGCAGGACGGTGTGCCGTTGTATCGGCGCGCACGGCGTGGCGAATCAGTTCAGCCCCAGCCGCGACGCGTGCAAGTGCATCGTTTTGACTTGCTAGAACAAGCGGATCATGACCGTTTGCGCTTGCGCGTCGAATGCGGCTCGGGAACCTACGTGCGCAGTCTGATCCGCGATCTTGGCGAGGCGCTCGGCTGCGGTGCCCATGTGACGACCTTGCGACGCGCATGGGCCGATCCGTTTCGCGAGCCGCACATGCACACGTTCAGCGAACTCGAATCGATGGCGAAGCAGGGCACCGAAGCGCTCGACGCCCTACTGCTGTCGCTGGAGACGGGTTTGGCTGCACAGCCTGCGGTGCTTGTCGACGAAGACGATGTGCTTGCCTTGCGCCAAGGGCGCGCAATCGGCGTGTCCGAATCGCATGCGCCAGGTCCTTGTGTTGCACTGGATCGGGAAGGGCGCGCCATTGCGCTGGCCGACACCCGTGACCAGCAGTTGCGGCCCGTTCGGGTATTCAATCATTGACTCGATTGGGACCCAGACGCATGTGCAAGCGTCTCGAGGGGTGATTGCGACCGGGGAAAATCCAATATCACCAGTAGCCCACGGGCACCGAAAGCCAGCAAAATGCGTAGTGAACACCCGGACGGATGCGGGTATGAAAGCGGTATTTCCCGTCGCCGGCGGCATCCTCCTATCCATCGATTTACCGAGCCGCTTGGCATGGCGGCCCTGCGCCAGCTAAAATGTCGCGTTCACCTGAGGAAAACTTCGTTCTGTTTTTCCAGGAACCCCTTCCTGCGGGGCCTGCCGACAGCGATCCCTGATCGCTGTCCGTACGTCTCGCCCTCGAATCCAGGATTCATTCGATGTCGCTTACCGTTGAACAGACCAGTCAAGTCATTGCCGAACATCGCCGTGCGCCAAACGATACCGGCTCGCCTGAAGTGCAGGTGGCGCTGTTGTCCGCGCGCATCCAGCATCTGATGGAACACTTTGCCATGCACGGCAAGGATCACCATTCGCGCCGCGGATTGCTGAAGATGGTCAATCAGCGCCGTCGCCTGCTCAACTACCTCAAGAACAACGACATCGAGCGTTACAAGAATCTTATCGAACGTCTCGGCCTGCGCAGGTAGTTCTGCATTCATCCGCTAACCCGCCGGACGCGCGCAGTCGTTGCTGCCGTAACAGTTTTACCAGTGCGTTGTTGGCCAGTACCTCGGTCCTTGAACGCGGAAGCAAAAGCGGCCATCCATGGCCGCACTTCTCTTGAAGAACAGAACAGGAATCTTATTCGTGGCAAAAGTAACCAAGACATTCCAGTACGGCAATCATGAAGTCACGCTGGAAACGGGCGAAATTGCCCGCCAGGCGTCTGGCGCGGTGATGGTCAGCATGAGTGGAACAGTTGTTCTGGTCAGCGCGGTCGCCTCTCCCAAGGCGCGCGAGGGGCAGGACTTCTTTCCGCTCACCGTCGATTATCAGGAAAAATTCTACTCGGCCGGTCGCATCCCGGGCGGCTTCTTCAAGCGCGAAGGTCGACTGACGGAAAAGGAAACATTGACGTCACGCTTGATCGATCGCCCGGTGCGTCCGCTGTTTCCGGACGAGTTCAAGAACGAAGTGCAGATCGTCGCGACGGTGGTTTCGATGAATCCGGAAGTCAATGGCGACGTTCCGGCATTGATCGGGGCATCCGCCGCATTGACGCTGGCCGGCGTTCCGTTCCGCGGTCCGATCGGCGCCGCTCGCGTGGGATATGCCGATGGCAACTATCTCCTCAACCCGACTGCCACCGAGCTCAAGACCTCGCAGCTTGACCTGGTGGTCGCCGGTACCGCGAACGCGGTTCTGATGGTGGAGTCCGAGGCGCAGTTGCTGTCCGAGGACGTGATGCTCGGTGCGGTGCTGTTCGGGCACCGCGAGATGCAGGTGGCGATCGAGGCGATCAATGCGCTGGCTGCCGAAGCGGGTCGCAAATCGTTCACCTGGACGCCACCGGAAAGTAACGATGCGCTGCATGGCGCGGTGCGCGAATCCCTCGGCGACCGCATGTCGGGCGTGTTCCAGGTTCGCGACAAGCTGGAGCGTCGCGATGCGCTGTCCGCGCTCAAGACCGACGTGCGCACCGCACTTGCCGAGAAGGCCGAAGCGAATGGTTGGACGGACGCCCAGATCGGCGCCGCATTCGGCGACATCGAATACCACACCCTTCGCGATGGTGTGCTGAAGACGAAGAAGCGCATCGATGGGCGCAATCTTGATGACGTGCGCGATATCACGGTGCGCGTCGGTGTGCTGCCGCGCGTGCATGGTTCGGCGCTTTTCACGCGTGGCGAAACCCAGGCGCTGGTTGCCGTCACTCTGGGTACGGCGCGCGATGCACAGATGATCGATGCGCCGGAAGGTGAGTCGAAGGACCCTTTCCTGTTCCATTACAACTTCCCCCCGTATTCGGTTGGCGAAGCGGGCCGCATGATGGGTCCGAAGCGCCGCGAGATCGGCCACGGGCGCCTCGCCAAGCGCGGTGTCATGGCGGTGAAGCCAAATATGGAAGCGTTCCCGTACGTGGTGCGCGTGGTCAGCGAGATCACCGAGTCAAACGGTTCCTCGTCGATGGCTTCGGTGTGCGGCTCCTCGCTCGCGATGATGGACGCTGGCGTTCCGCTCACCGCCCCGGTTGCGGGTATCGCAATGGGTCTGGTCAAGGAAGGCAGCGATTACGTCGTGCTCAGCGACATCCTCGGTGACGAGGATCACCTTGGCGACATGGATTTCAAGGTGGCCGGTACCTCCGGCGGTGTTTCCGCGCTGCAGATGGACATCAAGATCGACGGCATCACCGAAGACATCATGCGCACCGCGCTGGAACAGGCCAAGCGGGGTCGTCTGTACATCCTCGGTGAAATGAACAAGGTTCTCGAAACGGCGCGCACGGAAATGAGCGAATTCGCGCCGCGCCTCATGACGATGAAGATCCATCCGGACAAGATCCGCGAAGTCATCGGCAAGGGCGGCACCACGATTCGTTCGATCACCGAAGAAACCGGCGCCACGATCGACATCAGCGACGACGGCACAATCGTCATCGCCTCGGTCAATCGCGACGCGGCCGAAGCGGCCAAGGCGCGCATCGTGCAGATCGTGTCGGATGTCGAGCCCGGCCGCGTCTACGAAGGCAAGGTCGCCAAACTCATGGACTTTGGCGCATTCGTCACCATCCTGCCCGGCAAGGATGGTCTGGTACACGTGTCGCAGATCTCCAATGAGCGCGTCGAGAAGGTCTCGGACAAGCTCAAGGAAGGCGACATCGTCAAGGTCAAGGTGCTGGAAGTCGACAAGCAGGGCCGCATCCGCCTGTCGATGAAGGCATTGACCGAGGAAGAGCTCAACGGGCCGGTCTGATTGGTCTACCGCAGTAAACGAAAACGGCGAGCCTCGGCTCGCCGTTTTCGTTTCGGGAATCTCGAGCCGGGAATCCCGAATAACGTAACTCCCTCTCCCCCAAACGAGGAGCCGTCGGGGGGAGAGGGCTTTCGAGCCGGGATCGTGCTGTGGCCCGGCGACCCATCCGCTCCATTTTGGCTCCCGACTCCAGGCTACCGACCCCCGTCTCTCAGCTACCGGCTCCCCCCTCATCCGATGCCACGACGCCAAGACGCACCAGGCGCTTCTGGCTCACGCCGTTCCGGTACACGGTCAGCATGACGCGCTGGCCAGCCTTGGCTTTCAGGCGCCGCTGGAAGTCGTCCTTGCCGGTAATTGCGGTGTCGTTCATCGCGAGTATCAGGTCGCCGGCACGCATATTGGCTTCGGAGGCCGGCGTGCCACCAATGACCGACCCGATTTGTACGCCGGATTTCCCTCCGACGCGCTGCCGTTCGTCGGCGTTGAGATTGCGGAACGTCGCGCCGAACGGCAATTTGAGACGCACGAAATACACCGCGCGCAATTCGCCCGACCGGGCACCTGTCTGCGTCCCGGCATTGATCGATCCGGGCGTATCAGGATAAAGGAAAATGCTGTCTGCCCCGACGGCTCGACCCTGTTTGATGGCATCGTTGCGGGCATCCTGATCGTCGAGTGCGTAGTGACCCGTGCCGATGCGCACGTATCCGCGCCCGTTCATGAGACGGACATCGCCGGCAGCCTGCTTGCCATCCGACACGGTCGGCTCAGTCGGAGGCGGGGTTGCGCGCATGCGCGCGATAAAGGTCGCGTCGCGCCCGTGTTCAGGCTGATAACGCGTATCGGTAGCGGGCACTTCGGTGCGCGTGGAGGTGGTGGAGCTGGTGGAAAACGGCATCACCGAGCAGCCGCCGAGCAGCAGGATTACGCCGATGCCGAGAAGTTGCACCAATCGCCAGCGCGCTTCGCGCTGCCGCGCCAGTGAGCCTGGAAGGGCCACTGCACTCGCTATCGGCTCACGCATGATGGCCTCCGTGGCGATCGTCCATGCGGGAAATCTGTTCGCGTAGATCGGCCATGTCGGCTTCCAGCATGGTCACGCGATCTTCGAGCGCCGCACGCGAGCTCGTGCGCGTCGCTTGCGCGTCCGCACTGTGGGATGCATACGCTTCGGCCGACACCGGACCACACATGAGATGCATGTAGCGATCCTCGCGCTGGCCAGGTTGGCGACCGAGGCATGTCGCAAGCGCGGGTGATCGGTTGATCATGCGATCGAGCGTGTCACGCAGATCCTGCGCATCCGGAAAATCGGCAAGGCGTTCGGTGCGCGTACCTAGTTCCGCGAGCGTTTGTGGGCCGCGCAACAACATGATGCAAAGGACGGCGCGCTGGCGGGGCGTGATGCTGTATGCCGCGTCCATGCGATGCTCATAACGCGATGTGCGTGCGGACAGGCTACCGATGACGAGACCCTTGCCCTCCATTTCGCGCAACGCATGGCCGACTGCGCCGGGTTCCAGATCCATGTGTGGATCGCGGTTGCTTTTCTGGTTGCAGGCGGTGACGACCGCGTTCTGGGTCAGCGGATAGGCCTCAGGAGTGGTGGCCTGCTTTTCGACGAGACAGCCGAGAATGCGCGCCTCGATAGCGTTCAGGGGCAACAGACCGGGTTGGCCGGAGTCCTCCGATGCGATTTCGTGATTGTCCATGATGCGGTTTCCGTGCAAAGACCTGCCATCTTGCCCGTTCGGCGAATCGCGTCAACCACCATCCATGCCAGACATCCAGAAAAGCATGAAATGTTGCGATGCAACATGCGACGCGGTAGCATGCAGGATCGCTTTTCGAGGATCCGTCATGGCAACTCCCCCCAACACCGCGCCCAATACCAACCCATGGATGAAGGATTGGCAGGCGCTGTCACGCAAGTACTGGAATGCGTGGCAGGACATGTCCCGCCAAGTGCAGGGTAGCGTCGAGGATCCGATGAAGACGCCATGGCACGAGGGGCTCGAGCAATGGTCACGGCTGTTCGAAGGCGGCACGCAGAGCGATACGGTCCAGCGCATGATGGCCAATGCGAAGACCTACACCGCATTCATGCAGTCTATGGTCCAGGCGGCCGCTGCCAACAAGGGTGGCGATTTCGGCAAGGCGGCATGGACGGATGCATTGCGGCAGGGATTCAACTTGTCGGGCACACAGGGCGGGCTGCTCGACAATCCCATGGCACGCGCGATGCGCGACATGTCCGGCAAGGGTGCGCACAGTTTCGAAGACATGATGCAGCGTTTCACCGATGTTGCAGAACCGTTCATGCAGCAGGCGAAGAGCTGGATGGATCTGCCCGCATTCGGTTCTGCGCGCGAGCAACAGGAGCATTACCAGAAGTCGGCCAAGGCAATGGTCGACTACCAGGAGCAGATGGCGCGGTACAACGGGTTGATGTTCAAAGCCAGCCAGCGCGGCTTCGAACTTTTCCAGGACAAGCTCGCCGAACGCGAGGAGCCGGGTCGCCAGGTTGATTCGCTGCGGGCGCTCTACGATTTGTGGGTGGATGCCGCCGAGGAAGCGTACGCAGAAATCGCGTTGTCACCGGAGTTTCGCGAAGTCTATGGCGCGCTGGTCAACGCGCAGATGCGCGTGCGTTCGCACGTACATCAGGAGGTCGAGCGTCTGAGCACGGATCTCGGCATCCCGACGCGCAGCGAAATCAACACCATCGGCAAGCGTCTGCAGGAACTGCGTCGCGATTTTCGCAGCCGGCAGGAGAACGACGATTCGACCGCCGGGGATGAGATTGCCGCATTGCGTCGCGAAGTTGCGCAGCTCAAGCGCGCGGTCGCGGATCTTGGCGCTGGCGCCGCGGCGAAGCGTCCGGCGGCCAAATCTGCCAGCAGCACGCCGAAGAGCACGAAAGCCACGAAAGCCACGAAATCCGTAGCCAAGCGTTCCACGGCCGCAAGCAGCGGCAAGAAAGCGACGAAATCCGGCACCCGCAAGGCTGCCACCAAGAAATCCAAAGCGCGTTGAGGATGACCATGGGACCGATCAGGATCGAACCGCAGACGGCGCTCAACGAAGCGCTGCGCATGCAACAGAAGCTGGCCGCAGGTCTCAAGACTCTGCACGAGGTCGACGACGTCGACTATGGCGCCACCGACAAGGAAGAGGTCTATCGCGAGGACAAGGTCGTCGTCTATCGCTTCAAGGGCAAAGGCAAGCCGACCGCGAAGGCGCCGATCCTGATCGTTTACGCGCTGGTCAACCGCCCGTACATGGTGGATCTCCAGGATGATCGTTCGATGGTCCGCAACCTGCTGGCGCAGGGTGAGGACGTATACCTTATCGACTGGGGCTATCCGGATCTCGCCGATCGCTGGCTGACGCTGGATGACTACATCAACGGCTATATCCGCCGCAGTGTGAATGCGGTGGCCAGACACGCCGGCGTGAAGAAGATCAACCTGCTCGGCATCTGCCAAGGTGGCGCGTTCTCGTTGTGCTTCACTTCGATCCACCCGGAGAAGATCCAGAACCTGATCACGATGGTGACGCCGGTCGATTTCCACACTCCGGACAACATGCTCTCGCACTGGAACCAGGGCCTCGATGTCGATCTCTTCATCG
>CAJDWV010000006.1_pt1 | contig 26006 bp, 27 predicted proteins | sample 7391731 | NCBI WGS metagenome assembly CAJDWV01 (sample SAMEA7055746, study PRJEB34461) | soil metagenome | biome: terrestrial ecosystem; feature: Peninsula; material: soil | place: Antarctica | collected 2016
GGCCGCGTGCGCCTAAGCGGATCAGCGCGATCAATGGATGATCCGCTTTCCGAACGCGAAGTGCTGGCGCCACCACGCTCCATCCAGGCTGTCGAGCCGCACTGTTCCACCACTGTTCGGCGCGTGCACGAAGCGGTTTTCGCCGACGTAGATGCCGACGTGCGAGATGCGTCGGCGGTCGCGGAAGAACACCAGGTCGCCGCTACGCAGTGCACGCCGATCAATCTCGGCGGTGCGCAACTCGCTCATTTGCGCGGACGTGCGCGGCAGGGAAATTCCCGCCGAATCGCGGTACACGTAGTTGACCAGTCCGCTGCAGTCAAAACCACCCACCGGCGTGTTGCCGCCGAAATGATACGGCGTGCCGACCAGTGCTATGGCCCGGAACAGCACGTCATTGGCGGTTCCGATGTCGGCTGGATTGCGGGTGGAAGTGGCCTGGGAATCGGAAGACGGCCGGCGCGGCGAGGAGCTGCCACAGGCCGTCAGGAGCAACAGGGTGGCGGCCAGAAGAAGGAATCGAATCAGGATTTGCACGCGCTCAACTTGGCGCGAAGCGTACCTGCTGTCAATGCCATGCTGGACATCGTGCTCTTTGCAGGAGCGGGCTTAAGCCGCGATGCTTTTCTGCGTGCTGCGTCGAGGCAAGGGACGGGGACCGCGCCGCCCTCGCAAGTTCAGGCCAGAAAGGGGTTCAGGCCGCGGAACCACCGCAAAGTGTCAGTTTTGGACGTTGATGGACGATTTGTGGCGCGGCCTGTTCAGGTTCGACCAGCAGATCAGTCAGTTCGCGGACGGCTTCTTCGAAGCGAACAACGCGCTCATTGGCGGCCGCTGTGACCTGCGGCGGCACCGCTCCATCGGCGAGCAGGGAGCCCAGCAAATAGCGCTGGTGTTGATCGCATTGTGGGTCCTGCATGGCTTCATCAAGCGCCACGACCAGTGCAGCGAGCCAATCGGCGTGGGGCGCGCGCAGTGCAAGGAGCAGTTCTGAGGTAGGGGCCATGTCGAGAATTCCTTCAGCAATTGCGAGAGAGATTGTCGACGGAAGTCAATGCAACTTCGATGCCAAGTCTGGGCGAAGCGCTGCAAGCAGCATGATTGTCGAGAGCGGAACGTTGGATCACAAAGCGCACGAAGGTTACGAAGCGCGTGAAAGGGGGCAACGCGCGTTCGAAAGTTACAATGCTTGGCGGATATCGACAATCAGCCCATCGGCGAGCCAGCGTTTCAGCATGGCCGCTGCCTGCATCGGGACGGTTGCCTCGTCATGCGGCGCACTTTCGCTCAGCATGCTGCAGAATCGCACGAACCCTGCGCCTTGCCGAAGCGCGCGCAATTGGGTCGTTCATGTCGGACCGATATCGTTCGATGAATCGGTAGAATCCCCCCATGACTGAGCATCCAACGGATGTGCTGATCCTCGGGGCTGGCGTGATCGGCCTCAATTGCGCGCTGCGGCTGGTTGAGGCGGGACGATCGGTGCACGTCATCGATGCCGGCAAGGCGGGGCGGGGCAGTTCGCATGGCAATTGCGGCACGTTGACGCCGAGTCATGCACCGCCGCTTGAGCGACCCGGGACGACCCGCGAGGTTCTTGCGTCGCTATTTCAGCCCACCGCGCCGCTGTACATTTCGCCGCGCCTTGATCCAAGGCTCTGGCGCTGGTTGCTGGCGGCGCGTCGGCAGTGCACGCCGGTCCGCTTCCGACAGGCCTTGTATGCGCGTGCGGCGTTGCTGGCGAATTCGCGGGCGCTGATCGAGGACCAGGTACGCGAGCTGCGTTTGGAGTGCGGATTCGCGGAGCTTGGCAGCTTGCAGGTATATCGGGACCGCCGGGTTTTAGAGGCGTCGCGCTGGTATCCGGATGCGCTCGCCGATGCCGGGCTTCCGGTCGAAGCGCTTGATGCCGACCAGATCATGGCGCGCGAACCAGCACTGCGCGCGGGTGCGGCGGGCGGCTATTTCCATCCGCTGGACGCACAATTGCGCCCTGACCAATACGTTGCTGAACTCGCGCGTATCGCGCGCGAGCGCGGCGCGGTGATTGAGGAAGACACCGAGATCACGGCTATCCAACGCGATGGTGGACGCGTCACGAAATTGCTCACAACCCGCGGCGTGCGCCAGGCTCGCGAGGTGGTACTGGCGCTTGGCGCCTGGTCGCCGACGCTCGGCAGGCAACTCGGACTCAGGATCCCGATCCAACCGGGCAAGGGTTATTCGATCACCTATGCACGGCCCGCCTTGTGCCCGCGCCAGCCGCTGGCGCTCAAGGAAGCCGGCGTGTGCGTGACCACCTGGCGGGATGGTTACCGGCTCGGCAGCACCATGGAGTTCAGCGGCTACGACACGCGCCTCAACCGTCGGCGCCTCGATGCGATCCGACATGGCGCGGCGCGCTATCTCCTTGAGCCGGAAGGGCCAGAGCGGGTCGAGGAGTGGTACGGCTGGCGACCGATGACGCCGGACGATCTACCCATGATCGGCCGCGCGCCGGGCATCGACAACCTGACCATCGCCACCGGGCACGGCATGCTTGGGGTCAGCATGTCGGCGATCACCGGCTTGCTGGTGGCGCAGATGATCGATGGAAAGTCGTGCAGCATCGATCCGGCGCCGTTTGATCCCGCGCGCTTTGTGCGGCACTGAATCATTCACCGCTGACGGCGAGGACCCGTCGTCCAAGCATGAGTCCTTTCGATTTCATGGCGCTCGGTGCCCGGTTCGGCCGGCATCGCCGCAGCGATCTCGACACCCTATGGTGGTTTGGGTTGATGCGCACGAAACGCGTCGTGGTTGAAGCCTGTCCTGAGCTTGTCCAAGCGGGCACTTCCTGAACGAGGGTACAGGGCGCGAGGTGCGCATGGTCTAGGGCGCGTCTTCCAGCGTCACGCGTGCATTGACGAGGCCGATGCCGTCACCGCGGTCGGCGGAAAAGTCGGTGACGCGGATCGCGTAGTCGCTTGACAGCGCTTCCATCCACAGCACCAGCGTATCGAAACTTGCGAGTTCAAACGTCACGCGTACATTGCGCCCGCTGACCGGTTCGACACGCTTGAGTGCGCCTTCGAGTCCGGAGCTGCGCGCAGTCGCGTCGGCGAGCGCCAGCAGCGAACGGCCGGCACGATCTGCACCGGCGGTGACGCTTTGCGGGCGCTCGCCCTTGAGTACGGCTGCCGCGCCGCGCACGTAGGCGAGCGATTGCCGGTCGCGCGCAACGCGCTCGAGTGCGGATGCATGACGAAGTTGCAGCGGATGCCAGACGAATGCCCAGCCCAGCATGAGGACCACGATGCACAGGCCAATCGCCACGACGCGCCGATCGCGCGTCGACAGTTCGTTCCACCAGGCGGCGAGCGGCGGGGGAATCATGGTTTCGCCCCGGCGATGCGGATACGTCCGTCGATGCCGGCCTCGCCCGTATTGGCGGCGGTCACCTCGGCATCGAGGCCGGGTTGTGCCGCGAAACGTTCACGCATCGCATCCAGCGTGGCGACATCGGGTGATCTGAGACCGAGCTCCAGTGTGCCGTTCCGGTATTCCATGCCGCGCGTCTGTACGCGCGTGGTACTGCCGAGAATCGGCGCAATGGCGCCGAGCAGATGCAGCAGGCTGTCCGATTGCACGCCCGCGCCCATGCCCTGCATGCGTTCGCGCATCAATTGCTCCGGATCGCTGCGCGCCAGCGTTGCAGCATCCAGGTTCGGCAGCGTCGTGCGCACGGTGTCCACGGTCGCCGTCTCGATCCCGGCGGCGGCGCGCGACAGGCGCCAGGTGTCGGCGGCGCGTCCGGCGAGTGCGAGCAACACGACGGTGGCTGCCAGCATCGCGGCAACCCGCCACAGCCGCGCACTGCGCGCATGCTTGTGACGTGGCGCGAATTCGCCGTCGAGCAGATTGAGCGGCGGCGTTGGAGCGAGCCCGCGCGCGAGGAATGCCAACGCATCGTCCTCGTGGATCAGTTTGGCGTTCTGCGACAGATTCAACGGAGATGCTGTTCGCGGCCGCGCGTCGTGCACGACGATATCCGTGTCGATATTCGCGGCTGCGAGCCACGCGGGGAGTTCATCGACATGGCATGTGAACGCGCTGTCCGCTGCGAGGCGCACGATGGCGCGATCCTCGTCCACCAGTGCGCTCGCATTGCCCGATTCAAGCGGTAACGCAAGGGATTCCGGCAACAGCACGTCGGCAGTGATGCCGGCTGCAGTGAGTTGTTCCAGCCAGCCGCGTATGGTGGCTTTTGCAACGACAGCGGCAAGCACCTTTCCATCGCTGGCGGGGCCAGCCGCGAAATGCAGTTCCTCGACCGGGTCCAGCAACTGATCCTCGATCGCAAATGGCAACGCGGTCAGTAACTGGGTACGGTTGCGCGCACTCAAGGTTGCCTGTGTGACGAGTACGTCTTCGGCCGGAACCAGAACCCAGACCGGCACCGAACGCGAGCGCCCGGCTCCGGATGCGGGAGCGCCTCCTGCGTGCCGGCCGGAGCGACGGATGCTGCCGTCCGAAGCGAGGCGTACGAGTACGCGGTCGGTCATGTCATGCCCTGAAGAAGTGCGTTGCGATTGTAGTCGAGAACCCGTAGTCGTCGCAGAATCATTGCTCCGACGAATCGTGAATGCTCATTCGATTTCATTGGATCGGCGCGACAGTCAGAGCCCGCGCTGTTCCTTCCCCGGCAAAGCGGTGGAAGGGAAGAATAAACTGTTCTCGTCGCACCACGGTCAGACATGGCATGAGAACACACGCATTCTTCTTCATGCTCACTGATTCACCGGTCGCCCAGGGTCGAAAGATCAAACGCGGCGCCGGTCAGCGCGTCGTCGCTGCCGCGGCTGCGCGTCAGAACGCGGATGCCGCCGCCGTTGCGGCGTTCGATCAAGGTGTAGAACGTGAATGGCACATCATCAAACACGACTTCGCCGCGCGCCTGGAAATAACTGCTGGCGAGGCCCAACTGGTTACGCAGTGCACCGAGGTTGCTGCCTTTGTCCGGGAACGAGTCCAGGAACGCAGGGACGCCTTGCCAGTGGGCGTTGCCGTCTTGCCACAGGGTTTCGGCAAGGCTGCGACTGATGCCGGGCGCAAGACTCTGCAGCACGCCGACGCTGGCAGTATTGAGGTTGAGCTTGGTGCCCGGCGGTAGCACGCAAAGTTCCGGAGCGAGGCTTCGATAGACTTCGCTGCTCACGCCGCGCACAAGACGCAGCTCCGATATCTGCGTAAATGCACGGTTGGCCGCACGATACGGAACCGGCAGGCCAAGATAGTACGTGTCTTCCGCGCCCCCACTTCCGTCGCTGCCGGAATCGGCGTCCAGCCAGTCGACCACTGCATCGGCAATGCCCGGATCCACGCCGTACACAGCGAGTAGTCGCGCAAACATCGCGCGCCACGCGGTTTGCACCGCGCTGTCGTCCGCGATCAGGAGGTTGTTGAGGTTGAAGCAGCCATTCATATCGCGCAGGTTCGCGCTGATCGTGCCACCCGGTACCGGTTGCGGAGGCAGCGGTTGTGCCCAGATGTCCATGTGGCTGTCCTGGCCGGGTTCATCCTTGAGCAGAATCTGTGCCGCGTAGGCTTCCAGGCCCATCGCGTAGGCATTCGCCTGCGTGCTGCGCAGTGTGTTGCGCGTACGCGCCAGCGTGAGTTCGCCGCGATCGAGCAAGCCGGCGATGAGGATCACCGCAAGTGCCACCGCAAGCAGCGCGATCAGCAGTGCAACGCCGCGCTGTCGGCGCGGGAAGGCGTGCAAGTCCCGACGTCGCGTCGCTGTTTCGAATCGACACACATGCTCACCCTCGAGTGTGGCGTGCGGACTCATCGACTTGCCCCCGGTGGTGGGGGCAACGTTGGCGGTGGTTGCGGGCCGGGCGGCTGGTTGTCTTCCTCATTGAGTGGAGGCGCATTACCCGCTTCGACTGCACGTACCGGTAGTGACGACGGCAGCTCTACGAGTCGGCGCAGTTCCCCGAAATCGTCGAGCTTCACGCGTATTTCGATTGCGCGCGGCAACATGGATTCGATGGCGGTGCCGCCGGCCTGCTGTGCGCCCGGATCAGGTGGCGGCCAGGTCTCGCGCCAGGTGCCATCCAACCCGAGATAACGAAGACGCAGGCTTGCGACCTTGTCGATCAGGTCGCGCTGTCGCGGCGCGCTGTTGGGCGCGCGATCGAGTACCGCGTAGCGGCCGCGACGCAAGCTGTGATCGCTCAGCCCGTACACCACGCGTTCGAGGTTGCTGCGCGGTTCGGCACGCGGATTGGCGAAACCCATGCGCGTCAGTTCGAGGTTGTCACTGGCACCGCGCACTGCTGGTTGCAGCTCGCCATAGTTGCCGCGTATCGGCCGCGAGATGGCTTGCGCGATGTCGCGGTCGAGATCGCTGACCGCGCGCACCACGCCGGCGAAACGATCCTGACGCTCGGCGAGGGCGGCGCGTGTACGCGCCACGTTCGCGAGGCCACCGTACGCTGCGGCGGCGAGAGCGCCAAACACCGTGACGGCAACCAGCAGCTCGACCAGGGAGAATCCCCGTCTGACGACAGTTCGCGCGAGATCGCTGGTGAATCTCATGGCAGCGGCTGCTCTGCTGCAAATCCCGTGAGGCTTGCCGACGGGTCCTTCGAATTGCCGAGAAACACCTGGATGTCCACGCGTCGGATGCCGGCATCCGGCGTCGAGCGAATGTCGCGCAACCAGTGCCATTCGCGATCGGCAAGACGCACGCGGCCGTCGCTGCGCCCGGTCGCGGGCAGCGACGTGGTGAGGCGCGTTTCTGTGAGCACGTTCGACGCCACCCAACCGGCAAGCGTACGTTCGCGCAACGCATCGAAACTGCCGACCTGCACGGTGGCGGCACGTACCAGCGCAACCAGCGCCAGCGCAACCACGGCCAACGCGACCAGCACCTCGATCAGGGTGAAACCGGCGACGTGGCTTGTGCGAAGGCGGATCATTACGAAAACCCTGGTGTTGACGAGGCGAGCTGGCGCCCTGAGCGATATAGGCTCATCGTTGCGCTTCCTCGCGTCTGAGCGTGATCACGCCGTCTTCATCACCGTCGAGCCGGTAACTCGCGCTGTCGCCGAGCGTGAGTTCGATCGTGAACGGTGTCATTTCCCCGGACGAGAAACACACCAGTTGCGGTGTCGCTTCGGTATCCACAGAAAGATCCACGACGCGTCCTTCGCGCCGCAGCGTGATGCGTAGCGTGTCCGGCCAGTGGCGCGTGCGAAGTTCGCCCTCGTCCGGCAACGGCTTCCAGCCGTCGAGGCCCAATCGGGTGAAGGCGAAACCGTCCGGTGCGATCACCACACCAAGCTCGCGACCGGTGAGTTCCGCCCGATTGCAGGCATATGTGATCAGGGCCTGCAGGCGTTCGGCTTCGCGGTTGAGTCGCCGGTCGCTGCTTGCCCCGACGGTCAGCGCGACGGAAAGTGCGATTACCCCGATGATCACGACCACGACCAGTACCTCGATCAGGGTGAAGCCCTGCGATGGAGCGGTGTGAGATGAGGGGCCGCACAGCAGATCAGGGGCTATCCTGTACCGACTCCGGAAACGCGTTGTGTCGGAAAACGTGGCGGCGACGTTCGTCGATTCCGGGAACCGCCGCCAGCCCGTCGGCACATCCATCACGTTCGCAGATCATCCGCGATCGATCCCGCGCGCCATCTTGGCGGCTGCGTGGCACCCACCACTTTCTCAGCCCTCGTCCCAGTTGCCGATGTCGGCCGCTTCGCCGTCGCCACCGGCCTTGCCATCGGCACCGAATGTGAAGACATCGAACGTGCCATGCTGGCCCGGACTCTGGTACTGATACGGCCGGCCCCACGGGTCCTTTGGCAGCTTGTCCAGATACCCCTTCCAGTTCGGCGCTTCGGGCTGGCCGCTCGGCTTGCTGACGAGTGCTTCGAGTCCCTGTGCCGTAGTCGGATACACGAAATTGTCGAGCTTGTAGAGACCCAGCGCGCTGGAGATGCCGCGGATGTCCTGCTGCGAGCGCACCACGCGCGCCTCGCCAGGGCGCTCCATGATCCTCGGCACGACAATCGCGGCGAGGATGCCGAGAATCACGACCACGACGAGGATTTCGATCAGCGTGAAGCCATGCACATGAGTCGATCTCATCGTACGTCGCATGGGGCGATTGTGCGTCGTCGTCATGCGATTCAGGGAAGGGAAAGGGCAAAGGATCATGGGCTCGCTTCCAGTAGTGCCGGACCCCGGGTCCGGTGAATGAATCCGAAAATGTCGGCGCATCGGGTTGCGCGCTGCGGCCTGCGCCTGTTGCCAGTCTCGTGGCGCCATCACGTCTCGTCAGGTCGATGCCGATATAGTAACGCCTGTCCCACGCGGCTGACGTCTGCCGCAACGGCCCCCAGCGCGTCCATCCCAGTCTGTAGTCGTCCATGAGCGAAGCATTCAGTACCGATCTCGCCGCCCGTCTTGCCGCTCGCGATCTCGCCGTTGTCTGGCATCCATGCACGCAGATGCATGATCACGAAACGCTGCCGATGCTGCCGATCGCGCGCGCTGAGGGTGCATGGCTGACCGGGCACGACGGAAAGCGCTATCTCGATGCGGTCAGTTCCTGGTGGACTTGTCTGCTCGGGCACCGCCACCCGCGCATCGTTGCCGAGCTCAAGGATCAGCTCGACCGGCTCGACCACGTCATGCTCGCCGGCTTCACCCACGAACCCGCAATCGAGCTGGCCGAGCAACTCGTGCGCATTGCGCCGCGCCCGGCAAGTCCGAACAGGCAGCGAAACGACGTGCCCCTCGCTGCGGCTCGGACCGAATTGCCGAAGCCAGATTCCTTTCCTCTCCCTGCGAAGCGGCGGGGCGCGCCCGGAGGGCAAAGGGGGGCAGCTTTTGATCTTCCACACTCCACCGGCGAACCCTCACTGAAACGCGTCTTCTACGCCGACAACGGCTCCGGCGCCGTCGAAGTCGCCCTCAAGCTGAGCTTTCACTACTGGAAGAACTGCGGCCGCGGCGAGCGCACGCGCTTCATTACGCTGACCGGTAGCTATCACGGTGAAACGCTCGGTGCCCTGTCCGTCAGTGACGTGGCGCTTTATCGGCGCACTTATGCGCCGCTGTTGCTGGAGCCGATTCTGGCGCCGTCGCCGGATGCCTACCAGGCTGAATCTGGCGAATCCGCGCGAGACTGCGCCATGCGCCGCCTCGATGAAATGCGTGTGATCCTCGAACAACACGCCCACGAAGTCTGCGCCGTCATCATCGAACCGCTGGTACAGTGCGCGGGCGGAATGCGCATGCATGATCCCGCCTACATCACGGGCTTGCGCGCACTCTGCGACGAGTTCCAGGTACATTTCATCGCCGACGAGATCGCGGTCGGCTTCGGTCGCACCGGCACCCTGTTTGCGTGCGAACAGGCCGGCGTCGCACCGGATTTCCTGTGCCTTTCCAAGGGCTTGACCGGCGGAACGATGGCCCTGTCGGCGGTGCTTACGACGGATGAGGTCTACGCCGCGTTTTACGCAGAGTACTCGAGCGGCAAGGCGTTTCTGCACTCGCACAGCTTCACCGGCAACCCGCTTGCTTGTCGCGCCGCGCTGGCTACGATAGGCGTATTGCACGACGAACCGATCCTCCAACGCAATCGGCAACTCGCCAAGCATCTCGGCACACGCATCGCGGCGCTCGGCGACCATCCGCATGTCACCGACGTGCGCCAGACCGGCATGATCGCGGCGATCGAGTTGGTGCGGGACAAGGCGAGCCGGGAGCCATATCCCGCCCACGAACGCCGCGGCCTGCGCGTCTATCGCCACGGCCTGGAACGCGGTGCGCTGCTGCGCCCGCTTGGCAACATCGTCTACTTCATGCCGCCGTTTTGCATCACCCCCGACGAGATCAATTTCATGGTCGAGGTCGCGATCGAAGGGATCGAGATCGCCTGTCGCGAACCGTGAACTGAGCCGAACTTTGTAGGAAGCGGCTTCAGCCGCGATGCCTTTGCTTCAGATTCGCATCGAATAATCCAGCATGCGGGTAACTCGGCCCTTGTGGCCGCTACACTTCGCGGATGCGAATCTCACGTCTGTTTGTTGCTGAGCCCCTGCATACTGGGGAAGAAGTCGTGTTGCCGACCTTGGCCGGCGGGCATGCCGCGCGTGCGCTGCGCCTGAAGCCGGGTGATCGGGTGCTGCTGTTCAATGGCAGCGGACTCGATCATGCGGCCGAACTTCTGCGCATCGACAAACGTGACGTGACCGCTCGGGTGCTCGACGAGGGCGTACCCGCGCTGTCGGAGAGCCCGTTGCGCCTGACGCTGGCGCAGGGCATCGCGCGCGGCGAGAAGATGGATCTGATCCTGCAGAAGGCGACGGAACTCGGCGTTGCGCGCATCGTTCCGTTGTTCACGGCGCGCACCGAGGTTCGCTTGATTGGCGAACGCGCGGAACGCCGGCTCGCACACTGGCGCGCCGTGATCGTTTCAGCGTGTGAGCAGTGCGGACGCGGCGTGTTGCCGACGCTGGCCGAACCGCAGGATCTGGCCAGTTGGGTCGTATCTCTGGATGTGGCCGTTCCGTCCGCAGGTGCGGGTGCGGAACGGCAAGACAACCTACGATTGATTCTGGATCCGCATGGCAGCAGCACTGTGCGCGGGCTGACAGCATTTGGCAGCGCCACGCTCGCCATCGGCCCGGAAGGCGGTTTGTCCGATGCGGACCGCTCCATTTTGCAGCGCGCCGGCTTTCGGGGTTTGCGCCTCGGCCCGCGCATCCTGCGCACGGAGACGGCCGGGCTTGCCGCGATTGCGGCGTTGCAAGCGTTGCATGGGGATTTGTAGGAGCGCCTTTCAGGCGCGATGCTCTATGGTTCAGCCATCAAATCCGCTGGTGAAGATCCCGTCGAAGTCTGTCGGTGGCAGATCGGTGCCCTGGAAGATGCCGATCGGCGTGTAGCCAGAATAGGTGGGGAACACGTGGTAGATGTTCGGGTTTCCCATCCGGCGAATCAGTGCTTCGGAAATCACCTGCCGGTAATCCGTGGTGACGTCGACATCGGTGTTCTGGTAGAGCTCCTCGACGCCGAGACCGTGGAAGTCACCATAAATCTCGCCGCCGTTGACCGATCCACCCAAGGCGAGCATGACATTGCCGTAGCCGTGATCGGTGCCGGAACTGTCGTTTTCATGTACGCGGCGGCCGAATTCACTGACCACGACGACGTTGACGTTCTGGGAGTAGTCGGCGTTCGGGTCGCTGGCTAGGTCGGTGAAGAATGCACCGAGTCCCTCGGAAAGGCTTTCCACCTGATTGCCGAACCAGTCATAGCTGTTGGCGGGACTGCCCTGGCCGACATGCGTGTCCCAGTTGTCGAGATCGATGGTGACCGCGCGCAGACCGAGACCGCGCTTGACGAGATTTGCCACGTCGCGCAGTTGCCGGCCGAAGCCGCCGTTGTACGCGATGTCGTAATCTGCGCCCCCAGTAGGCTGATAGGCATTGAAGTCGATCGGACGCAGCATGGCGAGCGACTCCAGCGTTTCGCGCCCAGCGTTCTCAAGCAGCGTGCCGCTGCCCCACAACGCATTGAGACGCGTGACCGCGCCGACCAGCCCGTGCGCGGCGTCATCGTTCTGCCATGACCAGTGGAACGTGTCGAGACGGAAATCCGACCCACTGGCCATGGTGATCGCATCGGTACTGCCGAGCAGGCTTGCCGCTGTGGTATTACCCATCGAGGCGGCCGGCAATGCGACCGTGCCGGGCAGGCCACCACTGGCAAGATGCCGCGTCAGCCAGCCGATGTTGCTGCCTGTCCCGCCGCCGAAGCCGAACTCGAGATTCGCCTGTGCCTCGAAGTGGCTGCGCACGACCGGGTTCGGCTGCAACTGGCCGGCAGCAACCACGACACCGAGATGGTTGGCATTGAACAGGTCGCGCAGCGCGCCTGCGCGCGGGTGCAGCGCCCACTGCGTCCCGTTCAGTGCCAACGCGGCGCCGGTACCGGAAGTCGGCACGCGCGTGCTGGACCGGTTCATCTCGTAGTCCGCACGGAACGGGCTGTTGGTGCCAGGTGGCAGCAAACTAAGTCCATCCATCGCGCCACGCAGGAACACCACGACAAGTGTGTCGTCGGTGGCGCTGGCCGGCAGCAGGTCGCCCGGCGAAAAATACGCCATCGCTCGGCTGCCGGTGCCGGCGGCGACACCCGCGGCGCAACAACCCTTGAGAAAGACGCGGCGATTGAGGGCAATCATGGCAAATCTCCTATCGACGCAGGAATTCAGGGCTGCAAAGAATCAGTCCAACCGCCGTACGCAGGCGCGCGATCGTGTAGTGCTTCCACAGGTCATTGAGGTTCCAGGTACCGACATGCTGCGGATTACCGCCGCCGTCGGTGCTGTCGGTGACGAGATCCTGGGGCGTGTTGGCAGCGGTGTTCTGACGCAGGAAATCCACCGCCAGCGTGTGCACCGAGGCAGGCTGGTAGCCGAGGATGCGCTGGCACCAGTAGTCCATGAGGTTCGCCGCGGTGCGCGTGGCAGCATCCGGAAACACGGTCAGAGTCTTGCCATGGATGTCGATCAGGAAGGGATTCGCGTTGTTGTAACTCTCGACCTGGTGCATGTCGAGCAGCCGCGGCAGCATTCTCAGCGTCATGCCGAGCGTGCCGGTACTCGACCATGTCACCTGATCATCCGGATAACCATTTGGCGCAGGCCAATTGAACAGGCGGTGGCCAGTGGCCTGCAAGCGGCCCATGAATTCCTCGGTCGGCGTATAAGTCGACGTGTTGTCTGGAAGCGGCGTGAATTCCGCGCCGCAGGCACGCAGCGCACTGACCGCAGCCAGGGCGGGGCGCTTCATCTTGGTGCCCCAGCTCGACTTGAACGCGTCGGAGTCGAGGATCACGCGCAGTACCTGCGTGATCTGGTCGGGTGCTTCCCAGTTGGCGTGGAAAACGTCCGCCGCCTGCTGCACGAGCGCCGTCGGCGGCGCATCGCCGACAAAGCGTCGGCATATTTTCCGCGCGACATGCTGGGCGGTGCCGGGATGCTGAGCGAGCATGTCATATAAAAATGTGCCATCGGCCTGCTGCTGATAGCCAGTCATGTAGCGCGCGAGGATGTGCTTGGTGAGCTGATCGTGCCGGGAGTTGTCATAGGCGAACTCGCCCAGCGGCACGCCGGCAATCGGATCATAGGGCCAGCGCGTCCCGGAGATGGTCCAGCCGGTCATCGCGCGGGCGGCGTCGTAGACGTCGTCGTCCACGTACTTGAGGCGCTGTTCTTCGCCTTCCCAGTCGGTGTAATGGCCGAGGATTTCCATGTTCGCGTAGCTGTCCGGGTTCTGCACGATGCCGCCATAGTTTTCTGCACCCAGCGTGTGCAACTCCATCAGTTCGCGTGCATAGTTTTCGTTCGGCTGACCCGATTCGTTGGCGTACAGATCCAGCATGTACATCATCGACGCCGATTCACCGACTGCCTGCAGCATGTCGCGAAAATTACCCAGCGCTTTGCCATACGGTCGGATCGCGTCGCGATCGAAGGCCGGAAACATCGGACCGCCGTCGTAATCGCGGCCGTACACGCTGAAATGATCGTGCCAGAAATCGACCATCACCTCGTACAACTGACGCTGGCTGCGGTTCTGGCGCAAGATCGTCGCGCATTCGGCTTCGGTGATCGGCAGCATGCGCAGGTAGTAGTCGTTGGTAACCGAATGATGATCGGCCCACAGTTGTGCGCCGCTCTTGTTCAGCGTTACGTATCCGGCGTTCGCAATACGCGTATCGCAATCGCTGTCGTCGATCGTGGCGGGATCAAGTTGCTTGTCGACCCACGCCTGCCAGCGCACATCGTCGCTGCCGCCAAGCGTATTGAAAGCCGCCAGTTCCTGTGGTGTGTAGCCGAATGTGCAGCGCGTCAACCAGCGCACGGCAGCCGGTGGAAAGCTCAGTGCGGCCGGGCTCAGCGGCAGTGATTGCTCGCGTACGCCGGTGTCACCGGGTTGGCGCCGCGCGAGAGCCGGATCAAGTCCGGATGCCTTGGACGAAAGTGCTCCGGTGCTCGCAAACAGGGCGGTGAGCAGCCGACGCCGCGATCGGGCGAGGGCGGGGCTGGCAGTGGCGACGTTCATGACGATGCGCTCCGTGACACATGCGTTGCCGGCAGCTTCGCATGATCGCGCGCGCGATAGTGCGGAGGACCGGGGCTGGGAAGGTTGCCTCATTGTGGCCAATTCAAGGGCTGGAACTGTGACGCCGCGCGCAGTATGTGCGTCTTGTGAAACAATTGGCGATCCCGTGCGGGTGGTGAAAACATGCGTGTAGTGAAGTATCTGTTGATGGCGCTGGTCCTTCTGTTGGTGGCCGGCGTGATTGTTGTCTTGACCTTGCCGGCGGCGGTTTTCTATCGATATGCCGCCTATCCGGACAGTGCAGTGACGCTTAGCGGCATCAGCGGCACGTTATGGAACGGCCATGCCGATGGCATCAGCGTGTTCGGCCGAGACGTTGGCGAGATCGACTGGACCGTCGATAAGGCGAGCCTTTTGAGCTTGCGCATCGCGGCGGATCTGCGCCTGCGTGGTGCGGACATCGATGTGGCGGGCGAAGCCACCCGTCTTCGTGATGGCAGTCTGCGGGCGCACGATGTGCGCTTCCGGTTTCCGGCCTCGCTGATCGAGCCGGCGATCGATGTACCGAACCTCAAATTGCTGGGCTCGGTCGACGGCGTGCTGACCGATGCGCGCATCGAGAACGGCTGGGTCGCCGGCGCAAGCGGCAGTGCGCGCTGGAGTGATGCGGGCGTGACTGGAGAGGCAGAGGCGCGCTTTCCCGACGTGCTGGCCGAGTTTGCGACCCAACCGGACGGCAGCATTGCCGGCACGGTGCACGACAGCGGCGGCCCGCTCGCCATCGATGGCACGTTCAGTGTGCGTGTCACCGGTTTCGATGCGCAAGCGACGTTGTCTGCGCGGGACGATGATCCGCATATCCGCGAAACGCTGCAGTTCGTCGGACAACCGCAGCCTGATGGCACCTCGAAACTGGTCATCCATGGCAAGACGTTTCGGCTGATGTAATGGCGGGTAATTGCGACAGCGTGATTCCAGACCGTGCATACCTGGCGCGCGCGCTCGATGTTGCGCAGCGCGCCGCTGATGTCGCAGAAGAGGTTATCCATCGATATTACGCGGCTCAGGATTTCTCCGTCGCGACCAAGGCCGACCGCACGCCGGTCACGGATGCCGATCGCGATGCCGAAACGGCGATCCACGATGTGCTGCTCGGCGCGTTTCCTGATCACGCGATGCTCGGCGAGGAACACGGTCGCAGCGGCGCGGCCGATTTTCTGTGGCTGGTTGATCCGATCGACGGCACGCGCGCGTTCGTGCGCGGATACCCAATGTTCTCGACCCAGATTGCGCTGATGCACTGTGGCGAGTTGGTGTTGGGGGTGTCGGCGGCCGGAGAGTTCGGCGAGCGTACCTGGGCGGTTCACGGTGGCGGCGCATTCGTGCGTGGGCGCAGCGGTGAAACGAAACGGTTGTGCGTGTCGACGGCGGATACGTTTGATGCAGACACCGCGATTTCGACCGGAAACCTCAAGTCGCTCGCTGCCAGTCCCGGCTGGAACGTACTCGGCGATCTTGCCGGACGTGTCGGGCGCATCCGCGGTTATGGCGATTTCCTGCATTATCACCTGCTCGCACGCGGCGCGATTGACCTGGTGATCGAATCGGACCTCAACATTCTCGACATTGCCGCTTTGGTCGTGATCGTGCGTGAGGCGGGTGGCGTATTCACCGATCTTCACGGAAATGCCATTGATCTCGACACGCGTAGCGCGCTGGCCGGGCCACCGGTGTTGCATACGCTTGCGCTCGCGGAATTTGGCGCCGCCGAGAATCATCGAGCCTGAAGCCCTTCTGTCCGTATAAGGGCCGGCTTCAGCCGCGATGCTTCTTCTTTTGATCTGACCCGATACTTGATTCCGGACCTGCTGCAAAAGCTTCACGGCTGAAGCCGGTCCTCAGCCCGTAGAAGGGCCTATTCCTGCCGGAAAATCGGGCGTTGCGAATCGTCGCATGCATCCTCGCAACGTACCGGTACAATTGCGTCATGCGAAAGCCACCGAAGATCCACGGCATGCGGCCAGCCGACAGCAGCCGCTTCGTGCGCGTCGAGCATGTTGACCTGGAATTCTCCAATGGCGTGCGTCGCACTTACGAGCGTATTCCCAGTTCGGGCCTCGGTGCGGTCATCATCGTGCCGATGCGCGACGACGACACGGTGTTGCTGGTGCGCGAATACGGCGTTGGCGTTGACCGGTTCGAGCTCGGTTGTCCGAAGGGCCGCCTCGATGCCGGTGAAACGCCGCTCGAAGCCGCCGATCGCGAGCTAAAGGAAGAAGTCGGCTTCGGTGCGCGTGATCTGCGCATACTCGCCGATCTGTCGATCTCGCCCGGCTACATGACTGCGATCAGCCAGGTTGTGATCGCCCGCGATCTGTACCCGGAAAAGCTGCCCGGCGATGAACCTGAAGAACTCGAGGTCATCCCGTGGAAGTTGTCCGATCTGCACTTGTTGCTGGCGCATCCTGAAGTAAGTGAAGGGCGTTCGATCGCGGCACTGTTCATCGCACGCGAATTCCTCGCTGGTCGCTACGAGCCGCAATCCTGATGGCCGTTGCTCCACTTGAAACCCTGGCGCATGCAGCCGGAGTAATCGCCCAGCGCGCCGCGGCGGCGATTCTCGAAGTTTACGGGCGCGATTTCGCGGTCACCCACAAGGATGATCGCTCACCGCTGACCGCAGCGGATCTGGCAGCCCACAACATCATCGTTGCAGCGCTGTGCGAGCTTGACCCGGATCTGCCGGTCCTGTCCGAGGAATCGGCGAACATTCCCTGGTCCGAACGCTCGCGCTGGTCGCGTTACTGGCTGGTCGATCCGCTGGATGGCACGCGCGAATTCGTAAAACGCAATGGTGAGTTCACGGTAAACATCGCCCTGATCGAGAACCGCGAACCGATTATCGGCATCGTGCAGACACCAGTCACCGGCGAACTCGCCACCGCATGGCGTGGCGGCGGTGCTTGGCTGGCCACACGCGGCGAACCGGCAAAACGCATCACTACGCGCAAACGCGCAGCGCCATTCATTGTTGCGGGTAGCCGCTCGCACGGCTCCGAGCGCGAAATCGAAATGCTGGCGCGCCTCGGCGCTTTCGAGAAGCAGTCGATGGGTTCCTCGCTGAAGTTCTTGCACATCGCGGCCGGCAAGGCGGATCTGTACCTGCGTCTTGGCCTCACATCCGAATGGGATACCGCGGCGGGTCAGTGCGTGCTGGAGCAGGCCGGCGGTGCGGTGCTGGACCTCCATGGCCAACCTTTCCGCTACAACCGCGGCGAATCGCTGCTGAACCCTGAGTTTGTCGCCGTTGGTGATCGCGATGCGGACTGGTCGGTGTTGTTCGATGGATAGTTTCGTCGGGACTGTTCGGTCGGGCGTCGCTGCATAAAAAAGGGCCTGAGCCCCGGCTTGCGCCGGGGCGACGATCGATACGCTGACAACTCGCGGTTTCTCTGACGTTACGTTCGCGAAAGTGGGCATCCATACAACAATGCAAGCGGATCACTGGCAGTCCGTGCCTTGCAGGAACCCCTCATGACTCATGAAAATCCCCGTACCATCGAGGCACTGCTCGATATCATGGCGCGGTTGCGCGACCCGGACAGCGGCTGTCCGTGGGATGTCGAGCAGACCTTCGAAACGATTGCGCCGTACACGATCGAGGAAGCCTACGAAGTGGCTGATGCGATCGACCGCAGCGACATGGCCGATCTGCGCGACGAACTCGGCGATCTGTTGCTGCAGGTGGTCTTTCATTCGCGCATGGCGGAGGAGGCTGACCACTTTGCGTTTCCCGACGTGGTGGAAGCAATCTGCACAAAAATGGTAGATCGGCATCCACACGTGTTCGGCGGCGGCGTGACCTTCGATTCGACCGAATCACAAACGGTCGCGTGGGAACAGATGAAGGCCGCCGAGCGCGCGCAGAAGGGGGAGACGGATACGAGCGCCCTTGCCGGCATCGCGCACGGTCTGCCCGAATGGCAACGCGCATTGAAACTGCAGAAGCGCGCCGCACGGGTCGGCTTTGACTGGCCGGAAGTGCAGCCGGTATTCGCCAAACTTGAAGAAGAACTTGACGAGGTACGCGCCGAATTTGCGGAGGGCGCAGACTCCGAACGCATGACCGACGAAATCGGCGACGTGCTGTTTGTCTGCGTCAACCTCGCACGGCATGCGGGCGTCGACTTCTCGCACGCGCTACGCCACGCCAATGCCAAGTTCGAACGGCGCTTCCGGCGCATGGAGGCGTTGGCCGCTGCGGAGGGTGGCAAGCTCGCCGATCGTGGCCTTGAAGAACAGGAAGCGCTTTGGAATCTGGCGAAGGATGAAGAGGTCGGTCGATAGTTTGTTGAACGACGCGACTTGTCGCTGGTTCACTCTTGCACGCTCAAATTGATCGCGCCCAATCTTTTTGTAGAAGCAGGCTCCAGTCGTGATGCATTTTTCCAAGCATCGCCAAAAGCATCGCGCATGGAGAGCGCTACTACAGACCCAAAGCGCTATCGTGGATCCGATGGCGCGGCTGCACTGGCGTTGCTTGCACGAGAATCCGCACCTCGCAGACCCCTGAGTTTTGGCACAGGCGTCGATCCCCGGTGCCTCGCATAATCAATGCCTGCCGTGAGAACGCATGTCGCGGCCGTTGTCCGAAACTGCTGGAGATCTTTCATGTTACGCAACTCGCTACTTTCCATCGTCGCCGCCAGCGCTGCCCTCGCGTCCTTTTCGGCGTTTGCGAGTAATTGCGCGCACCGCGCCGACCGTTCGTTGGATATCGATGTGACGGGTATCGATACGCTGCGGCTGGATACGGCGGCCGGCGATCTGCGCGTCGAGGGTGTGGCGGGACTCGATCAGGTCGAAGTGCGCGCAACCGCCTGTGCGAGCCAGAAGTCGGCGTTGGATGCCATGCAGCTCGAGCAGAATCGCGATGGCGCAGTAGTGACGACGAAGACGGTGATTCCGGATGATCGCTTCCGGTGGCGGTTGTTCGGCAGCGACTATGCGTACATGGACGTGGTGGTGCGCATGCCCGAGACACTCAAGCTTGTCGTGCGCGACTCGTCGGGCGATCTCGCGGTATCGCACCTGCGCGCCGGCCTTGATCTAACCGACAGTTCCGGTGACATCGACATCCGCGACATGGCCGGCGATCTCGACATCAGCGACAGTTCCGGTGACATGGATATTGCCAAGGTGAAGGGCAACGTGACGGTGCGCGTGGACAGCTCCGGCGATATCCGCATCACTGATGTTTCCGGGGATGCGATCGTCAAGACGGACAGCTCCGGCGATATCGAATTCAAGGATATTGGCGGTGATGCTCAAGTCGACCAGGACAGCTCGGGCGATATCGACTTTGCAGACATCGGCCGCAACGCGATCGTGGGTTCGGACAGCTCGGGAAGCATCAACGCATCAAACGTGCGCGGCGATTTCGTCGTCAAGTCGAAATCCGGCGGCAGCCGCAACATCAGCCACAGCGATATCGACGGAAACGTATCGTTGCCGGGTGCGGAGTAGGTTTGCGGTTGTCCGCGATGAAAATGCTTTGTCGTCCCCCGCGGGCGGAGAAGGTGCCGCAGGCGGAAGGGGTGCGCGGCGCAGCTGCGATCAATCTCGCATGTGTATCGCAATGCTTGTCAGCCAACCCGCAACCGATGCCGATACAGGTGTTCATAGTACGGGCGGCACGCATCCGCAACGTGCTGAGCGTGGGCGTCGAGTCGAATGTCGGGCTGCTGCTGCGGTGTGACGAATCCTGTGGATTTCCACACCGCGTCATACCAGTAGGGCGCCCACACACCGTCGGACTCGCGCGGTCCTGCCGGCCACGACAGCATGCGTGCCGTGAACGCGATGCCGAGGTGTTCGCATAGCGCTTCGAGATGCGCTTGCGGTGCGGCGAGAAACGCGTCGGCGTCGATGACCGGTGGCGGCGCACCGCCGCGTTCGGTGATCTCATCGAACAGTCGCGCTTCCTGGGTCAGTCCGATGTCCTCCGGCTTCACCGTATTGCGCGAGCGCAGATATGAATCGATCACAGCATCGGGATCGCGGATCAGAAAGACATTGGTGAGCGAATGAATCCACGCGCGATCGATGTGCGGAAGCAGATGATGGCTCATGTGCTTCTGGTACCAGATGGGCTGGTTGCAAGGGACGGGACCAATGAGCGACTCGGCGACGACCTGCCAGTCGGTTTCGCCGGACGCAATCACCTCATCACGTCCCGGATGTGTGTCGCCGGCGTGGGCGAGATAGTGCGCATAAAGCGGTTCATCCGATACCGCGCAATCGCCGCGGTTTTCCCATGCGCGCATCATCGCGGTGGAGATGTTGCGCGGACCCGACCACATCGCGATGCGCATCGGGTCGGTGGACGACGTCGGCGTCACGCTGATGCGCTTGCCGTGCGTTCCGCGATATCGCGTTTGACCAGTTCGCGATACAGGCCCTGCAGGCGCTCTGCCATCGGGCCACGCTTGCCATCGGCGATCACGCGCCCGTCGACGTCGCGTACCGGCACGACGCCCGCGAACGTACCGGTGACGAAGGCTTCGTCGGCCGAGTAGACGTCGGTCAACGTGAATGATTTCTCGCAGGCAGGTATGCCGGCCTCGCGGCATACGCGCAGAATGTTGGCGCGCGTGATGCCGGCCAGGCAGTACTGGCCCGTGGACGTCCATACCTCGCCGCGGCGCACGATGAAGAAGTGCGTCGAATTGCAAGTCGCCACGAAACCATGCGGATCGAGCATCAGGCCTTCGTCGGCGCCCGCCGCGGTCGCCTGGATGCAGGCGGTGATGCAGTTGAGCTTGCTGTGGCTGTTGAGGCGCGGATCCTGCACGTCCGGATAACCGCGACGCACGTGCACGGTGAACAGGCGCAGGCCGGTTTCCAGGGTCTGCGGCAACGGGTTCTTGTACTCGGGAATGATCACCAGAGTCGCGGGCCCAATCGTCACGCGCGGGTCCTGGTACGGCGTCATCTTGATGCCGCGCGTGACCATCAGGCGCACGTGCACGTGGTCGGTCATGCTGTTGGCGGCGAGCGTATCCTGGATGGCGCGGGCCATGGTCGCGCGGTCACGGCCGATATCCAGCGCGATCGCCTTTGCGCCTTCGTAGAGTCGATCCAGATGCTGGTCGAGGAACGCCGGGTGACCACCGCTGACGCGCAAACCTTCCCACACGCCGTCGCCGAGAATGAAGCCGGCATCGAAGACGGACACCTTTGCCTCGTCACGTGGTTTGAGCTCGCCATTGACGTAGATCAGGATGTTGCGATTGCGCGGATCGTCCTCGAAGTCGTGGGTGCCGTGGGCCATTGTGGATGCCTTGCATTGAAAATCCGAGCATACGGGATCGACGGCCGGTGAAACACGTCCTGACGTGGCCTCGCGCTGGTGTGCGACGTCGCGTAAGCAAAAACGCAGGGCGGCGCTGGGCTTGGCCGCTCAGCCTAAGAATTCACATCAGCCTGCGGGTCTGCTGGTCTCGAAGGTGTTGGCTGACGGCGGAATGGCTGGATCAGGAGTTGGTCGAGGCGCAGGGATGCTGGATCGCGCCAATACTCCAATCCGATTGGCATGCTCGCTTGCGGTGACGCGGAGCGCGCGCGGTAGCTACCGAAGATGCGGTCCCACACCGAAAGCAGGAAGCCGTAATTGCTGTCGGTTTCCTCACGCACGATCGAATGATGGATGCGGTGCATCGTCGGTGTCACCACGATCCAGCGGACCACCCGTTCGACCGCCGGCGGAAGCGCGAAATCGGCGTGCGTGAACAGGCTCGCGGCGGAAAGCAGAATCGCAAAGAGCACCACTGCCGCGGGATGCGGGCCAAGCAGCACCACCACGCCGAGCTGGATTGCCAGCGAAAAGATCATCTCGAACGGATGAAAGCGTATTGCCGTGGTCACGTCGAAAGCAGTATCGGTGTGATGCACACGATGCATCCGCCACAGTATGGCGAAGCGATGCAGCAGGCGATGCTGCCAGTAGATTGCCGCATCGAAGATCACGACGGCCAGTGCGATCTCGATCCACTGCGGCCAGTCAATGTATCCGAACAAACCGCCGCCGTGCGCGTGGATGCGCGTCGCGAGCGCCACGGCAGCCACCGGGAATACGATGCGCACCAGTACGCTGTCTATCACGATCAGCGAAATATTGGATACCTGACGCATCGCCGGCTTGGCATCACCGCGCGCAGGCCAAAGGCGTTCGGCAATCGCCAGCACGGCGAGGATCACGGCAAAGCAGGTGAGCCGCAGTGCGGACTCATGACTGGTAATGAAATCCATGGCGCTCATTGCGGCGCATCCTGTGCGGCCATCCAGTCGCGCAGCTCAGCCTGTTCAGGTGTCGGTAGCGGCAGATCCTGCAGTGCCTGTGCGACTATGGGAATGTCACTGACGTTATCGAGATCACACAATTTCGAAAGCATTATCCACTCTCCGAGCGGGGTCATCGTTTCGCGTAACCGCCGCATGGTGTCCGGCGCGCTGTAGCCGATGGAGGTCCATTCGGACAGTGTTGGAACGCGATTGCTGCCGAACATCCAGAACCCGCCGTCGCTTGCCGGCCCGATCACGGCGCGTGGGGCGCGGTCATCGAGCCATTGTGCTCCCTCGCACAAGAGTTCTGTGGTGATTTGCGGCGCATCCGCGCCAATCAGCAGGCCGAATCCATGCCGCTGCACGAGCGCAGCGTGTACACGCGCCATGCGATCGCCCAGACCGCCTTCGCCTTGGGTGATGACAGGAAACTCGTGCCAGACGCTGCCTGCTTCGGGGCTTGTCTCGGCGACCGCCCAATAGGGGGCGATGCCACATGTTTTAGCGGCATCGCGCACCACCGATGCCACGGCTCGCGCCGAATGCGCATACCAGTCGAGCGCGTATCTCTCACCGCGACCATGGGCGAGGCGTGTCTTGAGGGCCGAGTGTCCGGGTGTCTTGACGAAAATCGCGATGGCGCCGCGATTCTTTCCGGCCTGCATCATTGCGGCTCGCGGCGGCGTGAAAACCGACGTGCCTGACGCCAGGTTTCGGCCACACTCCAGCGCGTCGTCTTCCACCAACCCTGCTGTGCATAGCGGCGCGCGCTGGTAAGGAGAGCTGCATCGACCGCCTTCACTGCAATGTTGTTGTGCCGCGCACGCCAGATAAGTTCGTGGTCCTCGCCACAGGTCACCGACGCGTCAAACCCACCGAGCCGCGAGAAGGTACGACGCGGCATGACCAGGCCCTGATCACCGAAGGGCATATCGAACAGATGGCTACGCAGCCACGCGCCGATGGTATTCACGAACATGAGCGAGGGCCCGTCATTGATAAATTCAAGATCGAAATAGCCGAGGCGATCGATGTCGGCGGCAATGAACTTTGCGAGGGCTGACAGGGTCTCTTCAGTGAGCTGTGAATCAGCGTGCAGGAACCAGAGCCAGTCATTGCGGGCTTCGTGCGCGCCGGCGTTTTGTTGGATTGCGCGGCCGACGTCGCTTGCGATAACGCGCCATTGCGGCCCGGAATCACGATTGTGCGATGCCTCCTCGATCCGGTCGGGCTGCGGATAGACGATCAGAACCTCGGCGCTGGCGGGCAGTTTCGCCAGTTGTCCGCGCAAGCGCATGGGCAGGCTGTCCTGTGGTCCGACCGGCACAATCACACTGAGTTTCGCGAGAGTTTGATCGGGCATGGGTTCCGTCATGTTGTCTGTACGGCAGTGAAACGCGGCAGACGAATGTGCATCGAGCTGCGCGCCTTTTACGTACTATCGGGGCAAAGCTCAATTGTGCAATGAATCCGATCCACTTGGAGACAATAGATGAACCGTCGAAGCGTCCTGCAAGGTCTCGCTGCGTTTGCAGCTCTTCCCGTGCTGTCCGCGTGTTCGCGTGCAGGGGCGGGCGACAGTGCCGTGGCTCCGGCAATGGTGACTGCGCTTGATGTGCCGGCGTCGGCATGGCGGGACAAGGTAACGCCGGCCGCCTGGCGCGTATTGTTCGAGGAAGCCACGGAGCCGGCGTCCAGCAGTCCGCTCGACAAGTTGTATGACGCCGGCACGTATATTTGTGCGGCCTGCTATCTGCCGATATTCGACAGCGATGCCAAATTCGACAGTGGTACCGGGTGGCCGAGTTTCACGCATGCCATCGCTGGCAATTACGGCACCAGGAAGGACTTCAAGTTGATCTGGCCGCGCACTGAATATCACTGCGCGCGATGCGGTGGCCATCAGGGCCACATATTCAACGATGGCCCGCCACCGCGCGGTACGCGCTGGTGCAACAACGGGGTGGCGCTGATCTTCATTCCGAAGAGTCAGGAACTGCCGGCGCTGAGGAGTTGAACATGTCAGTGACTGGAAAATCGCTGCAGCGACTGATCGGATTGGCATGCAGCGTGCTGATGCTGGCCGCGACGGCAGCCTGCGCGCAGGTGACCGATTCTGCGGCGTCGGCAACCAACGCGGATTCATCCAGCGCACCGGCTGCAGAAAAAACGAAGACCGCAGTTGCGATTTTCGCCGGTGGCTGCTTCTGGTGCATGGAACCGCCGTTCGACAAGACACCTGGTGTGATCTCGACCACATCGGGCTACACGGGTGGAAGCGTCGATCATCCAACCTACGAGCAGGTTTCCGCGGGCGGCACCGGCCATGCCGAAGCCGTGCGCATCGATTACGATCCGAGCAGGGTCACCTATGCCCACCTGCTCGATGTTTTCTGGCACAACATCGATCCGGTTGCCGTCGACCGCCAGTTCTGCGACTCCGGCAACCAGTACCGCAGCGCGATCTTCGTCAGCAGTCCCGAACAGCGAAAACTGGCCGAGGAAAGCAAGCGCGAGCTGCAGGCGTCGGGCAAGTTCAACAAGCCCATCGCGACCGAGATCGTCGACGCCACGATGTTCTGGCCGGCCGAGAGCTATCACCAGAACTACTATCAAAAGAATCCGGTTCGCTACAAGTTCTACCGTTACAACTGCGGCCGTGACCAGCGTCTCGACCAGATCTGGGGTGCCGATCGACCGTATAGCGGGCACTGACCGCTTTGTGGATGGGTGAGATGCAGTCGCTTGTGAATCCGTAGGAGAGGCCTTCAGGCCCGATGCGCGTTTGTCGAAACTGGCAAGAGCATCACAGCTAAGGCCGCTTCTTGCGAAAAGCCCACAATCGTCCGCGTACGCTTCGAAGAGGCTATCAAGACGCATCCAGTTGCGGGAAGAATCACGTATCCCTCCACTCCCGCAACCGGTGCGCCAACATCCTTGTTCGGCGCGACACTCCTTGTCGTCGCCATCCTTCAGGGCGTGCTTTTTGTATGAGGCCCGTCCGATTGCTGTCGTCGGGGCCCGCTGTCATTTTGCGTATCTCAGTTCGCAACCGGTACTTCGAAGCCACTGGCGAAGATGCGGTCGCTGGGTTCGGTGGCGCCCGGTTTCAATTCGATGATGGGCGATTCGATGGGGATGACGCTGCGTGCGCCATCGCCGGCGATGCTGACCGCGCGTAGCCAGATTGTGTCTTCACCCGCTGCGGGGATGTTCTCCAGCGTCCACACATTGCGCTCGCGCTCCATGACGCCATTCGGAAGCGGCACGAAATCCTCGCGTTTGCAGCAGGTGGTCGACCACAGTACGGACGGTGCGGCACTCAGTTCCTGGCCGGAACCGTTACGGGTCCAGTGCAGGTCCGATCCTGTGATCTCGATCTTCTCCATCGCTGGTTCGGCTTGCGCATAGCGTGCGATGACGCTCCGGGGCTGGCCGTCGACACTACCAAAGTCGCCGGCAAACAGGACCTTGCCATCTGGTTGTATGACCATCGATTGGATGGAGCTTGTGGAGACGAAACCGGGG
>CAJDWV010000109.1_pt1 | contig 25675 bp, 22 predicted proteins | sample 7391731 | NCBI WGS metagenome assembly CAJDWV01 (sample SAMEA7055746, study PRJEB34461) | soil metagenome | biome: terrestrial ecosystem; feature: Peninsula; material: soil | place: Antarctica | collected 2016
GGGTAGCGGTGCTTGGCGTGCTCGGCATCCTCGCGCGCCGTGGTTACGCGACGCTTCTTCTACTGGCGCTCATCGTTGCCGGCGTCCTTGCGCCGAAGCACATTCCGACGCTACCGATCCATATGTTCCTGCGCCCGGCCAGCATGTTTGCGCTGGGTGCGTTGTCTTACCTGTATCGTGAACGCATCCCGGCCGGCTTCACGGTGTTCGCGTTGTTGGCGGGGCTTTGCTGGCTGCTTAAACCGACGCCGCTGTATCCGTTTGCATTCGCGCTCGCGCTTGCCGCATTCGTGTTCTGTTTCGCGTATCGCCTGCCGTTATTCGGCTACAACCGATTTGGCGATTATTCCTACGGCGTGTACATCTGGGGATTTCCGGTGCAGCAATCGGCCGTGCATCTTTGGCCGGGCATGACGGCTTACCAGAACATGGCCATCGCGATGCCGATCGATGGTCACACGCGATCAATGCCGTGCATACGCGTGTGGCAGCGATCGGCAACGCGTCGCTATGGCCGCGCCTCTCGCGACGCGAACCATCGGCGCAAACCTCCACGGTCCCACAGCAACAAGCGGATGAATCCGCCCTCTAATTGCGCTTTCTACGCGACGTCAGTGCCCGGAGCCCCGCCGACCACGCGGATTCAATCGACTGGTGGTGTCCCACGATGACGATCGCCGCCGCGACGCCCGAAAGTGGTGTCCAGCAGGCTACCGAGCTTTTCACTTGCGCCGTCGATCGCTAGTTCCGCGGTTGATGCGTGGTGGTTGACAGCAATCGGGTTCAAGCCGGCCGGACGTGCCTCGATGACGCAGCGCTTGTCATTGATGCCGCCCTTGGTGCTGTTGACGTCGGTGAGAAAAACCAGAATGCGGGTGAGCTGATCCTCGAACCGGCTTGCCGCCGATCGCACCTTGAGTTCAAGTCGTTCGTGCAGTTCTTCCGTCAACGGAATATTGCTGTCGGCCTGGACGAGCAATTGCATGGATCCATCTCCTTGTAGTGCATGGCAAAGGTCGAGGAGCGCAGAGGATGTTCGTCATCTGCGCTGTTTGCGCCGGGTGCGGTCAGAATCGGTAAGTCGCAGCGAGGCCCGACTTGGTCGGCATGCGCTCGGCCGGAACAATCACTACTTCGCCCCCTTTTCGCAGGACCAGTTCGCCAAGATCGTCCAGCATGTCATCGGTATCCGGATCGGTCATGTCTCCCGGTGACAGAGCACCGGTCGTGGTGTCGATGTTGCCCGGAACGCGGTGTCCGGCTTGCAGTAGCAAAGTGGCGATGCGTCCCTGCGCTGCCGCACGTGCTGCGTCGGAAAGATCGCTGGTTCCGTTCTGTTTTGCTTCTGCCGCGCCGTACGCGTCAACCAGCCCGGCCAACCGCTCCAGATACGTCGGCTGGATCAGTGTCCACGCACGCTCGCGTAGCCCTTCCATCGTCAGATCCTTGGGATTGACGTTGATGGTCGCGGCAAGCAGGTTGGAGTTGTTGCTGACCTTGCGGAAAAGATGGTGGTGTTCCGGCAACGCTGCAAGCTTCACATCGCTGCTGCCGTGGCGTCCCATGACTGCCGGATCGACGCGGCCATACGTACGATGTGCAGGATCGCGCTCGGGATCGCGATCGACCGCATCCTCGAGCGTGCGCGGAACTCCCGGCGCAAGGGGAATTTCATCGACGTAATCGCGATTGCCCTCGTACAGGCGCGCCTCGTTGCGATCGAGCGCAAGGATCTGATAGCGATCCGCGGACTGCATAACCCGCATCAACGGCTTGGTGTGGAAACTGTCAGCGACCACCGCAAATTCGGGAACCGCACGCTGCAGCCGGTACACGCGCATCGCGTCGGGCGCAGCAAGAATGGCCAGCCCGTCAAAGTTGTAGTTCCAGAAGTCGTCATTCTCGGCCAGCGCATGAAATGGCGCCAGCAACGGATCAATTTCCCGGTTGGGGTACTTCTGCCGCAATGATTCGGCCAGTGTCTTGACGAGATTGCGGAAGCGAATTGGGTCCTGTTGTCGCTGGGGGAAGGAGCGATGCGTGGGCTGGTACAGCGACAGACAGGGTCCTTCTCTCTCATCCAGAATCATGTCCGGATAGTCATTGGCAAGCAAATCCACGATGGAATGTTCCTTGTGCTGGAAAGGGAGCGACACGTCCTCCTTAACATCTGGATGCGCGCGGGAAATTCAAGCGCTAGCGCGCCGTTTTTTGTCGCTACCGCGGCGTTACCGTGCTTTATTGTGAACGGTGAAGCTGAATTGGCCTTTGCGAGACCCTTAGCGTATGGTCAAAGCGAAGATATGAAGGGTGTAAACGATGTCCACGACGGCCGACGACAACGGACCCGCTGCCCTTTATTCCGCTCTCAAGCAGTACAGCGGCGAGGTACGCAAGGACCGGCGTCTAACGGTGCCACCCGCGGACTCGGTAACCGTACACAGCCCGTTGTGCGGCAGCCAATTGACGCTTGATGCGCGCCTTGCTGGCGACCGCGTTGCCGAGATCGGTTATCGCGTTCGGGCCTGCTCCCTCGGACAGGCGACGACAGCCATAGTCGCCCGGCGTGCGCCGGGAATGGATGCAAGTGAGCTGGAACGCATCGGGGCGCAGCTGCACGCCATCCTGAACGGCAAGAGCACGCACAGCGATTGGCCGGAACTTGACGTTTTCTCGCACATCACGGAAGCAACCTCGCGTCACGGATCGGCCGAGCTTCCGTTCCGGGCGCTCCAGCAGATTTTCCATCGGGCCGGCATTGCGGGCGGCCCTCACGACACGGATGTCGACGTCGGACCCAGCGGTCCAGGAGGTAACGATTCATGGCAACCAAGGACATCATCGTCGTAGGAGGCGGGATCGGCGGCACAATGACCGCCAACAATCTCGTCGCAAAACTTTATCCGGAGGTCCGCGCAGGAAAGGTGCGCGTCAGCCTGATTTCCAACAACCCATGGCACTACTACAAGCCGGCGTTCATGTATGTCGCGTTCGGCATGTTCTACAAGAACGAATTGCGTCGGCCGCTGAACTCCCTCTTGCGGCCGGAGGTAAACCTGCTGCTCGATGAGGTGCAGGGCTTCGATTTCAAGGCCAGCCGGCTGCGCCTGGCGTCCGGCAAGGACCATCACTACGACTACATGGTCGTATCCACCGGATGCATCCCTTCACCCGAGCGTATCCCAGGGCTGAAGGAAGCTGGCGATCATTTCTATCTACATGATCCGGCGATGCAATTGTTTGGCAAGCTCAGCACCATCAAGAAGGGTCGTATTTTCATTGGAGTGACGTTCCCGACCACGCCAAACGTGCCACACCAGTGCGGCATTGCGCCGATGGAAACCACATTGATGCTCGATGATTACCTGCGCCGGCGTGGCGTGCGAGACCAGATCGAGATTACTTACACCTATCCGACCATCTCGCAACTACTGCGCAATTGCCTGTTCCTGCAAAAACCCGTCGGTGAGGTATTGCCGAGCGTGTTCGAATCCAAGGGCATCAAGCATCAGCGCGGTTTCACCCTGCAGCGCGTGGATCCCGAGGCGAAAGTGGCGTACTCGGAAGAAGGCGAATCCGCAGAATTTGACATTCTCATGCAGACGCCGCCCATCCGCGCCGTGGATGCCGTACTTGATTCGGGAATCTCGCAGGCCCCCAACAACGAGGGCTGGCTGCCAACCAACCGCGAGACGCTGCAACTGGACGGTTTCGACAGTGTCTTCGTGATGGGCGACACGGTGGATCTGCCAATCAGCAAGGCAGGCGGAAGTTGCCACAATCAGTCACCGGTGATCTGCGACAACCTCGCCGGACTGATACGGATCGGCAGCACGGTTGCGGCCTACGACGGCAAGGTGCAGGCGATCGCGCAGATGGGTCTGGATGCCGGTATGCCGCTCTGGTACGACTACGATTCGGACGTGATGCCCACCCCCGCCACCAAGATCGGCGGCCTCATGCGCAAGGCATTCAACCGCGGCGTTTACTGGTCCGTAGCGCGTGGCCTGGTATGACCAAGGAGGACACTGCAATGGATACCCAGACTGAATCCACGAAATCGCTCGATACGCTGTTGCGCAACGATCCGCAATTGAACAATCCGGCCACGCTCGACGGCATCACGGCGCTGGTCGGCAAGATTGCGCCGCTGCTGCAGGGCCAACGCTTCAACAACCTGATCGATCTGCTCTCAGCCCTGTCCGACATTGTGGACATGGCCGACGACGCCATGATCCAGAAGCTCATGAAGGGATACGAGGATCTCGCGGCGGGCGCGTTCAACATCAACAACGCGGTTCGCTACGCAACTGCTCAGGCCGGCACGGAAAAGGAGCCACCCAGCCTGTGGCAGGCATTGCGCCGGCTCAATCGCGATGCCGATGCACGACGCGGCCTGGCCATGGTTCTGGCCATGCTCGCGTTGCTCGGCCGACAGGCTCGCCAATCTGGTGAAATGAACGTGGACGACTGATCGCGGTGCGTATCCTCCGGTTCATACGATCCTCGTACTACCGGAGCTGCGCGCCGCGGAACTCGGACGATTCTTGCGCAGGTTTGCGCCAGGAAACCCACCAGCCATGCGCGCCGGCCTCCGCGGCCATGACCATCACCCGCCTCAGCGTCAGCAACACGAGGTGCGCGCGATACAGCCGCGCGAATGCCCGTTCGGGCGCGCGCGACCCATTTCGGGAAGCGGCGATGCAATACGAGCGGCTCGCCAACCAACAGCATGAGCATGAGCACCACCCAGATCAGTACCATCGCGTGCTACAGGCGCGCAAACACCAGCGTGCCGTTGGTACCGCCAAAGCCGAAGCTGTTGGACATCACCGTGTCGATGCGCGCATCACGGCTCTCACGCACGAGAAAGCCTTCCGCACCCGGGTCGAGGTGTTCGATGTTGGCCGAGGCCGCGATGAATCCACCCTGCAGCATCAGCAGGCAGTAGATCGCCTCGTGCACACTCGCGGCACCGAGTGAATGCCCACTCAGCGCCTTGGTCGAGGATAGCGGCGGTATGTCATGGCCGAATGCCTCACGCACCGCCTCCAGCTCGACGATGTCGCCGGCTGGCGTCGAGGTACCATGCGTGTTGAGGTAATCGATCCTGGCAACGCGATGTCCACCGAAACCGGCACGCGCCACGCGCATGCAGCGGATCGCACCTTCGCCGGATGGCGCCACCATGTCGGCACCGTCGGAGGTCACGCCGTAACCGATCATCTCGGCAATGATGTTGGCGTTCCGCGCTTTTGCGTGTTCGTATTCCTCCAGCACCAGCATGCCGCCTCCGCCGGCGATGACGAAACCATCGCGTCCGGTGTCATAGGGGCGCGACGCGGTCAGCGGCGTGCCATTGTGATGCGTGGACAGCGCGCCCATCGCATCGAACTGGGCAGTCATGCCCCAGTGCAGTTCCTCACCGCCGCCGGCCAGCATCGTGTCCTTGACACCATAGCGGATCAGATCCGCGGCGGCACCGATGCAGTGCGCGGATGTCGCGCAGGCGGCGGAAATCGAATAGCTGAGGCCGCGGATGCCGAATGACGTGGACAGCGCTGCGGAAACCGTCGACCCCATCGTGGGTTTCGATCTGCCATTGCGGCGAGGCGCCACCCGAGCCCGCGATGAGGCCGGTGCGTACAGCGCGCACCTCCTCGTCATCCAGACCCGCCATCGCGATCGCATCGCGCGTGGCGACGTAGGCGTAACCTGCGGCATCGCCCATGAAACGCTTGAGCTTGCGGTCGATCTGTTCGGCCAGATCGATGTCCGGAACCCCGGCGACTTGGCTGCGCAGCCCGAGTTCGGCATATTCGGGCACGAAGCGGATGCCGGATAAACTTTCACGCAACGCGGTACTCACGGTAGCAAGGTCGTTGCCGAGGCATGACACCAGACCCATTCCGGTGACCACGACTCGGCGCTCATTGCTGTGCGGCATGTTCAGAATCCCTCTGTGGACTGGAAAAGTCCGACGCGCAGGTCTGCTGCAGTATAGATCTCGCGACCGTCAAGCAGGGTACGGCCATCGGCAATCACCATCTCAAGCTTGCCACGTATGACGCGACGGATATCGAGTTCGTAACGAACGAGTTTGGCACTGGGCAGCACTTGGCCGCTGAAGCGGACCTGCCCGACGCCAAGCGCTCGACCGCGCCCGGGCACGCCGAGCCACGGCAGGTAGAAGCCGCAGAGCTGCCACATGGCATCGACGCCGAGGCATCCGGGCATGACCGGATCGTCCCGGAAATGACACGCGAAGAACCACAGATCCGGTCGGATATCGAGCTCGGCGCAAAGCCGGCCCTTGTCGTATTTGCCGCCATCGGTGCCGATCTCGGTAATCCGGTCAAACATCAGCATCGGCGGCAACGGCAGCCGCGCGTTGCCGGGGCCGAACATCTCGCCGCGGCCGCAGGCCAGCAATTGCTCATAGTCGAACGATGAGGGTCGATTCACAGTGTCGTCCATTGGGAAAATCCGGTAGCTAGGTACACAGTCTACGTGACCGGTCCGCGCGCACAGGAATGTGCATTATCGTTCAGGTCGAACCCCGATGGGGCATGCGAAGATCATGCCGTCTTCCGCCATCGCCCGTCTCCGCCTTGAGCACAAACGCTGGCTCGCGTGTCCCGCTTGTGTGACTGCAGGTTCTGCGACCGGAATGAGCGCCATCGTTCCGATCACGGTGGCACCTCGCGCGAGAGTAGATGCGCTCGTGACAGCGTGCGCCACGCCGCGCGCAGCATGCCGATCAGGACCGTGATCCACGCTGCCATGGCGAGCACGAGAAACACCTCGGGAAGCCATACCAGAAACTGAAATTGCAATGCGCCGAACATCTCATGGGTGGCCGCGGCATACATGCCCAGTGGGAATACCATGCCCCAGTACAAGGGATCGTAGCGCAGCGGGAAGCGCCGATACACATGCCGCCACAAACCCAGCGCCAAAAGCATCGGAATCCACCAGGTGCCGGTCGCCCAGTAGAACACTGTGAATCCCTTTATGAACGGATGCAGCGATTCCAGAAACGGCGCGGCGGCAACGTTGTCGATCAACAGCGCGCCGGCCAGCGTCGAGATCGCCATGGCGCCCATGTTGATCCAGTACGGCGGCGACAGATCACCGGGTTCGAACGTGAAAAACGTGTAGCGGTAGAAGATCAGCGACATCATCCAGATGTAGAGCATGCCCCCCCACAGCCACATCGACAGCGCAAAGAAGTTGAGTTCGAGTTTCCAGGGCTGGCCGATATCGACCGCGAGCAGCGCGCCGAGGACTGCAATCGACTGCGTTGCCACCACCGCCAGCAGCCAACCGCCGTTGATGCCATGTTGCAACGGCGGCTTGCTGCGCTTGACCGTGAAGATCGCGAAGATGGTGTAGGTCAGACCCACCCACAGCGCGGCCGCGAACCACCACAGCGCGAGAGCCACGACGACATCGCGGCCGAGTAACAGAAACTGGCTGCCGAGCACACTCGTACCGGCCACCACTGTGAAGAAGCCGGGCGCGCGCAGATGATCGGTAATATCACGCAGGAAATCGTGCCGGTACCAGGCTATGCGCAGCACGAAAAACATCCACAACACCACATAGAACAGGATGTTGAGCACGAACAGTGCCCGCGCGAGAACCTCGTGACCGAGCATGTGCGCGGCCAGCGACACGATGCCGGTCGACATCACGAGCGCAAAATAGGCTGGCGACAACGCACGCAGGCCTGACATTCGACGCGCCCATCGGCCCGGCGCTGAGCTTGGCATCATGTTCATCGCGTGGGCCACCGGCGACTCGGGGCATCCGCCAAGTCGTTCATCGCCTTTCCTGCAGCAACCATGGACGCTGCATGATACTCAGAACGGCAGGATGACTTTGCCGAGATGCCCGAGGAACAGGAAGACCGAGACCAGCACCGCATTGAGCGCCCACGCCACCGTAAGCCAGCGCGCGAGATATCCCCACATGTCGTTGCGAACATTGAGCGCATCGACCCAGATCGTACGCATGATCCATGCGGTGTACAGGATGAATGCAGCGAGCACGAATCCGAGGACCGGTGCACTGACCTGGCGGTAAAAGTACAGGATGGCCCCGAAGAAGATGTGGCTGAACAACACGCCATAGACCCAGAACACCAGCCACAGCCGCGAGCGGCCGCGCGGTTCGACCGGTAATGATTGCGAATTCATGGCTTTCTCCATTGCAAGGGACGCTCGCGGACTTCGCCGGCTACACTGCCAACCACGCGGGGTCCCGGGTGCACGCGCATGCTCATTGACGCTCCAGTTCGACAAACTCACCACTGCGATCGACCGCCACGAACTCGCCGATCCGACCGCCCTTGATCGCCTCGACCATCAACCTGAGCGGCTGCGCCGCCTCGTCGCTGCTCGGCGCATGGCCACCGTAACCCGACATCGCCGCAACAAACAGGATGTCCCAGTCGATTTCTGTGTGTCGCGATTCGTCGGCAAGCGCGGCAAAATCGCGGATATCCTCGGGCGCCTTGTCCACGCACAGCACCGGCGCGAGCGCACCACCTTCACCGCGCTCGAATCGCTGCTTTTCTTCTTCCGTCGCGTCAGGAGGCAGTTCGGCCACGGCGAAAACCAGCAGCAGGCGCTGTGGTTCGAGCTGCGTATGCGCTGCCTCCAGCAATCCGGCGAAATCATGAAGCGACATGCGGCAAAACCCCTCGATGCTGGCCCGCCGGTGCGGGCAGTCCCCGGCCATTCTCCCTGATCGTCCGGATTCTTGCTGTAGCTGACGCGCCGGACATTGATCCAGGTCAGCTCGCCGCGTTTTCGCCTAGCGCAATGATGCCGTGCGCATTGCCGAAAATGGCAACTGGGTTACGCCGGTACGGGACGTCCCAGCCGCGCACGGATGCGTCGCTCCAGAAACTCGAAATAGCGGTCGATATAGCTGATGCCGTTTTCGCGATCGATCAGGTACGGGTTCATCAGTGTATGGCGCAGGATCAACAGGCGGTCGTCGTTGTCGCCGCCCAGCGTCGCCGGGTCTATGTCCAACGCCTCGAGAATGCGCCGCATCTCCACATCGCCAAGCGCTTCGGGACGCAGCGTGGTGACCGAACCGAAGAATTCGCGCGATTGCAGCGGCTGATGCGGATCGCTGCGTATCTCATCGTACAGGGCGCGCACGAAAGCGTTCGCGCGCGTCAGATCCCGGTTGCCGACCGGATTCAGCGCGAGACACACAAGGTTGCTGTCGGCCGCGAACGGCACCAGCGCATGCAGCTCACCGGCCATCTCCGTGGCAAAGCTCCACGCGCGCTTCTCGAAAGCTTCAGCCGCAACGATGGTCTGCGCCTGCAGTCGTCCGAACCCGGAGTGATCGAGCGGCAGCACCTTGTGCGTGACGTAGGCGGCGGCGGCCGCCGCACCGGATTTGGAGCCTTCCGGAATGAATTGGCCCAAGTTGCGATAGCGCGCCAGATACGCCGCCGGCGTCTCGTCATGAAATACGTAATCGGCATGTTCGGCGAGCAACGCCGTGGCGCGATGGTCCCGACAGATGAACGCGCCGGCGCCATAGGGCAGATAGCCGAGCTTGTGCGGATCGACGGTGACCGAATCGGTGCGACCGAGCGCCGCGAATGCGGCGTACACGTCGGGCAACGGAAACCTGTCGAAACCGTTGCGGACCTCCTCGATCGTGCGCAGGCTGCCATCGACATTGCGGAACAGCGCCGCCAGGTAGCCGCCCCACGCGCCATCCACATGCACACCAAACCCGAGGCCGCGCGCCGCAAACCGATCGCGTGCATCGACGACGCCGTCAACAGGATCGATGGTGCCGTACTCGGTGGTACCAAGCACCGCAACCGCCATCAGCACCGGCTGGCGTTCGCGCGCGCAGGTTTCCAGTGCCTCCTCCAGCGCATCGAGATCCAGGCGCATGTTGCGTTCGGGCAAAAGTTGCAGTTGCGCACGTCCCAGTCCGAGCAGTTTGAGACCCTTGCTCCAGGAGTAGTGCGCGGTGATCGGCGCCAGCACGCATGGCACTTTCAACTGCGGATGCGCGGCAATGAAGTCCACGAGGCCGAGTTGCTCCAGACGTTGCACCTCGACCGCCGCCTGCCAGCGTCGCCGTGCGGCCACCGGTTGCGCGGTGAGCCACGACTTCCACGTATCGAGCAGCGCGATGGCACCCGACGGGGCAAGATTGAACGCGGTCCAGTCGTCCTCGGGCAGCGCGATGTCGGGCACGTGGGCGGCACGCAGCGCCACCGGGAACGCCTTCAACGCCAGCGTCAGACGCAAGGCCTGGTAGTTGGCCAGCGTGCGCAAGGCCTGGTAGTTGGCCAGCGTGCCACCGGACGTGAGATGGCCAAACGCGCACGCCGGTTGCGCGGGATCATGCGGGTAACCGAGCATGCGCGCGAGCTGCAGCCCGACCTGGACTTCCAGATCGACCGTCACCGGCGCCGCGTCCTCGGTCACGTTGTTCGGGTTGTACGGCAGCGCCAGGATCTGCGCGGCAAGGCCGGGGATCAGCAGATCCGAAACCATGTGGCCGAGATAACGCGGGCTGTGGAAAGGCACCGATTTCTTGAGCGCGGCCGAAAGCTGATGCAACTCGCGGCGCAGGCGCGCTTCAAAATCCAGATAATCCGGATCATGCGCGGCGCGGGTCGGGATCGCGGGCGGATCCTCGGGATGGAAGTTGCGGCGCCAGTAGACATGGTCGCGCAGGAACTCGACCACGAGTTTTTCAAGCAGCGTGTCGTTTTCTCCGTACGGTCCAAGAAAACAGGCATCCAGCGCGTGACGCCCCATCGGTTGCGGTTGGGTCATTCGAACAGCCTGCCAAGCGTGGCCGGTAGATAAATCGATCAATTGTAGGCAGCGGCCGGTCTGGCCATGTTGATCCAAGTCAACGCCCGACACAGCCCATGCCAGTCAGGTGGCGCGGTGCAAGCGCGCATGCGACCGAAAACCGCCCCCGCGCGTGCGAATTGATGGGCCTGCGGCCTTGACGCACACACGCCTGCGTGAGCTACCCTGTGGGTCGCGGCTGCCATGCACCACGAAGTGAGGTTCCCCCACTGGAACCTTTCAGCGTCCTCGCGACGCACCGTTTGCGATGGGATGATCCACATGTACAAGAACATTCTCGTATGTACCGATGGCTCGAAAATCGCCCAGCAGGCGGCGAGCCACGGTATCAAGCTCGCCGCGTCCGTGAATGCGCGTGTGATCGCACTATTGGTCACCACACCATTTGAAGCACCGCTCGGTTACGAGGTATCACCGCTGGCCGTACAGATCGAACAACATCAACGTGCGAGCGAACAGATTGCCGACCGCATTCTCGGCGCGATCGAAAAGCAGGCGAAGGCAAAAGGCGTGCGTTGCAAGACCCTGCACATCGGCAGATATCCGCCCGCTGCGACCATTGTCGCGACTGCTCGCGATCAGAAGTGCGATCTCATCGTGATGGGTTCGCATGGGCATGGTGCGCTGGGACAACTACTTCTGGGTTCGGTGACGACGCGAGTCGCCGCAACATCGCCGATTCCGCTGCTGATCGTGCGCGCGAAGGAAAAAGCGGAGCCACCCGCCACCGCGAAAAAGCCGTCAAACCGCTGACATCCGACGATCCGCGCACACCCGAATTCTTGCGGGTGCGCGGGCGCAACGTTACAGCAACGTTCCGGACAGCACGACCGCCGCGACGCTGAAATAGATCACCAACCCCGTGACGTCGACAAGGGTGGCGACGAATGGCGCCGAGGAGACGGCCGGATCCGCACCGAGCCGTTTCATGACGAACGGCAGCATCGAGCCGGCCAGCGTTCCCCACATCACCACACCGACCAGCGCGATACCGATCGTCACACCGATCAGCATCCAGTGCTCGCCATACAAGCCGAATGCCTTGGCCCACAACGTCACGCGCAGGAAACCCATGGCGCCGAGGATGCTGCCGAGTGCTAGCCCTGACAGCACTTCGCGGTGCATCACGCGCCACCAGTCCTTCAGCCGTACTTCGCCGAGCGCCAGCGCTCGCACCATGATGCTCGCCGCCTGGCTGCCGGAGTTTCCTCCGGATGAAATCACCAGCGGAACGAACAGCGCGAGTACCACCGCCCGCGCGATCTCCGCCTCGAAGTACCCCATTGCGGTAGCGGTGAACATCTCGCCGACAAACAGCACGGCCAGCCAGCGCGCCCGCTTCTTGATGAGGGTCGGCAGTGGCGTCTCCATGTACGGTTCATCGAGTGCTTCGAGACCGCCGAGTTTCTGGATATCCTCGGTAGCCTCTTCCTCGGCAACATCGAGCACGTCATCGACCGTGACGATGCCGACCAGCATGCCATCGGTATCCACAACCGGCAGCGTGGCACGGTCGTACTGGCGAAACACGCCCACTGCGGTTTCCTGGTCATCGCTTGCGGAGAGCGCGACAAAGCGGCGGTCCATGAGGGAAAGTATCGTCGTATCCGGCTCGGCAAGGATGATTTCGCGGATGCGCAGGTCGTCGAGCAGTTTCCATTCGCGATCAACGATGTAGATGACATTGATCGTCTCGCTGTCGCGCCCGAACCGGCGTATGTGGCGCAGCGCCTGCTCGACAGTCCAGTCCGGTCGCAACGCAATGTAGTCCGTGGTGGCCAGCCGGCCGACACTTTCCTCGGGATAGCCCAGCAGGCGCACCGCATTCTCGCGTTCCTTGGGCTCCAGGATCGAAAGAAAACCCTGCACCGCCTCTTCCGGCAGCGCAGCGAAGAATGCGGTGCGATCGTCGGGGCTGAGATCATTGAGCAGCGCCGCCAGCAGTTCGACGTCAGGGGCGAGGTCGTCGACCAGCGCGACCTGATTGTCGTGCGGCAGATGCGCGAATACGGCCGCCGCGGTGGGCCGCAACAAGGATCGGAACACGAGAGCCGCGTCTTCGCGCTCAAGCAGCTCCATCAGCTCACCAACTTCGGCGGACTCGAAATTGCCAAGATTGTGGCGAATCTCGCTTAAATCGCCCTGCTCGATGAGATCCTCGATTACCGGCTTCAACTGTTCATGCATGTCCGCGTTGTCCTTTTCCAGGATGGTTCACAGGGGTCACGTTGACCACACAAAGCGGCTATTGCGTGGTAAGCCATACAGCGTGCCATGTCGTGCGGCGCCGGGCGTGGACGGCGCGCAGTTGGCTGCCACGTACGACAATGTCAGCAGATCGGGCTTCGGGCAAGCGGCTGCGCGGATTTGCTTGCCGCACATGATGACGCTTGCGCCGCACCGTCTCGGCTTCTGCGACACACAATCGGCACCATCGTGGTTTTCCGTAGCCCGGAGCCGCCGTGAACGCCATCCTCGAATCCATTGCATCTCCGTTGGAAAATGGCGGCGATTCCTCGCTGGCCGCACGCTTGTCGGCGCGCTATCCGGATCGGATTACCGGCAGTATCCGGGTGCCGGGTGAACCGGGCCGCCATGTCCCGTTGCCCGAGGATGCACCGCGTGCCCTGATTGACGCCCTCAACGCGCGCGGCATCCACCGGCTTTACAGCCACCAGCGTGAGGCGTGGGATGCCTGTCGCGCGGGACAGCACGTCGTGGTTGCGACACCCACCGCTTCCGGCAAATCGTTGTGCTACACGCTGCCGGTGGTGAGCGCAGCGCTGGAACGGCACCGCAAGGCGCTGTACCTGTTTCCGACCAAGGCGCTGGCGCAGGATCAGGTAGCCGAGCTGCTGGAACTCAACGATGCCGGCAAGCTCGGTTTGCGTGCGGCCGCGTTCGATGGCGACACGCCCGGCGATGCGCGGCGCGCGATACGCGTCAATGGCGATATCGTGGTCAGCAATCCGGACATGCTGCACCAGGCCATCCTGCCGCATCACACCAAATGGGCGCAGTTCTTCGAGAACCTGCGCTACGTCGTGATCGACGAAATCCATACCTACCGAGGCGTATTCGGCAGCCATGTCGCCAATGTCATTCGCCGGCTGAAGCGCATCTGCGCGTTCTACGGCGTCACGCCGCAATTCATCCTGTGCTCGGCCACGATCGGCAATGCGCGCGAACACGGCGCCGCATTGATCGAGGCCGCCGACGGCAGCCTCACGGCGATCACCGACAGCGGTGCGCCGCGCGGTGAAAAGCATGTGCTGCTGTGGAATCCGCCCATCATCAATGCCGATCTGGGTCTGCGCGCCTCGGCACGTTCACAATCCAACCGCATCGCGCGCCTCGCCATCCGGTCCGGACTCAAGACACTGGTATTCTGCCAGTCGCGCCTGATGGTCGAGGTGCTGACTAAATACCTGAAGGAAGTTTTCGACCACGATCCGCGCAAACCGAAACGTATCCGCGCCTATCGCGGTGGTTACCTGCCCACCGAACGCCGTGAAGTCGAGCGCGCGATGCGCGCCGGGCGCATCGATGGCATCGTCAGTACGTCGGCGCTGGAACTCGGCGTCGATATCGGCAGCCTCGATGTCGTGGTGCTCAACGGCTATCCGGGCAGCATCTCCGCAACCTGGCAGCGGTTCGGCCGAGCGGGTCGCCGCCAGCAACCGTCGGTCGGCGTGCTCGTGGCAAGCTCCGAAGCGATGAACCAGTACATCGTTCGTCATCCGGAGTTCTTCACGGCGGCGAGTCCGGAACATGCGCGCATAGCACCGGATCAGCCACTGATTCTGCTGGACCACATCCGTTGCGCGGCATTCGAGTTGCCGTTCGTCTCTGGCGATTGCTTCGGGCCGGTTGATCCGGGACCGTGGTTGCAGGTTCTGGAAGAAAGCGGGGTGCTGCATCAGGAAGGCGGGCGTTGGGAGTGGATTGCCGACAGCTATCCGGCGCAGGCGGTCAACCTGCGTGCGGTGGCCGATGGCAATTTCGTCGTGGTCGATCGCACCGATGGGCGCCAAGTCATCATTGCCGAAGTCGATTACTCGGCTGCCGCGCTGACGCTGTACGAAGGCGCGATCCACATGGTGCAGTCCGAACCTTTCCAAGTGGAGCGCCTCGATTGGGTCGGCCACAAGGCCTACGTGCAGCGCACCCAGGTCGATTACTACACGGATGCGATCGATTACACGCGCCTCAAGGTGCTTGAAGATGCGGACCACGCCGATGCCGGTGAGGGTGTCGCGCATCACGGCGAGGTGCATGTCGTGCGGCGGGTCGCCGGCTACAAGAAGATCCGCTTCCACAGCCACGAGAACATCGGTTACGGACCGGTCACCCTGCCCGATCAGGAACTGCACACCACCGCGATCTGGTGGCAACTGTCGCAGGATGTCCTCGAATCGGCATTTGAATCGCGACATGTCGCGCTGGATGGATTTCTCGGCGCGGCCTATGCGCTGCATCTGGTCGCGCGGGTTGCGGTCATGGCCGAGACTCGCGATCTGCAAAAATCCGTGGGCAGCGGCGATGGCGCATGGTCGGCGGTCGCCGACACGCGCGGCCGCGGCCAGTTGCGCGACGAGACCGGTTCGCTTGTGGAAGCAAACGGCCTCGCGCGCTTTGCGCCAACCCTGTATCTCTACGACAACTACCCCGGCGGCGTGGGGCTGTCAGCGCCGCTTTATGAACGGCGCGACATGCTGGTCGTGCAGGCCGCGGAACTGCTTGCGGCGTGTCCGTGCACGGCGGGATGTCCTGCTTGCGTGGGGCCGATTCTCGCCGGCGACGAAACGCTCGCCGCAACACCCAAGGCGATGGCACAGCGCGTTCTCGCGCTTCTGGGCACGCCATGAGTGCGCTGGCTCAGCGACTGGCGCAGTTGCATCGCCAAGCCGGTTCGGACGCGGCTGCATCATCTTTGCAGCTCGCACCCTCAGCTACGAAACCTGAATCGGTCACATCCCCCGATGCAATGGTCATCCACTTGCGCACACTCCTGCGCCTACGTACGCAGTCGCAGCAACTACCAATGACGGCACTCGATCGTCGCCTCGACGGCGAGGAAATCGCGCCCGGGCTGCGTTACATCGAACAGTGGACGCGCTGGTCGCTCGACGGTACGGAACTCGCGCTGCCCGACCTCCGACATGACATCGTGCAACGCGGCGATCTGCTTGCGTTCGATACCGAAACCACGGGACTTGCGGGTGGCGCCGGCACGCGCGCCTTCATGATCGGCGCGGCCGACTGGCGTGATGGCGGTCTGCGCATCCGCCAGTTGTGCATCACCACGCTCGCAGCGGAATCCGCGATGCTGCAGACCTTTGCGCGCTGGCTTGAGCCGAATACGATCCTGGTCAGCTACAACGGCAAAAGCTACGATCGTCCGCTGCTGTCCACACGCTACCGCCTTGCACGCCTCCCCGATCCCGTGTTCGATCGCGCGCACATCGACCTGCTGCATCCAGTGCGCCGCCGCTATCGTGGCATCTGGGCCAACTGCCGGCTTGCCACCGTCGAACGCGAACTGCTCGGCGTACTGCGCGAAGATGATCTGCCCGGCGCCGAAGCACCCGGCGCTTGGCTCACCTACCTCCGCGGTGGCGATGCGGCCAAGCTGCGCCGGGTCGGCCTGCACAACATGCAGGACCTGCGCAGCTTGTGCGGCCTGCTTGAGCATTTCGGAACCCGGGAGCAACGGCGAACCTGCAACAACGGGAACCTCGCGGTTGGAGCCTGCATCGAACGGGCATGACTTCCTATACGAGGCTTCGCCCATGCTCCTCGATCACGCCACCGAACCCGCGTTTATCCTGAACGCTCGATCCACGGCAAACGATCCCGCGCCTGTCCCGACACGCGCGCAGGCCGAAGCAGCAGTACGCACGCTGTTGCAGTGGGCCGGCGATGATCCATCACGTGAAGGACTGCGTGCGACGCCCGGACGCGTGGTACGGGCCTACACGGAATGGTTTGCCGGGTACAAGCGCGATCCGGCGGCGATTCTCGAGCGCACGTTCGAAGACGTCGGTGGTTACACCGACATGGTCCTGCTGCGCGACATTCCGGTGCAATCCACCTGCGAACACCATATGGCGGCCATACGTGGCGTGGCACATGTCGCCTATCTGCCCGCTGACCGCGTCGTCGGCATTTCCAAACTGGCGCGGCTTGTCGATGCGTATGCACGGCGCCTGCAGATACAGGAACGCCTGACCGCGGAGATCGCCGACACGCTCGCCAACGTGCTCCAGCCGCGCGGTGTTGCCGTTGTGATCCACGCGCGTCACGAGTGCATTTCATCGCGTGGCGTCGCAATGCACGGCGTATCGATGACGACGCAGCGTTTGCTCGGAGAGTTTGCGCAAGAGCCACATCGACACGAAATTCTTGCGGCGCTCGCCGGCGGCGGGAACCTTCCGTCGACTTGCAGCATCTGCTGATTCAAGGAGCAAGAAGAATCCTACGCCCGTTTCCGAGAGAGCGTTCCCCGGCTTTTTCCTGGCCTGAATGCAGGCGACGCAGCTCCTTCAATAACGCTGCTGCGCGCGCGGCAGCGTTGCAACAAGGGTGCGACGATCGCTCACGATCGCTGCCTGTCGCTACATCACACAAGGCGGCGCCAACATGGCGGCCGACGCCACGGCCCTGTCTTGTCGCCAGTCACGAGGGAACCAGCATGGAAACGTCCGTACATCCATTGAGATTGCTGCAAGTCGTTGCAATGCTTGCGCTCGGCGTGTCTGTCGCCGCATGCAGCAGTAGCAGCAACAGCCCACCCGAGCCGATATCGCCGCCGGCCGTCACGCCCAAGATCGTCTCCAGTGTTCCGACCGATGCCGCAACTGACGTTCCTAACACGACCTCGGTCAGCGTGCATTTCGACACCGCGATGGATGCGGCCACGCTGACCAGCACCAGCTTCATCCTCGCATGTCCGGACGGAACCCAGATTCCCGGCACCGTCGACTACGATTCGAACAACAGAACCGCCACCTTCGTGCGCATCCCGGCACTGCCGTCGACGAATCTCCCGCAGGATCACGTGATCGAGCCGTTGCCAGCCGACGTCGTGTGCACCGCAAAGATCGCGTCCGGTGTCCGTGATGCCAGCGGTGTCGCGCTCGGCAGCGACTTCGTATGGAGCTTTGCAACCACAGCGGATCAGGACTTCCTGGAACTGGGCAAGCAGATCTTCCGTTTCGACACGTTCGGCGACGAAACCCAGTGGTCCGATGCGCTGCGCATGCATGAAGTGATCGGTGCGGCAGTCGATCCGATCGTGGACGGCAGCATCAGCCTGACGAGTCCGGATACCACGGTCGCACTGATCAGTCTCGATGCAGTGGTCGGCGTGAAGGGCACGGTTGAGGAGATCAATGGCAAAAATACGCTGACCCGCGTCGGCATCACCTGTGCCTTGTGTCATTCAACGGTCGATGACTCGTTTGCACCAGGTATCGGCAAGCGCCTCGATGGATGGCCGAACCGTGATCTCAATCCGGGCGCAATCATCGCGCTGTCGCCGGCCCTGACCCAGGCACAGAAAGATGTCTACAACTCCTGGGGACCGGGTCTGTATGATCCGCGCTACAACATCGATGGCCTGAACGGTCCGCAGGTGATCACGCCGGCGTTCGGCCTGCGTGGCATCCACCGCATCACCGCAACCGGCGATGGCGACATGCTTGCGTACTGGAACCGTTACGTCGGCGTGACGCAGATGGGTGGTCACGGCAACTTCACCGATCTGCGTATCGGCACCACCGGCGTCAACATCACCAATGGCAGCGACGACCTGATATCAGCCAAACTGCCCGCATTGCAGGAGTACCAGTTGTCGATCGCGGCACCGCCTCCACCGGCTGGCAGCTTCGACACGGCGGCAGCAGCACGCGGCAAGATACTGTTTGACGGCGCCGCAACCTGCGCAACCTGCCACAGTGGACCCGAATTCACCGACGCGAACCTGCGTCTGCACGCAGTCAGCGAAGTCGTGAGTGAACCCGAAGCGCCGGGCGTGCCGAGCTATGCGTCGCGCACCGCCACGAAGATGTATCGCACAGCTCCATTGCGCGGTGTATGGCAACACCCGCCCTACTTCCACAATGGCAGCGCCGCCACGCTCGAAGATGTCGTCAGCATGTACAACACACGAAAGTCGCTGGGCCTCACCGCCGCCGACGTCGAGGACCTGGCGCAGTATCTGAAATCGTTGTAACTCGAACGCTGCGGTAAAGGGAAATCCCAAGTCCGTCTCCGATCAACTCGGCGACGGACTTTTTTTGCGCCGGATCCAGCCACGTGATGGAGTCGCGCAATCAAGTCGGGCTGCCGATGAGCAGTGATTGCCTCAAACGGGTAGGCTTCGGGCAAGCCAAACAGGTGATCGCAGTGCAAACTGCAAGCCAGAAGCTGAAGTCCAGGCTCAAAGCCGGTGCCGCTTGCTACACCGAACCACAACGCGTGCGGCTGCACCGCGCGATCAGTTGGCTCGCGCGAGCGGAGTCGGAGGACGACGATCCGGATGCGCAGTTCATCTTTCTCTGGATCGCTTTCAATTCGGCTTACGCGAGAGAGATCAGCTTTGACGAATCTGAACGATGCCGGCTCGCCCAATTCTCCGCAGTAGTACTTTCCGTGGATGCCGCAAAGCAAGTCCACGACGTGCTTTTCAAGCAATATCCCGGCCCCATCCGCACGCTGCTCGACAACAAATATGTGTTCGAACCGTTCTGGAAGGCGCTCCGCGAACACGATGCCAACAGTGGCTGGGAAGCGAAGTTCGCCGGCAGCAAGAAAGCAGCGTTGGCGTCCGTCGTGGACGGTGATACGGCAAAGGTGCTGTCGATCGTTTTCGATCGACTTTACGTGTTGCGCAATCAACTTGTGCACGGCGCCGCAACGTGGAACAGCAAAGTCAATCGCGCCCAGCTCAAGGATGGCACCGCGATCATGCTGGCGATCACACCGATCGTCATCACCCTCATGCTCGATCACCCGGAACTGGATTTCGGGGAAATCATGTATCCGGTGATTTAGACGGAAATACCACAACGCGATCCTGGTAATCGACGAATCAAGCCGATTCCTGGGAGATCGTGCGGGCACGCGGTTAAACCGCAATGACAGGTCAGGTATCCTAAAGCAGCCAATCGATCGGCAACCATGACAGCACGCGCACGCTCATGCGGCGAACCCACGAGGAATCGGGTTCGGTGTCGTAGCGTTCTGTTCGTGCATCGTCATGACGAACCCAGAACAGTTTGCCATCGGCATCGAGGCGAACGCGATACGCGCGCAGGGGAACCTCCTTGTCGAACGCCCGATGCATGGCTTGCGCGAGCGCCGGACTTTCGATGACAAAGCCCATCTCGGTGTTGAGGTTCGCCGAACGTGGGTCGAAATTGAATGAGCCGATGAAGATCCGTTGGTCGTCGACCGCAAACGTCTTTGCATGCAGGCTGGAACCGGAGCTGCCAAATCGTCCGGCAAGATGGTGGTCGTGAGGCCGCCCGCTGGTGCTCGCCAACTCATAGAGTTCGACACCGTCCTGCAGTAGTTGCTTGCGCCGCTTGGCGTAACCGGTGTGCACGGCGGCAACGTCCGTCGCACCCAGCGAGTTGGTCAGAACGCGAACATCCACGCCGCGCTTTGCCAATGCGCCGAGATCCTGGGTGCCTTTCTTTCCAAGCACCAGATAAGGCGATACGAGCTGCAACGACGAGGTGGCGTTGGTGAACAGCGGCGCCAGAGCATCGATCAATCGGTCACCTTTGCGTATCTCACCTAGTGCCTTGGCGGGCCGATCGCTGTACATGCGCGTGGGCGCCCAGATCAGCGTTGCGGATACATCGAACAGTTGCTGGACGGCACTATCTTCGGCCAGTGCCTGGCGATAGGCGCTGGCGGCCGGATCGACGTCCAGCGCCTCTGCGCGAGCATGAAAACGCGCCAGTGCGCCGGCAACCGGGGCGGCCACGATCCGATCGATGGGATAGGCAAGGCTGCTCGCCCAATAGCGATCGAACTCATCGGAGACCTCCGGCACCACGGGTCCGATGGCCAGCACGTCAAGATCGGCGAACAGCACATCATCGGTCGCCGCGAAATAGGTATCGCCGATGTTCCGCCCACCGACGATGGTGGCCCGATTGTCCACCGTGAACGACTTGTTGTGCATGCGGTGATTGAGCCGCGAGAACTCCGTGATGTAGTTGGCCCACTTGGGATGTCGCCAGGTAAACGGGTTGAACAGGCGCACTTCGAAATTGGGCTGTGCAGCGAGCGCCGACAGGGTGTCGTCGAGTCCGTCGATACCGTTGTCGTCGAGCAGCAGGCGAACCCGCACGCCGCGTCCGGCGGCATGCTCCAGTTCTGCCAGCAACAGCGTACCGGTGATGTCGTTTTGCCAGATGTAGTATTGGACATCGATGCTGCGTTCGGCATGGCGCGCCAGCAGCATCCGCGCCGCGAATGCAGCGCGAGGGCCGGCCAGCGGATGCAAGCCGCTCACACCCGGATGTGCGGCCACGAGACCTTGAACGGCCTGACCGAGCTGCGTCGTATCGGCCTGTTCGGGACTCAGCGCTGTCGTTTTCGTGCGCCCTTCCAGTGACGGCAGCGACGCGCAACTGCCCAGCGAGCTTGTCACGCAGTAACGCCCGCCAGATCGTCGCTGCAGCTTCCGCGAGCACATGCGAGCCCGCGGCGTCCGATGCAGCCTGTGCACAGGCTGACAGAAGTGTCTCGCCAGGAAAGCGTCTCATTGACGACAGCGAACGCAGGCACTCACAGCAAGGTGCTCTGAGCAAAGGTCGCACAGCCCGAATCCGGTGTCGAGAGCGCGCTTGCTGCGGGTACCCGCGTGAGCGAGGAACGGGGTGGGGAAAGGTCATGGTGGCAAGGCGGCTATTCGCCATCAAATCCCGGGAACCAGCGGCTTCCATCACGAAACGGTGCAGTTTCTGGAAGGGCTGGTAGAGTGCATCTGCATGTCACTTCAGCACTTCCAACGCCATCGTCAAATGCCCCTCTGGCTGACGCTCCTGTGTGGCCTGACGTTCGTCCTGTCCACGTCGGCACAGACAGTAGAGCCGGAGTCCTCGCGTCCGGGAACTGACACCAGTGTGGCGGCCGAGCAGCCGGGCGATTTGGACGTAGCCGCAATCCAGGCGCGCATGACAGCAATCAGTGCGCGCACCGATATTCCCGCGCAGGAGCGCGACATGGTGCTCAAGCAATTGGGAGCGGCGGCCAACCGGTTGGAGGCCGCCGAAGCGGCGCGCAAGGCGGCACAGGACTATGCCGCGATCCTGCAGACGGCACCGCAAACGATTGCGGAATTGAATTCCGAATCAGTGCCTTCTCCATCCGCACCGCCACCCGACGCCGCAAACGTCGACCCGATACACATACAACTTGAACTCGCCTCTTTGCAGACAAAAGCCGTATCGCTGCGCGGCAATCAACGGGAGCTGGAGCAGTCGCTGCGCATGATGGCGACCCGTCCGGAAGCAGCCCGCACCGAGCTGACTGACCTGCGCCGCCAACTCGACCAGCAGCAGGTGGCGATCCCGGCGATCGGTTCTCCGTTACTGGCCGAGGCGACCACTCTACTCAACGACGCAACGCGCCAGGAGTTGTCCGCGCGCATCGACAAGACCGAACAGGAGCTGCTCGGCCTGCCAACGCGCGAAGCAATTGCAACGGCGAGGCTTGATCTGACCAATCGCCACATCACTCAAGTCGATGTCGCAATCGCCGACCTGACCGCGCGCATCACTGCTCAACGCAAACAGGAGGCGGAACAGCAGACCGAGCAGGCAGAGGAATTCGCGCGTCACCTGGCCGGACAGCCGGCCGCCATCCAGGACTACGCGGGCAAGACGGCCGATATCCGCATCGCGCTGAGGAAATTGAGTGAGAGCCTGGAAGAGACGCGCAACGAACAGCAGAAACTGCAGACACGCCTGGATGAAGTTGTCGAGGCGCGCCAGAACGCCGAGCAGATTCTTGCGATCGGCCGCATCAGCAACGAGTCCGGACGTCTGCTGAGCGGACTGAAAACCGATCTGCTTGCACACGACAAGCTGGAATCGCGTATTGCATCGCGCCGCAACGCGATTGTCGATGCCCGGTTGCAGCGTCTGCAGATCCGCCAGGAACTGCGCGCGCTGCAACCGGAAGACGTGGCGGCAGCGCGCTACCTCGCGGAAAACTCGGTCGCCGATATTGCGTCCCACCTCGCTCTTATGACGACGCTGATCGAAAAGCGGCGCGCAGCCTTGACCGATATGGACAAAGCGCAGGGACGGTTGATTGGCGTGCTCTCGGAAGCCAACGCCGTGGACTCCGAGCTGATGCGAGCCACGGAGAAACTGCGCTCGCTCCTGAATGAGCGCCTGCTTTGGCTGCCGAGCTCCGCGCCGCTGGGAGGCGCGTGGCTGCGCCAGCTCGGCGACGGCATCGTCTGGCTGATCGCACCGTCCAACTGGGCAGGCGTACCACGAGCGTTCGTTTCGACGCTGCGGACACATCTTGGAGCGACGTTCTTGTTGCTGGCCGCAGTTACCATCCTGCTACTCTCTCGCAGACGACTGGCCGGATCATTGAAGGCGCTGGCGGAACCCGTCGGGTCACGCAACGACAGCTTCCAAATCACCCTGCGGGCGGGCGCGACAACTGCAGTGCTCGCACTCACCTGGCCGCTGGGTATCGGTACGGTCAGCTGGCTGCTGAGCGGATCCACGAATCTCGAAAGTTTCCCCGGAGCATTGGGCCATGGCCTGCTCAATGTGGCGGTCGTGGTGTTCATGCTCGGCTTGTTCATCGAAATGTGCCGAAAGCACGGTGTTTTCGTTACGCAGTTTGGTTGGGACGGTCGCGCGCGCTGAGGCTCCTGCTGCTGGCGATTGCACCGGTGGCACTGGTGACCGGAATGACCGATGCGAGCGGGCGCCCGGAGCTGGTCGATGGTATCGGCCGTCTGGGTTTCATCATCGGCTCGCTCGCGCTCGCACTGTTCCTGCATCGTGTGTTCCGATCACGAGACCGCGCATGGACATACGGATCAGGTCGCAACAGCTGGGTCATGCGGACGCGCAACGTTTGGTCCGCCGCATTGGTTGCGATACCACTGCTGCTCGCCGCGCTCTCAGCAGTGGGTTATTACGCTACCGCGCGTGAACTGCAGGATCGCTTTTTCACCTCGGGCTGGATCGTGCTGGTGGTGGTGATCGTATTTTTTGTGGCGATGCGCGGCGTGATGATTGCCACCCGCCGTACTGCCTGGAAAGAAGCAATGGAGCGCCGCGCCAGGAAACTCGCAGAAGCCGCACGGAGTGACGACTCCCCAGGTGAAGGTAGCGACATCCTGAGCTTGCAGAATCAGGAGCCGGAGATCGATGCGGTTGCGGTCAGCCAGCAGACACGCGCACTTCTGCGCACAATCAGCGCGGCGGTAATGGCAATCCTGCTGTGGGGAATCTGGAGCAGCCTTGTTCCGGCGCTCAACGTCTTCAACGACATCGCAATGTGGTCGAGCGTGGTGACGACCAGCAGCGGCGACGAGATTATCGTGGTTACGCTCGGCAATGTTCTTCTGAGCCTGCTGATCCTGGTACTGACGTTCATCGCGGCGCGCAATCTGCCGGGCTTCCTGGAGATCATGCTGCTGCGAGGTTTGCGGATCGATCCTGGTACGCGATACGCAATCGCGACCATCGGCCGCTACCTCATCTTCGGCGTGGGCCTGGTGGCGGCCCTTCGCCACGTCGGCACCGACTGGTCGCAGCTGAAATGGATCGTCGCCGCACTCGGCGTGGGCTTGGGTTTCGGCCTTCAGGAAATCGTCGCCAATTTCATATCCGGCCTCATCATCCTGTTCGAACGACCCGTGCGGGTGGGCGACATGGTTTCGATCGGCCCTACAACCGGTACCGTGAGCCGTATCAGGATTCGTGCCATCACGATTACGGACTTTGACAATTTCGAAGTGATAGTGCCGAACAAGGCGTTTATCACCGGGACGGTCCAGAACTGGTCATTGACCAACGAGGTGACTCGACTGCTGATCACACTTGGCGTCGCCTACGGCAGCGATGTTGAACGGACACAGCAGATCATCCTTGCCGTCGCAACTGCCAACGCACACGTATTGGCTTCGCCAGCTCCCAGTGCATCCTTTGTGCACTTTGGCGAAAGCGCGCTCGAATTCGAGCTGCGCGTGTATGTCGGGACCATCGACGAGCGCCTATTGACCCGGCACGAATTGCACGTTTCGTTGAACGCCGCGCTCAAGGACGCCGATATCGAAATTCCCCTGCCGCAAAGGGATCTGCACGTACGCTACAAGACGCCAGGCGGAAATCCCGCTGCCTGACTCGCGGCTCCTTTGCTGCCGCCATTGAAACCTGAGCGTGCGTACGAAACGTTCCGAACGTAATGCGTTTTGCGGGCCGCCCTGACAACTTCCGATCCGGACCGATCACCTGCAGCTGGTAAAATGCGCACCGAAAAAAGAACGGAAAACCTGCAGATTTCGCGGTGAACACGAACCGTCATGAGCGATTCCCTTCAAGTACTTCCACGCAATACTGTGATCTTTGGTCCCTGGCTTTTCTGCGTCGCGCCGATGATGGATTGGACCGATCGGCACTGCCGGTATTTCCATCGACTGCTGTCGCCGCATGCGCGTCTCTACACAGAGATGGTGACTGCTGAAGCCGTGATACATGGCGATCGCGAACACCTTATCGGCTTTGATGTGGCAGAGCATCCGCTTG
>CAJDWV010000044.1_pt1 | contig 25479 bp, 18 predicted proteins | sample 7391731 | NCBI WGS metagenome assembly CAJDWV01 (sample SAMEA7055746, study PRJEB34461) | soil metagenome | biome: terrestrial ecosystem; feature: Peninsula; material: soil | place: Antarctica | collected 2016
GGCTGGCGAGGAGTTGGAAACATTCTGATTCTCGTTGCCGGCTGCGACGATCACCACGGTACCGCGCGAGCGCGCATGGGTGATCGCTGTCTGGAACGACCCGCAGGCTCCGCCGCCGCCCAGGCTCATGCTGATGACCTTGGCGGGATTGGGATTGGACGGCACGCCCGAAACGCTGCCGCCGGACGCCCACTCCATTGCGTCGACGATGTCGGAAACCGAGCCACCGCACTTGCCGAGCACGCGGATCGGCACGACCTTCGCGCCGTAGGCCACGCCGGCGATCCCCTTGTTATTGTTGGTCAGCGCCGCGATAGTGCCGGTGACGTGCGTGCCATGCCAGCTTGAATTGGCCGCTGGATAGCCCGCAGCGCATTCGTTGGCCGCGTACCAGTCCCCCTCATCGGCGGGATTGGAATCGCGGCCGTTGCCATCGCGCGCGGTGGTAGCGTTGCTGATGAAGTCATAGCCCCCGACGGTCTGGCCGGCCAAGTCGCTGTGCGTGGTGATGCCGGTATCGATGACTGCAACCTTGACGCCACTACCCGTGGAAATGTCCCACGCAGACGTCATGTTCATGCCACCGACTGGATTCGTGAGCGACCACTGGCTGCCGTAATTCGTATCGTTCGGCGAAAACAAAACATGCATCGTGCGATCAGGTTCAACGTAGGTAACGGACGGGTTTTGCGCAAACGCCACGAGCACCTTGTGCGCCAGAGTGTCGTGACGGGAAACGCGCAGGCTGTCGCCGGTTACTTCAATGAGTTCCGCACCAGTGGCCAGCGTGCGCACATGGTTGACGGCGAGCCCGGTGATCGACTCAACACGGTTCAGGTCGCTGCGCATTTCCGCAACGGAACTGTGCTCGGGTGTGCCGCTGGCATAGGTGACGATGTAGCGTGTCAAGTCCGCTTCGGTGGTAATCGCCGAGAAATTCGCGCGATCACCGTACATCTGCATATCGGTGGCGAGACTTGCATGGGCCGTAACGCTGCCAAACGCGAGCATGGCGGCGACGGCAAGCGAGGTACGTCGCAAGCTGAAGATCGATCGTGTTTTCACATAACCCCCGGGGGTAGTGTCAGAGGAAGCCGAACCGCGAGTGGCAGGGCTTGTTGCGTTCTACCTCGTTCCCACGGCAGATCCGCCGTCCGTTGCGTCATCCCGACGCGCGACAGGTCTGCAGGTTGCCAGGTAACCGCCCCGACACGGGAACGATCCATCATCCACCGCGAGCTGGCGGATAGCGGAAACTAGCAAGTGCGGCATTTGCAAAATGCGACGTCCGTCACACTTTCGTGTAGGACGTTGCACGCGAATGGGACTTCCGGCACTTGCGATTGTCCTGCGATCGCAGGCATGTACGGGAGTTTCCGACCGGTGGCGTGCAATGACCGCGTCCGTTGGGGAACTTGCGATCAAGTCGCCGGCTAAGCGGCGATCGCGCGCGCCACGAGTTGCTCAATCGCGCCGAGATCGGGAATCACGGCATGGTCATCGCGCACCAGCACCGACGCACGTACGCCGGCAACATGCTCGACATCATCGTCGGCGGGTATCAGAAGATCCGGCGTGATCGTCGTGAGCCGCGGAAATCCCTGCACCAGCAGCGCAAGGAATGGCAGCTTGGCGTCGCCGCCAAGTGCCTTGAGAACCGCAACGCGCGCGTTGTTGTAATTCTCCTCGCTGGCCTGGCCGGAAAGAATTGCAAACGAGAAAAGTGGCAGGTGCCAGCCACGCCAGGCCAGCCGACCCAGCAACCAGTCGGGTGCGTTCTCTATCGGATCGGGCTGCACGTAGGTGATGACTTCCGCAACAGTGGCGTTCGGCAGCAGTACGCGTCCGCCGGTCACCGGAATCATGACGCCACGGATTTCACGGGGAAGTTCAGCCATGTCGGTTCCTCAAGGTCATCCGGTCGTTGAGCCATGTTGGGCTTGGGCGAGCACCGCGCGCGCGATCCATCATTGATCGGAGAAGCTCGCAATGCCTTCGGCGAGCAGACGGTCGGCGAGCTGATCGGGCGTACCCGTAAACTGGACCAGGGCGGCGTCCCGGGCAGCTTCTGCAAGACCGCCGACCAGACACGATTCCGGGTCCTGAATCCAGATCGTGCCACCCTTGTCGCGCAGATAGCGCAATCCGTCCAGCGAATCGGGTGATACTCCCGAAAGCACGATTGCACCAGCTTTTTCGCCGAATGTGTCGGCAATCTCGCAAAGCAGCCGGTCAATCGGCATCATGTCTTCCTCATCGACCAGCGATGCAACACCGTCATGATCCAGATTGAAGGTCTGCTGGTCGGGCACGACGATGACATCGCCGGGCAGCATGCGCTGGCCGTGCCTTGGATGCAGGATGCGCAGCGCGCTCGAACCGGCGAGTTGGTCGAGCATCACGTCCACGAACTCGGCGCCCATCTGTTGGACGAGCATGAAGACTGCCGGGTAGTCCGATGGGAGTTTGGCAAGTGCGACGCGCACGGCCTGCGGTCCGCCGGTTGCCGCCGCGACAATCCATACGCGCGCGATGGTTTTACTGGCCCGGCTTGCTTCCGCCTCGAACCAGACCTCGTGATCGGGCCGCGGCTCGCTGAGGCTGGCGAGTTCATTATCTTCCATCGGCTCAAGCGAGAGTTCACGCAGGATCGACTCCTGCGAGACGGATTCGGTTTCGGGAGCCAGGAATTCATTCGGATCGACGATTTCCACACCGAAATCGGCAGGCTGATACTCATCGGCCTCTGTTATCACCGGTGGTGGCTGGTCGTCGTGCAGATCCTCGGGAGTCCAGTCGGAGAAATCTGGAGTATCGGACCGCTCGGTCGCGCGCGCCTCGATCTTCGCCGTCGGCATCGCGAACGCTGTCAGTGCGTCGGCTGAATCCATGAAGTCGCGTTCTGAAGTGTCTTCGTGTTCCTCGCTGCGGAGCGAGTCTTCTTCTTCGGCCAGTATGTCGGTCGTGTCGAGGCCCGAGTCGGTCACAGCCTCCCAACCCACTGGCGTCAGGTCGGCTCCAGCCGCGTCTGATCCCGCCATGTCAGATTCAGCCGGATCCGCTGTTGAAACAATCGGCGTACCTGCATCGGGTTCGGCAATTTCCAGTTCCGAGGCCTCCACTGCGCTCGGTTGCACCGCGTAGGCCAGCGGCTCCAAATCGTGCAACAAGACATCGTGCAGGGCGCTGTCGACGGCGTCCGACAAGACATCGCGCACCGGAATCGCTTCGGCGTCCAGCGGTCGCGGCGGATTCATTTCATTGTCGCCGCGAATCTTCGCCACCAGATGCCTTACCCAACGCGCCTGATCCCAGCCAGTGAGTCCACTCGACACCTGACCGTCATTGAAGATGACGCGGCGTCCGTTTCCGGCCAGCAAAACTTGCAGATCATCGAGAAGGCCCTCCATCTCCGCATCGAGATTGACCACGACAACCTGCGCGCCCGACGCTTCCAGTGCCTGACGGTCAGCGTCCTGCGCACGCGTTTCGTAGACGATCGGCGTTCCGCACGCCAGCAATACGTCACGAATGTGCGCGCCGGAGGCTTCGGTCGGATACAGCAGTGCGACAGGGACATCGGTGGCATCAGCCATGCTTGACCTCCAACATCTCCTGCACTTGCTTGAGCAGATCGGTCTCCTGGTACGGCTTGCCGAGATACCGCTCGACGCCAATTTCCATCGCGCGCTGGCGATGTTTTTCGCCGGTGCGCGAGGTAATCATGATGATCGGGATGCCCTTCATGCGTGAGTCGTTCTTCATGTAGGTTGCCAGCTCGTAACCGTCCATGCGCGGCATCTCGATGTCGAGCAGCATGAGATCGGGAATGCGGTCCTGCAGCTTCTCCACGGCGTCCAGCCCATCCTTGGCGGTGACTACTTCCAGCTCCACGCGCTCGAGCACGCGGGTGGTGACCTTGCGCATGGTAATCGAATCGTCCACCACCATCACGAGCGGCTGACGGCGCTTCTCCTGGGCCGGTAGCGGCGGCACGTACACCGATTCCGTGCCTTCCTCGCGCAGCGCCTCGGCGCGGCGCACGAGTGGCGCGAGATCCAGAATCATGAGCACCGAACCATCCCCCATGATGGTCGCGCCAAAAATACCCGGCACGCGGCTGACCTGCGGACCAACTGACTTCACGACGATTTCGCGTGATCCGACTACCGCGTCGATGCGTACCGCGACCCGGCGTTCGGCAGTGCGGATCATGAGCATCGGCAACTGCGCGTCACCCGGAAGCCGCGATGGCGGCAGCCCGAGCAGTTGCGTGAGTTCATAAATCGTGTAGTCCTCACCGCCGTACTGGTACCTCATGTCATCGTCGGCGATGCGCTGATCGAGCGCCTCGCGCGCGATACGTGCAACGCCCTGCACCGACGACATCGGAATTGCATACACCGACTCACCAATGCGTACCAGAATGGCCTGTGTGACCGCCAGCGTGAACGGCAGACGCAGCGTGAACTCGGCACCCTTGCCGGGCGTCGAGTCGATCTGCAGCGTGCCGCCGATCTGCTTGATTTCGTTGTGCACGACGTCCATGCCGACGCCGCGGCCGGACAATTTGCTTACTTCGCTGGCCGTGGAGAAGCCGCTGTCGAGCACGAACGCATAGATATCGCGATCGGGCAGCGTTGCCTCGGGTTTCATGAGGCCGCGCTGGATGGCCTTGGCACGGATTGCCTCGCGATCGAAGCCCGCGCCATCATCGGACACGCGCAACACGACTTCCGTCGCTTCGCGGCTTACCGCAATGTTGATTCTGCCTTCATCAGGCTTGCCAGCCTTCTTGCGTTGTGCGGGCGATTCGATGCCATGCGCAATGGCATTGCGCAACATGTGTTCGAACGGCGCTTTCATGCGTTCGAGCAGGTTGCGATCCATTTCACCATGCGCGCCCTCGACGCTGAGCTGGGCATGCTTGCCAAGCTCTTGCCCGGCCTGACGCACCGTGCGGCGCAGCGAGGGAACCATCGAGTCGAACGGCACCATGCGCGTGCGCATGAGCCCTTCCTGCAGATCCGAGCTGACCCGCGACTGTTGCAGCAGTAGTGTTTCGGATTGGCGAGTCTGATCGTCCAGCAGGTTCTGCAGGGAAACAAGGTCGGATACTGATTCGCCGAGCGCGCGCGAGTACTGCTGCAACTGCGAGAAACGATCCAGTTCAAGCGGATCGAACGCGGCCGGGTCGCCTTCATGCTCGCGCTGGTAACGCGCGATAATTTGCGCCTCGGTTTCCATTTCCAGCATGCGCAACTGGTCGCGCAAGCGCGAGACCGTCTGGTCGAGCTCCACGAGGTTGAAACGGAACGAGGATATCTGCTGTTCGAGACGCGAACGATAAATCGATACCTCACCCGCGTAATTGACCAGCGAGTCGAGGAGGTCCGAGCGCACGCGAATCATCTCCTGCGGTGCGTGCGGGGTTTCCTCGTCCTCGATGCTCGGCATGCGCCGCGGTGGCGGAGCTGCCGGCGGCACTTCAGTGGTTGCGTCTGCGTCGGCAATCGCGGGGGTTGCTTCGCCCGCGACGAGTTCCTCGAAACGGGCAACGGCGTTTACCGGAATACTGATTGCCTGCTTGCGCGTGATTCTTTGCAGCAGCTCGTGCAGGCGGTCGAATCCGACCTCGAGTGATTCGACCACGGTACGGTCGATTCTGCGTTGGCCCTCGGTGATTGCTTCCAGCAACGATTCCATCGAGTGCGCCAGATCACCGATTGGCTCGATTCCGGCCATGCGCGCACCACCCTTGAGCGTGTGCAGATCGCGCTGCATTCCGGCAATCGCGCCCAACTCATCGGGTGCAGCGCGCACGCGTGCCATCTGCGCATCAGTATCGTCAAGAAGGTCATTGCCCTCTTGCACGAATATATCGATCAGTTCCTCATCATAGTCGGGCAGAACCAGGGGGCCTTGCGGCTGTTCGTCGCTCGGGAATTCGGGCGGCGCCGGCATGTTGCGCAACGCAACGGCGGCCGCATTCTCCTTGAGTTCCTCGACTTTTTCCGGCACGGAATCCGATTCGGCCGGCCGCAACGCCGTTTCGATCCACGCTGCAAGGGTTTCACGCTCCGCAGGCTCGGGTGTTACTGGCTCCTGCTCGCTGTCCGGCGCCTCACGCGTGTCGGCACTTTCGAGATCCACATCGAACTGTGCCGGCGCGGCATCTGCTTCCTCGTTGTCGACGGATTCGGGCGCCTCGTCACGCCCCACAGACGCGGCGAACTCCGGGTCGATGTCGGCCATGCTGTTGAAATGGTCCACCAAGGCGGCCGTGGGATCATCCGGATCTTCGGCTGCGGCGCCGGTTGCCGTATCCAACTCTGCCTCGCCTTCAGCGTCGGCTTCAGTTTCCGACTCGAGATCGGTCCACGAAACGACGCCAGTCTCAATGCCTGCCAGCGAATCAGACCCATCGATCGCGACGGCTTCGTGATCCACTTCGGGTTCATCGTGTATCGGCCCGGCGACATCGAAGACGCGGTCTTTCGAGGTTTGGGTATCCGCGTCGATATCGTCGTCCGCTGGAATGATGTCGTCCGACCACATGCCGTCATCCATCCCGATGGCCGCTTCAGAATCAGCTTCCGTGTCGGCTTCGATTTCGGCTTGGGCTTCAGTTTTAATTTGGGATTCGACTTCAAAGTCGATGTCCGCTCCAGGCAGGACCTCGGCCATCGGCTCGGTTTGCGTCTCGTCGTCAGCTTCGAATGTGCGCGATGCGTCTGATTCCGTTACGGCGTCCGATTCCGCCGCAAGCTCCGTCATGGATGCGGCATCCTCGTCGATGGCGGCGGCGAACTCCGCTTCGAATCCGGATTCGCGATCGAACGAACGTTCGTCTTCCGCTTCAGCAGATGTGGCTTCACCGATCACATCGACGACGACGTCATCGACCTGCGCGGTGGATGCCTCGGTCTCGATCGGCTCCTCCTCGACGGTCGTTGCACCCTCGTCCTGCGCGGCAGTATCGAGCGTCGCCTCCCGAGTCGTGAGGTCAAGCTGCGGCTGCGCATCACGCAAGGCAATGATGCGTGCGATGAGATCCGGCCGATCAAGGCCACCGACCGCACTCGACGGGTCGGAATTGATCTCCATCATCGTGTTGCGAAGCAATTCGACACACTCAGCCAGTGCATTCTGACCGCTTTCATCCGGGCACAGATGCGCGGCGCGCAGGCGCTTCACGTAGCTTTCGAGCGGAGCCAGCGCATGCGACACGTTCGCGATATCCACCATCGAGATCGCACCATTGAGCGTATGCACCGCACGCACCACCGACTCACTGGGCACCAGACCACCCGGCTCGGAATCGCAAGCGTCAAGGTAATCGGTGATCGTGGCGACATGCATCGCCACTTCCTTGGACAGGATTTCGCGCAGCACCGGGTCGATCGTCGACGCCGGCGCGCCGGTCCACTCCGCATCCGTGGCGCTGAGATCGGTGATTGCGCTCACATCCTCGGGTAGGACGGCTGCTGTATCCCGCTCGACCAGTACGCGGCGGCGCACGATACGCTCGACCGTGTGCATGCGCGGCGTTTCCGGCATACGGGCGTCCACGCCGTTGGCAAGTTGATCGGCGGTTGACATGATGCCGTCGATGTCGCCCAGCGGCTCATCGGCACCCTGCAGCGCGGCGAGGAAGCCCGGCAGCGCCGCGATGGCGTGGTCGACCAACGAAACCACCTCTGGTTTGGGTGCCACGCTGCCATCGAGCACGCGATTGAGCATATTCTCGACTTTCCAACTGAATTCGCCGAGCAGCTTTGCGCCAACCAGGCGCCCGGAACCCTTGAGCGTGTGGAAGGAGCGTCGGATAGTCGTCAGGTGTTCGACATTGTCGAGTTCGGCCTTCCACGCGCCGAACTCGTGCTGCATGCGTTCGAGTTCTTCCTGCACTTCCTCGATGAACACCTCGCGAATATCATCGTCGATTTCACTGCTCGCAGCGGCGTCGAAATGCACATCCGCACCAGTGTAGATCGGAACACTTTCCTCGATGATCTCTTCGACTTCGATCCAGTCGCAGTCGGCCTGGTCGCTATCGGTTCGGCCGTTGCTGGCATCCGCAGCGAGGCGCATACCCGTCAGGTCGTGCTCGGGCAGTTGCAGCGGCACCGCATCGCCAACGACAAGATCCTGAAGATCCCCGCCGGCCGCAATGTCGATCGCGCTGGTCAGGTCCGGGTGCGCTGCCTCACGGCGCGCGGTGTCGTCGGTCGCGGCGCTGTCCGATTCAGGCTGATCCGCCCAATCGGTATCTATCGCAACCGTATTGATGTCGGGCAGTTCGACGCTCGGCATGTCAGCATCCGATCCGTCATCCGCATCGGACGCGCCGAAGCGCAGTGCTTCGTTACGGCTCGATGACAGATCATCGCTCCAGCTCGGGAACTGGTCATGCTCGGTTTGGCCGGAGACTGCGAAGCCCGCATCATCGCTCGCGCTGTCATGTGGCGCGGCATCGACTGTTTTTTCCGGCGCGCCCGACACGGGCAGTTCTTCCAGTGGCGGAATCGGCCAATAACCCAGTACGTTGAGACTCTCGCGGGTGAGATCGAGAATGCGATCGCGCCCGCTGCGCTGTTCGCGCGTCGCCTCCAGATAGTATTCGATAGATGTGATCGCATCGGCCAGCGCATCCATCTGTTCCGTAGTCGGCACGCGATGATGGCGCAGCAGTTCAACTTCGACAAAGCGCACCAATCCGTTCGTAAGCGTCGCAGCGTCGCTCAGATCCAGCATGCTGAGCGCCCCGGACACATCGTTGAGCAGCGCCGGGATCGGGCCGATCTTGCTGTGATCCCACGGTGATTCGATGAATGCGATGATGCTCTGCTTGGCCTGGTGGAAGTTGGCTTCCGCCTCGCGCATCAGCGATTCGAGCAGCTTGCGTACTTCGGTGCGTGGCAGATCCAAGCTGCCTCGCTTCGCCTGCGCTTCGTCGCCGCCACCCAAGTGCTCGATGTGTTCGTCCAGCGAGGCTTCCACGTACAGCAACGCGCCGGCGACATCCAGCAGCACGCCTTCGGCCGATTCGCGCGGTCCGTGGGCCACCGATTCCAGAATAATGCGCTGCTCGCCGACGACACGGCGCGGTGTGCCGAGGCCGAGCATGCCGAGCGTGTCGGCAACCCGGTCGAGAACCTCGACCTGATCGACCAACTGCGCAGGATCGGCGTCGCGCGCGCGCAGAAAGATGTCGAGCGACTCCTTGACCCGGATCAGATCATCCTTGATCGCGGTGGAAACGGTGCCGAGCAGGCTGCGATTGCGGCCGCCCAGCGAGCCTTGGGCATGCTCGATCTCGCTCTGCGTGGGAATAAGCTCATCAAGCCGGTAATGCCGGCGGATTTCCGTGGTGCGCTCGCCGCTGCCATTCGAATGCGCAATGTAATACAGAAGATTCTGGATGAGTTCGCGCGGCGCGCCGCCACGCCAACTGGCATCGCCGGCCTCGGCAAACGCCCGGATTTCGCGGTCCACGCGTCCGAACAGCAATTTGACGGTTACGCTGGCATCCAGCGCACCGTCGCGCACCGCCTCAATCACGCCGGCGGCCACCCACCACAGCTCGCGGGCACCCGCCGAATGCGACAGCGCGCGCAGACGATCAAGAATGTCGTGCAATCGATCCGGATGACGGTGATCGGCCTCCTGCGCGCGAAACCACTTGAGCAGTGCAGCCTGGAACGCGAGCCGCAGACGCAGCACCTGCGAACGCAGTTCCGGCAATGGCACGAGGTAAGCGCTGCCCGACGCACTCGGGGGCAACGCGGCAGACAGGTCCGGCGCAAACAGCACCGATTCGCTGAGCAGCTTCTCGCCGCGGCAACTGCGCAGGTCGTTAAGTAGCGGCAGCAGCACGATTGGAATGTCGCGATGGCCGCTCTGCAGCCGCTCCAGATAATCGGGTAATTGCACGATGCCGCGCATCAGCACGCTGTAGGCTTCGTCACGCTGGCGTATCTCATCGGCGATGATGCCATCGGCGAGACGTTCCATTTCCTCGACCACCATGGCCGCGCCGTAAAGCTCAACCATGCGCAGCGTGCCCTGTACCTGATGCAGGCTCGCCGCACAGATACGCATCTGATCGAGCTGATTGGTGTCTTCCGTGTACGCCTCGAGCGCGACACGCGCATGCTCAAGCGTCTGGTCGAGCTCGGCCTTGACCCAGTTGAGCGTGGTGAAATCGATGTCGTCCTGCAGTCTCATGTTCCGCGTCCTCGCCCCCCGAGCGCGCGACGCCCGATATCATCGGAAGCGCGCGCGGCACACACTGCGCCGCTTCGGAAAAGCAGGGCGGGAATGCCGCCCACACCCGCCAGCCCAAAACCCCGGATCGGCCCTGCGATCCACCTATTGTCTGTTGCCGACAGCACTAGCCGGGCAACTTGAAATCCGCTACGGAACGGCGCAGGTCCGCAGCGAGTCCGGCCAGGTTGCCGATCGATTCCGCGGTCTGGCTCGCGCCGACCGATGTCTGCGAGGTGATTCCCTGAATCACGTTCATGGTTGCGGAGATGTTGGTTGCGGCAGACGACTGTTGGTTGGCAGCCTGCGAAATGTTCTGAATCAGATCGGAAAGGTCGTTGGAAACGCTTTCGATGTCGCCAAGTGCCGTACCCGCATCCTCGGCCAGATGTGCGCCCGCGACAACCTCGGAGGTCGTCTGCTCCATGGAGCTGACCGCCTCGTTGGTATCGGACTGAATCGTCTGCACCAGCGTCTCGATACGCTTGGTCGCGTTGGACGCGCGCTCGGCGAGCCTTTGCACTTCGTCGGCGACGACTGCGAAGCCACGTCCCGCCTCACCGGCCGATGCGGCCTGAATCGCGGCGTTGAGCGCGAGAATGTTGGTTTGTTCCGAAAGATCATTGATGAGTTCGACGATGGAACCGATTTCCTGCGAGGATTCGCCGAGACGCTTGATGCGCTTGGAGGTTTCCTGGATCTGATCGCGAATCGAGTCCATGCCGCTGATTGTCTGGCGCACGATGCCGGCGCCTTTGGCGGCGATCTGCACCGAGCGCTGCGCAACATCCGCACTCTCGGCCGAGTTCTTCGACACTTCGTCAATCGATATGGCGATTTCGTTGATCGCCGCCGATGCGGAAGTGATCTGCCGAGCCTGATGTTCGGCAGCTTCCGCGAGGTTCATCGCGGTAGCCTGGGTTTCCTGCGCTGCCGAGGACACCTGCACCGCAGTCTCGTTGATCGTGGTGACAAGAGAGCGAAGCGCCTCGACTGCGAAGTTCACCGAGTCGGCGATCGCACCGGTAATTTCCTCGGTGACCGTCGCCTTCACGGTGAGATCGCCTTCGGCCAGCGAGCCCATTTCATCGAGTAATTGTAAGATCGCGTTCTGGTTGCGAAGGTTGAGTTCCGACGTACTGCGATAGCGTCTTTGCTGATCGCGAATCAGGCGCGTTCCGAGGAACAGCAGCACGAGCAGCGCAATGACCGCCGCTCCGGCACCGTAATACGGGTTCGGCATGACACGCTTGCGCGGCAGTTCATCGACGCGCTGGGCGACGTTGCCGGCGCGCAACAGCACGCTCTGGCTATTGGTGAATATCGAGTCAGCGGCGTCCTTCGCGCTCTTGAGATTGGGCGCAGCATCGATGATCGTCTGCACCGGCTGGATCAGCGCGCTCCATTCCTGGTTGACGTTGGCCAGGATTTCGCGCGCGTCAGCATTGTCGAGTCTCTTGACGTTGAGTTCCGGAGCACCATTGAGAAGACCATCGAGAACCTGACCATACAGTCGCGCGTCGCGAGCGAGACCATCGACGGACTGGGCGCTGCCCGCACCGCCCTGCAACACTTCCTGCATGCGTCGCACCATACGATCACCGAGCAGCGTCTGGCGGGTCGCCTCCTTGACTTGGACCGTGTTGCCACCGCGCTCGGTCAGGATGTTCACGACCTGATCCATGCTCGAGTTGAGATCAGAGCTTCGTCTCTGGAAATCTTCCGCAACGGTGGATGCAGTCAGCACCACTTCCTTGGCGGCAAGAATCTTCGCGGCGCTCGCCTGCACTTCGACCCACGCCTTGGATAACGCATCCAGTTCCGGCTTCACCGTTGGGGCGCTGCTGAAACCGGGCATGCCGCTGGGATCACCCTTCTCGAGACGACGGATATACGTGTCGATGTTGCTGCGCGTGCTGTCGAGCTCCTTGAACGCATCCAGATTGCCGCCGGCAGCCTCCGTGGCGTACTTGGCCAAGGCCTGCGAAAGCACCTGGATCTGCGTCGTGTACGCGACCGCCTGACGATCCTGGGTGTTCTTGATGTACATCCACGCAAAATCGACGATCGCGAAAACGAACAGCAGGCCGAGCAGGACGAACAGCAGCGTATTTGCGCTGCCGCCGCGATCGCTGCCTGACGTTGATCCTGGAGTCGTACTCATTGTCAAATTACCCCTAGCTACCGGACCTTGCCGCCCCTCGCGACCTGCGGTCCACGAAAATCAGTTTGCCGTCTGCTGGAATTCGGGCGTGCGCGTCAGCGTCGCCATGCTGAACAGACCCCATAACACACCACCCGAACGAATCTTTTCGCCCACGAACTGTGCGTAGGCCGGATCCGCTTCGCCTACTGCTTCATCACGCTGCTCCTGGCTGAAGCTGTGTTGGCCAAGGACCTCATCGACCAACAGCCCGACGTTGCCGCCGTGCTGGCGCGCGACCAGCACGCGTGAATTTTCGCCGATCAACGTGGACTGGCCTTCAATGAATGCTTGCAGATCCACGACCGGGACCAGGTTGCCACGCACATTGGCAACGCCCAGCAGCCAGCTTCGCGTGCCAGGAACGCGGGCCAGTGGCGGCAGGATCAGGATTTCCTGGACCTCGTCGATACTGCTGACGAAACGGTTCTGGCCAAGCCGGAAACCGATGCCGCGCCAGAGCCCGGGGGCCTGGATCTCATCAGGAACGCCGGCGCTGTGCGCGAGACTGGCCCACTCGTATTCGACCAGAGTCTCGAACGGTGTCTGCAGGGCCGACGCGGTATTCATCGCACGCCGGCCGGGCAGTCGGCCGCTGCCGCACGCGTGCCGCTCATGGTGTCGCTGATGATCACATGTTGCGCCATGGCTCCCCCGTTCAGACTACCGTGCCCTGTGTCACTTCCGTCAATCAAGATGCCTGTGGATCGCGCCGAGCAGTTCCTCGCGCGTGAAAGGTTTGGTCAAATACTGTTCCGAGCCGACGATACGGCCACGTGCTTTGTCGAACAAGCCGTCACGCGAGGACAGCATGATGACCGGCGTCGACTTGAAAACCTGGTTGTTCTTGATCAGCGCGCAGGTCTGGTAGCCGTCGAGCCGCGGCATCATGATGTCGACGAAGATGATGCTCGGATGCTGATCGGAAATCTTGGCGAGCGCTTCGAAGCCGTCCACCGCAGTGACGACTTCGCAGCCCTCCTTGCGCAACAGGGTTTCGGCGGTACGTCGGATGGTCTTCGAATCGTCGATGACCATGACTTTCAGACCCGCGAGGCTGCGTTCGTTCATTGAGTCCATCGTGTCCCCAAAACCTGTCCGCGAGACGTCACCGAACCGGAGTACGGCATGAATGCCTTGTATATCCGATAAGGCCAGGATCACGATAGCCTGTCGGCAGGCTCGTATGATCCAACGTTTGCTTAACCTTCTTTAACCAATACTTGACAAAAATGTCAAGTATTTTGCGTAACTGCCCGTCAAATCAACGGAACATTCACCCAGCGACTTCTTCGTACCACTGCCCGCATAGTATAGGCTTGCGCAGCCGTGTCGTGTCCACCCCATCGCCGCCCGAATCCATGAATTTCCCAGACATGCAATTTTCAACAGACTGTGCGGCATGCTGTCGCCGTCTTTGCACAGCAGGCGCACGTCCATGAGCCGCAGCGTCGCAGTGTTGATGGACCCCATCGCCGACATCCATCCAAGCAAGGATTCCACGCTGGCACTGTTGCTTGAGGCGCAGCGGCGTGGTCACGAACTGCATTACATGACCCAGCACGATCTTGCACTGCGCAACGGCGAAGCTTGGGCACGTCTTGCGCCGATCGAGGTCCGCGACGATATGCTGTCGTGGTTTATGCTGGGTGACGCCGTCTGGCGCAAGCTTGGCGAAATGGATGTAATCCTGGAACGCAAGGATCCTCCGGTCGACAACCAGTACCTGTACGACACGCTGGTGCTGGATATCGCGAAGAAGGCGGGTGCACTGGTGGTCAACGATCCACGCAGCCTGCGCGATGCCAACGAAAAGCTGTACGCGCTCGCATTTCCCGACTGCTGCGCACCGAGCCTGGTGGCGCGTGATCGCGACGAGCTTCGCCGGTTTGCTGCCGAACACGGCGAGATCGTGATGAAACCGCTGGACGGCATGGGTGGTCGCGGCATCTTCCGTACCCGACATGGCGATCCTAACCTTAATTCGATCATCGAGGTCCTGACCGTTGACGGCAGGGCATTCGCGATGGCGCAGAAATTCATTCCGGAAATCAGCGCAGGCGACAAGCGCATCCTGATGATCGACGGCGAACCGGTCCCGTATGCGCTCGCACGCATTCCGCAGGGTGATGATTTCCGCGGCAATCTGGCCGCCGGCGGCAAGGGTGTGGGCATACCGCTCGATGAGCGCGACCGCTGGATCGCAGCCCAGGTGGGGCCGGAACTGCGGCGTCGCGGCTTGTTGCTGGTCGGGCTGGGCATACCGCTCGATGATCGCGATCGCTGGATCGCAGCCCAGGTCGGACCGGAACTGCGGCGTCGCGATCTGCTGCTGGTCGGGCTGGACGTCATCGGTCGCTGGTTGACCGAGATCAACGTGACATCGCCGACCTGCATTCGCGAACTCGACGCCCAGTTCACACTCAATATAGCCGCACAGGTTTTTGATGCGATCGAGGCGCGTCTGGCGTGACCGTAACCGATACCCCCCGGGACACGGCGCGCGCCGCGCGCAGCGGCGCCAACGACCGGCTCGGCGTCACGTTCCTGTTTTCCCTGATCGCCCACGCCGTGATCGTTCTCGGCGTCACTTTCGACTACGTGCGCCGCGCGCCGCAACTGCCGTCGCTGGACGTGATCCTCGTGCAGTCGGCCAACTCGCAGACCCCCGACAAGGCCGATTTCCTCGCCCAGACCGCGAATGCGGGTGGCGGTAGCAGCGACAAGCCGCTGCGTCCGTCCGACCCGCTGTCGAGCCCGCTGCCCAAGCTGCAACCGGGAATCGCACCCAAACCAACGGAAACCGGCGCCCCAAGGCCAACGCCCCCAAGTCAGACCGAAGTGCTGACGGCGCGCCAATCCGAGCACAGCGTGCCGACCGATACAGCGGCCCCGGAGACGCCCGACAACCAGCTGCCTGTGGATCGCGAAATGCTCGAGCGCAAGGTGGAAATGGCGCGCCTGACCGCTGAAATGCGCGATCTTTCCCAACAGTACGCCAAGCGGCCAAAGCGCAAGTACATTTCGGCCAACACGCGCGAGTACGCCTATGCTGGCTACATGCAGGCGTGGGTAAATCGTGTGGAGCGGATCGGCAACCTCAACTATCCGGATGAAGCGCGTCGCCGCGAACTGCATGGTCAACTGGTATTGACGGTCGGTCTTGATCGCAACGGCGCGGTCAAGAGCATCGACATCATCCAGTCCAGTGGGCTCAAGCCGCTCGACGAGGCGGCCATCCGCATCGTGAAGCTCGCCACGCCGTTTGCTCCGATTCCGCAGACCGACGAGAAGCTCGATGAGCTTTACGTCACGCGCACATGGCAGTTCCTGCCCGGCAATATCCTGCGCAATCGCTGAATCCAGCTCCAGATGTCTCGTTTACCGCAGGTTCCGCATGACGGGTGAAGTGGTTGTCGCCGGCTGCATCCTGTTAACAGCTTCTTCCGTACAATGGTCACATGACATCAACCACAGCCCTCACCAACCAGTTGCTCATCGCGATGCCCGGCCTGCGCGATCCGGACTTTGCACGCGCGGTCACCCTGCTCTGCCAGCACAGCGAGGAAGGCGCGATGGGCATCACCATCAACCGTCTCTCTGAATACCGTCTCGGCGACGTGCTCGCGCAGATGGACGTGCACTCGGACCTTCCGGCAATCGTCGAGGCGCCGGTACTGATCGGTGGACCGGTACAGCCTGAGCGTGGGTTTGTGTTGCACACGCCGCACGGCGAGTGGGAATCGTCGATTACCATTTCCGACCTCCTCAGCGTGACCACCTCGCGCGACATCCTGGTGGCGATGGCGGCAGGTCACGGTCCCAACCATGCCGTTGTGGCACTCGGGTACGCGAGTTGGGGCCCGGGCCAGATCGAACAGGAATTGCGTGACAATTCGTGGCTCACCGCGCCAATGGCCGGGCGCGTGCTCTTCGACACGCCGCTGGAACAACGCTGGCAGGCTGCAGCCGGGCTGCTTGGCGTCGATCTCGTGCAGCTCACCGGTTATGCGGGGCATGCGTGAACTTTTGCCCATCCCTGGTAAAGCGGTGGTGCCGGCTAGACAAGTAATGGACACGAAAATCGCGACGGACACGAAGCACGCGAAGAAGGAGCCCGTGAGTTCCTTGCTTTGCCCATCGAACGTTCCTGGTGTGTCTGGTGAGTTTCGTATTTCAATGTCGCTCGCTTCGAGTTTTTTCAGCCCGAACGATCGCCTACACAACGCACCATGATGAATGTCCTCGGGTTTGATTACGGTACCCGCTGCATCGGTGTGGCGATCGGCAATCGGCTGAGCGGTGCGCGGCCGCTATCGACGGTCGAGCACGGCGAACGCTCGCTTCCGTGGGCCGAGATCGCCAAGCTCATCGCCGAATGGCAACCTGACGCGCTGGTGGTTGGTTTGCCGCTGGGCCTGGATGGCGAAGAGCAATCGGTAACGCAGGCCGCACGCAGGTTCGTCGCCGCGCTGGCCACGCAGCACGAACTACCGGTGCATACGGTCGATGAACGCTATACCTCGCAGGAAGCCAGCCGCCGCTTCGCAGCCCAGCGCGCGGCAGGCTTTGTGCGACGCAAGGATTCGGTGACACTTGATGCGATTGCTGCTCAAGTCATACTGGAATCCTGGTTGGCCGATTCCGCAAACACAACACACCTATGACCCAGACGTCCGCCGAGCCGTTTCATTCACGTCATCTCCTCACGCTCGAGGGCATGGATTCTGCGGACCTGACCGCGCTGCTTGATCGCGCCGCCCAGTTCCGCGTGCATTTCGCGAGCGATCCGCGCCCACTGACGCTGCTCGAAGGGCGCACGGTCGTCAACCTGTTTTTTGAGCCATCAACGCGCACGCGCATGAGCTTTGAACTGGCTGCGCGGCGCCTGGGTGCGATAACCATCAACTTCGATGTCGCAAATGCCTCGACGCGCAAGGGCGAAACGCTGGAGGACACGTTGGCGACGATCGAGGCGATGGCTTGCGATGCGTTTATCGTGCGTCACAGCGAAAACGGCACGCCGCAGCGGCTCGCCGCACACGCGCGGCGTGCGGCCATCCTCAACGCCGGTGATGGCAATCGCGCACATCCAACCCAGGGGCTTACGGATCTTTTGACGCTACGCGATCGCAAGGATCGCGTCGCCGGTCTTGATGTCGTCATCTGTGGCGACATCCGTCATTCGCGCGTCGCACGCTCGGCGATCCACGGCTTGCAGGCGCTCGGCGTCGGTCGCATTCGCCTGTGCGGGCCGGCCCACCTGCTTCCGGATGCCGATGAGGTGCCGGGCTGCGAGCTTGGCGACGATTTCGATGCGGCACTCGAAAACGTCGATGCGATCATGATGCTGCGCATCCAGAAGGAGCGCATGCGTGACGAGGAAGCCACTGGTGACAACTATTTCGACCGCTATGGCCTGACCGCCGCACGTTTGCGACGCGCGCGCCACGATGCAATTGTCCTGCACCCGGGCCCAATCAATCGCGGCGTGGAAATCGCGTCCGATGTCGCTGACGGACCCCAGTCTGTGATTCTCGACCAGGTCACCAACGGTATCTTCGTACGCATGGCCGCACTGGCGACGCTACTTGAACCGAACGCCTGAGCACCGGGAAAATTTCACAAGAAAAGACCGGATCACCAAGTACTCGAAGGCCACGGAGGAAGATCATTGTGGTTTTTCTGGAACATGCTTTTTCGCGTGTACGTCGTGTGGTTTTCGCGCTCCTCGTGTAACTGCTCTTTTGCTGTTCTGCTTCTCCGAGGGCTGCAAGTTTCGACAACCGGAAGTCGGTCAGCGGTTGCGCATGACGCGCCAGCGACGCCCGTACCAGCCACGGCCGGCCGCGCCGTCGTCGTACGCCAAGAGCAGGGTCAGGTCATCGCGTGCATCCAGCAGCACCTGCAGACGCGATTCGGGTAACGGATGCATTTCAAAAACCGCAGCGCGCCGCCACCACAAGCGTCGCAGCACGTTCAGCGAGCGCAGCGGCAGGTGCGCGAACAATCGGCCACGCCAGCTCGTGTCGGGCGCGGTCACGAACTGGAACGCGGCGACACCACCGGGCGCGAGCACACGCATGAATTCGGCCACGTAGCCTTCCGCGAGTGCCGCCGGGATGTGCTGCAGGGTCATGCAGGAATAGACCAGATCCACGCTGCCGTCGGCAATATCGCGCAGTGTCGGTGCGTTGTTCTCCCGAAATGTCAGATTACCGATATCGGCATTCAGCGTGCGCGCCTCAGCCACCATGCTTGAGGATATGTCGAGGCCGATGACCTGCTCAAAGCGCGAGGCGAGTGCACGGCTCAAGCGGCCCGCACCACTGCCAAAATCGATTGCGAGCCGACACTGCGCGGGCGCGCCGTGAGCGGCGAGAACCGTCAACTCGCTCGCGATCTCGTCCTCGCCGGTGGCAAAGAAATCCGCCCGATCCCAGCGACCGTGGCGCTTTTCCGGCACCGAGAGCACCGCCCACAACGGATCCTCGCGGCCCAGCGCCTGCCAGACACGCCGCAGTTGTTCCAACTGCTGCTGGGATTCGGGATTCGGGATTCGGTATTCAGAAAATGCGGATTGGTCGACTTCTGACGTATTACCCCGCACCCGCCCTTCACGCTCCCTCTTTTTCACCATTCCCTGTTCAAACTCCAATTGAAAGCCAAACCCCGATTGGCCGCTCCGAATCCCCAAACCCGGCTTTCAATTCCCAGCTCCAATCAAGTCTCGATAAGCTCGACGCCATCCAGCCCCTGACTCAGCGTGTGCGCGTCGCCACCCTGTGCAAGCTTGATGCGCAGCCGTACTTCGTTGGAGGAATCGGCGTGGCGAAGTGCGTCCTCGTAAGAGATTTCGCCGGCGTGATACAGCTCCACGAGGCTCTGGTCGAACGTGCGCATGCCGAGGTTAGTCGACTCTTTCATCACGTCCTTGATCTTGTGGATGTCGCCCTGGCGGATGTAGTCCTGTACCAGCGGTGTGCCAAGCAGGATTTCGATCGCAACACGGCGCGCCTTCCCGTCCGGCGTGGGAATGAGCTGCTGCGCGACGACGCCCTTGAGGTTCAGGGACAGATCCATGAACAGTTGCGAATGCCGATCCGCGGGAAAGAAGTGAATGATGCGATCCATCGCCTGGTTGGCGTTGTTCGCATGCAGCGTGCAAAGGCACAGATGCCCAGTCTCGGAAAAGTTGATCGCGTGCTCCATGGTCTCGCGAGTGCGAACCTCGCCGATCATGATCACATCCGGCGCCTGACGCAGCGTGTTCTTCAGCGCGTTCTCCCAGGAATCGGTGTCAACGCCAAGTTCGCGCTGGGTAATGATGCAGCCTTCATGCTTGTGCACGTACTCGATCGGATCCTCGATCGTGACAATGTGGCCGGTGGAGTTCTGGTTGCGGTAACCGATCATCGACGCCAGCGACGTCGATTTGCCCGCGCCAGTCGCGCCCACAAATACGATGATGCCGCGCTTGGTCATCGCGAGCTGCTTGATGATCGGCGGCAGATGCAGCGACTCGATGGTCGGTATTTCCGTCTCGATGCGTCGCAACACCATGCCGACGCAGTTGCGCTGGTAGAAGCACGACACGCGGAAGCGACCCACGCCGGCTGCGGAAATCGCAAACTGGCATTCATGCGTCTTCTCGAACTCCTCGCGCTGCGAGGGCGTCATGATGTTTACCACCATGTCGCGCGATTGCTGTGGCGTGAGCGGCGTTTGCGTGATCGGCGCGATCCGCCCCTGCAACTTCAGCGACGGCGCGACACCGGCTGTGATGAACAGATCCGATGCCTGCTTGTGCACCATCAACTTGAGGAAGGAACTGAAGTCGAACTCCGACATTGCGCACTCTCCCGACAACCGGCCTCTGAAAAATGTCCCGCGCCGGGTTCAGTCTGGCCCCCGGCGATTGGCTGCGATGAGCATACCGTTAACCGGTACCTCCGCGCCCAGCCTAGCTGCATGGTACCACCGCGCCGCGCCATGGCGAGGGTCGGCCAGCTTGCACGCAACGCGGTTTGATACACTGCGCTTACCGCCCTACCGGGCTCAAGCATCAAAGCAATGAGCGAGGACCAACCGCCCAATAGCCCCCCACATCGGTCCTGGTTCATGCGCATCGGCCAGACCTTCGCAGGCGAGCCGCAAAGTCGCGAGGAGCTGATCGAAGAACTCCGCCACGCGCATTCCAACGGCCTGTTCTCCACCGACATCCTCGCCATGATCGAGGGCGCCATCACGGTCGCTGACCTGACGGTCGGCGACGTCATGGTTCCCCGTGCGCAGATGGTGTCGCTGCCGGTCGATATTGCCCTCGACGAAGCGTTGCGCATTGTCATTGAATCGGGGCACTCGCGCTTTCCGGTGCATGCCGACGACAAGGACGAAACCCTCGGTATCGTGCTCGCCAAGGATCTGCTGCAGTGCTTCGTGGAAGGCGGCCCGCGTGAAATCCGTCCGCTGCTGCGCCCGGTCACCCTGATCCCCGAATCCAAGCGTCTCAACATCCTGCTGCGCGAGTTCCGCATGTCACGCCGACACATGGCGATCGTGGTCGACGAGTACGGGGGCGTCGGCGGGCTGGTGACCATCGAGGACGTCCTCGAACAGATCGTCGGCGATATCGATGACGAACACGATGCCGATGACGATGAACCCAAGCTTATCCAGATCGAGCCGGATGGCCGCTTCCTGGTCAGCGCGCTGACCCCGATCGATGACTTCAACGAACGCTTCGACTGCGATTTCGATGACGACGAGTTCGATACGATTGGCGGCATGCTGACAGCCAAGCTTGGCCATCTTCCCGAGGTCGGTGAACACGCCGAGCTCGGCGAGTTGCACTTCCAGGTCACCAAGGCGGACGAACGACGCGTCTACCAGTTCGCGGTGCGGGTGCAGGACGCTTGAGGGACCCGCGCTTCCTGCGCGTGTCGTCGCACCGCTGCGTGCGTCTGGCGGTCGGGTTCGTATTCGCACTTGTCGCCTGCGTTCCCGGCTGGCAAGCTCGTGCGCAAGGCGCAAACGCGCGAGAAGCCAGCGTGCAGGCGCAGCCGTTACCCGGCAGCCAATTGCAGATCAGTCTGCTCACCATCGGCCCGGGCGACATCTATTTCGAACGCTTCGGTCACAACGCCATCGTGGTGCGCGACCGGGGTCGCGGCAGCGCAATTTCGTACAACTACGGAATCTTCGATTTCGATCAGGAGAACTTCTTCCTGAACTTTGCGCTTGGTCGCATGCAGTATCTGATCGCCGCGAACGCGTATGACTTCGATCTCGCCATGTACCGTGCGGAAGGCCGATCAATCGTGGAACAGGAACTTGCGCTGACACCGTTACAACGTGTTGCGGTGCGCGACTTTCTCGCTTGGAATGCGCTGCCGGAGCACGCGGCGTACCGCTACGATTACTTCACCGACAACTGCTCGACACGCGTTCGCGACGTGCTGGATCGCGCGCTGGGCGGCGCCGTCCGCCGCGCGATCGCCAATCAATCGCGCGGCTTCACCTACCGCATGGACGCGCTGCGTCTGATGGCGCCGCAACCCGCGTTGATGCTGCTCATCGATCTCGGCCTCGGGCCGTTCGCCGACCAGCCGCTCAGCCTGTGGCAGGAAAGCTTCGTGCCCATGGTGCTGTCAGATGCGATGCTGGAAGTTTCGGCACCCGCAAATGCAGACGTATTGGTCAGCGGCCCACAGCAAATCCTCGCTCAATCCCATGTAGTTGAACCACCGGCACAGCCACCCGATCTGCGCATTGAATTTTCCCTCATCGGCCTTGTCACTGCGGGCCTGCTGATCGTGCTGGGCCGACAGCATCGATACCGGAGTGCGCGAATCGTTCTCTCGACCACGGGCACGCTGCTGGCGCTTGTTTGCGGGCTGGGCGGCATCGTCATGTTGTTGCTGTGGGGCTTCACCGATCACGTCGCAGCGTGGCGCAATGAGAATCTGCTGCTTCTCGACCCGCTCTGCCTGCTGCTTGTGCCGGTCTGGTTTGGCGCGTGTCGTATGCGCTGGCGGTCCAGCCGCTGGGCCGCCGCGCTGGCGTGGCTGATCGCACTGTTTGCACTACTCGATCTGCTGTTCAAGATTCTGCCGTGGTTCCCGCAGGCGAACCTGCACTGGATCGCCCTCTGGCTGCCGATCCACGTCGCTTCTGCCATCGTGCTGACGCTTCGCAGACGTCAGCGCGTGGCATGATGTTGCCCATGACTGAACCGCAGATCGCGCCCGCCGATTCGCAGCTTGCCACCGATGGCACGCCGATGGTGGTCAACTGCGTCGTCTATTCGGCGGATGGTCTCAAGCTGCGCAACATCGACTTCGATGAAATCAGCGATGTGCTGGCCAAGCACGATCAGTTCGTATGGGTCGGATTGCACGAACCCGATGAGCCGCTGATGATCCGTCTGCAGGAGGAATTCGGCCTCCACGAGCTAGCGGTTGAAGATGCGCACAAGGCCCACCAACGTCCCAAGATCGAGGTTTACGGCGACTCGCTGTTCATCGTCGTGCACACGGCACAGGTCGTCGGCGGGCGTATTGCGTTTGGCGAAACGCACGTGTTCCTGGGGGCCAATTATCTGATCACGGTACGGCACGGCGCGTCGTTGAGCTATGCGCCCGCGCGGCGCAGTTGCGAGCAGTCGCCGGAACTGCTTGCGCTTGGCCCCAGCTACGCGCTGTATGCGGTGCTCGATTACGTGGTCGACAACTTCCTGCCGATCGTCGAATCATTCCAACAGGAGCTCGAGGAACTGGAGGAGGACATCTTCGAGGATGAGTTCAAGCGCCGCACATTGGTGAGACTGTACGAACTCAAGAAAGAACTCGCGACCTTGCGTCTGGCCGTGTCACCGCTGCAGGACATCCTCAACCAGCTCGCACGCTTTCACCCGGGACTGATTCGCGAGGAGGTGCGACCGTATTTTCGCGACGTCTACGACCACGCCGCGCGCATCAACGAAGGCACCGACACGATGCGCGAGATGCTGACCGCAGCGATGAGCGTCAACCTTGCCATGGTCAGCGTCGCGCAGAACGAAGTCGTCAAGCGGCTCGCAGGCTGGGCCGCGCTGCTCGGCGCGCCCACCCTGATCACGAGCTGGTACGGCATGAACTTCAACCGCATGCCCGAGGTGACCGCACGCTGGGGTTATCCGATCATGATCGGCTTCACGCTGTGCATCTGTGGCGGGCTGTTCTTTTTGCTACGACGCGCGAAGTGGTTGTGAGTAATACCACGAACCATCACGGCCACCGTTGCTTCCTGCCGGAAATCACTGCGCCTCAAAACCATTCTTGAAGATCGTGTCGGTGTCGGCCGGCGGCGTGAAGTCACCGGACACCAGGAGATCCGCCTCGGTATTCGCCCCTGCAATCAGGTCGTTGATCCGTCCGCCAGGGCGAGCCCGGCTGCCGATGCGGTACCGGCCAGCTCCAGCGGGATCGGACCGAGCACGCAGGTTCCGATCGGAAAGGGCCCTGCCGAAAGGATTGTCAGCGTCAGATTCGTTTCGGTAAGTGCAACTGTCGAGTCCCCTCCGACCAGGCCGCTCGAGGTATTGTCCTGAGTAAGCTGGTAAATCACCGTTACAGGAACTCCTAGATCGACGTCCAGCGCGCCCTGCGGGAATACGAATTTCCCCTCAGCGATCTCGCCGGTTACGCCATCGTACGAGGATCCGGTGAATGCGGTCCCATCTGGCAGCTCCGCGGCGGTGCCGTTGAACGTCAACGTGCCGCTAACCGGAAAGTCGACGGCGCCTGCAGTGCCCGCGAACAGCGCGATCGCGAGGCAGCACGCCACCCACAGGTGTTTTTCCACTCGTGCCGACAAAGTCCGTACTGTAGCGATGGCCCCGGAATGATTGGTCAGTTGCATCGTTTGTCTCCCCTCAATGTGCACATCGATCCTCATGTCGCAGTTCGATGAACAGGTGAATATTCAGCCGCAGCAGACAATGCCGCAGGCGGCCATGCGGATGGTGGGTGAAGAATATCCTATCGGCCCCTGCGATAGCGCGAAGTGGTTATCGATTTTCAGGAAGTTTTTGCGGGTCGGACTCGATCTTGATCCACACCACCTGCTTGCCGTCCCGTTGCCAGCGCTTCATCTGTCGTTTGATGTCGCGCGCCATTTCGCGGCATGGCGCGCACCATTCGGCCCAGTAGTCGACCACATAGCCATCGGCATCCGGCAGGTCGTGCGTGCTTACGGGCTCATCGTTGCCATCCACAACGCCATCGAGCACGCGTGCGAGCGACAACGGCGTGTCCAGCGGCTTGTCCTTGTCGAGTGCGCGCGCAAGCCGATGACCCAGCCCGCCGCGCAACCCCACTTCGCCCACCAGCAGGCGGCCTTTGCTGTCGAAGAACGCCATGCGCGGCAGCTTGACGTGCTTGTCCTTGGCGTAAACCTCACGCAGCAGCGCATCGGTCTGGTGCAATTCAATGATGTGGGAGCCGGTATCAGCCGCCTGCGCATCGTGGACGTCCCAGCCGATACCGCCGACCAGCACGCACGCCATCAATGCGCCACACAGAATCAGGCCTTTCACGGTCTCGCTCCGTATGTCGCTCCTCCTCGTGGGGAGTTTCCGCGACGTGCCGCTCTACTTCGCATCTTCGGCCGTCCATTTCTTCAGCCACGCATTGACGGTGTCGTGCCATTGCACGCTGTTGTGTGGCTTCAGCACCCAGTGATTCTCATCCGGGAAGGTCAGGAATTCACTTGGGATGCCCTGCCGCTGCAATGCGGTGAATGCGGCGATGCCCTGCTCGATCGGAATGCGGAAGTCGAGCGCGTTGTGGATCACCAGCATCGGGGCACGCCAGTCCTTGACATGATTGACCGGGTTGAACTTCTCGTACGCTTCGGGCTTGTCATAAGGCGTGCCGCCATGTTCCCACTCGTCGAACCAGAGTTCTTCGGTTGCGTAACCCATCATGCGACTGTCGAACACGCCATCGTGCGACACGATGCATCTC
>CAJDWV010000025.1_pt1 | contig 25103 bp, 21 predicted proteins | sample 7391731 | NCBI WGS metagenome assembly CAJDWV01 (sample SAMEA7055746, study PRJEB34461) | soil metagenome | biome: terrestrial ecosystem; feature: Peninsula; material: soil | place: Antarctica | collected 2016
GCATCCTGCGCGAGCGCGGGCTGAATCCGCTGGCGGTCGATGAGGTTGCCGAAGATCGCAAAGGTGCATCACCGTTCTCGCGGCGCGGCCTTTCGGTTACCCAGTTGGCCATGCTCACGCGCCAGCTCTCGACTCTGGTTGGCGCCGACCTGCCGATCGACGAAGCACTCGCCGCGCTGTCGGAACAGGATGACAATGAACGCCAGCGTGCGCTGACCGTCGCCCTGCGTTCGCGCGTCATGGAGGGCGCAAGTCTGGCTCAGGCCATGGCCGATTTTCCGGACAGTTTTCCTGAAATCTTCCGCGCCACGGTTGCTGCCGGCGAGCAATCCGGCCATCTCGCTCGCGTCCTTGACCGCCTCGCCGATTACGCCGAAGCGCGCGACGCACTGCGCCAGACCCTGCTCTCCGCGCTGACTTATCCGCTGCTGCTGACGATCGTTGCAATCGCTGTTGTCGCCGGCCTGTTGACCTGGGTCGTGCCGCAAATTATCGGCGTGTTCGAGAACATGCAGCAGACCCTGCCGCTGGCCACGCGCCTGCTAATGGGGGCTTCGGATTTCCTGCGCCACTGGGCCTGGCTGCTGATCGGCATGATCGTGCTCGGCGTGGTCTTGATCCGCATCGCCCTGCGCCGCGAGTCAATCCGCTACCGCTGGCACGGGCTCCTGTTGCGCCTGCCGCTGATCGGTCGACTGACCCGCGCCGCAAACACGGCGCGTGCGGCACGCACACTGGCCCTGCTCGCCGGTGCCGCAGTGCCCCTGCTTGATGCGCTGGCGATTGCTGCGCAAGTCGTACCAAACCTGCCCATGCGTGAATCGCTGCGGCATGCCGCATTCAAGGTGCGCGAGGGCAGCGGTTTCGCGCGCGCGCTCGCCGAGAGCAAACAATTCCCGCCGGTTGCACTGCGCCTGATTGCCAGCGGCGAACGTTCCGGCGAACTGCCGCGCATGCTCGAAGAAGCGGCTGCCCAACAGCAACGCGATCTCGATCGCTGGCTCGGCGTGCTCTCGGCAACCCTCGGCCCGGCCGTTATCCTGCTGGTCGGCGCCATGGTCCTGTTCATCGTCCTCGCCATCCTGCTGCCGATTTTCGATTTGAATCAAATGGTGAAGTAGCGGGAGTGGGGAGTAGGGAGTAGGGAGTGGGAAATCGGAAACGCCGGGCGAGCCCGAAGTTTCCCCCGAGCCTCTACAATCCCCGCAAACCGACAGTTTCAACAACCGCTTTTCGCTTTTTCGACTCCCCACTCCCTACTCCCCACTCCCGCTCCCCAATGATCCACTTCGACAACGTCAGCAAACGCTATGCCGGGGGCCATGAGGCGCTGAACGGACTCAGTTTCGAGGTCGTGGCGGGCGAGATGGTGTTTGTCACTGGGCACTCCGGCGCTGGCAAGACCACCTTGCTCAAGTTGCTCGGCTTGATCGAGCGACCGACACGCGGCGAGATCGTGGTCAACGGCGCGGTGCTCGCGCGCGTGCGCCAACGCGCGATTCCGCAGGTGCGCCGGGGCATCGGCATGGTCTTCCAGAATCATCGCCTGCTGATGGATCGCAGCGTCTTCGACAACGTCGCCCTGCCGCTGACGATCGCCGGTGCGGGCAGCGAGGAAACCGCCAAGCGCGTGCGTGCGGCGCTCGACAAGGTGAGCCTGCTCGACAAGGAGCGCGCGGCCCCGGCGACCCTGTCGACCGGCGAGCAGCAGCGCGTCGGCATTGCCCGCGCACTGGTCGGCAAGCCACCGCTGATCATCGCCGACGAGCCGACCGGCAATCTCGATCCGCAGCTTTCGGTCGAGATCATGAACCTGTTTGCCGAATTCCAGCGGGTCGGAACGACCGTGTTGATCGCCAGCCACGATCTGCACCTGATCCGGCACATGGGTAAGCGCGTACTCGTCCTCGATCACGGCCGATTGATCGATGATTTCCGGCCGCAGGCAAGCTGATGGCGAAGCCCCGCAAGCAATCGAACCGCCTGCGCGAAGCAGCGCCGGCCAACCAGAGCCTGCCGCGGGAACGTCGTTCGCTGCGTTTGCGCTGGAATGCCTGGATCCGCCAGCATCGACAAAGCTTCCGCGCCAGCCTGAGGCGCCTTTCGGCACGTCCATGGGCGACCGCGCTGACCGTGCTGGTCATGGGCATCGCCCTGGCTCTGCCGCTGCTGTTGTTCGTCCTGCTCGACAACGCGCGCGCCCTATCCGGCGGACTGCGCGAAGCGCGTGAGTTCACCGTGTTTCTCGACACTGCACAGAGCGCGGACACGGCACGCCAATTCGCCGACGAGCTGGGCAAACGTGTCGACGTGCTCGGCGTCGACCTGCGCACGCCGGAACAGGGGCTTGCCGAGTTCCGTCAGCTTTCGGGTTTTTCCGAAGCGCTTGATGTGCTCGATGACAATCCGCTGCCCAACGTGCTTGTGGTCACCCCACGACTGCAAGCCAGCAACAGCGAACCCGCCCTGCTGGCCGAGTTGAAATCCGATGCGCGCGTAGACATGGTCCAGTACGACGCCCAGTGGCGTAAACGGCTGTCGGCAATCCTCGGTTTCGGCGAGCGCGCCATGCTCGCGCTGATGGCGCTGCTCGGTCTGGCCACCCTGCTGGTTGTTGGCAATACCGTGCGCATGGACATCCAGAGCCGGGCCGAGGAAATCGCCGTAGTGCAGCTGATGGGAGCCAGTGATGGCTTTGTGCGGCGGCCATTCCTGTATGTGGGCTTCTGGTATGGCGTGTTGGGTGGTGTACTCGCCGTGCTCGCAGTTGGTATTGTCGAGCTTGTCGTGCGCGCTCCGCTGATCGAACTGCTGGCCAGCTACCAGAATCGTTTCGGCCTGCATGGTTTCGGCTGGCGCGATGCGATGATGGTAATTTCCGCCAGTGCCGTGCTGGGTTGGACCGGCGCCTGGATTGTCAGCACCCGCCACCTTTTTGCCGGACGACCGCAACGTTGAGCACGAAACCTGCCCTGACCCGCCACATTTCCTCCGACGAACCACGCGTCCTCGTCGTCGATGGATCGCGTGTCGTGCGCCGGCTTATCGAGCAAATGCTGAAATCCAATCTGCCGGGCGTGATCGTGCTGGCCTGTGAAACCGGTGCCGAGGCCATTGCCCAGCTTTCCGATGGCGTGGTGGATTTCGTCACCACCGCCCTGCGCCTGCCGGACATGGATGGGCTCGAACTGGCCCGCCAGATCCGCGAGAGCTCGCCGCAGGCCTACATGCCGATCGTGGTCGTTTCCGGCGACGTCCAGGAACGGCTGATCACGCGCTCGCTGAGCGACGATGTGACCGACTATTTCGACAAGTCGCTGGGCTTCCTGGCCCTGGCTGAATTCATCCGCGGTTACGTACAGCCGACCGAATCGACATCCGGCGAAGTGCTCTATGTCGAGGACAGTCGCGTGGTCGCCCTGGCGACGCGACGCATGCTCGAAAAACACGGTCTGACCGTACTCCACGTGATCAGCGTCGAAGACGCGTTGGCCATGCTCGAAACCGCGCAGTCGATGAATCGTATCGGTGCCGACATCGTGCTCACCGACGTCAACCTCAAAGGTGAATTGACTGGCGGCGACCTGCTCGATCGGATCCGCCACCAGCTCGGCTACGGCAAGGGCCACCTTCCGGTCATTGTGATGACTGGTGACGACAATCCCGACAATCAGGCCACACTTCTGCGTGCCGGCGCGAATGATCTCGTCGAGAAGCCGATCGAGGAGCGTCTGCTTGTGACCAAGTTGTTGTTCCAGTTGCGCGTCGGTCGCCACCTGCGCGCGCGATCCAGTAATGCGCCCGTATGAGCGCGGATCGCTTGAAACTCGAAGCGTCCTGGAAAGAGCGTCTCGCACCCATTTTTGAAACTCCGCAGTTGCAAGAGCTCGCGATCTTTCTGCGCGCCGAAAAAGCAGCCGGCAAGGTTATCTATCCGCCTGGATCGCAGATTTTCGCTGCACTCGATACGACGCCGTTCGATCAGGTCAAAGTCGTCATTCTTGGTCAGGATCCGTATCACGGCCCGGGCCAGGCCCACGGTCTGTGTTTCTCGGTCGCGCCCGGCGTGGCGGTACCACCATCGCTACAGAATATCTTCAAGGAAATCGCGCGCGATCTGGATCTCCCACGGCCTGCGCACGGCTGTCTCACTTCCTGGGCGAAACAGGGCGTGCTCCTGCTCAATGCCGTGCTCACCGTCGAACAAGGCCATGCCGGCGCACATCAGGGCAAGGGCTGGGAGCTCCTGACCGATGCCTGCATCGAGGCGCTGGATCGCGAACGCGAAGGCCTTGTGTTCCTGCTCTGGGGAAGCCACGCACAGGCCAAGAGCCGGCTGATCGACAGCCGACGTCATCTGATCCTCAAGGCCCCGCATCCGTCGCCATTGTCGGCGCACCGCGGCTTCCTCGGCTGCGCGCATTTTTCCAAGGCCAACCATTATCTTGAGCAATCCAGCCGCAGTCCGATCGACTGGAGCCTGCCGGCAATGGCCGATTCCGACAGCCTCTGACGGACGATTGTTCACGCCTGATTGGCGAACTGCTTACCCCGCGTTAATGGATTTCAAGCTACTATACCGGTCGGTTCAGTTATTTAAGGACTCCCCGGCGATCCGGGGAACTCCGGCGACGCTTAGCACTCTCAGTAGGGGAGTGCTAAAATTGCCGCATGAATGAGGATAGGTGCATGACCAACGCCATTGTTGCCGCCAATTTCCCGATTCCGAGTCCGCTCGGCAGTCTGGATGCGTACATCTCCGCCGTTCACCGCGTGCCGATGCTGAGCCCGGAAGACGAGCAGGCGCTGGCCCGCGATTATCTCGATAACGAGAATATCGAATCCGCCCGCAAGATGGTCATGTCGCACCTGCGCTTTGTCGTGCATGTCGCGCGTGGCTATTCGGGTTACGGCCTGCAGATTGCCGATCTGATCCAGGAAGGAAATATCGGCCTGATGAAGGCAGTCAAACGCTTCGATCCGGATCATGGTGTGCGTCTGGTATCGTTCGCCGTGCACTGGATCCGTGCCGAGATGCACGAGTTCATCCTGCGCAACTGGCGCATCGTCAAGGTCGCCACGACCAAGGCCCAGCGCAAGTTGTTCTTCAACCTGCGCAAGTCGAAGAAGCGCCTCGGCTGGATGAACCATGAAGAAGTCAACACGGTCGCCCGCGAACTTGGCGTTCCGGCTGCCACCGTGCTCGAAATGGAATCGCGCCTTAGCGGTCGCGACATTGCCTTCGACACTCCGACCGATGACGACGAGGATGCGCGGCCTTCGCCGGTGATGTTCCTTGAGGATCACCAAAACGCCGACCCGTACTCGACGGTCGAGAGCGATTCCGAGGAAGAAGCCGCATTGGGCACCTTGCACAGTGGCTTGGCCAAACTCGACGAGCGTTCGCGCGACATCATTCAGCGTCGCTGGCTGGTCGATGGCGAAAAGACCACCTTGCAGGAACTGGCTGATGAGTACGGTGTTTCCGCCGAGCGCATCCGTCAGGTCGAAGCCAATGCGATGAAGAAGATGCGCGCGTTGTTCGTGGCCTAAGAGCTGGGAATCGGGAATCGGGAATCGGGAATCGCAAAAGCGGATCCCGGTTCCCTTTTTCTTTTTGCGCTGCCCGTGAGCTGTTCACCTACAGATTGCGAACAACTGCTCTTCCCGATTCCCGATTCCCGATTCCCGATTCCCGATTCCCGATTCTCGATTCGCGATTCCCCGCCTTCAACTCATCTCGACTGGATCGACATCGATCGACCAGCGCACCCGGCGTGCTTGCTTGAGCGCACGCAAGCCGGCTAGCCAGTCCGGCAGGAATGCCTGCATCGTGGCGCGCTCGGCCGATTCGATGATTACCTGGCTACGCTGGTAGCCGGCGCGACGCGGCATCGGTGCCGGCAGCGGACCGTGGATCGCGAGGCCTGGTTGCGTCGTGCGCGCGGAATCGACCGCGGCCTGCAGGAACGCCGCGACATCCGCTTTCTCGCGTGCCTCGGCGCGTAGCAGCGAAAAGCTCGCGAACGGTGGCAGCCCGCTCGCACGGCGTTCGCTGAGCAGGTCCGAGGCCAACTTGGGATAGCCACCGTCGATCAAGGCGTGCAGCAACGGGTGCTCAGGATGATGGGTCTGCAGGATTACCGCACCGGGACGTTCGGCGCGTCCGGCGCGACCAGAGACCTGCACGATCAACTGACCGAGACGCTCAGCAGCGCGGAAATCGACGCTGTACAGCCCTTGATCGACACCGGTGACGACGACCAGGGTCAGGTTCGGCAGATCATGGCCCTTGGCCAGCATTTGAGTGCCAACCAGGATGCGTGGCCCGGCGACATCGAGCCGATCGAAGATCGCATCGCGACCAGCCCGGCTGCGCGTGCTGTCGCGATCGACCCGTAGCACCGGCACCTGCGGGAAGCGCTGTTGGAGAATTTCCTCAAGGCGTTCGGTGCCCTGGCCCTGCGGTGCCAGCGCCGGGCTTGCGCACTCGGGGCAGGCCGTCGGCACACGCGCCTCGGCGGCACAGTGATGGCAGCGCAGGCGCGCTACACCACGGTGCAGGGTCAGCGGCCGATCGCAACGCGCGCACTGCGCACTCCAGCCACAGGCATGGCAGAACAGCACCGGCGCATAGCCACGACGATTACGGAACACGAGCACCTGTTCGCCCTGGCCGACACAAGCCTCGATGGCATTCAGGGTCGAAATCGCCAGACCCTGATCGAGTCGCTTGCGACGCAAATCCATGATCTGCAGTGATGGCGGCCGGGCGATCCCGGCGCGCTGGGTGAGGCGCAGCAAGCGATATCGATTCGCCTGCGCATTTGCCAGGCTTTCCAGCGATGGCGTCGCCGAACCGAGGATCAAGGGCACGCCGAGTGCGCGGGCACGGATTACGGCGAGATCACGGGCGTGATAGCGGAATCCGTCCTGCTGCTTGTAGGAGGCGTCGTGCTCTTCGTCGACGATGATCAAACCCGCGTTGGGCAAGGGCACAAAGATCGCCGAGCGCGTGCCAAGCATCACCCGCGCCTCGCCGCGCGCGGCAGACAACCAGGCGGCAGCTCGCTCGCCCTCACTGAGGCCCGAGTGCAGGATGGCGACATCGAAACCGAGTCGCTCGCGGAAGCGCCGCGTCGTCTGCGGAGTCAGGGCAATCTCCGGCACGAGCACGAGCGCCTGGCGGCCCTGGCGGATCGCCTCGCTGATGCAGGCCAGATAAGCCTCGGTCTTGCCGCTGCCAGTGACACCGTCGAGCAGGAATGGCGCGAACTCGCCAAAGCGCGCGCTCACGGCATCCACCGCGGCGCGCTGCTCGTCGTTCAAAACGGGTGCGGCAACAGCCTGGCCGGACATCGGCGAATTGGCCAGTCGACAATCCTCCAGCCATCCGCGGCTTTTCAGGGTGCGCGCGGAACTGCGCCAGCCGGGCAGGCGCTGATCGAGATCGGCACTCGCCAGCGGCGCCGCGCCGAGCAGCTCAAGCAGGCAAGCGATGCGCGTGACTCGGGGTGAGTTTGCCGCTGCCAAGCCTTCGTGTCCTAGCGCTGTCAGCGTAACCGCAGGGATCCCGGCTTGCGGCAGCTCACGCCCGCTGCGCAGCAAGGCGGGCAGGGCCGCATCGAACACTTCACCGATCGCATGCTGGTAGTAGCGCGAAGCCCATTCGAGGGTCGCGATCAGTTCGGCAGTCAGCAATGGCTGTGGGTCGAGGATCTCGCTAATTGGCTTGAGCTGATTATCAGCCACGTCGCTGCGATCGTCGCAGCCAAGCACCACACCGACGCGGTCGCGCCCGGAAAACGGCACGCGCACACGCGCACCGATGGCAGGCATGGCAAGGCCTGGATCGAGGCGATAATCAAACAATCTGGGCAGCGGTACCGGGACCGCCACTCGAACGATTCGCGGCATTTGTCGAGTGTACCCGTGCAACTGGAAACCGGTTCATCAACTTGGCGCGACTTCCTCACTCTGAACCGAGGATATGACGCCAAGTAGCTGCCCTGAAAGAGGAAAATCCCTTATCCACAGATCCTGTGGATAAGTCTGTGGATCAGGCTGCCGGAAGTCACCTGCGGGGGCCATCCGATGCGCCCGCCATCACCTTGGCGAAAATTTGACCACTCACTTTTTATTGTTGCTTTTCATGCGGTTACAAATAGTGTTGGCAAACGTTTAGCGACATGACGCACCTGGCTGGACGCTGCGACAGGCTTTTGTTGAACTGTGCAAAACAGTCTTGACAGGGTCGAAAAACCGGGAATTCCAGTACCCACACGGACTTGCGCTCGCTGCCATGCCCATTGAGTGGCGAAATCGTCGGCTTCCGGCTCGGAATCGGCATCACTTCAGGTCAAGGCGAGCCTGACCAGTCCGGCAAGAACGAGAGCGAACGAGAGGATCACCGAATAGCTGATTCCGACCACGCCATACTTGATCAACGTCATGATCCATCCTTGGCCGTAGACCCGTTTCTGCATCAGCAACAGATAGAGAAACAACCAGACCCAGGCCAGCACGGTCAGCCAGCCCAGCGACGCAGACAACCATGGCCGACCTTCGGCCAGGGCGCCAAGCAGGCCGAGCCCGAGGATGACCAGCACCGACATGAAGATGAAGGCATGGCTGTGCAGGGCGACCAGCAGGTGCTCCATGTACAGCCGACGCTTGAACAGGTAGCAGACCTTGAGCAGCACGGCAAACAGCGGCATCAGCACGAACAACGTTTGCGGCAGCACCGAGAAGAACCCGGCGAGCAGGCGTCCCGGATCTTTCTTCATGTCTTCCATGTTGTTGCGCATATGCTGGAGCGTGTGATTGAGTCGGGCATTCAATCCAGCAGACAGCCACGCCACTCGAACCGGGTCGGTGTTCGAGTTCCAATCACGACCAAACAAGAGCATTTCATCAGCCAACTCTTCCGTCTCCGGATGAATCGCCGCAGCCAAGGCCGGGCCGTTGTCAGACTCATGCGCACCGACTGCCGAGCCCTGGCCCGCGGCATCCGCGGTTTGCGTGCGCTCGCCCGATTCCTTGCGTGCATCCTTCGTTGAAATCATCGCTGAGCGTGCCGATTCGACTTCACTTTTCAGGACATCGAGTCGGTCGCACCGGCTTTTCGAGTTTCAGCGATCTCTTCCTCTATCCGGTTGCGCTCTTTGGCCGAGATCCCGGCAACCGCCCTCTTCTTCGTCAGATCCTCGACCAGCGCATTGACAAAACTGGCAACCTCTCCGGCAGTCTGCGCTTCGTCGATGCGGGTGGACAAACCGATCCTGAGGTTATTCGGATCGAGGTTCGGTATCGCCATCTGCATCGAGAAGAACGCAATGATCGAGAGGAAGAAGAACAGCCTGAACGGTGTCACGTAACGGGCGCGGCGGCCGGCCAGGTATTCGCCGGTCAGATAACCAGGCCGGACGTACAGATCCCACAGCGAACGGAAAATCCGCGAATCGACGTTGAAGACGATGTCGGCCAGATCTGACATGACTTCGGACAGATGCCGGATCATGCCCTTCTCGGACTGGCCGCAGGCATAGCAATACGGGCCATGAACCGGCGCGCCGCAGTTCGGACAGGCGTGTGCAGGCTTGTCGCTGGCTGGCTCGGTGAATTTCGCGTCGGCTTGCAACGGCGCGGGCAATGCGGGTGGCGGTGGTGGTAGTTCGATATCGTTGCTCATCGTGCCTTGAGCATTCCGTGTTCGCGCAACCAGGCACAAGTGTCATCCGGGCCAGGCACGGACGGGAGATTCAGAACCATCGCGGTGAACTCAAGCGCAATGCCGCACGCGCGCTCAATCGAATGCCGCCAGAAATCCCCTCGCTCCGGTCACGATGACGCGCATGGCTCTCCACCATTCAAAGCTTGCATACAACCGGTCGATCACCACGACTCGCATCGCAGGCAGCCGACGCACCGCTATAATCGGCAGTCGCATGAAGCGCCCCCGATGACCGCCATTCTATCCACCGACCGTCACCGGTTACCTCATGAATTCAATGCCACCGTGCGCCTCGCTGCGCCGCTCGTGCTCGGCCAGCTCTCGGCCGTTGGCATGACCCTGATCGATACCGTGCTGGCCGGCCATCTCGACGCGCATACGCTAGGCGCCGTTGCGCTCGGCAGCAATGTCTGGGTGCTTGCGATCATCACCATCATCGGCGTCATGATGGCCCTGCAACCCTCGGTTGCCCAGTTGCGCGGCGCCGGTCGTGAGCACGATGTCGGCGCCCTGTTCCGGCAGGCGCTGTGGCTGGCCTTGCCGCTCGGTCTCGGCCTCGGCCTTGCTGCGGCTTTCCTCGGCCCGATGCTGTTTGGCCTGATCGGAGTCGATGCGAGCCTGGTCGCCGATGCCACCGCGTTCATGCGCGCGATCGCCTGGGGCGCACCGGCGTTGTCGGTATTTTTCGCCCTGCGCGGCGTGAGCGAAGGCATGGGCATGACCCGCCCGACCATGTATTTCAGCCTGCTTGGCCTCATCCTTCTCGGTCCGCTCGGCTATGTGTTGATGTACGGAGCGCTTGGCATCCCGCGGCTTGGCGCGTTCGGCTGCGGCATCGCGACGGCGATCGTGCTGTGGTTGCAATGCGGCGCGTTCGCGCTGTATGTCGCCCGCCGCTCGCGCTATCGTCATCTGCACCTGTTCGCGCGTTTCGATGGACCCGATCGGCGCACCCTCCTTGAGTTGCTCAATATTGGTGCGCCGATCGCGGTAACCCTGCTCATGGAAGCCGGCTTGTTTGTCGCCGTCGCCCTGACCATTGGCAAGCTCGGCACCGACACCATCGCCAGCCACCAGATTGCGATCAACATCGCCTCGCTCGTGTTCATGGTGCCGCTCGGCATCGCCATGGCGACGACCGTGCGCGTCGGCTACGCGCGCGGCCGCAACGACGGCCATGGCGTCCGCCAGGCGGCGGCGGTCGGCATGATGCTGACGCTGTGCATGCAGGTGTTTTCCGCGACGTTGCTGTTCACCATCCCAGAGCGCATCGCAGCGATGTACACCAGTGATGTCGCGGTGATCACGCTGGCGGCGCAACTGCTCGGTTTGGCTGCCATCTTCCAGCTCTCCGATGGCGTCCAGGCCGCATCGAATGGTGCGCTGCGCGGTCTCAAGGACACCCGCATACCTATGCTGATCTCGGGTTTCGCCTACTGGGGTGTGGGCATGCCGGTCGGTCTGTGGCTGGCCTTCCACAATGGATTTGGTGCGGCCGGCATGTGGATGGGCCTGATTGCCGGGCTCAGCGTCGCCGCGATTCTGCTGACTTCACGGTTCTGGTCGATCGCGCTGAAACTTCCGACCGCCGGATGAGCGCCATGCCGATTGACGCATGCTGCCGAACGCGCTTTCGGCTACCCTGCGTGTCCAAAAGTTGCGGAGTCGCTCCGCATTCCGAATCCGGAGTCAATGATGTCCACATCCCAACCGGGGTTCTTCGTCCGCCTCATACGCGGAATCTGGAACACCCTGAATTTCACCTGGCGCCTGATCTTCAACACCATTCTCGTGGTCGTGCTGATCGCGTTGGTTGCCGCAATGTTCCGCTCGTCACCGAGTATCAGCAAGCAAACCGCGCTCGTGCTCGATCCAAAGGGGCCGATCGTCGAGCAGTACAGCACCGACCCCGCTGAGCGGATGATTGCCAGTCTCGCTGGCGATAAATCCAGGGAAGTGCAATTACGCGATCTGTTGCGCGTGATCGATGCGGCCGCGCGTGACAAGCGGATCGCACGCATCGTCCTCGTTCCCGATCAGATGTCAGCCGGCGTCTCGACCATGCGCGAACTCGGCCAGGCGCTTGATCGCTTCCGCGCGGCGAAGAAGGATATTGTCGTCGTTTCCGAGGGTATGGGACAGAGCCAGTACTACCTGGCCGCACATGCCGACCAGATCCTGCTCGATCCGCAAGGCGCGGTTCTGCTCGAAGGCTTCGCCAGCTATCGCAGCTATTACCGCGATGCGCTCGACAAGCTTGGCGTTGATGTCCATCTGATCCGCGTCGGCCAGTACAAGTCGGCCGGCGAACCCTTCATCCTCAATCAGGCCTCGGACGCCGCCAAGCAGGCCGCCCTGTTCTGGATGGGCGGCATCTGGAACGAGTTCCTCGATGAGATCGCGGCAATGCGCAAACTCGAACCAGCCACGCTGGCCGACGACGTCACCCAGCTCGATATCCTCGTACCGAAATTCAATGGTGATCTGGCCAAGCTCGCACTCGATCGCGGCCTGGTCGACAAGCTCGCCACACGCAACCAGGCGCGCAAGTTGCTCAGCGAGCTCGGCAAACCCGACGACAGCGGCGAGACCTTCCGCCAGGTCAACTGGTCGAACTATCTCGGCATGCAGGCTGCGGTCAACTTGCCGGATCCACGTCCACAAGTCGCCGTGGTCGTCGCCCAGGGTGAAATCGTCCAGGGCGAGCAGGCACAGGGCACGATCGGTGCAACGAGTACGGCACGGTTGTTGCGCGAGGCTCGTGAGAGTGATCAGATCAAGGCGGTCGTGCTGCGCGTCAACTCGCCCGGCGGCGATGCCTATGCCTCGGAAGTCATCCGCCGCGAGATCGAACAAATCCAGGCCGCCGGCAAGCCTGTGGTTGTTTCGATGGGCGACGTTGCCGCCAGCGGCGGTTACTGGATCTCGATGGATGCCGACGAAATCTGGGCACAGCCGACGACAATCACCGGCTCGATCGGCATCTTCGGCATGTTTGTGACAATTCCGGAGATGCTCGAAAAGATCGGCATCCATACCGATGGCGTGGGCACGACCCCGCTCGCCGGCGCGTTCGATATCCGTCGTCCACTCAATCCGAAGGTCGAGACGATCCTGACCAGCGTGATCCAGAAGGGCTATCGCGATTTCATCGCCAAGGTCGCCGCAGCACGTGGCAAAACCCCGGCGCAGATCGACGAGATCGCCCAAGGTCGAGTCTGGAGCGGATCACAAGCGAAGGAGCGCGGACTCGTCGACAAGCTCGGCGGCCTGCACGATGCGATCGCCGCCGCTGCCGTGCTCGGCGATCTTGGCGACAACTATCAAACACGCTATGTCGAGCGCAAGCTCAGCCCTTGGGAGCGCATGGCGCTATCGCTCGGCGACAATGAAGTCGCCGCCAGCTTCGGACGCTGGTCAGGTCTGTCGTCGCTGCCGACCCGCTTGCTCGTCAATGACGAGATCAAGCACACGCTGGCACTGTTGAACGAGCTCGGCGGCAACCGCTTCGGCGTCGTCGCGCATTGCTCGTGCAACCTGAACTGATCGCGCTGGTCGGGGCGGCAGTCAGCCGCCCTGCTCTTCCATCTGCTTGTCGCGATCGGCCTGTGCTTTCTGCAGGGTCTGCTCGACGGATTTGGCCTTGTCCAGCGCTTTGAGCTGATCGTCGAAAACGGTCGGCTGGCGCGTCTCGGCAGCAGTCGGCTGATCCGCAGGTGTTTCAGCGGCGCGGCTGTCGGCATCCGATGAGTCCGACGAACACGCGACCAGCAAGGTGGCCGCACACAGACCAGCGGCGAGATGCAGGGTTTGTCGTAACATGGTGACCTCAATCGAATGCCGGGCACGGCGCGGAATCCCAGTCTGACGCGCCGGCCCGATACGGACAAGCATTAGCCCGGATTACTCATGAAAAACACACGCCTTCGCTTGTCCCTTGAATCCACACGACTTTTCGCTCATTCGGCAATAACGCCCGTTATTGCCTCAATCGCGAAAAGCCGTGTGAATCCAAGGCCCTGCGCGATCATCACGCGTATTCATGAATAGTCCGGGCTAGCGATGAACGCATCTCGCTGGCGACTCGATGGACAACTGGCCCTGGTCACCGGCGCAAGCCGCGGCATCGGCTTGGCGACCGCACGTGAACTGGCCGGACTCGGTGCCGACATCGTCCTCGTTGCACGCGACGAAGCGCACCTTGAGCAGATCCGCGACGATCTCGCCGAGGAGTTTCCACGCAACTCATTGCACGCGTTCGCGGCCGATGTCAGTGAGCACGAGCAGCGTCTGGAAGTCTTCGACTTCATCGCCGATCTTGACCTTGAGCTTTCCTTGCTGATCAACAACGTCGGCATGAATACGCCGAAGCCGACGCTCGATTACAACACCTGCGAATATCGCCGCATCATCGATACGAACGTGCTCTCGGCGTTTGAAATGTGCCGGCTCGCGCATTCGCAACTCGCCCAGCATGCGAACGCAGGCATCGTCAACGTCGGCTCCGTGTCCGGACTCACCTCGATACGCACCGGATCACCATACGGCATGAGCAAGGCCGCCCTGCACCAATTGACTCGTAACCTCGCCACCGAATGGGCCGAGGACGGCATCCGCGTCAATGCAGTCGCACCCTGGTACATCCGCACGCAGCGCTCGGAACTTGCGCTCGCTGACCCCGATTACCTCGAAGAGGTGCTCGAACGCACACCGATGAAACGCATCGGCGAGCCCGAGGAAGTCGCCGCTGCGATCACCTTCCTGTGTTTGCCGGCAGCCTCGTACATCAGCGGCGAATGCATCGCCGTCGATGGCGGGTTCCTGCGCTACGGTTTCTGAGTCGCCTAACCGATTTGGTTTTTATTGAAACAGGTGGTTTCCTGAATGCCACGACGGTTGTGCCACTTGATCAGCGTTGCCCTGCCATTGATGTCCGAAAACGGCGAGTCTGGCGTGACCAACCCTGCTAGATTGCATCCGTGCAAACCGAAACCTCCCCTGCGGCGCTCGATCCGGCCACCTGCGAACAAGCGAGGCTGACTCGCGATGCGCGCTTTGATGGCCTGTTCTTCACGGCCGTGAAGACGACCGGCATCTATTGCCGCCCGGTCTGTCCCGCGCCGACACCGAAGCCATCCAACATCAGCTATTACGCGAGTGCCGCCGCAGCCGCCGCCGCAGGCTATCGACCCTGCCTGCGTTGCCGACCCGAGGCCGCGCCCGGCTCGCCACTGCATCGTGCGAGCAGCGATCTGGTCGGCGCCGCCTTGCGCCTGATTGAACAAGGTGCGCTCGACGGCCAACCGGTAACGGATCTCGCCGCACGCATCGGCGTTGGCGCACGTCACCTACGTCGCTTGTTCGATCAGGAGCTCGGCGCAAGTCCGCTCGATGTCGCGGCGACGCGAAGGCTGCTGTTTGCCAAGCAGTTGCTCGGCGAAACCGGCCTGCCGATCACCGCGATTGCCGCTGCAGCCGGCTATGCCAGTCTGCGTCGCTTCAACGCCGCTTTTGTCGATGCCTACGCCAAGCCGCCGCGCGAGTTCCGCCGTGGCCAGGGTCGCGTCTCTGGCGACAATGCGATCGAACTACGCCTGCCCTATCGCGCACCTTATGACTTCAAGGGGCTGCTCGCGTTCTACGCACGCCGTGGCATACCAGGCGTCGAGGCGATCGATGAGCTCGGCTACCAGCGTAGCGTCGTCATTGATGGCGAACCGGGATGGCTCGATGTTTCGTCGATTCGGGGTGATACCGCATTGCGACTGCGCGTGCACGACGTGCGTCCAATCCACCTCGGCCAACTGGTCAGTCGGGTACGGCGCATGTTTGATGTCGACGCCGATCCGGCGGCCATCATGCAGACACTCGGGCGGGATCGACGCATGCGCACATGGGTCAAACGCTGGCCTGGACAACGCCTGCCCGGTGCCTGGGATGGATTTGAGCTTGGCGTACGCGCCGTGCTCGGTCAGCAGATCTCGGTGGCTGCCGCACGCACGCTTGCCGCGCGCATCGTCGAACGCTTCGGCACAGCGCATCAGGCCAGTGCAGCGGCCGGACTTGGTGCGATGTTTCCGCCGCCTGCCGCACTCGCCGATGCGCCACTCGAATCGATCGGCTTGACCCGCGCCCGCGCGGAAACGATTCGTGGTTTGGCCCAGGCCTGCATCGACGGACAGATCGATTTCTCCGCCCACCAAACCCTCGAGGAGACCGTGACGCGCTTGTGCGCGCTAAGGGGTATCGGCATGTGGACGGCGCAATACATTGCGATGCGGGCACACTCGCATCCGGATGCGTTTCCTGCCGGTGATCTGGTTCTGCGCAAGATCGCCGGTGAAGGCACGCCAATCAGCGAACGCACCATGGAATCCATCGCCGAATCCTGGCGACCATGGCGCGCCTATGCGGTGATGCTGCTCTGGCGCAGTGTCAGTTGAGCGGTTAGCGGTTAGCGGTTAGCGGTTAGCGGTTAGCGGTTAGCGGTTAGCGGTTAGCGGTTAGCGGTTAGCGGTTAGCGGTTAGCGGTTAGCGGAAACAGCATCGCGCCTTTCGGGATGCTATCAACAATTTTTCCAGTTTTTCTTATGCCGTTGAATTTGCCCGGACTGCCTTTCCCGCTAACCGCTAACTGCTATCGGCTTACCGTCACCGCCTACTGTCAACGGCACTTTGGAGCAAAAGACCATGACAATGAAAAACCCCGACAAGCCGATCATCTATGATCGTATCGAATCCCCGATTGGCTCGATCGTGCTGGCCGGAGATGGCGAGGCGCTGAGCTTTGTCGGCCTGCCGGAATCACGTCATCCCGTGAACATACCGCCCGAGTGGACGCGCAGCCGACCGGCGTTTGCGAAAGCAAAGCGCCAATTCGATGCGTATTTCGCCGGTGAGCTGATTAACTTCGACCGGTTGGCCTGGCCAATGGCGCGAATCCCTTGTCGATCATCGTGCCGTGCCATCGCGTGATCGGCGCGAACGGATCGCTGACCGGTTACGGTGGTGGTCTCGAGGCGAAGAAATACCTGCTCGACCTTGAGCGGCGTCATGCACCTCCGGAACGCCTTGTTCTGGTGTCGTGAAACCCGGCAAATTTCAGCGCGGACATTGCCTCGCGCGTTGACGCAATGATGTGAGCTCCTGTCGAACCTGCGCGCTGGTGTCGCTGAACGCGAAGCGCAACCGACGTTCAGCATCGGTGATGCGTCCGTCGAGGAATTCACACAGTTGCCTTCCATTGATTCGGGCACAGGGATCCTCGACCCAAACGTACATCGCGCCGAGTTGTCCGTAGTACGAGCGATCCGAAGGCGGTTCGCCCAAGCCCGGTGCCGAGACACCGATGCCGTCACGGCCCGCGTAGGCGCCAGCCAGCGAGTCGCCAGGAATGCCCAGCATTCCGAGTGGAACCGCACGCCGCTCACCACGTCCGCTGTCGCTGAGATAACGGCTGCCATCTTCACGTGTACATAGGACCGCACTGACATCGGGTGCAAGCACTGGCGTGGGTTCGGCTTGCGTGTCGGAAGGTAGTTGTCTGGATGGCTTTTCGACATCAGTGTGTCGCGTATCGATGACCGGGATGGGCGGCGCATCCGGCAACTCGACCCTGCGACTGTTTTCATCGCTCCGGCACGGCGTGTCCTGAAACTTGACGATGCGATCGGTGCCGACGCATCGGTAGATCGAAGTCGCTGCGGCCGGCATACCGAATTGCGTGGCGAGCATCAGTACAATCAGGTTGATAACGGACTTTCTCATGCTGCAAGCATAGGCCGTTGCGATGACTGAACAGAACAAGGGCGACCGAAGTCGCCCTTGCATGCCTCTGATAATCGCGAGCTGGACTTAGCGCTTGGTGTCCTTGGCCACGGCCTGCGCGTCATCAAGTGCGCGTTTGGCATTGGCCTTGGCGATCTCATGCGTCGCGTTTGCCTGATCCTTGCAAGCGCCGGCCTGACCCGAAGGCATCGCGTTGCACTTCTCCAGGCTCACCTTCAGATCCGCGTCAGCCTGAGCAATCGCGACATCGTAGTCGGCCTTGGCCTGGGTGTTGATCGTATCGGCACGGACTTCGGCAACGTTGCCCTGGGCTTCGCTCGCCGCATCCATCGCCTGATCGGTGGCGGCGTTGATCTTCTCGTTGGCCTTGGCGTCGGCATGGGCAACATCGGCGCGAGCCGCTTCACGAGCCGCATCGAGTTTCTGTTGTGCTTCAGCGGATGCCTGCGAAGCATCCTGTTGTGCCTTGGAGAGGTCTTCGGCCGCCTGCTGGCTAGCCTGATCGACCTTGCGTTGGGCCTCGGCTGGGGAATCCTGCTGGTTGCAGGCGCTCAGGCCCAGGACCGCAGCGAGTGTGGAAACGAGCAATAAAGATTTCATCGTGTTGTTCTCCAAATTGTGAGCGGCCAGCCCAACTGCATTCGCAACGAATCGGGCGCCACGCCGCGTATTGGAGCGGTCGGATCGTGAATGGACTCTGTGCGGGCCAAATCTGGTTCAGCGCGCGGACACGTTCAGGATCGAACGGCGCGATTCAGCGTGGCCGCTCAACGGCGCTAGGAAGTTTTGCAATGCGCGAATACTCACCGCGATCGAAATATTCAGGATCGACCAGCATCTTCTCGAACATCGATGTTGCGTCATTACCCCAAACCAACCGGTCACCGAATTGAATGGTTGGAACACCGAATACTCCCGAGGCAAGCGCCTGTTCGGTATTCGCGCGAAGTTGCTGCTTGACCGTTGGCGCTGCGATCGCCAATTCAACGTCGTCAATGCCAAGGGACTGCGCAACGCTTGCGAGGCTCCCCGCACGGTCTGCAGCAAGACCGTGCCGCCAGACATGCTCATGAATTGCCGTTACCGCCTCCCAACTTGATCCACAGGCAATCGCGAGACGCAGCGCGGCGAGCGGATTGAACGGATGTGCGGGAGGGAAACGCAGCTCAACCCCACTCAATTCAGCCTGCCACTGCACCATGCGATAGGTGAATTCGCGTTTACCCGGTATTTCCGCAGGACCGAGCTGACCGTGATGACGCAGTACGGCGGCAAATACGATCGGACACGGGATAATCAGATGAGCCTTTGCAATCTCCCGAATCCGCGGCAATTGCAGGTACGCAAACGGCGAAATGAAATCGAAATACCAGATTGCGTTCATGCTCATCAATGCAGCGTCTTGTAGACCTCGGGATCAAACGCATCGACCTGGATCACTTCGTCGCGTGCGTCGCGCGCATCGTTGAGGCGATCGTATTCCTCCTGTGTGATCACGCCTGCCGCAAGGCCCATATCATCGAGCAAATGCCCAGGCGCGTGATCGAGCGCGCCGGCGCGCACGGCATCGCGCAGTTTGGTTTCGATCGGCAAGGCTGCCACGGCCTTGTCCAGCGCGGCTTCCAACATGCCGAGACCAGGCTGGTCGCCGGGTGGTACGAAGATATCTTCGGTCAAGGTTCTGCGTGCCTCGCGATCCTCGAGAATGTCGCGGGCGACGCGGCCGCCAATACGGTCATTCGGTGGGCGGAAATGCGCGCCTAGCGGAAAGATCAACATGCTGAGAAAGCCTGCCGCAGGCCGGTTAGGAAGGTTCTCGAGCACACCCAGCAGGGCCTCCTGCACGCGATACAGACACAACTCGACCGACCAGCGCACAAGCGCGTAGTTGGCCGTGGTCTTGCCCTCGTCGTGATAGCGCTTGAGTGCGGCCGAAGCCAGGTACATATAAGCGAGGCCGTCGGCGAGCCGTCCAGAAATCTTTTCCCGACGCTTGAGCGAAGCGCCGAGCGTGCCCATCGCGGTGTCGGAAAGAATCGTGAATGCGGCCGAGAGACGTGACAGATGCTGGTAGTAACGCGCGGTGTCCTCAGTCTGCGGCACGCTGGCCAGACGTGAACCGGACAAGGCCAGCAACAACGCGCGCAACGAACGCGTCACTAGCAGGTTGACGTGGCCGAAGATGGCGAGATCGAAGGCCTTGAGATCCTTGTTCGCGATCGATTCGATTTCCTTGTGCACGAACGGATGGCAGCGGATCACACCCTGGCCGTAAATGATCATCGAACGGGTGAGGATGTTGGCGCCTTCGACCGTGATGCCAATCGGCACCGCATTCCAGGCACGCGACAGCGTGTTGCGTGGGCCGCGCTGGATCGCGCTGCCGGCACGGATATCCATGGCATCGCTGATCACCTGGCGCATCGAGTCGGTCAAATAAGCCTTCGCGATCGAGCCGATCACGGCAGGCTTCTCGCCGGCATCAAGCGCGCCACAGGTCAGGTTGCGTGTGGCGGTCATCAGGTAGGTCATGCCGGCGATGCGCGCGAGCGGTTCCTCAATACCCTCAAAGCGGCCGATCGGCGTATCGAACTGTTCGCGCACGGTCGCATACGCACCACAGATACGCGTGGCCATCTGCGCGGCACCGATGCTCAAGGCCGGCAACGAGATCGAGCGCCCGACGGCAAGGGATTCCATCAGCATGCGCCAACCGTTGCCAACGCCATCCATCTCGCCAATCACGGCATCGAACGGAATCCAGACATCGTGGCCAACGGTCGGCCCATTGTGGAACGGCACGCCCATCGGATCATGGCGCTGGCCAATCTCGACGCCGGGCGTGTCGCGCGGAATCAGTGCGCAAGTGATGCCGCGATCCTCGACATCACCAATCAGGTGATCGGGATCCTTGAGGCGGAAGGCGAGGCCAATCAGGGTCGCAATCGGGGCCAGCGTGATGTAGCGCTTGTGCCAATGGCAGCGCAGACCGAGCACTTCCTTGCCGTCGATCATGCGTTTCTCTACGATGCCTTCCGATTGTGTCGCGGCGGCGTCGGAGCCGGCTTCCGGGCCAGTCAGGGCGAAACACGGAATCTCGTTTCCTTCGGCCAGCGGGCGCAGATAGCGCTGCTTCTGCGCCTCCGTACCATAGTGCAAAAGCAGTTCACCCGGGCCCAGTGAATTCGGCACCATCACGGTGACGGCTGCGGTTACCGAGCGGCTTGCAATACGCGTGACGATGCGCGATTGGGCAAGCGCCGAGAACCCGTGGCCACCGTATTCCGTCGGAATGATCATGCCGAACAGGCGATAGTCCTTGATCTGCTGCCAGGTCTCCGGAGAGAGATCACGGCGCTGATAGACATCCCAATCATCGATCGTGCGGCAAAAATCGTTGACCGGCCCATCGAGGAACGCCTGCTCTTCGTCGCTGAGCGGAGGCGACTTGAAATCGAGCAGCTTCTGCCACTCGGGCATGCCCGAAAACAGGTCGCCATCCCACCATACGGTTCCGGCGTCGAGCGCGATGCGTTCGGTCGCACCCAGACGCGGCAGCACCTTGGCGAAGACCGGCATGACGAAGCGCGAGACCAGGTTGCGTCGGATCGGGGCAAGGCCGAATACGATGGCAATGACGATCAGCGCGGTGGTCACAACCATGAAAGCATTCGGCGATGCCACGCCAACGATACGCCAGCCAATCAGGATGACTGCCGCAGCGCCGACCCAGGCGAGGAAACCAAAACCGCGAAAGGCAAGAATGAGGAAGACAATCAAGGCCAGCGCGAATGCAATCCACATAGGGCGAGCTCCAGAAAAGGATTGCCCGATTATGCGCCAGTCAGGATTAACGATGCGGCCAACGATTCGCCTATCCGCGCAGAAACAACCGATAGGCCGGATTCGCACTTTCATCACAATATGGATATCCCAGCCGGTCGAGGAATTTCTGGAACTTCTTCATGTCCGCGGTGGGAACCTGGATACCAACGAGGATGCGCCCGAAGTCGGCACCCTCGTTGCGATAGTGGAACAGAGAAATATTCCAGTCCGGACTCATTGCCGAGAGAAAACGCAGCAAAGCGTCGGGCCGCTCGGGAAACTCAAAGCGGTAGAGCAACTCACTTTCCACGCTGGTCGATCGACCACCGATCATGTGGCGCAGGTGCTGCTTGGCCAGCTCGTCATTGCTCAAATCAAGCGTGGCGAAACCCTCCTTGCGCAGCGAGCGGGTAATGCGCGTCCGATTGGCATCGCCGCTGACCTGCAAACCGACGAACAGATGCGCCTGATCGGTATCCGCCATGCGATAGTTGAACTCGGTGATGCTGTGGCCTTCCAGCGCATCGCAGAAGCGCCGGAACGATCCGCGTTGCTCGGGAATCGTCACCGCCAGCACGGCCTCACGCGATTCGCCAACCTCGGCGCGCTCGGCGACAAAGCGCAGGCGATCGAAGTTCATGTTGGCTCCGCAGGCAACCGCGACGACCGTTCTGTCCTTACCCGGGTTCTTTGCCACCCACGCCTTCATGCCGGCAATGGCCAGCGCCCCGGCCGGCTCGAGAATGCTGCGCGAATTCTGGAAGACATCCTTGATCGCGGCGCAAACCGCATCCGTATCGACGCGGATGATCTCGTCGACCAGTTGGCGACACAAGCGGAAGGTTTCCTTGCCGACCTGCTTGACTGCGGTACCGTCGCAAAACAGGCCGACATCCTTGAGCACGACGCGCCGGCCCGCTTCGATCGATTGCGCCATGGCATCCGAATCGCTGGCCTGCACGCCAATGATGCGAATCTCCGGGCGCACCGCCTTCACGTAGGCGGCAATTCCGGAAATCAGACCGCCGCCGCCAATCGCGACGAAGATCGCATCGATCGGCCCCGCATGCTGACGCAGGATTTCCATGCCGATCGTGCCCTGCCCGGCGATCACATCGGGATCATCGAATGGATGGACGAAGACCAGTTTGCGCTGCACCGCGATCACGTCGGCATGCGCCTTGGCGTCGGAAAACGATTCACCGCGGAGGATGATTTCGACGTGCTCTCCGCCGAACGCGCGCACCGCATCGATCTTGACCCGAGGTGTCGTCACCGGCATGACGATGACCGCGTTGCAGTTCAGGCGCGCCGCCGACAGGGCGACACCCTGGGCGTGGTTGCCGGCCGATGCGGCAATCACGCCGCGCTTCAACTCGGCTCGACCAAGCCCGGCCATCTTGTTGTAGGCCCCGCGCAACTTGAACGAGAACACCGGCTGGGTGTCCTCGCGCTTGAGCAGAACCGTGCAACCCGTGCGTGCCGACAGATCTGGCGCGAATTCAAGTTCTGTCTCGTGAGCAACGTCATAGACGTGCGTGGTCAGGATACGTTTGAGATAGTCGACAGGCATCGGGCAGTCCGCAGGCAAGCCTGCAGAATAACCCGAACACTATTCAGGTTGACCAGGCATCGGCAAAGACCAGGGAAACATCGGGCAACCGGCCCGGCTACTTCGCCGGAGAGTCGTCGAGCTTGAGATCCTTCATCGCCCAGATGAACTCCAGCGAGAGCACGCTGGCCGAGCCGTTGTCGACACGGGCTTTGCAGATGAGGTTCTGGGTAAATTCGGAGGAAAGGCCGCGATCAAAGACAATCGGGCTGCTCAGATGCCAGATGTCGTCGGCACCATTCTCCTGCTCTGCGCTGGCCGCGAGACGAGCCGAATCGAGATCGAAGGTCTTGCCTGCCAAACGCTGGTTTACCTCTGTGACACAGGCGTCGGCAGCGAGTTTCCCCGGCCCCGAGCCGCCACAGGCAGTCAGCAGCACAAGCAGGAAGGACGCAAGTATCGGACGCATTGGCAGTTTCCCCCTTTGACGACGGTCAAGCCTGTACACCGTGATGCCGATCACGGCATCACGGTCGTCCGGAGTATAGGCACTGTGCACACATATCCCATGTTGCGGCGCAATGAAAGGCTTGTCGCTCAGTAGTGCGGCACATCCTGATCGATCTCGCTCGACCAGGCCTCGATGCCGCCGGTGATGTTGTGCACAACGCGGAAACCCTGCTCGCGGAAATGCTCGGCGGCGCGGACACTCGAACTACCGTGGTGACAGAGGAAGGCCAGCGGTGTTTCCTTCGGCAGCTTGACCAGCCGCTCATGCGAGGAGGCATCCAGCACTTCGGCACCGGCAAACGGTGCGGCGGCGCGTTCTTCGGCCGGGCGCACGTCGATGACCGTGATCGCACCTTGGTCGAGCAGACGCTTGAGCGCATGCACATCAATTCCATGCACCTTCGGCGGTGCCGCCGGCAGATCGATCGACAGACCTTCGCCTTGGGCCGTTTCGGTCCAGCCGATGTGCGCACCCTTGGCGCGCTTCGCGCTGGCTGGATCAAACAGCACATCGATACCGCTGGCGACCGCGCGGATCTCGCTACCCTGGATTTCGCGGAGCTGGAACTGCGGCTGGAAGCGCGCGTCGATAGTCAGGAACAGGCCCATGCCGTCGGCATCACCGAGCGCATTGCGAATCTGCACCGCAGCGGCTTCGCTGATCGTGATGTCTGGTGGTGTGCGATCCGGCTGCGTCAGCCCGAGCAGGGTATGCAACTCGCCACTGGCCGCCATGCCCTGAACGATGTCGGCACCGCCGACCAGCTCGCCATTGACATACAACTGCGGAATCGTCGGCCAGTTACCGAAATCCTTGATGCCCTGGCGGATTTCCGCATCAGCGAGCACATCGACCGTCTCATATTCATCGAGAAGATCATTCAAGGCGCCCGCCGTGGCCGCCGAGAAACCACAACTTGGGGCATTGCGCGTGCCCTTCATGAACAGAACAACAGGGTGCTCGGCAAGCATCGACTCGATGCGCTGACGGATGGGTTCGACGTTGGACATGGGGGCTCCTTGGAAAGACTGCGGGAAAAGGGTGTGCCCATGATTGGTGCGCGGCAGCTTCGTTGCAAGGGGTGCGAGGTCGCAGACAGGGCCAATCCGGGTACGAAATATTTTCGGGCCTGCGGGAAGCCACACTTGCGCCCGGCGACTGTTGCTGGAAAGCTGCTCGAAATCATGCTCCTCCGGGCCCGCATGTGGGCTGCACCCATGTAGCGCCCGCGCAGTGCCCGGAAGGCGTGGCGTGGCCGGGCACGACTAGCGTCTCGCGCCACTTGGTCGTGGCTCGTCATCCTGGCCGCCACCAGCCCCCGGATTGGGGTGACTTTTTAGGGAAGAAAGCATGAATATTTTCAGCCGGTACCTCGAACGGTTTCTGGAATCACGCCTTAACCGCAACCTGTTTCGTCGTCGAGCCATTCTCGATGGACTGACGCAAGGCAAGCACGCCGAGCGCCCGCCGCAGTCATTCAGCCAGCGTCTTGTCGATCTGGCACGCGCTGATCTGGACGAGCTGTTGACGCAGCTGGGTTCCTCGGCGCAAGGGCTCAGCGATGCGCAAGCCGAAGTGTTGCGCGAGCAACATGGTCCGAACGAGGTCGAGCACGAGCGCCCCGTGTCCCGCTTGCGCCATCTTTGGCTGAGCTACAACAACCCGTTCAACCTGCTCCTGACGGTGCTCGCAGC
>CAJDWV010000096.1_pt1 | contig 24963 bp, 23 predicted proteins | sample 7391731 | NCBI WGS metagenome assembly CAJDWV01 (sample SAMEA7055746, study PRJEB34461) | soil metagenome | biome: terrestrial ecosystem; feature: Peninsula; material: soil | place: Antarctica | collected 2016
TCGCAGAACGATTATCTGGATATTCCTGCGTTTCTCCGGCGCCAGGCGGACTGAGGGCGAAGGTCCAGGAGGTTATCCGGCTGCTTGCCCGTCGCGTGGCGTCGCTACGGGCCGCGACTGAAAACAATGCTGAAGGCGACCGACATCTTGTTGCGTAAATGCCACAAGGTGTCGGTCGCGCGCATCATCATGCTTTTCCGGTCGTGCTTGCGTGTGCTAGCATCCCCCGGATTTCGCCGCTCTTGTCCCTTTGCAGCACAGCATAAAAGATGATTAGACAACGCACGCTGAAGAACGTCATCCGCGCAACGGGCGTGGGGCTCCATACAGGCGAAAAGGTCTACATGACCTTGAGGCCGGCCGCGGTGGATACGGGAATCGTGTTCCGGCGTGTCGATCTTTCCCCACCGATCGAAATCCGCTCCTGTTGCGAGAATGTCGGTGATACCCGGCTCTCCACCACCCTCGTCAAGGGCGATGTGCGCATCGCCACGGTCGAGCATCTGCTCTCGGCAATCGCCGGCCTCGGGATCGACAATGCTTACGTCGACCTTTCTGCGCCCGAAGTTCCGATCATGGATGGCAGCGCGGGACCGTTCGTGTTCCTGCTGCAGTCGGCTGGTATCGAAGAGCAATCCGCGCCGAAGCGGTTCATCCGCGTCAAGAAGTCCTTCACGGTGCGTGATGGCGACAAGTGGGCACGGTTCGAGCCGTTCGACGGCTTCAAGGTCGGTTTCTCGATCGACTTCGACCACCCGATGTTCACCAAACGCACCTCCACCAGCGAAATCGACTTTTCCACGACATCTTTCGTCAAGGAAGTGAGTCGTGCACGCACGTTCGGTTTCATGCGCGACATCGAAATGCTCCGCGAGCGCAATCTTGCACTGGGCGGCTCGATGGACAACGCGATCGTGCTCGATGATTATCGGGTCCTCAACGAGGACGGCCTGCGCTACGAGGACGAGTTCGTCAAGCACAAGATTCTCGATGCGATCGGCGATCTGTACCTGCTCGGCCACAGCCTTATCGGCGCGTTCTTCGGCTACAAGTCCGGACACGAATTGAACAACCGTTTGCTGCGTACGCTGCTGGCCGACAAGTCGGCCTGGGAAGAAGTAAGCTTCGAGGACGAAAGCGTCGCGCCAATCTCCTACACGCATCCGGCGCAGGCGGTTTGACGGGCGGCATGGTGAAGTGAAAGTCTGACAGTGGCTTGGTCAGAACAAGGAAGATAGTGCGGATGGCATGACCATCACGGCACCGGGAAGGATCTGCAACAACAGGAACCCGTATCTCCGCTCGGGAGATTCATGGGAAATGGAAATCCTCCAGGATGGGGACCACCGGTTCCTATGGGGAGTCATCCTCGGCGACGGACGCCAGAGCAAGTAGCAGGGCCGCCAGTTCCGGGTCCGAAAGGGTCGTCGCTGTCGTTCGCAAATGGCGGGCGGTCGCGGCAGAGAGTGGTTTTCGTTGTGAATTGTCGGCAGTGGCCGGCGTTGGCAGCACCACCCTCACGGCAAAGTGTTCGATATTGTTGCCCAGTGCAGCACGGGCTTCCGCCAGCAGCGCTGTCTGATGCAGCCTGAGGCGATTGGCCCACGTCGAACCCGATGCCAGGAAAACAAGGCGTCCGTTGCGGACGTTGGCGAGTCGACACTCGCGAGCGATCGGTTCGGGCAAGATGCGACGCAATCGCGCGTCCAGGACATCCAGAGCACGCGCATAGTCCGCGATCGTGCCGAGGGCGACGCACGCACCCGCCGGCTTGGGGCCGGAAGTTGCGTTGCGCTGGGAGCGGCGGTTGGTCATGACGAAACGAGACGGCATTTGAAACAATGAATATCATTATCGTCGGTAAACCGCACTCGGCACCACGCTGTATCGACCTTGGCAGCCTGCGCGGGCGTTTTCTTCTCGCTGGCACCGGCACCCTCGCAGCAGTCCTGTTCGCGCTGGTTGGATTTGTGCTGGCCAGCGTGTTCGGCGGGACGCATGACCGCACGCTGCGCGATGTTCGCGCGCTGCGGGCAACGATCGCCGAGCAGAACCATCACCTCGACGAAGTCAGGATCGACACCCAGCGCAACCTCGACGCACTGGCGCTGCAACTGGGCAAGCTGCAGGGCCAGGCCACCCGCCTCGACGCGCTAGGCGAGCGCCTGACGCAGATCGGCAAGCTCGATGATGGTGAATTCGATTTCAGCAGCGCGCCCGCGATGGGTGGTCTGGAAGAACCCCCAATAGCCGGCGACCCACCGCTGCCGTTGTCCAGCGGCATCGACAATTTGCGCAAGGAGTTCGCGCGCCAGGAAGCCCAGCTCGGCGTGCTTGAGAACCTGTTGCTCGAACGCAAGGTCGACAACGCGCTCTTGCCGAGCGGAATGCCGGTCAAACAAGGTTACATCGCGTCCGGTTATGGCGTGCGCACCGATCCGATCAATGGACATCGCTCCAGGCATCTGGGACTCGATTTCGATGCACCCAAGGGAACGCCAGTCATGTCGGTGGCCGAGGGCGTGGTGACGTTTGCCGGTGTGCGGCATGGCTACGGCAATGTGGTGGAGATCGACCACGGCAATGGCTACATGACCCGTTATGCGCACAATTCGAAGATCGTCGTGCACGTCGGTCAGCGCGTGCACATCGGCGACACGATCGCAAAGGTGGGCTCGACGGGGCGTTCGACGGGCCCACACTGCCACTTCGAGGTCTGGCTGCACGGCCGGCCGGTGAATCCGATTGCCTACGTGAAATCCAGCCGCGCAAAGCTCTAACCTCCAACAACCAGACGCACCGGAGCGAACTCAGGCGCCGCAGGGCATCTGCCGAATGCGCGCTTGAATTGGCCGCTCGTGCCACAATAACGGTCTGGATTGCGGGCCCGACTCGCCCAAAACGAGCGGCGGAGCAGGTGCGCCGGCCGATTTCTTCCGATGCGTGCGCCGCGCTCGGCCTCTCTCCCAAACTGAAGACAACCGATGTTCGATCGATTCCTTACGCGCATTTTTGGCAGCCGCAACGAGCGCATCCTGCGCCAGCTCGGCAAATCCGTAAGCAGGATCAACGCGCTCGAGGCGGATTTCGAGAAACTTTCCGACGTAGAACTGCGCGGCAAGACCGACGAATTTCGAAAGCGCCTGGCTGATGGCGACACGCTCGATTCGCTGCTGCCCGAGGCGTTCGCGACCGTGCGCGAGGCATCGCGCCGGGTGCTCGGGATGCGCCACTTCGATGTCCAGATGATCGGCGGCATGGTGCTGCACATGGGCAAGATTGCCGAGATGCGCACCGGCGAAGGCAAGACGCTGGTTGCGACCCTGCCGGTTTATCTCAATGCGCTGGAATCCCAGGGCGTCCATGTCATTACCGTCAACGACTATCTCGCACGTCGCGACTCCGAATGGATGGGACGGCTTTATCGGTTCCTGGGTCTCAGCGTCGGTGTTGTCTATCCGGGTATGGACCACAAGGACAAGAACGCGGCCTACTCGGCCGACATCACCTACGGTACCAACAACGAGTTCGGCTTCGACTACCTGCGCGACAACATGGCGCTCGACAAGGAGCAGCGTTATCAGCGCGGCCTCAATTTCGCGATCGTCGATGAGGTCGACTCGATCCTCATCGACGAGGCGCGCACACCGCTGATCATCTCCGGCCCGTCCGACGAATCGCCGCAGCTTTACGTCAAGGTGAATCGCATCGTGCCGCGTCTCATCCGCCAGCAGACGGAAGATGGCGAGGGCGATTTCTGGGTCGACGAGAAGCAGAAACAGGTACATTTGTCCGAAGCGGGCATGGAGCATGCCGATGAACTGCTGCGCGCCGATGGCATCATTGACGAGAACGAAGGCTTGTACGACTCGCAGCATATCTCGGTCGTGCATCATCTGAATGCGGCGATGCGCGCAAACGCGATCTACCAGCGCGATGTCGACTACATCGTGCGTGATGGGGAAATCATCATCGTCGATGAGTTCACCGGCCGCACCCTGCAGGGGCGTCGCTGGTCCGATGGCCTGCACCAGGCGGTCGAGGCGAAGGAGGGTGTGCCGATCCAGCGCGAGAACCAGACGCTGGCCTCGATCACGTTCCAGAACCTGTTTCGCATGTACAAGAAGCTCTCAGGCATGACCGGCACCGCCGACACCGAAGCATACGAGTTCCAGTCGATTTACGGACTCGAAGTCGTGGTCATTCCGACCCATCGTCCGATGGTTCGCAAGGACGAGCCGGACGTCATCTTCCTGAAGTCCGATCCGAAATACACTGCGATTGTCGATGATATTCGCGAGTGTCGTGAAAGCGGCCAGCCGGTGCTGGTCGGCACCGCCTCGATCGATACCTCCGAGCTGCTTTCCGGATTGCTGACCGAACAGAATATCGCGCACGAGGTGCTTAACGCCAAGCAACACGAGCGCGAAGCCCAGATCGTCGCCCAGGCGGGGCGCCCCGGCGCGATCACGATCGCGACCAACATGGCAGGTCGCGGCACCGACATCGTGCTCGGCGGCAGTCTCGATGCCGAACTCGATGCCTTGCCCGAGGATGCGGGCGAGGCCGAGCGCGAGCGCGTGCGGGAGGAGTGGAACAAGCGCCACGAGCAGGTACTCGAACTCGGCGGCCTGCGCATCATCGGCACCGAACGCCACGAGTCGCGCCGCATCGACAACCAGTTGCGTGGCCGATCCGGCCGTCAGGGTGACGCGGGTTCGAGCCGCTTCTACCTGTCGCTGGAGGACAGCCTGATCCGCGTCTTCATGGGTGAAGGCGTGGCCAAGCTCATGCGCATGTTCGGAATGAAGGAAGACGACGCGATCCAAGACAAGATGGTGAGTCGTCAGATCGAGAAGGCGCAGCGCAAGGTCGAGGCGCACAACTTCGACATCCGCAAGCATCTGCTCGAGTTCGACGATACCGCCAACGACCAGCGCAAGGTCATCTACGAGCAGCGCAATGAGCTGCTCGATTCCGAGAATGTCGCCGAGACGATTGCCGACATCCGTCAGGACGTATTCGCATCCATTGCGCGACGCTATGTGCCGTCGAACTCGATCGACGAGCAGTGGGACGTTGTCGGTCTGGATCGCGAGTTGAACAGTGACTTCGGTATCGATCTCGGTATCCAGCGCTGGCTGGATGAACAGACCGAGGCGGACGCGGAAATGATCCTCGATCGCGTCACCGAGGGCAGCGAACGCCAGATGCGCGAAAAGGAGGCCATGGTCGGTTCAGAAGTCATGCGTGCGCTGGAAAAGCACGTCATGCTGACCGTGCTCGACAACGGCTGGAAGGAGCACCTGTCAAGCATGGACTACCTGCGCCAGGGCATCTACCTGCGCGGCTACGCGCAAAAGCAGCCCAAGCAGGAATTCAAGCGCGAAGCGTTCGAACTGTTCGAGCAGATGCTTGAGCGCATCAAGCTCGAGATCGTGAAGATGCTAGCGCGCGTGCGCATCCGCAGCGAGGAGGAAGTCCAGGCTCTGGAACAGCAGCAACGCCAGCAGGCCGCAGCGCAGGCGCAGACGATGCAGTTCCAGCACGCCGAAGCGGGCGGTTACGATCCTGGTGAAGCTGGCGGCGACGGACCGCAGCAGGCGCTGCCCAGTCGCGAGCCAATCCAGCGCGAAGGCCCCAAGATCGGCCGCAATGATCCATGTCCATGCGGTTCCGGCAAGAAGTACAAGCACTGCCACGGACGCATTGCCTGACGAGTGCGTACCAGACGACGGTGCGCCGATGTGGGTCGTAGCCGGCGTTTTGCGCGACCCGGACGGGCGCATTCTGGTCAGCCAGCGTGCGCCAGGCAAGCACTTGGCGGGCGCGTGGGAGTTTCCCGGCGGCAAGCGGGAGGAGGGCGAATCGCGTCTCGCGGCGCTGATCCGGGAATTCGATGAGGAACTCGGCGTGCGCATCGAGGATGCGCGCCCGCTGATCACCATCCCTCATACTTATGTGCACCAACACGCTCCGGTTTTTGCGGAGCGTGCCGAGTCTGTTGCTCATCGGCATTCCCACTTGGTGTCGTCAACAGCGCTCGAAGCGGGTCTTTCGGAATCAGGTGCGCCCAGGCCAAAAGCCGGCCGGAACGTCATCCTGGATGTATGGAAAATCCATGCTGCTGGCGGGCTCGCACACTCTCGCGAGGGTCAGGCGATCGCGTGGCATCCGCTCGCCGAACTGACACAGCTTAGGATGCCAGCTGCAGATCTGCCCGTGCTGAACGCGTTGCGCTTGCCGTCTCGCTACGTGATTACGCCGCTGACAGCGACGCCCGACGATGTGATGCAGGGTTTGCGCCTTGCGCTGGCCAAGGGCGAGCGGCTTTTCCAGTTACGCCTGCCGCACATGCCGCAATACGATCTGGAAGTGTTGATAGATGAGGTATTGCCGCTCTGCCACGCGGCCAGGGCGGGCATTCTGTTGAACTGGGACTGGGATCTTGCGATGCGCGCAGGTTTCGACGGCGTGCATTTGCCTGCGCGGATTGCGGCGACGTTGAGTCGCCGACCCCTCCCGGCGGACCGCTGGTTCGCCGTTTCCTGCCACGATGCAGTGGAACTTGAGCATGCGGCGCGTATCGGAGCAGATTTTGCGACGCTGTCACCGGTTGCCGCGACGCCCGATCACGCGGGTGCCACATTACTTGGCTGGCCGGGCTTTGCGGCACTCGCCAATGCGTGCCCGTTGCCAGTGTTCGCGTTGGGCGGTGTCGGAAATTCCGAGATCAAATCGGCATGGAGTCACGGTGCCCAGGGTATCGCCGGCATCCGGGGGCTGTGGTCGGAAACGGCGCCCGTCAGTTGACACGTTTACGCTGCGCCAACTCGCAATAATTTTGATGCAGGGCGAGGATCTGCGCATCCAGAGCAGCTGGCGGACCGTTGTTGTCGATGACATCATCGGCAATCGCGATGCGCGCTTCGCGGCTGGCTTGTGCGCCGAGCATCGATTCGGCAAGGGATCGCGAAATGTCGTCGCGCGACATGAGGCGTTCGATCTGGATTTCCGGAGTGACGTCGACGACCAGCACACGATCGGCCCAATCGTAATGTCTGCTGTTTTCGACCAGCAGCGGAATCGCCATGACGCAGTACGCGCCGGCAACCTGCCTGCTGCGCTCGAACAGTGCCTCACGGATGCGTGGATGAAGAATCGCCTCCAGTCGACTGCGCGCGCGATCGTCGGCGAACACATGCTCGCGCATGGCAGCACGATCGAGTCTGCCATCGGCGTCCAGCATGCGAATCCCGAATTCGGTGACGATCGCATCCAGCGCGGGCGCGCCGCGTTTGACGAGTTCACGCGCGACCATATCCGAATCCAGAATGCTTGCGCCCAGCGCGGTAAAGCGCCGCTCCACGGCGGACTTGCCGGATGCAATGCCGCCGGTCAGCGCCACCGTGAAAGCGCGTGTCTCGGTCATCCGCCAAGCATGAATATCTGCGTGTATATCTCGCCCAGTTGATCACCGAATATCAGCCACAGCCAGCCGGCGCCAGCGATGAATGGTCCGAACGGAATGGGTGTCGATCGATCCTGTGCACGCAATGCGAGCAGCGCGCCGCCGATCACCGCTCCGACCAGCGAGGACAAGAGGATGATCGGCAACAGGCTCGCGGTTCCCATCCACGCACCCAGTGCGCCGAGTAGCTTGAAATCGCCGTATCCCATGCCTTCCTTGCCGGTGGTCAGCTTGAAGACCCAGAAGACGGCCCACAGGCTCAGGTAGCCGATTGCCGCACCAAGGATCGCCTGTGACATTTCGGTGAACAGCGGAATGATCGAGATCAGCAGCCCGATCCACAGAAGCGGAAGCGTGAGTTGATCCGGCAGCAACTGCGTGCGAACGTCGATTCCCGCGGCGGCAATCAGTATCCAACTGAATACCAGCGCCGCCGCAAGCTGCCATCCGAAACCGAAGCGCCACGCCACCAGCATCGAAGCAATCGCGGTCAGGAGTTCGACGATTGGATACTGGATCGAGATTCCCGTACCGCAATGGCGGCAGCGGCCACGCAACACCAGCCAGCTCAGCAGCGGAATGTTCTCCATTGGCGACAGGAAATGGCCGCAATGGGGGCAGTGAGATCGCGTCAGGACCAGATCAGGCGGCGGTGCTTCGTTCCAGTCCGTATCCAGCAACTCGCTGGCCTGGCTGCGCCAGTCGTGCTCCAGGCGCCGTGGCAGGCGCAGGATCACGACATTCAGGAAGCTCCCGACCAGCAACCCCAGCACGCCGCATAGCGCGATCAGGGCCGCCGGTTGGGCGGCCCACGCGAACGACTCCATCGATCAGCCCACGACAGCGGCGAGCTTGAAGATCGGAAGGTACATGCCGACGACCATGCCGCCGACGATGACGCCGATGATGATCATGATGAAGGGTTCCAACAGGCTGGACAGCGCGTCGACCGCGTTGTTGACCACCGCGACATCCTCGCGGATGCGCTTGACGCCATCGTTGTAGACCACGCTGCCGGTCGCATTGGATACCGAGTCGAGCGCCTCGACGAGCGGCACGCCGGCGCGGAATGTCACACCCAGGGTGCGCGAGAAACGTGCGATCGCGGACTGGCGCAGGATCTGACCGACCACGGGCAGCTTCAACAGGCTGCGACCGACCAGGTGTGCGAAGCGCTCGGATCGCTTGTATAGCATGACGATTGCGACGACCGTGCCGATGACCACAAACAGCACCAGCCACCAGTAGGAGACCATGAAGCGAGACGCGTTGACCAGCAACTGCGTGAACGCCGGCAGGTCGCTACCGAAATTCTTGAACACCGCCTCGAACTGCGGCACCACGAAGATCAGCAGGATCGCCGCGACTGCGAATGCCACGATGAGCACCGTAGCCGGATAGAACATCGCTTTCTTGATCTTGCCTTTGATCGCTTCGATGTTTTCCTTGTAGGTGGCCACGGTATCGAGCACCGTGTCCAGCACACCGGCCGATTCGCCCGCCTGCACGAGGTTGCAGAACAGTTCGTCGAACTGCACCGGATGTTTTGCGAGTGCCTCGTTGAGCGCGGTACCGCCCTCGATGTCGGTCTTGATATCCGTCAGCATCTTCTTCATGCGCGGATTTGACTGGCCGCCGGCGACAATCTCGAATCCCTGCACCATGGGTACGCCAGCCGCCATCATCGTGGCGAGCTGGCGGGCAAACACGGCGATGTCACGTGGTTTGATGCGGCTCCCGGCTTGGCCGAACAGATTCTTCGGCTTGGCCTTCACAACCTGTGGATTGATACCTTGGCGGCGAAGATCAGCCTTGACGAGGCTCGCGTTCTTGCTGATCTGCTCGCCCGACAGCTTGACGCCGCGCTTGTCGATGCCGGTCCACAGAAAGCTTTGCATTTGACTGACCTCGGCGCGTTGCCGCCCGAGCGCCTGCTGCTTTTGCTGCCTGTTCTTGAGTGCGGTAACGGTTGCCATGGCTTAATCCTTGGTGACTCGGTTGATCTCGGCGAGGCTGGTGACGCCGTTTCTTACCTTCATGAGCGCGGACATGCGCAGGTCGCGGATGCCCTCGATGCGCGCCTGCTCGGTGATCTGCGCAGCGCCGCCACCGGACAGGATGATATCGCTGATTGCGCCGGTGATCGGCATAACCTGGTAGATGCCGGTGCGGCCCTTGTAGCCTTCATTGCAGGACGGACAGCCGACGGCGTCGTGAAGGCTGAGTCCGGCATCGATATCCGCCTGCGTGAAGCCTTCCGCCAGAAGTGCCGCCGGCGGCAGGTTGAGCGGTACGCGGCAGTCGTGCAGGCGACGCGCCAGACGTTGCGCAATGACCAGCGAAACCGATGAGGTGATGTTGTACGGGGCAATGCCCATGTTCATGAGGCGTGCAACCGTCTGCGGTGCGTCGTTGGTATGCAGCGTCGACAGCACCATGTGACCGGTCTGCGCCGCCTTGATCGCGATCTCGGCGGTTTCAAGGTCGCGAATTTCGCCGACCATGATCACGTCCGGATCCTGGCGCAGGAATGCGCGCATCGCGATCGCAAACGTCATGCCGCGCTTGACGTTCATCTGCACCTGGTTGATACCGGCCATGCGGATTTCGACCGGGTCCTCGACAGTGGAGATGTTGCGGCCCTCGATATTGAGGATGTTGAGCGCGGTATACAGCGACACGGTCTTGCCTGAGCCGGTCGGTCCGGTCACCAGCACCATGCCGTAGGGCTTTTGGATCGCATCGAGGAACAGCTCCTTCTGGTCCTCCTCGTAACCGAGTTTGTCGATGCCCATGCGCGCCGCCGATGCATCGAGAATACGCAGCACGATCTTCTCGCCGAACAGGGTCGGGCAGGTACTGACGCGGAAGTCGATCGACTTGGACTTGGACAGATTTAGCTTGATGCGCCCGTCCTGCGGCACGCGGCGTTCGGCGATGTCGAGTCCGCTCATGACCTTGAGACGCGAGGAGATGCGCGCGTTGAGCTTGATCGGCGGCGAGGCCACCGCCCGCAGCATGCCGTCCATGCGAAAACGCACGCGGTAGGCGGACTCATAGGGTTCAAAATGTACGTCCGATGCGCCCCGTTTGATCGCATCGACGAGCACCTTGTTGACGAATTTGACGACCGGTGCGTCGTCGATATTCATCGCATCGACACCCGATTCGGATTGGCCTTCCTCGCCGTCGAGGCTCTCGAGCTCGAGGTTTTCCAGACCTTCGGCGTCGTCCATGCCCTCGATCACGGTATTGCTGGAGGCTAGCACCTGCTCGATGACGCGCTCGAGCTGACGCTCCTCGACCAGGATCGGCTCGATGATGTGGTTGGACTGGAAGCGGATTTCCTCGAGTCCACGCAGGCTGGTGGGCTCGGAAATCCCGACATACAGGCGATTGCCGCGCTTGAACAGTGGCAGCGCTCGATGCTTGGTGATGAGCTCTTCCTTGACCAGACGCGCCGGGCTCTGCGTCAAGTCGAGCGAGTCGACGTCGAACAACGGAATACCGAATTCGGCGGAGGATGCGCTTGCTACGCGTGCGCCATCCACCATGGCGTTCTCGATCAGAAAGGTACCGAGCGGGATCTTCTGGGTGGCAGCATCGCCGACGGCGCTGCGCGCCTCGACTTCCCCAAGCAGGCCTTCCTGCACGAGCCGCCGCGCAAGGCCCGGGAGTCCGGCCAATGCCACATGGTTCATCTGGGTTGCCATGAAAAAAGCCGTCTAAGTCCTTCAGTTATCCGACAATCTACTCCAAATAGCGCTGGCAATGAACGCTCATCATGCCCGGAATGTGGGCTGGCGCACACAAATGGCGCTTTCTGGCTAACTGTGCGCTCATCAAATTGCGGAAATCGTTACCCGGGAATCGGCTCGAAACGGTTTGCGACGACGTTCTTGCGTACCTTTTCAGGGTCCCAGATACGCCCGTTCATGGCGATATGCACGCCATCGGGCAGCGTCTGCACCGCGCCGACCGCGCAGCCGATGTTGAATACTGCATCGGAGCCGCGAAACAGCGCAGGATCCAGGGCCCCGGTCAGGACGATGACCTTGCCCGGCAGACCCGACAGTGCCCGCGCGGTTTCGACCATGGTGTCGGTGCCGTGAGTGACCAGCACATGGCGGCTTGGCAGAGATTCGATGGTGCTGCGGATCAAGGCGCGATCAGCCGCATCCATGTGCAGGCTGTCCTTGCGTAGCAGTGGCACCACGTTGAACGCGAACGCAACGCCCAGGGTCTCAAGGATCTCGCCAATCTGCGGCGCTCCGATCTGAAACGTCGACTTGTCGTCGAAGTAGATTTTGTCGATGGTGCCACCGGTGGTGACGATGGTGAGTTTTTGCATGGGGGCGCGACCTGCAAAGATGATTCTCAATCCTGGCCGCCGAGCAGCAGAAGTGCATCGTCGTTCACGTCGTCGGTCAAGCGTACGAGGCCGTGCGTGATAAAACGGCGGAGCGCGGCGGTACTCGCTGGATCCTCGTTCCGGTCGGCCCTGACATGCTGTGCGAGCAGCGCCGCGGCAAATCCGCGTGCCAGCGTCAGCGCGAAACCGCGTGCGCCCGCTTCCAGCGCGTCGCGATCGTTCGCATGGTCGGCGAGCCAGCGTCCGGTATCGGAAAATGCGGTCGCGACCGGCGCCGCCGCCTCAGTTCCGGCAGTCATCGATTTCGCTGCGTGTGCTGTGGGCTTGAAACCGATCTTTCCGATCGCACGCAGCGTGTCCAGCGCGAGTACGTTGGTCGTTCCCTCCCAGATCGGATACACCTGCGCGTCACGCAACAGCAGTGGAATACCGGTGTCTTCGATGTAGCCACCACCGCCGAATGCCTCGCAGGTCTCCGAGGCAATGCGCACCGCGAGCTTGCCGGTCCACAGCTTGGCGACCGGCGTGAGTACGCGCAGCAGGTCGCGTTCGTCATCCGTCGCGACGCCGGCCTCTGTGCGACCCAGCAGTTTCGTCACGAAAAACACCAGATGGAATGCCGCTTCGAACTCGGCGTGCAGCGCGGCCAGCGTAGCGCGGTGCAACGGCTGATCGATCAACGGACGGCCGAACGCGTGGCGGCGACGTGCGAAGTCGACGCAAAGCGCAAGGCAGCGCCGCATCGTGGCCAATGCGCACACGGCATTCCAGGTACGCGTGATATTCAGCACCGGGGTGATTGCGCGCACACCGTGATCCAGCCCGACGACCGGTTCGGCCAGCGCACCATCGAGATGGATCTCGGCTGTCGGCAGTTCGCGGGTGCCCAGCTTGTCCTTGAGCCGGTCGATGCGGATGCCGTTCCATTCGCCCTGCCTATCGTGCGTCTCAAGATAAAAAAGAGCCAGTGTCGCAGCACCGTCTGCCGCACCCTCTGGACGCGCGAGTGTCAACGCCATGTCGCCGTGTACGGCGGACGTAAACCACTTGCGACCGTACAAACGCCATCGGCCCTCGACATCCTGGCGCGCGATGGTTTCGCTGTCGGCCACATCGGAACCGCCGCGCGTCTCGGTCATCCATTGCCCGGACAACCACAGATTTTCGACCTTGCGACTGATGAGGTGCGGCAGCGCGCGTTCGATCAGCCCCGTGTTGCCGGCAGCCTTCAAAGCGGTTGCCGCGCCGTCGCTCATCGCCAGCGGGCAGGTGAAGAACTCGCTGGCCACGTGCGCGAGGTAAACGCGCGCGAACTGGTCGCTGCGCGCGTGCTCACCATGTGGAGAATCGTGCCCGGCCGCGACTAGGCCGTAGCGTGTCGCAAGCTCCGGTCCGAGCTGCCAGGCAGGCGTCAGTTCGATGCGATCGACGCGCTGGCCCCAAGCATCCCAGTGCACGAGCACCGGAGCCATCGGTGAGCGTTCGCGTGCCGCGTGCCAGGCTTGCGCGGCATACGCGCCGAGCGCATCCAAGTCCCCTTCCGTTGCGTCGCGAACCGTCGCCGGGAGGTTGCGCGTCACCCAAGAACGCAGCACCCGGTCGCTGCGGTACTGATTGTCGAGGACAGGTGCGGGCTGGATGAAACTCATGGAAATACCGTCACGACCATATGTGCGTCACGATACGCGAGCACCCCTTGAGCGGCAAGGCACGCGGGTGTGCTTTCAGGCGGTTTTTGCGCGTTTCCTCGCCATCGTCAGCCAACCGATTGCGACGATCACTGCCACCGCGAGAGCGCATTCGAGCAGCGCCGGTGCGCTTGCTGTCGGCGTGGTCCATGCCGCGACAACGCCATGCGCGAAGTAAGCGAGTGCCAGCAAGCCAACCCACAACAGCGCGCGCTCGGCGCTGTGGCGCAGGGCAATCAGCGGCAGCAACAGGGGCGGTACCGTCAGCGCGAGTGCAAGCAGGCCGCTGCCACGAAGTGGCGGCGCCCACCACAGGTACCAGGCGAACTGCAGCGCCACCAGTGCGGCCCAAGCCGCCAGCCCGGCTCGCAGCGGAGTCATTGGCGTCCCGGTCACGGGCAATCCGCCAGACGGCGGGCTGTTTCCGCGACGCGGCGTCCCAACGCGCGAGCGAGCGTGCGCTCGTCCTCACTGAGCGACCGGTCGTTGGCGATGCCGGAGACATGGCTCGCGCCATACGGACTTCCGCCAGTCGTGGTGTGGCCAACGGCTGCCTCGGTGAAGGGCAAGCCGACGATGAGCATGCCATGATGCAGGAGCGGCAGCATCATCGAAAGCAGGGTGCTTTCCTGGCCACCATGCATCGTGCTGGTGGAAGTGAACACTCCGGCCGGCTTGCCGACCAGGACGCCTGACGCCCACTCCGCGCCGGTCGAGTCGAGGAGATGCTTGAGCGGCGCAGCCATGTTGCCGAAGCGCGTTGGACTGCCGAGCAGGAGACCCGCGCATTCGGCCAGATCAGTCAGCTCAACGTAGGGTGCGCCGTCGTCCGGTACCGGGGGTTCAGTGCGCGCCGTGACCGGCGCGACCGGCGGTACGCTGCGCAGCCGTGCCGTCATTCCCGGCACCTCACCCACACCGCGTGCCACCAGCCGGGCCAGCTGCGCAACCTTTCCGGTGCGGCTGTAGTAGAGAACAAGAATGTCTGGCATGCGGCTTGGCTTCCCTGATGCATTTTGTCGGAGGTATTCTGGCCGATGGAACGCGACCGCAAAGGAAATGTTCCGGATATGCGACTCCGGTACGGATCCTGCCAGGCAGCGGTGCCTTGACCACAGCAGCGGGCATCTATTGGTTCCGCCACTGGCCTGCACTAAGCTGCCGTGATGTTCTCACGTCTTGCAACGTTTGCCAGAAGCCCGCGCCTTGACCGCGACCGTGTGCGCAGCTTCGTCCGGTTTACCTGGCAGCGCTTTCTCGAAGAGCGCTGTCCGCAGGCGGCTGGCGCGCTGAGTTTCACATCCGTGTTCGCGCTGGTGCCCTTGAGTGCCGCTATCCTCGGTATTCTGGCCGCATTCCCGGTATTTGCGCCGTGGCGCGTGGAACTGACCAACTTCGTGTTCCTGAACTTCGTACCGGCTGCTGGCGTCGCCGTACAGGCCTACATTACCGAATTTGCCGCCAATGCCAGCAAGGCGACTGTGGTGGGTGTCCTGGTGCTGTTTGCCAGTGCGGTGGCGTTGATGATGAGCATCGAGGACGCATTCAACCGCATCTGGCGGGTATCCACGCAGCGCACCACCGGTGCACGCTTCATCGTGTACTGGACCGCTCTGACACTGGGTCCGCTGCTGATCGCGGCGGCGCTCGCGATCAGTTCCTACGTGATTGCGTTGCCATTCATCGACGCGGCCGCGGCGCAGTTCTCGATGAAGGCCAGGCTGCTGTCGCTGGCGCCTTTCCTGATCGTATGGGCGGCGCTGCTGTCGGCCTACACGATTATCCCGAACCGCAGCGTACGCCTGAGGCATGCCGCGATCGGTGCGTTGCTGGCCGCCATCCTGTTCGAGCTCGCCAAGCGCGCGTTTGCGTTGTATGTCAGCCGCTATGCGAATTATCAGCAGATCTATGGCGCGCTGGCGATGGTGCCCGTGTTCATCATCTGGATTTATCTGTCCTGGATCATGGTGCTGCTGGGAGCATCCATCACCGCCTCGATGAGCGCATTCGATTATCGACCGGCGCATCTGCGCATGACGAACGATCAGGAGTTCTCCGGACTGCTGCGCGTGCTCGGCCACCTGGTCGTGGCGCAGCGCCAGGGGGTCGGCCTGCACAGCGAGGCTCTGCTCGAAGCCGAACCCTATCTCACCGACAATGTCCTGCAGCAGTACCTGTACGACCTCAACCGCATTCATCTGGCGCAGCGCACGGAAGTCGGCGAGTGGGTGCTGTCACGTGACCCGGCGTCCACCCGACTGCTGGAACTTTACGAGGACGGCGGCTATCGTCTTCCGCTCTCGCCGAGCCCGTTGCCTGGGGTCGATGAGCCACCCGATCTGCTGGTCAAGCTGGGCGCCAGGGTGCGCGAGGGGCTTGACATTTCGCTGGCTGAATACTTCTCGTCGGAGGGTGCCGCGTGGCACGAACCGGCACGCATTGAACCGCCTGACGGCGGCGGCCCCGGAGAATGAACATGACGCGTGTGATCATCTTGCTTGGCCTGTTGTTGTTCGGCTCGTCCCCCGTGGCTGCGGTGCCTGAGGCGATTGCGAAGCCCGCGATGGATAGCAAGGCGCCCGCGGTCCCGATGCCATCACTGAAGGTCACGACGCTCGACGGCAAGCCGTTTGATCTTGTCGCGCAGCGCGGTCATTGGGTTGCCGAGATCAAGGATTTTCTAGTCGAACATCCAGTTTCCTATCCGATTGCGCAGGTCGATCCCGCCGAGCCGGTTGGTGATTTCGAGACACCGCGCGGGCTGCCGACCACCTACCTCATAGACCCGGAAGGACACATCGCCAAGCGCTTCATCGGACCAGTCGATTCGGCCAGCCTGTCGGCTGCGATCGGCACGCCTGTAAACTAGTCATGCGGGCCGCCCGCTTCCTGATATCCGGTCGCGTGCAGGGTGTGTTCTTTCGCGCTTCGACGCGTGAGCAGGCTATACAACTCGGCCTTGCCGGTCGCGCCCGTAATCTCGTCGACGGACGCGTCGAAGTCATCGCGTCCGGCGATGCGACGGGCATCGATGAGCTGGGTCGCTGGTTGCAGCACGGGCCATCGTACGCGCGCGTCGATGCCGTGGAGCGGGACGAAGTGGAGGCGGTTCCGGAGACCGGCTTTCGCGTACTCTGACGGTCTGTAATTGAGTGACGGGGCTAGCTACTGACCTTCGCCGAGCCGTGGCATCAGGCCGACCAGATTGCACGGTCCCGAGCGTGCATCAAGCTGTGCCTTGATGAGTTTTTCCCATGCTGTGCGGCACGCGGATGTCGAACCGGGCAGGCAGAAGATGAACGTGCTGTTGGCAAGTCCGGCGAATGCGCGCGACTGCATGGTGGAGGCGCCGATTTCATCAAAGCTCAGCACACGGAACATCTCGCCGAAGCCGGGCATCTGTTTGTCGAGCAACGGAATGATCGCTTCGGGCGTTGAGTCGCGGCCCGTGAATCCGGTGCCGCCGGTCACGAGGATTCCGTGCACGGCAGCATCGGCGATCCATTCCGAGACGATCGCTCGCACCCGATAACGATCGTCGCGTGCGATGCACCGCTCGTGCAGATGATGCCCAGCCTGGCCGAGACTTAGTACCAGATAGTCTCCGGAGGTGTCCTCGGCTGCGGTACGCGTGTCGGAAATGGTTAATACCGCGAGATTCAGCGGCACGAATTCGGATTTTGTAGTCATGATGCGAGCGTAGCGCGTCTGTCGACGCTGTGAAAGCGCGGCGCCAAGCCCACGCGAGTACTGCAGCAAATCATGCGCGGGATTCGTCGACCAGGCGCTGCAACAGTGAGGTAAAATCTGTGGCGAATGCGCGCATGTCGAACAGCCCGCTGTCGATGCGACGCGCCGCGAGCTCCTCGCGCAGCGCCGCACGGTGCTGCGCATCGTTGCCGATCGAGATTGCCGTTTCGATGAACTCGGCATCGTCTGCACAATTCAGGTGCGGCATGCCGAGGTGATGGTTGAGGCTGCCGGCAACCCGCGATGCGAAGCTATTGCCGGGTGTGGTCAATAAAGGACATCCCGCCCACAAAGCGTCCGAAGCGGTGGTGTGCGCGTTGTAGGGATGGGTATCGAGAAATAGATCCGCGTGCCGGAAGCGCGCCAGATACTCGGCGTGGGGCAGCTTCGGCGCGAACACCAGCCGCACTGGATCGATGCCCTGCGCCTTGGCTGCAGTTCGCAAGCGCGTATCGGCGTCGGCCGGACCAGACAGCAACCACAGAACCGCGTCCGGAACACCACGCAGCACCTCGAGCAAACGCTCGAATGTGGCGCGATTGAGCTTGTAGCTGTTGTTGAAACACGCAAACACGACGCCGGCTTCGGGCAGCCCGCATTCGACGCGGCTCACCGGAACCTCAACCACGCGCGTCGTATCGGAAGGCTGGAAGCAACGTGGCAACCACGCAACGGTCTCAGAAAAGTCGGTGTGCATCGCCCCGGGCAGGACGAAGCGATCGGCGATCACATGATCGATCCACGCCGCTCCGGAAGTCCCCGGATACGCAAGCCAGCCCACCTGAAGCGGTACCGGTCGCAACGCCAGCGCCTCGACAATGCCGCCGTCGCCCCAGCCACGCAAGTCGATCAGGACATCAAGACTGGTGGCATGCAGGCGCCTGGCAGTTTCGGCCGGCGTCAGGCCGGCAACCTCGTGCCAGCCGTGCGCTGCGGCGCGCAGGCGATGGCCAATCAGGCCACGCGTATCGCCACCAGTGGCGAACAATTCGATTTCGATTGGATGGTCGCGCAGCGCCTCGAACAGTGCGACCGTCAGCAGGCCGGTTGGATGATTGCCGAAACCGTTGGATGCAAATCCCAAGCGCAACCTGCCGCCGGAGCCGCGCGGATTGGCGGCGAACGCAAGGCGGCGACGCAACGGCGCGGTGGCCGCATCGACATCCGTCGCGCAGGTTTGCGCGCAGCGCAGTTGCGTGGCCGCATCGAATGGTTCAGCGAGCACCGCGAATGGCGATATGCCGTGCGCGCCCTCGGAGATACGCTCGTGCAATCGCGCGGAAAGCGCATCGAGACCTTGCCAGTCGCACAGTTGACGCTTGACGAAAACCAGTTGCCCCAACGCGGCATCGAGCGTCGGATCGAGCGCCAGCGCACGCGCATGCGCATTCGCGGCGGCGGGAAGATCGTTGCACTCCTGCGCCATCAGACCAACCTGGTAGGCAAGCTGCGCATCATCCGGCGCGGCGCGCGCGCCGGATGCATAAGCCGCACCCGCTTCGGCGTGGCGGCGTTGTGCGGCCAGCGCGTGGCCGAGCAGCAGCCAGGCCTGCGGATGTCCGCCGCTTATCTGCAACACGTCGCGCGCCATGCGCTCGGCGACCTGCGCCTCGCCCGCATCAAGTTCCGCCGCCGCGAGGTTGAGGCGTGCACCCACATGGTCCGGAGCGCTACGCAGTGCCGCCGCATAAGCCTCGCGCGCGCCGTCGATATCGCCCGCCGCGCGGCGCGCATTGCCAAGTCCATTCAGTACAACGGGGTGCCTGGGTGCGAGTTTGCGTGCCGCCCCCAGCGTGGTGATGGCGGCGTCAGGTTCATTGCACGCCAGTTCCGCGCTGCCGAGATTGCAGAGGATTTCGATGGAGTGCGGCGCAAGCGCCCGCGCTTTGTGCAGCAACGTTTTTGCCTCGGACGCGCGATCCATCTGCAGCAGCGCAATCGCGTGCAGACGCAAGGGCTCTGGCGCGCCGGGCGCGGATCGTTGCAGCAACTCCGCCTCGCGCGCGGCCAACTCGGGTTTGCGCGCGTCGAGATAGGCCGCGATGCGCTCGATCGATACCTGAAGCTGGGTCGACACGTTCATCTGGTCCGAAAAAAGGGGGCTTCTGCGCTACCTGAAGCCGTCATTGTAGGGGATCGATGGTGTCCTCCCTTGTACCCTGCGTCCCTTGGCCTCACAGTTGAAAAGGTCCATCGACACCGCCGGAAATCGTCATGCCTGCCACCGTCTTGTCTGTAATCCGTTACTCGCCGTTATTCGTCATCGCTGCTTTCGCCGCATTGATTGCCACACCGGCCCATGCGGCCAGCCTGTTGGTCAATGCTCGCATCTACACCATGGACGCTGCGCAGCCGGAAGCCGACGCAATGGCCTGGGATGACGGTGGCAAGCTGCTGGCCGTCGGTACGCGCAAGGCGCTTGCGGAATCCTGGCCGGACGCGGCCGTTATTGATGCCGGCGGCGCGACGGTGGTGCCGGGACTCATCGACGCGCACGGACACATGCTGAGCCTCGGCATGACCTTGATGCAGGCGGATCTGGTCGGTGCGAAATCCACCGCCGAGGTCGTTGAACGACTCAAGGCATTCGCCGCCGACCTTCCGAAGGGTGCGTGGCTGGTTGGGCGCGGTTGGGACCAGAACGACTGGCCGGGCCAGCAGTTTCCGGACGCCGCCGTTCTGGATGCCGCATTTTCCGATCGGCCGGTGTATCTGACCCGCATCGACGGCCACGCGGCCTGGGTCAATTCGGTCGCGATGAAACGCTCGAAGAAATCACTGGACGGCGACTGGCAACCCGAAGGCGGACACATCCGGCGCGTGGATGAAAACGCAACCGGTGTCCTCATTGATGGTGCAACCGCGCTCGTCGGCGATCGGATTCCGCCGAAATCCGAGGCGCAGAAGCGCGACGCCTACAAGGCGGCCATGGCACTGGCTGTGTCGCGAGGCCTGACCGGCGTACACGATGCCGGCGTCAGCCTGGATGATTTTCGCGTGTTGCAGAAGCTTGCGAAGAAGGGCCAAGTTCCGCTGCGCTTGTACGAAATGGCGCTCGGCAATCATGAGGCGCTGGCGTGGCTGTGCAAGCAGGATGGGCACTGGCGTGACGACAGCGGCCGGCTGCGCATGCAGACCTTGAAGCTGTTCATGGACGGCGCGCTCGGCAGCCGCGGTGCGGCGCTGCTTGCGGACTACAGCGACGATCCGGGCAACCGTGGTCTGTTCGTCACTTCGCCGAAGGACTACCGGGTGGCCGTCGAGAAGGCGCACGGGTGTCACGTGCAGGTTGCCACGCACGCGATCGGCGATCGCGCCAATCGCCATGTCCTTGATACCTACGCGGCGGTGCTTGGCGATGACGCGACTACAACCGATCATCGCTGGCGCGTCGAGCATGCGCAGATCGTCGCGCCGGCGGATATCCCGCGCTTTGCGAAACTCGATCTCATCGCCTCCATGCAGCCAACCCATGCGACATCGGACATGCCATGGGCCGAAGCGCGCCTCGGCGCGGAGCGGCTCAAGGGCGCCTACGCGTGGCAGAGTTTTATCAAGGAACACGTGCCACTCGCGTTCGGCTCGGATTTTCCGGTCGAGAACGTCAACCCCATGCTCGGCATCTATGCGGCGGTCACGCGCCAGGATCTTGATGGCCAACCGCCCGGCGGCTGGCTGCCGGAGCAGCGCGCCAATCGCATCCAAGCGCTGGCCGGCTTCACGCGTGGCGCGGCGTACGCGTCCTTCATGGAGAACGAGGTCGGCATGCTCAAAGCCGGTATGCGCGCGGATTTCGTGATGCTCGATGCGGACGTGCTGACGGTTCCCGCCCGCCAGATCGCCGACATCAAACCGCTCAGTACCTGGGTGGACGGCAAGCCGGTTTACAGCGCGGAAATGGCTGACCGACCCCCAACCCACTGAAATCCGGCGTCATGCCGGCGAACGCAGACATCCACTACCACCACCCAGTTAACTGATCTGGATTGCTGTGGAAGGAAGCTACTCGGCTACTTGTTGCGCACGTAAACGACCTTGGATCGTCCGTCACCCTGGCTGCGCCGTTCGATGTCGAACAGGCCGGTCGCGGTGATGAGGTCGCTGAGTTTGCCGTAGCCGTAACTGCGCGGATCGAAGTTGGGACGCTGCTTGGTGATGATCGATCCGACGCCACCAAGTCCGGCCCAGCCGTCGTCGTCCGATGCCGCATCGATGGTGTTGCGCAGCAGGTTGACGAGACCGGTATCGCCCTTCAGCGCCGCACCCGCCTGTGGCTTCAATGGCTGCGCTTCTTCGGGTTTTCCGACCAGGATTTCGGTGTAGATGAACTTGTCGCAGGCGGCGACAAACGGCTCGGGCGTCTTCTTCTCGCCAAATCCATAGACGATGAGCCCCGATTCGCGGATGCGCGCGGCAAGGCGGGTGAAATCGCTGTCGCTGGAGACGATGCAGAATCCGTCGAAGCGGCCCGAATAGAGCAGGTCCATTGCGTCGATGATGAGCGCCGAATCGGTGGCGTTCTTGCCGCGTGTGTAGCCAAACTGCTGCATCGGTTGGATCGAATGGGTGAGCAGCGTGTCCTTCCAGCCCGTCAATCGCGTGCTGGTCCAGTCGCCGTAAGCGCGCTTGACGTGCGCGGTGCCGTATTTGGCGACTTCGGCGAGCAGTCCCTCGGCGATCTTCGGTTGCGCGTTGTCGGCGTCGATCAGTACCGCGAGTTTGGTGGCGAGTTCGCTGGCCATGGCATCAACCGGTCGGAGAGGTACGCTGATGGTACATGCCATCCCCCAGCGGACCAATCGCCAGCAGGCCCTGGCGCATCAGGCGATGCCGTAGTTATGCGTTATGGCGTGAGGTTCAGGCGACGACGCCGGTCCAGGCGGCACTCGAGAACTTGTCACGTGCCAGCGTCTCGGCGCGCGCGAGTTCGTCCGTGCGCAGCGTATCTTCTCGCAAGCCGTGGCGTGCACGGAACGTGTCGATCATGCGCGCGATGATCATCTCGCGCGACAGCCCCGTCTGGCCGCGCAACGGATCTACGCGCTTCTGGGCGCTGGTGGTGCCCTTGTCGGAAAGCTTTTCGCGACCGATGCGCAGCACCTGCACCATCTTCGTCGCATCGATGTCGTAAGCCATGGTGACGTGGTGCAGCACTGCGTTTCCGCGACGTGCCTGTGCAGCACCGGCGATCTTGCCAAGCGGCGAGACGATGTCATTGAGCGGCTGGTACCAGGCGGAAATACCAAGATCGGCAAGCGCCGCGATCACCCATTCGTCCATGAACGCGTAGGCATCCTGGAACGACAGGCCGGCGACCATCGACAGCGGCGCGAAGATCGAATACGTGATTGTGTTGCCGGGTTCGACGAACATCGCGCCACCGCCGCTGATGCGGCGCACGACCTCGATGCCGTGCCGCTTCGCACCGTCGGTATCCACCTCGTTGCGCAGCGACTGGAAGCGTCCGATGACGACCGCGGGCGATGCCCACTCCCAGATCCGCAAGGTTGGTGCACGGTGGCCGCGTGCGACTTCATCGGTCAGCACGTCATCCAAGGCCATGTGCAACGCCGGTGCTTGCGCGCCGGTGTGGATCAGTTGCCACTGATGGTCGTTCCAGCCTGTGCGGCTCATGCCTGCTCCTCATTGCCAAGCGCGCGACCCACCGCAATCGCGATGGCTTCGATGGACAATCCGTACATCGCCACCTCGGGGGAGATCGCGGCCCTTAGTGCGTCGCCGATTCCATCCTTGGAAACATCACGCGGCAGACCGCACAGCGCCGAGTCGATCATCGCCAGTGCACTGTCCGGTTCGAGGAAGAAATCACCGCTAATTTGCACGTCGGCAAGGCGGCCATCGATAACCGCAAGATCGGCGACCACGAGCTTGCCACCCGGAACCTTGTATTCACCATGCATCCGCGTCGTGCTCCCATTGCTTGCCTTATCAGTCGCCGTGTCCGCCGGAGACCACGGCGCAGCGGTGTCGCGACTGACCTCGATGCGCATGTCGTCGCCAACGTCGACGATCTGCCCATCGCGGATTTTGCAGGTTTTGCGCAGTTCGCGCACGCCATCGACGCGCACGATGCCCTGCGCAACCAGCGCCTTGCCGGCCCCGCCGCTGTCGCACAGTCCGGCCAGCTTCAGAAGTTGGTTGAGTTCGACGTAATCACCGTGCAGTTCAAACCGGACCGTGCGGCGCGATTCACTACGGTCGGTACCTGGTGTGCGGGCGGGCGCGATTTCATCGCGGGGCGATCCCGTTGCATTGCCATCGCTGCCGCCTGTCACAAGAAATGCGAAGAACGGCACCTCACGTTCTTGCCACGCAGCGGCCGCGTCGTCGAGGATATCGACGAAGATTGCGAACTCGTCCTCCGCGGCGTCTTCCAGTTTGTCGGCATGCTCGAACACCAGCATGTAGCCAGCCGCAGGCAGCCAGTCGAGATCGCGCAGGTTGTCGCTGAGGGCATCCCAGTTGTGCCCGAAGCCGGAAGGAAAAGACAGGTTTTTGGAAAGGTGCTGCAGCAGGTCCTTCTTGTTGGCGCAGGTGCCCACATCGATGCGCAGCAGAAGTAATCCGCTAGCAGTCGTAGCCTCCGCGAGTTCGGCAATATCGCCCGCGTCGATCGGATAACTGCCATTGCGCTGCCAGTCGCAAAGGTCGAGCGCGTCACCGGTGCTGTTCATTGCACTACCTCGAAGCGGCGGAAATGCCGATAGTGATCCTGCGTGTAGTACCAGACTTCCGGCGGCGTCCCGCCCGTCACGATGCGGCGTGCGCCGCGATGGTTTAGCCCCGGCGTGACTACTGTGTATTCACGATAGTAACCACGCGGCTTGTGTGGCAACAGCTTTTCGCGATTGCCGAATATTGCACCATCCTGAGAATGCGCGAACGGACCGCCCACCTGGATGAGGCCGACCATGCGGCGCGCTTCCGTCGGCAGGAATGCGGCCAGCTCATCGGCACCCCGGGTCGCGGACGCAGTTTCCGACGGGGTATCCGGTGGATCGGTCACGGATTCCACCAACTCGCGCTGGACCCACCAGAAGATGACTACCAACGTGATGATGACCAGCGAAGCAATGTTGCGCCGCATGACAACCGCCTTGCTACCTGTGCCGCGACACGGTACGGATCGGCGGCACGCCTTGGGGAAGATTTTTCGAATCCTGGGCAGCTTACGACATGCATCGCTGCCAGCGGGAAATGAGCATGATCGGATGTTCCGCAGCCAGACGTCGCGGCGTGGTGCGTGGCTCTGACACGAATCAGCCTGCCGATGGGACTGGCCCGTCAATTACGCCCTGTGGTGGAAACGCGTCGCGGCTAGAGCGCGATCCGGGCACAATCGGCAGTTGCTCGCCTGACAGCAATCCGTGATGCCCGTACCCGCCGCCGACGCGACATTCGATGTGGTTATCCTCGGCGCCGGGGCGGCAGGGCTGATGTGCGCGATCGTCGCCGCGCAGCGTGGCCGCCGCGTGGTTGCGGTTGATCATGCGAACCGCATCGGCAAGAAGATCCTGATGTCAGGCGGCGGGCGTTGCAACTTCACCAATCTAGGTACGCGGCCCGAGCATTTTCGTTCGGCCAATCCGCATTTCTGCAAATCAGCACTGGCGCGCTACACGCCATGGGATTTTGTCGCGATGGTCGAGCGCCATGGCATC
>CAJDWV010000010.1_pt1 | contig 24533 bp, 15 predicted proteins | sample 7391731 | NCBI WGS metagenome assembly CAJDWV01 (sample SAMEA7055746, study PRJEB34461) | soil metagenome | biome: terrestrial ecosystem; feature: Peninsula; material: soil | place: Antarctica | collected 2016
ACCCAGTAATCGGCCCACACCATCGGCAGCCACGACAGCCAGCGCGGCGCAAAACGCACTTTCAACGCACCCGGTCGACCCTTGACCGGCCTTGCCACGGCATGCGCCACCTTGTGCTCGCCTTCGAACGTCCGGCATTCATTGCGCACGTCAACCCATCCGTCCGGGCGCAGGGTATAGGTTGCGATTATCCGATCCTTGCATTTGCGCTGGAAGTACATCGGCAGATGCGCAATCTCATGCCACTGACCAGCATAACGGATCAGGTTAAGAGAAGAGACTGGCTCGTTGGAAGCCAATGCAACAGACGCGACCGCACCGCTTGTCGTATTCAGCATGACCATCATTCTCGACTTGGTTGATCAAGTTGCTGGCAGCTTAACCAACACATTATGTTGCGTTGCTGAACTGGCCACCGGTTGCGCAAACTGGCAGCGTGCACGAAACAATCAAGAGCGACGGTTCTACTCAGGCTAACTGCGTTTGGACCGCGCAAGCGATGCGGGTCTGGCAATCCGTTCCGGGATCGTCACTTTGAAAGGCAGTTCGTTCCGGCGGGCTGCAACCTTGCATCTCAACCACCGAAAATAAACAAGGCGGCCGCGTGAGCGACCGCCTTGTGACGAGGAGCATAGACGCGACTCAATGCTCCAAGCTGGTGATGCGTGTCACGCCTCGGCGGCAGGTTCCGCTGGTGTTGCTGGCGCTGCTACTGGTGCTGCTGGCTTTGCCGCCTCGTTTGCAGCGGCTTCCTTGGCCGCCAGCCGTGCAGCGGCGGAACGCGCGAGATCTTCCTTGATGCGCGCCTTCTTGCCTTCCAGCCCGCGCAGGTAATAAAGCTTCGCACCACGTACCTTGCCGCGACGCTTGACGACAACCGAGTCGATGATCGCGCTGTGCGTCTGGAAGACGCGCTCGACGCCGGTGCCGTGCGAAATCTTGCGCACCGTGAACGCCGAGTTGAGCCCGGCATTCTTCTTCGCGATCACGACACCCTCGTAAGCCTGTACGCGCTCGCGGGTACCTTCCTTGACCTTGACGTTGACGATCACGGTGTCACCCGGATCGAAAGACGGCAGGGTACGCGTCATCTGCGCGGCTTCGAATTGCTGGAGGAGATTACTCATGACACTCACCGAACCTTTTTGTTTTGCTGACTGTGATTGGGTTGTCCCGATTCATCGGCGGATCGCACTCCGTCGCGAATCTTCGTGTTCTCAGCGCGAGCGGCCGGGCCGATCGCAGTGTTCTTATGTGCTGCCAGATGCTCCCTGCGGAACTCTTCGAGCAGCGATCGCGCCTGCGCATCCAGCGCGGTTCGCGTCAGCAGATCCGGCCGACGCAACCAGGTGCGTCCGAGCGACTGCTTGAGGCGCCAGCGCCGGATCGCGCCATGGTCGCCTGAAAGCAGTACTGCCGGCACATCGCCCCAGGCATGCCGCTCGGGGCGCGTGTAGTGCGGACAATCCAGCAGTCCGTCGGAGAACGAATCCTCGCGCGCGGACTGCGCATCGTTGAGCGCACCCTCCTGCAGCCGTCCGATCGCATCGATCAGTACTGCAGCGGCCAGTTCACCGCCGGACAGCACGTAGTCGCCGATCGAAACTTCCTCGTCGATCGCCTCCACGCGATGACCTTTTCCTGCGTGAGTCGTGATCCCTGCGGACTCAGGCAAATCGTTGTTGCCCGACTGGCCGATACCTCACCCGTCGTATCCGATCCGGTCGCGGCGCGCACTTTGTCGAGCGCAGCCCGCAACGGGTCGATCATCATGACCATGCCCGGACCGCCACCGTAAGTTCTGTCATCGACCGTACGATGATTGTCGCTGGCGAAATCGCGCGGATTCCAGGTTTCCACCTGCAACAAACCGCGTTCCTGCGCCCGCCCGACCACACCAATTTCGGCGCAACCGGCTATGAACTGGGGAAAAAGGGTGACGACGTCGATGCGCATCATCGCGCCGCTGCCCTCTTGCCGTGATACCTGTGTCGTTTCGCGTTACCCGCGCTTCGCCACACTAGAATTCCGGATCCCAATCCACCTGCACCAACCCGGCAGCGAGATCGACCTGTTTCACGTACGATTCCTCAATGAAAGGAATCAGACGCTCGCGTTCACCGTCCCTGACCACCATCACGTCATTGGCACCGGTTTCCAGCAGATGCGAGATCTGCCCGAGGCGAATGCCTTCGACGGTCACGACCTCGCATCCTTCGAGATCCGTCCAGTAATACTCACCCGGTGCCGGTGCCGGCAACGCCGAACGTGGCACCGTGATTTCGCAACCGATCAGGGCCATCGCCTGATCACGGTCTTCGATGCCGGGCAGTTGGGCCACCAGGCCCTTGCCTTGCACTCGCCCCGTCGCGCCATCAACCTCGATTTTCGTGGAGTCGCTCTCCAGCAACCAAGGTTGGTAGCCGAAGATGCGGTTCCGTGGCTCGGTCCAGGATTCCACCCGAACCCAGCCCTTCACACCGTACAGCCCGACAATCCTGCCGAGCCGAACGCAGCGCATCGCTTGCGGCTTGACCGATTCGGTCAAGCGGCAGGTGCGCTCGCTTCCATGGATGCTGCCTCAGGGGCGCCCGCTTCCCTGGAAGCGGCCTTGTACAGCGTGCGTACCCTTTCGCTGAGCTGCGCGCCATGATCCACCCAATACTTGAGGCGATCAGTGTCCAGCTTCAGGCGTACTTCCTTGCCGGCGGCGATCGGATTGAAGAACCCAAGCCGCTCGATGTTGCGCCCATCACGCGCATTGCGTTGATCTGCAACGACAATATGGTAGAACGGCCGCTTTTTGGCGCCACCACGGGAAAGACGGATCTTGACCATTACGTGATCTCTGAAAAATGTTGGAACAGAAGGGTGGCGCTGAAAAAAGCGCTCGGAATCCCACCGAAAACGCACCATAAACACAGCCGCGGGCGAGGAACAAATAGCGCTCACGCCCGGGCGAGCCGTGCATTGTAACGGAATGACGCGAAAATGAAAGACCGGCAAGGCCAGCTGCAGAATCTCGCAAATCGCGGCTAAAGCGCTGCGCGGAGCCAAGACGCGTCAGCGGCGCGGCATGAGTCCGCCGGGCATCTGCCCCGCCCCGCGCAGCTGGCGCATGAGTCCCTTCATGCCGCCGCGACCGAACTTCGACATCATCTTTTCCATCTGCTGATACTGCTTCATCAGGCGGTTGACGTCTGCAGGCTGGGTGCCCGAGCCACGCGCGATACGTGCGCGGCGGGATCCGTTCAGCAAATTCGGGTGGCGGCGTTCCTTGCGCGTCATCGAGCCGATGATAGCGATCATGCGCTTGACGTCATGGTCGCCTACCTTGTCCTGGATATTCTTCGGCAGCCCCATGCCACCGGGCAGTTTGTCCATCAGCGAGGCCATACCTCCCATGCTGATCATCTGCTCCAGCTGATCACGCATGTCCTCAAGATCGAAACGCTTGCCCTTGGTGACCTTTTCGGCGAGCTTGCGGGCCTTTTCCTGATCCGCACCCTGCTCAACCTGCTCGACGAGGGACAATACGTCGCCCATGCCGAGGATGCGCTGCGCGACCCGATCCGGATGGAACGGCTGCAACGCGTCGGTCTTCTCGCCGGAGCCGAGGAACTTGATGGGCTTTCCGGTCACATAGCGCACCGACAACGCAGCACCGCCGCGCGCATCGCCATCGGTCTTGGTCAACACGACGCCGGTGAGCGGCAGCGCCTCGCCAAATGCCTTTGCGGTATTGGCGGCATCCTGGCCGGTCATCGCATCGACCACGAACAGCGTCTCGACCGGATCGAGCGCCGCGTGCAGTGCGCGGATCTCATCCATCATCTGCGCATCGACATGCAGGCGACCGGCGGTGTCGACGATCAGCACATCGGCAAAGTTCTTCCTCGCGGCATCCAGCGCCTCGCGTGCGATCGCAACCGGGTCCTGGTCGCTGCTACTCGGATGGAAAAGCACCTGCACCTGGTCGGCGAGCGTGCGTAACTGCTCGATCGCCGCTGGGCGGTAGACGTCGCAGCTGACCACCATGACCTTCTTCTTGCGCCGCTCCTTGAGATGGCGCGCCAGCTTGGCAACCGTGGTTGTCTTGCCAGCGCCCTGCAGGCCCGCCATTAACACGACAGCAGGTGGCGCGGCTGCAAGGTCCAGATCGGCATTGGCGACGCCCATTACCGCGGTCAGCTCGTCACGCACGACCTTGATCAGTGCCTGGCCTGGCGTCAGGCTCTTGAGTACCTCCTGCCCGATGGCGCGTACCTGCACGCGCTGGATGACCGCGCCGACCACAGGCAATGCCACATCCGCTTCGAGCAGTGCAATGCGCACTTCGCGCATCGACTCGCGGATGTTTGCTTCGGTCAGGCGGCCGCGTCCGCGAAGTCGCTCGACGGTGCTGGAAAGACGCTCACTCAGTGACTCGAACATGATCCGGTGACAATCATAATGGGCCGCGGAGTATATCGCAGGCCGTGCGCGGGTCGGCGCCGACGCACGCTTCACACTACGACTGAGCTCCACGACGTTCGCGGCATCCAAGTCCTTTGAGCGATAATGATCGGCCCGATCGGCATCGCATGTTGATGCTGCGCCGCATATTCGCGCCCCGCACAGTAATCCCAGGAGACCACCATGCCCGATACTTTTTCCAGCCAGGACAACCTCGAAGTCAACGGCAAGTCCTATCGGATCGCCAGCCTTGCCAAGCTCGGTGAGCGATTCGACCTCAAGCATCTGCCGTACTCGATGAAGATCCTGCTGGAGAACCTGTTGCGCCATGAAGACGGCGAAAACGTCACCGCGAAGGAGATAGAAGCGGTTGCGACGTGGGATCCCAAGGCGGAACCCTCGGTCGAAATCGCCTTCATGCCCGCGCGCGTGGTGCTGCAGGATTTCACTGGGGTTCCGTGCGTGGTGGATCTGGCTGCAATGCGCGATGCGATGAACTCGTTGGGCGGCAATCCGGAACTCATCAATCCACTGTCGCCGGTCGAACTGGTGATCGACCATTCCGTGCAGGTGGATGTGTACGGTGATTCGGATGCGTTGGAACTGAATGCGAAGATCGAATTCCAGCGCAACGAGGAGCGTTATGGCTTCCTGCGCTGGGGCCAGAAGGCGTTCGACGATTTCAAGGTGGTGCCACCAAGCACCGGCATCGTGCATCAGGTGAACCTTGAATACCTGTCGCGCGTGGTGATGGATAACGAAGTGGATGGCGTCGCGTGGGCGTATCCCGATACGGTATTTGGCACCGATTCGCACACCACGATGGTCAATGGCCTCGGCGTGCTCGGCTGGGGCGTGGGCGGCATCGAAGCAGAGGCCGCGATGCTCGGCCAGCCTTCATCGATGCTCATCCCGCAGGTCGTCGGATTCAAGCTCAGTGGCCAGTTGCCGGAAGGCGCGACCGCTACCGATCTGGTGCTGACGGTTACGCAGATGCTGCGCAAGCACGGCGTGGTCGGCAAGTTCGTCGAGTTCCATGGCCCCGGCCTCAAGCACCTGTCGCTCGCCGACCGCGCGACAATCGGCAACATGTCGCCCGAATATGGCGCGACCTGCGCGATATTCCCGATCGACGCCGAATCGATCCGTTACATGCACCTGTCCGGCCGCAGCGAAGAACGCATTGCGCTGGTTGAGGCCTACGCCAAGGCACAGGGACTGTGGCATGACGACAATACGCCCGCTGCGCAATTCAGCTCCAACCTCGAGCTGGATCTCGCCGACGTCAAACCCTCGTTGGCCGGCCCCAAGCGCCCACAGGACCGCGTGCTGCTGGACAACATGCAAAAACAGTATCGCGAGGATGTCACGCAATTTACGGCCCATCGGATACCGAAGAAGAATGGTGACAAGCAACGCTTTCTGAGCGAAGGCGGCAGCACGGCGGTAGGCCGCGATGCGAGCGCGCATTCGGAATCCCCGGACGTGAACCTCGCAGCGGACGGAAAGTCTTTCGGCGATGGTTCGGTCGTGATCGCCGCAATTACCTCGTGTACCAATACTTCCAATCCGGCAGTCATGCTGGGCGCGGGTCTTCTGGCGCGCAACGCCGCCGCAAAAGGCCTCAAGGCCAAGCCGTGGGTAAAGACATCGCTCGCGCCTGGCTCCAAGGTCGTCACCGATTATCTTGCCAAGACCGGCCTCGACAAGGAACTGCAGAAGCTCGGTTTCTATCTGGTCGGCTACGGATGCACGACCTGCATCGGCAATTCCGGCCCGTTGCCGGACGATGTCAGCCAGACGATCGGCGAAAACGATCTTGCCGTCGCCGCGGTGCTATCGGGCAATCGCAACTTCGAGGGGCGCATCCATCCCGAAGTGAAGATGAATTACCTGGCGTCGCCGCCGCTGGTGGTGGCGTTTGCAATTGCCGGCACGGTCGATATCGATCTGACCACCCAGCCGCTCGGCAAGGACACCGATGGCAACGATGTATTCCTCAAGGACATCTGGCCATCCAACAAGGAAATTTCCGATCTCATCGCGAGCGCGGTCACGCCGGAAATGTTCGCGAGCAACTACGCGAACGTGTTCAAGGGTGATGCGCGCTGGAATGCGATCGAGTCGCCGGATGGCGCACTGTACGAGTGGGATGAAGAATCCACCTACATCAAGAACCCGCCCTACTTCGACGGCATGACGATGGACCTCGACGCGATCGAGGACGTGCATGGGGCGCGCTGTCTGGGTCTGTTCGGTGACTCCATCACCACCGACCATATCTCGCCCGCCGGCAACATCAAGCGCGATTCACCGGCCGGCCGCTTCCTGATGGATCGTGGCGTGGACGTAGCGCACTTCAACTCCTACGGTTCGCGGCGCGGCAACGACGATGTGATGGTGCGCGGCACGTTCGCCAACATCCGCATCCGCAATCGGATGCTCAAGGATGTCGAAGGCGGTTTCACGCTGCACTTACCGAGCGGTGAGCAGATGCCGATCTACGATGCGGCGATGAAATACCGCGAGACCAAGACACCGCTGATCGTGCTGGCGGGCAAGGAATACGGATCCGGTTCGTCGCGTGACTGGGCAGCCAAGGGGACGTTGCTGCTCGGTGTCAAGGCGGTTATCGCGGAGAGTTTCGAACGCATCCACCGCTCCAACCTGGTCGGCATGGGCGTGCTTCCGCTGACGTTCGTGAATGGCGAGAATGCCGAGTCGCTGGGATTGGACGGCACCGAAACCTACGACATTATTGGTCTGGAAGATGGCATGGCAAAAACCGCAACCATCCTTGCTAAAAGTGATTCCGGCGAGAAGAAGTTCGAGGTCGCCGTAATGCTACTGACGCCCAAGGAACGCGACTTCTACCGCCACGGCGGCATCCTGCAGTACACGCTGCGCCAGCTCGCGGCGATGTAACCGCGACTCTGCAGCCCTCGCAAGTATCCAGCGTTCCAAGACCTCTTCCCCCGGCGAAGAGGTCTTGGAAGGTTTTTTGTCTCTCATCTCCCGAGAACCCTACGGTACACCGCGCGACAACCGGTCGGCAGTTTCGCCGGACCAGTTCGCGTTATAACAACGCCATTCACCATTCTCCAGCCGCCAGCCACTGACGATCGAGGTCCGTTCGCCACCGGCCGGCAGCCAGCGTCCGCTTGTGCCACTGGTCGTGATCGTCAGCGAAACCGTTGCGCGATCGCCGAGCAGTTCAATGTCGATCGATCCGACGGTGACTTGCAGGGATGGATTGCCCATCACCAGCAATTGCACAAATCGTGCAAGCTCATCGCGGTCGAAGCGGCCGTCGTTGCCGGTGAAATCACTGGCGACGAAGGCCATCACGTCAGATGGCCGACGCGCATCGACTGCCTCGACTATTTGCGTGATCGCGTTGCGGATGCGTACCTCGTCGGGCGCCTGCGAACATCCGACGACAACCAGCGCCAACAAAAACGACAAAAAAACACTGCGCATGCAACACCTCCGGTTTCACTACACTGCACTGCCCCTTGCCGCAGCATCTCCGGCATGCTGCAATCGGTGACAGATCAATTCAAGACCAAATGGGGATTCGGCATGACGGAAAGCAACGAACGGCCTTGGCTGGCGAACTATCCCGAAGGCGTACCTGCGGAAATCGACGCAGATGCCTACACATCGCTGATCGCGGTACTCGACGACGCCTGTGAGCGATTTCGCCACAGACCTGCCTATTCAAACATGGGATGCGTGCTGACCTATGCCGAAATCGATCGTCTGAGTCGACAGTTTGCGGCGTATCTCGCGAACGACCTCAAGCTCGTCAAGGGCGATCGTTTCGCGATCATGCTGCCAAATGTGCTGCAGTATCCGATTGCACTGCTGGGTGCCCTGCGCGCAGGTTTGCTCGTAGTCAACGTCAATCCCTTGTACACGGCACGCGAACTCAAGCACCAGATGGAGGACTCCGGGACGAGCGCCATCATCGTTCTCGACAACTTCGCGCACACCGTGGAAGAAATCGGCGGCAACAAGGCATGTCGGCACATCATCACGACGGGGATCGGCGATCTGCTGGGTTTTCCGAAGTCAGCGCTCGTTAACTTCGTGGTCCGCCACATAAAGAAGATGGTTCCGGCGTTTTCGCTGCCCAAAGCGGTGCGTTTCAATGACGCACTCAAGCGCGGCGCGACGTCACGTGCGCCCACGGTGAAGGTATCTTCGAGCGACATCGCTTTCCTGCAGTACACCGGCGGCACCACCGGTTTGTCCAAGGGTGCGGAACTGACCCATCGCAACATGATCGCGAACATGCTGCAGGCGTCGGCATGGATCAGCGGCTACATTCGCGAAGGCGAAGAAGTCATGATCACGGCGCTGCCGCTGTATCACATCTTCGCATTGACGGCGAACTGCCTGACCTTCATGAACGTTGGCGGTTTGAACGTACTGATCACCAATCCACGGGACATGAAGGGTTTTGTCGCGGAATTGCGCAAGGTACGCTTCACCGCAATTACGGGCGTCAATACTCTTTTCAACGGCTTGCTCAATACGGACGGCTTTTCCGAACTCGATTTCAGTACGTTGCGACTGACCCTGGGCGGCGGTATGGCGGTACAGCGATCGGTCGCCGAGCGTTGGAAGAAGGCGACCGGTTGCACCCTGGCCGAAGCCTACGGCCTGACCGAGGCAGCGCCTGCGGTATGCATCAACCCGCTGAATATCCCCGAGTACAACGGTTCGATCGGACTCCCGGTGCCGTCCACGGACGTATCCATCCGCGACGATGACGGCAAGGCAATACCGCAGGGCGAAATCGGCGAACTGTGCATCAAGGGTCCGCAAGTCATGCGCGGTTACTGGAACCGACCTGATGAAACCGCCAACGTGTTTACCGACGATGGTTGGCTCCGCTCCGGGGACATGGCACGCATGGACGAGAAGGGCTATTTCTTTATCGTCGATCGCAAGAAGGACATGATTTTGGTATCCGGTTTCAATGTCTATCCGAATGAAGTCGAGGATGTGATGTCCGCACATCCCGACGTCCTCGAAGTCGCGGCCGTTGGCGTGCCGGACGAGACCTCCGGCGAGGCGGTCAAGCTGTTCGTGGTGAGGCGCAATCCGGACCTTACCGTGGAATCGCTCAAGGCATTCGCGCACGACCAGCTAACCGGATACAAGCGTCCGCACCAGTTCGAGTTCGTCGACGAGTTGCCCAAGACCAACGTCGGCAAGATCCTGCGGCGCAAGTTGCGAGACCAAGCCACTGCCGCGTCATCAGGTTGACACAAGCTTCGGCGCCCGCGCGATGGTTGTGCAGGACGCCGTATCAAAAAGGGACCCCTTCCAGTCTTCGACCACGCCCCCCGCTTTGCGGGGAACGGAAAGAAAGCATGCTCCCCGCCTTGCGAGGAAGGACAGAAAGCGTTGCTCAGGCTTCCGGCCGCATGTACGGGAACAGCAGCACGTCGCGGATCGAAGGCACATCCGCAAACAGCATGACCAGTCGATCGATTCCCACGCCGAGTCCGCCGGTCGGTGGCATGCCAACTTCCAGCGCGCGGATGTAATCGGCATCGAAGTGCATTGCCTCATCGTCGCCCGCATCCTTCGCATCAACCTGGGCACGGAATCGCGCAGCCTGATCTTCCGGATCGTTGAGTTCCGAGAAGCCGTTCGCGATTTCCCTGGCGCCGATGAACAGTTCAAAGCGATCGGCGAGCTCGGGATCCTCATCATTCGCGCGTGACAACGGCGAGACTTCGACCGGGTAGCTGGTGATGAAGGTGGGCTGGATGAGATGCGGTTCGACGAGTTTCTCGAACAGTTCGAGTAGCAGTTTGCCCCATCCGTAATCGGGCCTGTAGGTAATGCCAAGCCGATCGCAATGCACGCGCAGCGCGTCGACATCGCGCAACTGGTCAGTACGGACCGCCGCATCATGGTGGGCGACCGCTTCGCCCATCGGCCAGCGCCGGAATGGCGCGCCGAGGTCGATGTCACAACCTCCCCACGTCAAGGCGGTTGTGGAAAGCGTCGCCGTGGCCATGTCGCGAATCATCGACTCGGTGAGATCCATGATGTCATCGAACGTCGCGTACGCCTGATACAGCTCCAGCATGGTGAATTCGGGATTGTGTCGCGTCGAGACGCCTTCGTTGCGGAAGTTGCGATTGATCTCGAACACGCGCTCGAACCCGCCGACGACGAGCCGCTTGAGATACAGTTCCGGCGCGACACGCAGATACATCGTGAGGTCGAGGGCGTTGTGATGCGTCACAAACGGGCGTGCAGTCGCACCACCCGGGATCGGGTGCATCATCGGGGTTTCGACTTCCATGAAGCCGCGTGGCGGTGCTTCCAGCCACTCGCGCATGAAACGCATCATCGCCGCGCGCAATTCGAACACACGCCGCACATCCGGCGACACGATGAGATCCACATAGCGCTGCCGATAGCGCTGCTCCACATCGGCAAGGCCATGCCATTTGTCGGGTAGCGGCCGCAGCGACTTGGCCAACAACCGCAGGCCGTCGGCGCGCACCGACAACTCACCCGTACGCGTGCGCATCAATACGCCAGTTGCACCAACGATATCGCCGATATCCCAACCCTTGAGCGCGTCGTAGCTGTCGCCGAGTGCGGACTGTTGCAGGAAGAGCTGGATGCGTCCGCTACGATCCTGGATTTGCACGAAGCTCGCCTTGCCCATCATGCGTCGCGCGAGCATGCGTCCCGCCACCGCGACACGACGTGGCGTAGCCTCGAACGCGGCCGAATCCCATTGCTCGGCGTCGGCAAATTCCGCGGCGAGTTCGCCCGCCGACGTATCGGGCCGGAAGTCATTCGGATACGCGATGCCCTGCGTGCGCAATGCATGCAGCTTTTCGCGGCGTTCGGCGATCAGACGGTTCTCGTCGACGCCGGGGTCATCCGCGGCGCCATTCGCCTGCGCCTGCGCATCTGTGGGTGCCATCATGGGTTGTTTCCGTACCGGATTCAGTGGGTCAATTGGTCATCATGCACGAGCGGAAGTCGTGTATTGCGCCGGATCCGAATCGTCGTACCGGTTCTTTGGGATCTGAGCGACCACCGGCCACAAAACCTGAAAGTGTAGCGGATACCACGGAGCGAGGCGCAGCCTTGCAGGTGCAGCGCGAGGGTTGCTTCGCACCGTATCTGATTATGCGTCCGTACGCTTTGACCCAGCTTCCAGCCCGGCCTTGAGGCTCGCCTCGATGAACTCGTCGAGGTCGCCATCCAGGACGGTTTGGGTATCGGTGCGTTCGATGCCAGTGCGCAGATCCTTGATGCGCGACTGATCCAGCACGTAATTGCGGATCTGGCTGCCCCAGCCGATGTCGGACTTGCCCGCCTCCAGCGCATCCTTTTCCACGTTGCGCTTCTGGACTTCCAGATCATAGAGCTTGGCCTTGAGCATCTTCATCGCACGATCGCGATTGGAGTGCTGGCTGCGCTCGGTCTGGCAGGCAGCCACCGTATTGGTCGGCAAATGCGTGATACGCACCGCCGATTCGGTCTTGTTGACGTGCTGGCCACCGGCTCCGGAAGACCGGTAGACGTCGGTTTTGAGGTCCGCCGGGTTGATCTCGATAGCGATATCGTCATCCACTTCCGGCGAGACGAAAACCGATGTAAACGAGGTGTGGCGGCGACTATCCGAGTCGAATGGTGATTTGCGCACCAGCCGATGCACACCGATCTCCGTCTTCAGCCAGCCATAGGCATGGTCGCCTTCGACGCGGAATGTCGCGCTCTTGACACCCGCGACGTCGCCCGCCGAAACCTCGAGCAATTCGGTTTTCCAGCCCTTTTCCTCGCACCAGCGCAAGTACATGCGCAACAACATTTCGGCCCAGTCCTGGGCCTCGGTACCACCAGCACCGGCCTGGATGTCGACAAATGCATTGGCATCGTCCATTTCACCGGAGAACATGCGTCGGAATTCCAGCTGGTCCACACGTCGTGCCAGCGATTCGACGTCGTCGGTAATCGCCTCGGCCGTGGAGTCATCTTTTTCATCGATCGCAAGCTGCAACAAATCCCCGGCTTCGGCGAGGCCTTCGGTCAGTTCACGGATACCGATGACGACGCGCTCAAGCTGGGCGCGCTCGCGTCCCAGATCCTGCGCACGGTGCGGATTGTCCCAGACAATGGGACTTTCCAGCTCGTGCGTGACTTCTTCCAGCCTCTCCGCCCTGCGATCGTAGTCAAAGATACCCCCGAAGCGAGGCGACGCGATCGGCAAGCTCGGTGATGCGCGCGGAAATGGGATTGGTCTCGATCATGAGGGCGAACCATGGCAAAAAGAAGCCGGATCATAGCAACGACGGACGTTCCGCGAAAAGACGGTGCGGTTTTCCTCAAACCAGACAATCCGGCGGCTGACGCCGTTGCCAAGCGATGGTGACGATGGGTATCCCTCCGGATCACGTCCCGGGGTCAACCCGTCGCGAATACTGGGCTTTGTGGCCGAGCCTACCGTCTCGACTCACTGGCATTACGAACGTTCGCAGCCTGATCGCAGGTAAAAAAACCGGCGCGGGAGACCCGCGCCGGTCACTGTCACTTCAGATCACTTCTTTATGGATCGAAGGATTACTTGCTCGCGTCCAGCTCGATATCCTGCAAGCTCGCGTTCTGACCCGTCGCACGAATCAGCCAGTTGCCGACGAAGCCCGGAATCGCATCCGGATTCTCCAGCAGGCCCACCGACGTCGAGGACAGATCAGGATGCGTCGTGGAGCTGGCATTGTCGCCAATCCACGAGCGCTCGGCGTACGGACCGGAGTCCGCAGAAGCCGGACGCGCTCCCACGTTGCTCGCGTACGGGTTGGAAAGCGCGATGATTATGTCGCCGGGACCATTCACGACAATCGGCGGGCTAAGCGGAATCGTCACGAAGGAATTGACCGGCGTACCGATCGTGTAGACCTGCGGCGATCCGACCGGCGTTGCACCATTGCTCGGATCGTCATCATCATCCTGGTAGACGAAGATGCTGATCTTGTCGCCCGGTGAGTTCCAGCCGGCCTGGCTGGCGAAGATTGTGGAAACGGAGGTCAAACGGATCGGGTAGTCGGTCAGATCCGGCGTGAAACGATTCAGCCAGATCATGCCGCACCATGCAGTACAACCGATGCCGCTGAAGTTTCCACCCGAGGGCGGCAGAGTGTCGACCTGCAGGTCACAGTCGCCGGCCGAGCAATCCACGCCGCCATTGTCAACCGGCGGGCCCCCAGTGCCGGATTTGACCGCTGCGGTGATGTGCTGATCCGGCGATAGGCCGCTGTTCTCGCTGAAGCTGACGTTGCCGAATGACAGGTCGGCATTGCCGGTATCCGGTACCGCCGTGATGGTCACTGTCCGCGTAGCACCAGGCGCCAGTGTGAACTGACCAGGCTGCACGGTCAGGCTGAAGCCATCGCCCGCGCCAGTGGTCGTCCACGTGCCACTGGTGCTGAGCTGGTTCTTGACCGTACGCGTCCAACTGCAACCTGTATCCGCACATGTAACATTGCGCACCGACGGGATGTTGAGGTCCTTGACGTCGATCGTGCCGCCAGTCGGGTTGGCCGCCACGAAGTTGGCGTAGGTCTCATCCAGGGTCAGCCCGGACAGCGCTGCCTTGTTGAGATCAACGCGGCCGCTGCCGACATCGTCGGTGTTCCATGAGGTGGAACCATCCTCCTGGTAGCCGGAAGATTTCGCGGTCATCTGCAGCGCCGACTTGACCTCCTGAATCGTCCAACCCGGATGCACGGCGCGCATCAGCGCCGCCGCGCCAGTAATCTGCGGCGTTGCCATCGAAGTACCGCTGTAAAACGCGTAATTGCCTTCACTGGCGGTAGCCGCAGCATAGATGTCCACGCCCGGTGCGGCGATGTTCGGCTTGGTCAGATCCGTCAAGGGTGCCGGTGTCGGACCGCGGAAACTGAAGTCCGCAAGTACGTCGCCCTGGGTCGAGTTCACCGATATGCGCAGGTAATCGCCAGTCGCTTCACCGGTAGGTGGCGGAGCCGGCTCTTCAAAGTCGCCCTGGAAAATGATGTCGGGATCGGGATTGGCCCCCGGATCGATGATGAAAGCGATCAGCGCATCACCCTTCGCCTGGACGATACTGAAAGCCGGCACACTGGCGGCACCGGTGGTATCCATGTTGATGCTGCCGAAGGTGTTGTTGGCAATGATCACCATTTCCGCACCGGCACCCGCGGCATTATTGATTTTCTCGGTGAACGGACAGATTCCACGCTGGATGACCGCCACCGCGTTGTCGAAATAGTTGGCGGTGAAACCGCCATCATCCGTGCAGCCAAGGAGGTTGTCCGGATCGACGCGCAAATCCAGACCAAGCATGTCCACGAGAGTACCCGGATCGGTCGTGCTGCCTGGATTCAAGGCAATTCCGTCGAGAATTGCCGGTACGGTTCCCGGACCCGTGACCTTGAGGCCCGGTCCAATGACCAGGTCCTGCGTGGACGCAGCCACCGTCATGACCCACGGTCCGCGATGGTTCACCTGACCGACCGGGTCGGTGATCGTAGCGGTCGTATTGCCCGCGGCAGCGGCGACGAAGACGTCTGCATTCACGGCGTCGAGAAAGTCCCGATCATTGTCAAGCCACGGGCTCAAGCCCCCGGAAATCGAGAAGTTCAGCACATCCGCATTGTCGGCAATCGCATTTTCGATGCCGGCAGCGATATCCGCACCACCGCAGCTCGTCGTCTGGCAGACCTTGTAGCTCTTGATGGATGCGCAGGGCGCAATGCCCGACATGGACACGCCATTCGGCAAGTCAGGCGCCGGCGTTACCATGTTGTCGATGGTGTTGCCCGCTGCCGTACCCGCGGTGTGCACGCCGTGGCCGTTGCCCGGCGCGGCTTCCGGATTCGGACCATTGCATAGTCCGCCGCTGCTGGTGCTGCAATCGACCGCCTCGAGCTTTGGATTGCTGGAGTTGAAACCGCATGCCGGATCGTTCGCAAACGAGGGATGAGTGCTGTTGGCGCCGGTGTCGAGATCGGCGATGAGAATGCCCTGGCCAAGCGTGCCGACTTCGTCCGGCGTGTTGCTGCCGTCCCAGATCGTGTCGGCGCCGATGAAACTGGCGCTGCGATAGGTCGCCAGATGCTCCTCACCGGCCGGCTTGACCGAGGCCACGCCGGGCAGCGCAACAATCAGCGCCGCATCGGCCGCCGTTATATTGGCGGCAACTGCGTTCATCGTGATGGCGTAGTCGTGGGTTACATCAAGCGGTTTGCCAAGCACGCTTTCGATGGCGCTGACATGTGCATTGCGCTGGATCTGCAGGTACTGGCCGTAAGCGACCGAGGCCGGCGAATGCACGTCCAGCTTGCGAGTCCCGGCTGCCTTTGGAGACGTCGGCGCCATACCGCTGAGGCCACCCTCATAGGCAAGCAACCCGGTTTCAGTGAAGCGGATGAAATAGCTCTCGACCGCATTGATGTCCGCTGTGGTTGTGAAGGATTGCTGGACGTCAAGTTGATTCGCCGATGCGGCGATGACGGCCTGTGGGCTGAAACTGGCACCCAGCAATGCGACGCCAATCGCCGATGCCAGGGTGGTGGTACGCATGGTCTTCCCCATCTTTATCTCCGGATATCAAATGGATAACAAGGCGAGCGGCAGCCGGTAAATCCACCGTCAGCGCGGTCATTTGCAAACGTTGTTGCGATGAATGCCAACAACAGCGGTCTCGACGACAGCGGCCAGAAGCCGACTGGGTCGACCGCAGAAAGGTAAGTTACCTGTCGCGGATCGATGCTTGCAGCGAGCCTTTATAGCATCGTCTGGCGCCACATAAAAGTACCGGGTCGGCAGACGCGCGAATCGACGGTCGCGGGGACCGAGGACGCATGGCTCACCCGAAAAACCGTTTCACGTCGGCGATTTCGCGCGTGCGCGGCATGGGCGGGAGGCTGTTGAGGAACAGTTTTCCATAGCCGCGCGAGGTAAGACGCGGATCGCACAGCATCAGTACACCGCAGTCATGCACATCGCGAATAAGCCTTCCTACGCCCTGCTTCAGCGCAATTACGGCGGCCGGCACCTGCCATTCGAAAAACGGATTGCCGCCCGCCTCGCGCAGTGCATCCAGGCGTGCCATGAGCACCGGATCATCCGGCGCGGCGAATGGCAGCTTGTCGATGATCACCAGCGAAAGTGCGTCGCCGGCGACATCGACGCCCTCCCAGAAACTTGCCGCACCGAGTAGTACGCCATTGCCGGAGCGGCGAAAATCCTCGAGCAGCCGGTGACGCGGCGCCGTGCCCTGGACGAATAGCGGCCAGGGCGCACGGTCACGCAGCAGATCGGCGGCACGACGCAGCGCGCGGTGCGAGGTGAAGAGCATGAATGCTCGGCCCTGCGACATCGCCAGCACCGGTAGTGCCGCTTCAACAACTTTTTGCGTATGTTCGGGCGATGCCGGATCGGGCAACCCCTGTGGCAGATAGACGAGCGCCTGGTTGCCATAGTCGAACGGGCTGTCCAGACACAGGGTTTTTGGCTCCTCGAGTCCGAGCTGGCGTGCATAGTGGTCGAAACGCCCTGCGACGGACAGCGTAGCCGACGTGAAAATCCACGCTGCGCCGCTGCGTGAACGCAACTCCCGCAACGGCACGGCAAGGTCCAGTGGCGTGGAGTTGAGCGAGAACCCGTGCGCTGAAACCTCGTACCAGCGCACCCAACCTTGCGTATCGCCGCCGCGCAAATCATGCAGGCGCGCATGCTGTTGCGCGGCGCGCTCATGGACGTTGCCCATGGCGCGACTGCGTTCGGCATGCACGGCAAGTGCGTCGACGAGCGCGGCGAGCGCGGTGTCGAGCGACTCCAGTTCACGGGCGATTTCCGCGTCGCTTTCGATCGATCCGAACGCGCCGCGCGGCGGCAGCCGATCGAATGCGAGCCGCATACGACGAACCGCGGGCGCAATTGCGTCGAGGACCGGCTTCAGAGAAGCCAGCGCGCCGCTGACCTCCGCACACGCAGCCACGACATCGCGCGCAAGTTCGCTCAGTTGCCGCGCGGTCAAGCCCACCGAAAAGAACTGCCCGGCCAGCTCCGGCACCTGATGGGCCTCATCCAGAATGAAGGCGTGCGCGCCGGGCAGGATTTCCCCGAAGCCTTCCTGCTTGATCGCAAGATCGGCGAACAGCAGGTGATGGTTGACCACCACGATGTCCGCTTCCTGAGCGGCGCGACGCGCCTTTACCACGAAGCAATCGGCAAAAAATGGACACTCTGCGCCAAGACAGTTTTCGGTAGTCGAGGTCACGAGCGGCCATAGCGGCGAAGTCTCGGCGACGTCCGCGAACTCGGCACGATCACCACTCGCAGTGCTTGCCGCCCACTCGCGGATGCGCTGGAGGTCGTTCGCGTCGATCAGGCTCAGGGGCGCGCCATCGCCACCGGCCTGCTGCATGCGCTGCAGGCAGACATAGTTCGCGCGCCCCTTGAGCAGGCTTGCCGACACCCGTGCGCCGAGCACGCTGCGCACGCGCGGCAGGTCGCGATGAAAAAGTTGGTCCTGCAACGCCTTGGTGCCGGTCGAGATGATGATGCGCATGCCCGACATCAATGCGGGCACGAGATACGCGAATGTCTTGCCGGTGCCGGTGCCCGCTTCGGCAATCAGCGTCTGTCGATCGGCAATCGCCTGCTCGACCGCAGCCGCCATCGTCTGCTGCACCGTGCGCGGCACGAAACCGGGTACTTCCCGCTCGAATGGACCATCAGGTCCGAGTAGTTCCGCCGCGGAATCGGTCATCGAGGATCACACTCCATGACGGACAGCGTGACCGCTCACATGCGTACCGGCGGTGCGATCCGGCAGCGCGCGAGGCTCTCCTCTGCCTTTGCGCGCGTGGCAGGATCATTGAACGCGATACGCGCCTCAATCACGGTTTGCCAGTTGCGCGCGCACAGCGCGCCCACCTTAGGCCCAAGTCGGAAGCTCTTCATCGCCAGTTGTTCGGCCTCTTGCCAGTGTCCGCGCGCGACTTCGAGTTCGGCCTCGTACTGCAGCAATTCCGGAGAATCCGGCGTCATCGCGAGCGCCTTCTGGACGGTCGCCACTGCCACATCGTAACGCTGTGCCGCTTCCTCCTGACGCGCTTGGGCGAGAAGTCCCTCGACCGCCGGATCGCGCAGTGGATGCACTTCGACCGCCGAATCGAAGGCCGCACCCGCCGCGCGAATCTGCGCGAGCGCATCGCGGTCGGCTTTCACGACCGCTGGCGCAACCGGTGCCGGTTGCGCGCAGGCGCCAAGCAGTATCAGCGCGAGCACGATGACGGCAAAGCGCAGGCGTAACCCCAACGCCGGCTGCACGCGGTCAGCAACCCGGAAAGAACGGAAAGCCATCATGAGGTCGAACTCCATTTTGATCTATCTGCCGTCCAGCCACTCGCGCAACCGGTCAATCGTGCAATGCGTGTATTCGGCCGGAGCATGGCCGCGGATGAACGGCATCTGGCGCGCACCGGCGCAGGCCGCATCCGTACGAGCGGCGGTCGCCGGATCGACGTACACGGTTTCGAGCCCTTCCTGCGGAATCGTCAGCGGCGTGGTTGGCAGATTGCGGAACAACTCGATCCATATTCGCAGGGCGCCGCTGGCGCCGTAAAGCCCGGTGGGCTTGTTGTCGTCGCGCCCGATCCAGGCAACCGCCAAATGGGCGCCCGTAAAGCCCGCGAACCACGAATCGCGCTGGCTGTCGCTGGTGCCGGTCTTGCCCGCGGCGTGCAGCGCACCGAGACCGCCGTCGGTGATGGCATGCGCGGTACCGCGTGCAACGACCTGCTGCATGGCATGGTTTGTCAAGCGCACCGCGTCGACGTAATCGCCACCACCGGCGCGCACCGCATAACCACGCAATGGGCGACCCTGCGCATCGAGCACCCCGCGCACCGATCGCAACGGCAGCGCATGACCATCGGCGGCAAAGTACTGGTAGAGACGCGCGACATCCAGTGGGCTGAGATCCAGCGCACCCAGCAGCAACGAGGGATTGGGATTTATCGGACGGCCGAGATTGAACGAGGTCAAAAGACCTCGCACCTTGTCCACGCCAATCGCAAGTCCGAGGTGCACGGTGGCAAGGTTCCAGCTGTGCACCAAAGCCTCGATCAATGGCACACTTCCGTGCACGCTATCGTCATCGTTGGTCGGCTGCCAGCGCGATCCGTCGCGTTGCGGGATGTCCACAGGTGAATCATCGATAAGCGTCGCCAACGACCAGCGTTGCGGCTGCGTTAGTGCAACCAGGTACACGAATGGCTTGACCAGCGATCCGATCGGGCGCGTGGCGTCCAGCGCGCGATTGAAGCCAGGAGTGTCCGGATTGCGATTGCCGATCAGTGCCGCGATTTCGCCATCACGCGCACCGGTCACCACCAATGCGGCCTGCATCGGGTCACCGCGCTTGCCGAGCGATGCAATACCCTTCTCGAGGGCATTCTCGGCCATGATCTGTGTAGATGGCGCTAGCGTGGTCTGGATCGACAGCCCGGCGCCGGCCAGGTCACTGCTGGTATAGTCGCTTTGCAACTGACGGCGCACCGCATCCAGGAATGCAGGGTAGCGATTGCGCGGCAACGCCGCCGACCTGGTCACGTGCAGCGGTTGCGCGAGTGCCGTGGCCAGTGTCACCTTGTCGATAAGTCCGGTGAAATTGAACTGGCGCAGCACGGTATTGCGTCGCGCAAGCGCGCGATCCGGATAGCGACGCGGATCATAGTAACTTGGACCGCGCACCAGGCCAACCAACAACGCGGTGTCAGCCGGTCCGATGCTGCCGATGTCGCGCCCGAACCAGTACTCACTTGCCGCAGCAAAGCCATGCACCGCCTGACTGCCGTGCTGGCCTAGAAATACCTCATTGACATAGGCGTCGAGAATGCGCTCCTTGTCGTAGCGCGCCTCGATCAGCAACGCGAGAAATGCCTCGTTGATCTTGCGCGGCAGATTGCGGCTGCGATCCAGAAAGAGATTGCGCACGAGTTGTTGGGTCAGGGTCGAACCGCCCTGCACGACACGACCCGCGCTCAAGTTTACCCACGTCGCGCGTGCGATAGCGCTGACATCGATACCGTGGTGGTGCTTGAAGTCGCGATCCTCCACTGCCTGCAATCCGGCGATCAACAGCGGCGGCAGATGCCCCAACGCGACAACCTGCCGCTCTTCCTGCTGACTGCCGTACAGCGTGGCGATACGTGCAGGATCGAGGCGCGCGCTGGGCAGGCTCGCTCCGGTATCGGCATCTGCCAGGGCTGCAATGCGGCCACCGGCGACGGTCGCCTTCAGACGCCGCGGACGCTCGCGGCCGTCCAGATACACGAAGCCGCGGCGCGCGATGAGGAACTCACCGCCATTTGCGTGCCAGGTTCCCGGTATGTTCGCAGCGGGAGCGGACTGGTAGCGTGCCGCGTCAAGCTCGAGGCGCAGGGCCTCTGCGCTCATCGGCAAACCCGGTGCCAGCAGCAGCGGGCGCGCAAAGACCCGACTTGGCGCCTGCCACGACAAATCATCAAACCGGTCGCGCACCTGCACATCGAGATACGCAACATAGGGACCGAGAAAACCAACCACGCCGCCCACGCCGAGTAGCAGCGGCATCCGGATAAGGCGCCACAAACCGATCATCGCGGCGCACAAGGAATGGAATCGAACAAAACCGGGAATCCACGGAGAAATCCCGTGCAGTTTATCCGCGATCGCCGGTCACCGTGTCGAGTGGACGCAAAGATCGGCCAAAAGATCGGCGATAATGAGCGGTCGCTCCAAACCATGAGGAATGCCATGTCCGGCCCGGATGCCCTCCGCGCCCGTTGCACCGCGTTTGAACCCGGCCGGATAGTCAAGTGTCCGGTGTCGGCCATCGTCGCATGCGCTCGCACGAGGAATCGCCGCACGCGCCGGGGGGCCATGCTCAACGCGACAAGAAATCCGCAAACCGGGAGTTGCTCTTGAGCACTTCAGAGTTCGCCGACAACGCCGTGCGCATCTGTTTGTTCGGAAGCTCGCATCCTTCGACCGCGTTGCTGGAATCACGTTTGCCACGCGAGGCCAAACGTGTCCTGATCGGCGACTGCGCAAGTTGTGACGCATGGCCCGAAGCGACGCGTATCCAGGGTAACGGCATCGGTGATGATGCCATTGCCGCAACACGCGCTGCTGCGCAGGCGTTTCCTGGCGAGCATCTCGTCATGGTGCGTACGGATGTCCTTTTGCCGGAGCTTGCCTGCGAACGTCTGCTACGCGCGCTGGAGGAGCCGGGCGTCATCGTCGCGTCCGCGCTAGGCGATACCGCGCGCCGCGTGGTGGCCGATTTGGAACCTGCCTGCGATATGGGTGTGGACGCACTGTGCTATGCGTGGTCGTCGCGATTGCTGGTCGATGATGCGCACTATCCAACACATCCTTCGCCCTGTTCCGCATGGCACGGCCGGCGCGTTGCCGCGCTTGGCATCGAACACCTGGCCGATCGCGATGCGCTGGATGCCGCGCGTTTGCGCCCGGTCATGCTTGACCACCTGCATGTCGATATCGGCCGCCAGACAGGATCTGTGCTGGACAGAATAATCGATCCGCGCGACCCGCGCGCGCCATCGCCGCTGCTGCCGTTGCGCGAATGCGTCGCGGCTGCGCTCGCTGGAAATGCATCCCCTGCGCTGCCCGGTCTGGACGACAAGCCGGTATTGCTGCATGTGCTGCACGGCTGGGGTGGCGGCGCCGAGCGCTGGGTGCGCGACATGGCTGCAGCCGATCGGAACCGCCATCACCTGGTGTTGGTGTCGCGCGGCAGCTTTGCGCGCAAATGCCACGGTGAGTGGCTGCAACTTGTGGACGGATCCTTCCTCGGCCCTGCGCTGCGCCGAATTCCGTTGCCGCGCCCGATTGCAGACACAGCCCTCGCCGATGCCGCGTACGCACGCATTTTGGCCGAGATCCTGCACGACTATTGCGTGGACGCGATCGCAGTGTCCTCGCTGATCGGCCACAGCCTCGATGTGCTGCGCACCGGCTTGCCGACGCTGCACATCGTTCACGATCACTATCCGTTGTGGCCACGCCTGCATCGGGATTTTGGCGATCCCGGCCTCGCATTTGACGATGCACAGCGTGCCACAGATCTCGCATCCGATCCCGGCATGGAATTCTCCGATCGCCGGCCAGCGCACTGGAAGCGGCTGCGTGATGCGACCGTCGCGGCCATGCTGGAGGCCGAAGCCACGCTCGTCGCGCCGAGTCGCAGTGCACTCGCCAACGAGTTGCGGCTGGCGCCGGAACTGGCGCCGCTGCGCAGCAAGATCATCCCGCACGGTCTTGCACCGTGGCCATCGCATACCTCCGGCGCGATCGTGCAACCGGAACGCGAGCGACTGCGCGTGCTGATTCCCGGGCGTGTGCGATTCGGCAAGGGCGCCCAGCTTCTCGAATCCGCGCTGGACAGCCTTCGTGACTACGCCGAGATCTTCCTGATCGGCGCCGGCGCGGATGCGCATGCGCTGTTTGGCAAGCCGGGCGTTCACATCCTCATGGATTACCAGCGCGAGGATCTGCCCGGGCTGGTTGCCGGACTCGCTCCGGATGTCGCGTTGCTGCTACCCACGGTCGCCGAAACCTTTGGTTACACCCTGTCGGAGCTGCGCAGCCTTGGCGTGCCAGTTGTCGCGACACGCGTGGGCGCACTGACGGAACGCATCTGCGACCAGAAAGACGGCTTCCTCGTCGATCCCGATGCCGAATCCGTCATCCGCACAGTTGCCAGTCTTCATCGTGATCGAGGACGCTTGCTTGCAGTGCGCCGCAACCTGCTTCAGTGGCACGAGTCCGATCTCGACACCATGGTCGCCGCATACGCGGCGTTGCTCGGCGATGCGCGCCGGCCGCCGGTGCGCTATCCGCTGCACGGCATCGCACCCCATGCACTGGCGGAGTCGGCACTCGTGGATCGGGCGCAGCAGCTTCGCAACACAGTCGATGCCATGCAACGCGCGCTGGAGTCGACTCGCATTGAGAGCGAGCGGCGCGGGGACTGGGGTCATGCGCTTGATCGCGAAATCCGGCGGCTCGGCACCCTCGTGCGCGAACGTGGCGAGGCTGCACATGCACTGTCACTGGAGCTTGCCGAAAGCAACAAGCGTCATGCCGAACTCAACCAGCAGCATGAGGCAATGAAATCGCATTACGAGTTGATTCTCACCAGCACATCCTGGCGCATCACCGCGCCACTGCGCAGCGTGAATGCGCGCGTCGGCAACCTGCGTGCGAGTCTCGCATTCCGCGCGCACCGTCTGAAGCTGCTCGGCAAGCGCGCGCGCGGCAGTCTGGCGCAGCGTGGACTCGCCGGAACCCTGCAACGCACACTGCAGGAATTGCGCGGCGGTACGCAGCCCGGCAACGCCCTCACATATACACTGCCTCACGATGACGGGAGGCCGTTTGCGCTGCCAACCAGTGATGCGCCGTGCGTCTCCATCGTGATCCCGGTCTACGGAAAGATCAGCTACACGGTCGCCTGTCTTCGCTCGCTCATCGAGCACACCGGTTCCGTTGCTTTCGAAGTCATCGTGGTCGACGATGCCTCGCAGGACGCCACGGCGCAGCGTCTGACGGAAATCCATGGCCTGCGCGTGCTGCGCAATACGGAGAATCTCGGCTTCGTCGGCTCATGCAACGCTGGTGCCGCCGAAGCGCGCGGAGAGTTCGTGCTGTTTCTCAACAACGACACGCTGCTGACCGCCGGCGCCATCGATGCGCTGCTGCGCTGCTTTGACGCGGTAGCCGATTGCGGACTCGCTGGCGCGACCCTGGTCTACCCGGATGGTCGCCTGCAGGAAGCGGGCGGTATCGTGTTCAATGACGCATCAGGCTGGAACTACGGACGTTTCGAGAATCCGCTCGACCCGCGCTTTTCGTTCCGGCGCGAAGCCGACTATTGCTCGGGCGCTGCGATCCTGGTTCGCCGCGACCTGTTCAGCAAACTCGGCAGTTTCGATGACCGCTACGCTCCGGCGTATTACGAGGACACGGACCTT
>CAJDWV010000008.1_pt1 | contig 23427 bp, 20 predicted proteins | sample 7391731 | NCBI WGS metagenome assembly CAJDWV01 (sample SAMEA7055746, study PRJEB34461) | soil metagenome | biome: terrestrial ecosystem; feature: Peninsula; material: soil | place: Antarctica | collected 2016
CAATGTCACCGGTACCAGCAGCATCTGTGAACGGATTCCGTCGCCGGCCTGTGCGTTCTTGAGGCGTTCGTAGGTGATGCGCTCGTGCGCGGCATGCATGTCGACCAGCACCAGACCGTGCCGGTTCTGCGCGAGCACGAAGATGCCATGTAGCTGCGCGAGCGCATAACCAAGTGGTGCGTCATGTTCGTCATCATTATCTGGCTCGGCGGCAGATGATTGGATGCCGCCGCCTGCCGACTCGCGCCCGAGCAGTGCCGCATAATCGGCCAGCGGTTCGCCAATGCCGCGTACCGAACCGAGGCTCAATCCGGATTGCCGATAGGGATTGCCCTGCCAGGATGCGCCTGCACCCGTGGACGAACTACCATCGTCGATTGGCGAATCACTTCCCGGTTGCGCGGGCGACGCTGCGATTCCACTGCCAGCGCGCGCGGCGGAGAGTGCCTCGTTGAGAGTCCGATACAGAAAATCATGGACCAGACGCGATTCGCGAAAGCGCACCTCGTGCTTGGACGGGTGCACATTGACATCGACGAGCACCGGATCGAGTTCCAGAAACAGCACGAAGCGCGCGTGGCGTCCGTGGTAGAGCACGTCCGCATAGGCCTGGCGTACCGCATGCGCGACCAGCCGATCGCGCACCATACGGCCATTGACGTGGAAATACTGCTGGTCGGCCTGTGCACGTGAAGCGGTCGGCAGGCCGACCCAGCCGTACAGGCGCAGTCCGGCGCCGGAATGTTCCACACGCAAGCTCTGATTCGTGAAATCGCCACCGAGCACGTCGTCGGCACGCCGGATTGCATCGTCAGCATTGTGGATCGGTTGCAGCACGCGTACCGGTTTGCCGTTGTGGTTCAAGCGGAACGCAATGTCGCGATGCGCGAGGGCGAGGGATTTGACGAGGTCGTCGACGTGCCCGAATTCGGTGCGTTCGGCACGCAGGAACTTGCGCCGTGCCGGCACGTTGTAGAACAGGTCACGCACCTCGACGGTGCTGCCGACTGGATGCTGCGCAGGCCGCGCCTCACGCACCGCGCCACCGTCAACCTCGATTCGCGTGGCGTGCTCGTTGTCCGCCGTGCGCGAAGTCAGTGCGAAGCGTGATACCGACGCGATCGACGGCAGGGCCTCGCCACGAAAGCCCAGCGTCGCGACGCGTTCGAGATCCTCGAAGCTGGCGATCTTGCTCGTCGAATGGGCGCTCACGGCCAGAGCGATGTCATCGCCGTCGATACCACCGCCATCGTCAAGAACGCGGATCAGTCGTGCGCCGCCGGCCTCGATATCGATGTCGATGCGATGTGCGCCTGCGTCGATACTGTTCTCGACCAGTTCCTTGACCACGGACGCAGGCCGGTCGATGACCTCGCCGGCGGCGATCTGGTTGACCAGTTGGGTTGGCAGAGCATGGATACGCATGGAATCCCGGGATTGCGGAGACGGTGATTGACGGTAGGCGACTGTCCACAAGCCGTCACAGGCATTCTATCGTGCACGTGATGGTGTCGTTCCGAACCACGCGTTCATCGTGCGCGCGCGGATCGAAGCAGGATGCAGCGGATTATCCGATCAGGCCCATCTCACGCAGGCGATGGATCTCGTCGCGGACTTGTGCGGCTTCCTCAAACTCCAAATCCTGTGCGTGCTTGTACATGCGCGTTTCGAGCTTGCGCAGTTCCGTAGCAATCTGGGTGGGACTGAGGTCGCCGTAGTCGGCGCGCGTCTCGGCGATGCGGGCGCCCTTGACGGTACGCCCGCGGCCACGCTTTGCGCTGTCCGCATCCGAGCGTGCACCTTCCATGATGTCGGTGATCTTCTTGGTCACGCTGGCCGGCGTGATGCCGTGTTCGATGTTGTAGTCGACCTGCTTCTGGCGACGTCGGTCGGTCTCGTCGATCGCAGCCTGCATCGAACGCGTCATCTTGTCGGCATACAGAATCGCCTTGCCGCGCAGATTGCGCGCTGCGCGGCCGATGGTCTGGATCAGCGAACCGGTGGAGCGCAGGAAGCCTTCCTTGTCCGCATCAAGGATCGCAACCAGCGACACTTCCGGCATGTCGAGACCTTCGCGCAGCAGGTTGATGCCGACCAGCACATCGAACCGTCCAAGCCGTAGATCGCGCAGGATCTCCACGCGCTCGACGGTTTCGATGTCCGAATGCAGGTAGCGCACGCGGATGCCGTGTTCTTCGAGGTATTCAGTCAGGTTCTCCGACATCCGCTTGGTCAGCGTGGTCACCAGAACGCGATCGCCCATCGCGATGCGTGCGTGGCATTCGGACAGAAGGTCATCGACCTGGGTGCGCACCGGGCGCACCTCCACTTCCGGATCGACCAGACCGGTCGGCCGCACCACCAACTCGATGACACTGTCACCGGACTTTTCCACTTCGTAGCGGGCGGGCGTCGCAGACACAAAGATGCTTCGCGGTGCGCGCTCTTCCCATTCCTCGAAGCGCAGTGGGCGGTTGTCCAGCGCGGACGGCAGCCGGAAACCGAACTCGACCAGCGTTTCCTTGCGCGATCGGTCACCCTTGTACATCGCGCCGAGCTGCGGAATGGTGACATGCGACTCGTCTATGACCAGCAACGCGTCGGCGGGAAGATAATCAAATAGCGTGGGCGGCGGTTCGCCGGGCGCGCGCAGGGTCAGGTGGCGCGAGTAGTTCTCGATACCCTGGCAGTAGCCCACCTCGTGCATCATCTCGACGTCAAACAGCGTGCGCTGTTCAAGGCGTTGCGCCTCGACCAACCGATTGGCCGAGCGCAGCTGTTCGAGGCGCTCGCCAAGCTCGATCTTGATCGTCTCGATCGCGTTCAGCACGCTCTGGCGCGTCGTTGCGTAATGGGTTTTCGGGTAGATCGTGAAGCGCGGCACCTTGCGGATCGTCTCGCCGGTCAGCGGATCGAACACCGACAGGTTTTCGACATCGCCGTCGAACAGTTCGATGCGCAGCGCCTCGGTTTCCGACTCGGCCGGAAACACATCGATGATCTCGCCGCGCACGCGGTAGCTGCCGCGGCGCAGTTCGTAATCACCGCGGATGTACTGCAATTCGGTCAGGTGGCGGATCAACTCGCGCTGGTCGGTGTGCTCTCCGCGCGACAGGATCAATCGCATCGACAGGTAGTCCTCGGGATCACCCAGTCCGTAAATCGCTGACACCGTCGCTACGATAATCGCGTCCGGCCGTGACAGCAGCGTCTTGGTCGCAGCCAGCCGCATCTGCTCGATGTGGTCGTTGATCGAGGCATCCTTCTCGATATACGTGTCGCTGCCGGGCACATAGGCTTCCGGCTGGTAGTAATCGTAATAGCTGACGAAGTATTCGACCGCGTTGTGAGGGAAAAACTCGCGGAATTCGCCATAGAGCTGCGCAGCCAGTGTCTTGTTCGGTGCCATGACCAAGGTCGGCTTCTGCACGCGCTCAATCACGTTGGCGATCGTGTAGGTCTTGCCCGACCCGGTCACGCCGAGCAGGGTCTGGGCCGCCACGCCACTCTCGAAACCGGCAACCAGCCGTTCTATCGCCTGTGGCTGTTCACCGGCTGGCGAGTAGGGAGCGACAAGCTGAAAACGATCGGTCATGGTCGTGGATGTGGCCTGGTCCGCGTGAATGATGCGAAGTGGCGGGTGATATCCCGCGTGTGCGATGGGCATTTTCCTACGTGCGGACGGGGTGCGCTGCCATCGCCTGGAATACGTTCGCTGCCTAGCATGATGGGGTCATTCACGCGAGGACCCAACCATGCAGGCGCAACGAAGTCGGATTCGCGGTATCACGCTGATCGAACTCATGATTACCCTGGTCGTGCTGGCCGTTCTGGTCAGCGTGGCGATGCCGGCATTCGGTTCGCTGATCGGCGCGACCAACGTACGCAATGCGCGCTCATCGCTGTCAGCATCGCTGGCGGAAGCGCGAATTACGGCGGTAACCAAATCGCGACACGTTGTCGTGTGTCCTTCCCTCGACCAACTCACATGTACGAGCGACATCCACTGGGAAAACGGCTGGATCGTATTCATGGACAGGAATCGTGATGCCCAGCGGCAAGCTGATGAAATCGTCACGTCGGTCGCGCAGCCGCAGGCTTCCGGCACCACCATCATCAGCACTCGCGGCCGCACTCGTGCTGTTTATCGGCCCGACGGCAGTGCGACCGGTACCAACCTGACACTCACGTTCTGCGATGCCCATGCGAGCACGCCGCCTTCCGTGCTGGTCATCAACAACGCCGGTCGTGTCCGCAGCGGCAAGGCGAGCGCTGCGCAGGCAGCCACGTGTGCGGCAGCGGGGTGATTGGCCGGAAGCGATAACGGGTTCCGCTCACCGCTCCAACGAAAAAGGGCGCTGCATCGTTGCGACACAGCGCCCTTGGATCTGGCTCCCGAGGTCAGACTCGAACTGACGACCCTCTGATTAACAGTCAGATGCTCTAACCGGCTGAGCTACTCGGGATCGAGCCGCGTATTGTCTCCGCGCCGCCGATCAGCGTCAAGCGTGGTCTGTGCGACTCTCGGCATTACGCCGAGATCATTACTTCTCCACACGTACCCGAAAGCATGGAACGTAGTGTGTTCCGGGGAGCTTCATGCGCTGCTGCGCAACAAAGCTCGACAGGAGTGCATCCAGGGCGCACATGATCTCGGGATCGCCGTCGATCACGAACGGGCCATGCCGCTCGATCGCGTGCATGCCTTCTTCCTTGACGTTGCCGGCGACGATGCCCGAGAACGCACGGCGAAGATCCGCGGCGAGCAGGTGCGGGACACGATCGCGGTGCAGGTTGAGCGATGCCATTGCCTCGTGTGTGGGCCGGAATGGTTGCTGGAATTCCTCGTCGATGTGTAGTGACCAGTTGAAGAAGAACGCATCCTTCTGGCTGATGCGGTATTCGCGCACTCGTTCCACGCCGCGGCGCGCTTCGCGCGCCACTTCGGCCGGGTCGCCGATCATGATCTGATAATGCTTCGTGATCCCATCACCAAACGCGATGCGCAGGAAACGGTCGATCTGCTCGAAATATTCGGCCGAGTCGGCCGAACCTGCAAAAATCAGTGGAAATGGTGTTTCTGCATTGGCCGGATGCAGCAGGATGCCGAGCAGGTAGAGGATTTCCTCGGCCGTGCCGACGCCGCCCGGAAACACGATGAACGTATGGCCGACGCGCACGAACGCTTCGAGGCGCTTCTCGATATCCGGCATGATCACCAGATTGTTGACGATTGGATTCGGCGATTCAGCCGCCATGATGCCCGGCTCGGTGAGTCCGAGATACCGGTTTTTGCGGCGACGCTGTTTGGCGTGGCCGATGGTCGCGCCCTTCATCGGCCCCTTCATCGCACCGGGGCCGCAACCGGTGCAGATGTCGAACAGACGCAAGCCGAGCTGGTAGCCGACCAGCTTCGAATAATCGTATTCAAATCGGGATATGGAGTGACCTCCCCAGCAAACGATCAGGTTCGGGTCGAAGTTGGGTCGCAGTACCCGGGCGTTGCGCAGGATCTCGAATACCGCGTGCGTGATGCCGGCCGAATCGGACAAGTCGAAGCGGTCCGCATCCATCTGGGTCGCCACGTAAACGATGTCTCGCACCACTGCGACCAGTAGTTCATTGATGCCGCGAATGATGAGCCCATCGACGAACGCAGCTGCCGGTGCCTTGATCAGCTCGAGCTTGATGCCGCGATCCTGCTGCAGGATGCGGATCTCGAAATCCGGGTAGCGATCCATCATCGCGCGCGCATCGTCGCTCGCGGTGCCCTGCGTCAGCACCGCGAGTGCGCAGCGACGCAGGAGTTCATGCAGGCCACCACTGCCGGCGCTGCGAAGCCGTGCAACTTCGTAGCGTGACAGCACGTCGAGTCCGGCGGCAGGCGCGATGCGCGCATCGACGGTGGAGGCGGGGCCTGAGTAATCGGGTTGTGGCATGGTTGATCCGATTGCAACTGAACGGGAGCGCAGGTTACTTCGATTGCGTTACACCCCGCACGTTCGTGCAAAGCGGCGCGCGCAACTTTTGAACCCCATCGGGGGGCGAATCAAGGATGCAGACCGGAGGGGCGGGCGTAGCTTATTCGCGAGAGTGTTTTCGATACGGGTCGCCCCGGAACACGTCCGCCGCGGGCGCTTGTTGCAACGTTGGTGCACGTTCTCGGGATCCGCATCCGGAAATTGCGCCGGTGCGAGTCCCGAGCGGAATCAGAACGAATAACGCAGCGTCAGCATGATGGACCAGCGCGAGACGACGTTGGTCTTGGTGTTGCGACCGGCGTCGTAGACGACCTTGTGCTGCGGGTCATAATTGCCGTCGGCATCCGTGGGCAGACTGTAGATGTAGCGGCCATCCGCGCCGACACCCGTATAGTTGGCCAGCGTGCGGTTGTACGGGAAATCAACGTAGCTTTGCTGGCCCCAGTCGCTGTTCAGAAGGTTCAGCACGTTGAAGAAATCAACCCGGAGTTCGCCCTTGGCGCTGGACGGGAAGAAGCCCGGTACTTCCTGACGGAAGCTCATGTCGACCTGATTGATCCATGCGGAGCGTGTTTCATTGCGACCGGCAATCGTTCCGGCATTCTCGCGCAGGTAGCGATTGCCCTGAATGTAGTCGAAAAACTGATCGATCGTGCCTTGTTGGGTTCCAGCCGCAAAGTTGACGTCACCCGGTCGCGGAATGTAGACCAGATCCGAGCCCTTGTAGCTGTCGCCATTGGCGTCGTTGCCGAACGTCCAGCTGTATGGGGTACCGGTCTGGCCGTTGTAGAAACCGGTAATCGCAGTGGCATAATCCCTGAAGAAATTGTGCTGCCAAGTCAAAGATGCATTGAGACGCTGGCCGATCGAGTAGTTCGACGGCGAAGCCACATTGTCGTTCGGGTTGACCCAGGCACGGCTCGAGAAGTTCGAGGTGGCCTGGCTGGAGGTTCCTGGATTGACTTCGGTGCTGCGGCCGAATGTCGCCGCGACGTTGCCCGACCAGTTGTTGGCAAACAGTTTGGCCAGCGACAACGTCAACGCGTCGCCATGGCCGCGGTGGGTATTGCGCAGGTAGGTAACGACACCGAAATTCGGGTCGCTGTTGGCGCGTGCGCGGTTACCGCGGTCGGTTCCGGTCGGATTTTGATAATAGGTGTTTCGACCGTCGGGTAGGGTGCCGGTCGGATCACCGATGTTGAGGTTCTCGTACCAGATGCCGTTCTTGGTTTGCAGATGTTGATACTCGGCGGAAAACACCACGTTCCACCATGGAAGTTCATGGTCCAGTGCAAGCGCGTACTTCCACACCGACGGCATCTCGAAGCCTGGTGCAATCGTATCGACGTTGGCTTGGTTGTTGCCCGGCGGCGGCAGATTCTGGTTGAACGGGTCCGGGCTGAACGCCGGCGGATCGGTGCAGGTCGTTCCGGAATCGAACGGGCGGCAAGTGTAGTTGGCAGTGGTAATTCCGTTGTTCTGGTACGGATTGGTCATCCACACCACCGGCGGAACCGACTGGAACAGGCCGCCACCGCCACGCAACTGCGTCATGCGCTCGGTGCCGAAATCATAGTTGAACGACAGACGCGGCATGAGCAGATTCTGGCCGTCGATCGTGTTGTCGTTGCGATAGCCAAACGCTTCGTCGAACGCGGCGTTGTAGATCGGCTTGTCGTCGGTGGCCGGCATCGCGAAGCGCACGCCGTACTGCAACGACAGGTTGTAGTTGACCTGCCAGGTATCCTGCAGGAACAGGTCCGTCTGCTTGAAGGTCCAGTCCGCTGCGACGTCGGCAAGCGTGAAACCCGGCGCCGGCTGGTAGATGTCGTACTGGTTGTAAATGGCGTTCGCGAAGTTGTCGATGCCCCAGAACGTGTAGGCGCCAAACTGCGTGCGGCCAAACAGGTTGTAGATGTCATTCTTGCTGTAATCGACGCCGCCCTTGATCGAGTGATCGCCGAGCGTGTAGGTACCGGCGAAGAATGCACGGCTGGTCTTGGTGCCGATCACGTTGTAGTGGCTGTACTGGTCTTCGCCGAGATCGACGTACGGGGAACGGCCGTTGGGCTCGCCATCCTCGTCGACGCCAAGATTGACGAACACCTGTGATTGCTGCGTATCGACCGTGCGCTCCTGGTCGAACTTCGCGTAGGACAGCGAGGTTTCGGTGGAGAAGTTGTTGGTCCAGTCATCGTAGAGATGCAGCGACAGGTTCTTGGTGTCGCTATTCTTGGTGTACCAGTAACTGCTGAGACCGACGCTGGTGGCGCTGTTGCCCTGCACGATCGGCTGGCTTTCCTTGGTGCGCGAATAGGAGAGACTGGCGCGGTGGTTCGTGTTGATGTTCCAGTCGATCTTGGTCAGCAGGCGCTTGTCGGTCAGGTCCGTACCCGAACCGCTGAAGGTCCCGGGCGTCAGGCCAAGCTGATTGGCGATGTCGATGATGCGGTTGAGATCGCCCGGCGACACACCGTTTGCCGTCGACGGTCCGTCGCCAAGACTGGGATCGAGCGCAGTCACCGAATCGGCGCCGATGCCGCTGGTCTTTTCTTCCTCGTAGCTCAGGAAGAAGAACAACGTGTCCTTGATGATCGGTCCACCGAGTGTCACGCCGGAAGTCCAGTCGTGGTTGTAGCCTGTGTACTTGTCGCCATCGAGCTCGCCGGTCAGCTTGTCCGCGTTGCGGTAAGCGTAGTACGCCGAACCGTGGAGCTCATTGGTGCCGCTCTTGGTGACCGCATTGATGCTTGCGCCAACCACGTTGGATGTCACATCGAAATTGGCCGTTGAGAGGTTGTATTCCTCGATCGTGTCGGTCGAAACTGGCGAGCCGATGTAGGGCATGCCGTTCGAATTGAGCCCAAACGGATCGCCGATATTGACCGAGTCGACGCTGATATTGTTGTATCGACTGTTCTGGCCGAGCGCCGAAATCGATCCGTCACCGCGATCGGTGACCGTGATGCGTGGATCGAGGCGTGCAATATCCTGGATCGAGCGGCTTGACGGTGCGTTCTGCAGTTCACGCCCGGAAATATTGGTACTGAGTCCCTTGTTGTCGGGCTGGAATACCTCGTTAAGCGCGCTGGCGGTGACGACGACGCCCTCCAGCATCTGTGCCTGACTGGCCAGAGTGATGTTCAGCGTGGTGTCTTCGGCAAGCTTGAGGTAAACGTCGCGTTGTTCTCCAAGGTTGCCGTTGTTTTCGACGGATACGTAGAACGGCCCACCAACCCGCAGACCCAGTGCGGAATAACGTCCGTTCGCGTCCGTAATGGCCGTTTTCGTGGTGCCGGATGGCACATGCAGGATCTCGACCGTCGCACCGGCGACGGGGCTGCCGTCCGCTTCGACGACGTGACCACTCAAGGATGACGACGTGTTCTGTGCGTGGACCACGGAAACTGCGAACAGCGCTGCGACTGCCCACAGCAGCACGCGCAAGCTAAATGGCTGGATCATTCTTTTGCCCTTGAAGAATGGTGTTCCCACGGCTGGCCGGATTCGGCACCGCACCCAGTTGCCCAGGAATTTTCCCCTGCGTCCGATCGACAACCGATTCGGATAACGCTATTTTAACCGCAATGCGCTACGGATTTGTTATCCGATTGCCGCCCGGACATACGCAACGATTCCGTCCAGGAACATCTGTACGGAAAGCGCGACCAGCAACATACCCATGAGCCGCTCGATGGCGACGAGGGCACTGCGGCCCAGCAAGCGGAACAGATACGTGGAGGAGAACAGAATGATGGCGGTGGCGAGCCATGCCCCTCCCAGCGCGATGCTCCATTCGGCGGTGCGACCAGGTTGACTGTTGGCCAGCAACATCACGGCTGCCATCGTTGATGGGCCGGCCACGGCCGGAATCGCCAGTGGAACGATGAAGGGTTCCGTATCGGGTCCGCCGTTGCCGAAGATGCCCTCGCTCGGCGGAAAGATCATGCGTACTCCGATCAGGAACAGCACTATTCCTCCGGCGATGCTGATCGACTCCTGCTTGAGTTGCAGCGCCTGCAGAACGTAACGGCCACCGAACAGGAAACTGAACAGTACAACCAGCGCGATGAGCAACTCGCGCACCAGGATCATGCGTCTTCGCTCCGGCGGTACATTGCCCAGTACCGACAGAAACAACGGAATGTTGCCCAGCGGATCCATGATCAAGAACAGCAGAATGCCGGCAGACAGCGTGCTCATGCCGATTTCCATCAGGCATGCTCTCCGGCCGGTTGTCGCAGATCCAGGATCTTGCCGCGCACCGAGAGCGCGTCAGCACCAAGGAGCCACGCTGTCGCTGCGCCGGCGACGTCCGGCGTCGGCTGCATCATGGTGTCCTCACCGAAGTACGCCGAACGTCGCAGCGCGGTGCGCATCGGTGATGGCAGCAGCATGTGCGTGCGCACGTTGGTGCGCTCCGTCTCTTCATGGATGATTTCCGCGAGACCAGCCAGACCGTGCTTGGCCGCGCCGTAGGCACCCCAGAAGGATTTTCCGGTGCGCGCGGGATCGTCCAGCACGAACACGATTGCCGCATCCGGCGCTGCGCGCAGCAACGGCATGCATGCCTGCGTGAGCAGGAACGGTGCGGTCAGGTTGACCTGCAGCGCGCGCGCCCATTCCTCCGGAGGCAACTGCTCGAACGGTCGTAAACTGTCGAATTGCGCCGCCGCATGCACGATGCCATCCAGACGACCGCACTCGCGAGCCAGGACGTCGGCCAGTTCCGTGTAGTGCTCTGGCTTGGCGCCGTCCAGGTTCATCGGATAGATCGCCGGATTGCGAGCGCCGGTGGCTTCCAGTTCGTCATACAGGGTTTCAATCGCGCGGACGCGGCGACCGAGCAGCACGACAGTTGCGCCTGCACGAGCGCAAGCGAGCGCACTCGCACGTCCCAGGCCACCGGTTGCGCCGGTGACGAGAATCACGCGATCGCGCAGGCTGTCCGCGGCCGCGACGGGCTCGACCACCGTAGTTAACGGCAGCATCCCGTTCAGCCTTGTTGAGCGTCTTTGACCAGGCGTTCCAGCTCGCCGGATTCGTGCAGTTCCACTGCGATATCGCAGCCGCCGATGAGCTCGCCATTGACGAACAACTGCGGGAAGGTCGGCCAGTCCGAGTAGCGCGGAAGATTGGCGCGAATTTCCGGGTCCTCCAGCACATTTACTGGGTGATACTCGGCGCCCACGGCCTTTAACACCTGCGCCGTGCGACTTGAGAATCCGCACATCGGAAACTGCGGTGTTCCTTTCATGAAGAGCACGACGGGATGGCTGTTCACTGTCTCGCGAATGCGATCGATAACTTCCATGGTTCGTGGTTCCCGGTCATGAGGTGCAGCGCACCGATCGCGCCATTCTATCAGCGGGCCTTTGGACTCGCTGGCGCGGGTGACTTGATCACCGTCGTCTCCATACCGCCCGGAAGGGGCTGATTGGAGGATTGTGGACACGGCGACATTGGCGGTACAGCTTGTTGGGTGCACAATTCCCGTTTGCGGGTCGAAACAATGACCTCCGCGCTCCAGACCACATCCGGACTTAATGCAAGGAGAATACGCATGGCGATCGAACTTCCCCCGCTTCCCTGGGCCCGTGACGCACTCGCTCCGCATATTTCGGCGGAAACCATCGACTACCACTACGGCAAGCATCACAAGGCCTACGTGGACAAGCTCAATGGCATGATCGAAGGCACGGACTTTGCAGACAAGTCGCTGGAGGACATCGTGAAATCCTCAAGCGGCGGCATGTTCAACAATGCTGCACAGGCGTGGAACCACACGTTCTACTGGAACTGCCTGTCGCCCAAGGGCGGCGGTGAACCTTCCGGGCGCCTCGCCGATGGCATGAAGAAGGCTTTCGGCGACTTCTCCTCATTCAAGGAAGAGTTCACCAAGACCGCGGTCGGTACGTTCGGCTCCGGGTGGGCATGGCTGGTGCAGCGCAGCGACGGTTCACTGGGTCTGGTCAGCACCTCCAATGCGGCAACGCCCCTGACCGGTTCAGACAGACCCTTGCTGACCTGTGACGTGTGGGAGCATGCGTATTACATCGATTACCGCAATGCGCGGCCGAAGTATCTCGAAGCGTTCTGGAACCTCGTCCACTGGGATTTCGTCGCGGAACAGATGAGCTGATCGCAACTTCACGATCAACTCGAAATGATCCAGGGACGGATCATCGTCGAGCGTTCCCGAATTTCCCGAATGGCGTAGTTAGTCCGCAGCGTAGTGCGACAGGACGTCCAGTACCGGAGCGACCTGTGCCTCGCGTTCAAGTACGCCTCCGAGACGTCGTAATCGCGCGCTGAGTTCGTGCGGCGATTCCGCGCACACCGTCGCGTGGCCCACCTTGCGACCCGGGCGGGCGGCTTTGCCATAGTCATGCCAGTGCACGCGCGGCTCGGCGAGTGCGATGCGCATGTCCGGTACTTCGCCGATCCAGTTGAGCATGACGCTCGGAGCCAGCACTGTCGTTTCGCCCAACGGCAGCCCCAGCACGGCGCGCAGGTGATTCTCGAACTGGCTGCAGATGCAACCTTCGATGGTCCAGTGGCCGGAATTGTGCACGCGCGGCGCAATTTCATTGCCCAGCACCCGATCACCCACGACAAACAACTCCAGCGCGAACACACCGACATACTCGAGGCGCTCGGCAATCGCGCGAGCGTGCGATTTCGCGGTGTCCGCGACGCGGCCGGCGCCGGTTCCGTGCAGCCCGAGGCTCGCGGCCAGCACACCGTCGCGATGCCAGTTGCGCGTCAACGGCCAAGTGCGGAAATCTTCGTCGCGTGAGCGCACACCAATGATCGAGACCTCGTGGTCGAACGCCACGAATGCCTCGACAATTAGTGGTGATCCGCCCAGATCCTGCCATGCGGCATCGATGTCCGCCGATTCGCGCAACAGCCGCTGACCCTTGCCGTCGTATCCGAAACGCCGCGTCTTGAGTACGGCCGGAAGACCGATCTGCGCGACCGCACGATCGAGGTCTTCGCGCGTATCGACCGGCATGAATGCAGGCGTGTCGATGCCGATTTCCCGAAACAGGGTTTTTTCCGCGAGCCGGTCTTGGGCAACCGCGAGCGCATCGGGTGCCGGAAATACCTGCGTGCGCTGCGCGAGAAACCGCGCGGTATCTGCAGGCACATTCTCGAAGTCGAATGTCGCCACATCGACCTGGCGCGCGAAATTGACGAGCGCGGATTCGTCATCCCAGTCGGCGGTCATGCGCGGCGCGATCGCACCCGCGCAGGCATCGCGCGCCGGATCGAGAATAAGGAACTCCTGGCCTAGTGGCGTACCTGCCTCGACCAGCATGCGCGCAAGCTGGCCGCCGCCGAGTATGCCGATCGTGCTCATTCAGCAGTCGACCTTGCCATGCCCACACGGTCTCTGGCGGCATGCCCGATACGCATGGAGCGAGGCTGCCAGATGCGTGATGCCGAACTCATGAACATTCGATTCCGATAGTGCGCGGTACGCGCTTTTGCGTGACGTGCTGAGTTGTCCGGGATATCTGCTCGCATGTGCGGCTTATGAGCGCGGATCGGGTTCATCGAGCACGGCTTGCGTCTGCTCGGCGCGAAATGCCTCCAGCCGTTCGGCGATTGCAACATCGTCAATCGCGAGGATGGCAGTGGCAAACAGGGCCGCGTTGATCGCGCCCGCGCGCCCGATGGCAAATGTCGCGACCGGCACGCCGGCCGGCATCTGAACGATCGAGAGCAGCGAATCGACACCGTTCAAGGCATTGGACTTGACCGGTACGCCGAGCACCGGTACGCGCGTCTTGGCCGCGAGCATGCCCGGGAGATGCGCTGCGCCGCCCGCGCCGGCGATGATCGCGGCAACTCCGCGCTCTACCGCCTGTTCCGCATAATCAAACAGCAGATCCGGTGTGCGGTGCGCCGAGACCACGCGCACTTCATGTGCCACGCCAAGTTGGTCGAGCAGGATTACCGCGTGTTCCAAGGTTTCCCAGTCCGATCGGGAACCCATGACTACACCGATCCTTCGCGGGGTCGTTCGCGCGCTGGTGGAATCGTCGCCTGTCATGGTCGTGCCGTCGAAAAGCCGCTATTGTACGCACAACGCGCAGACTGAAATGTTGCAACACTCATGAACCCACGTCTCCTCGATATCCTGTGCTGTCCCGCCACGCAGGCGCCGCTGCGCTTCCTCACCGCCGAGGAGCTTGCTTCAGTCGCGCGCGCGGTAACCAATGGCGAGGTGACGACGGTCGGAGGAAGACGGCTTTCCGTGGCTCCGCAGGCAGGATTGATCACCGTCAATGGCCGCACCATCTATCCCGTTGAGGATGATATTCCGGTCATGCTCGTCGATGAATCGATCGCTGCCGATCAGATTTCCGGTCTGGCGCATCACGCTGCAGGCTGAGTGCCATCCCGCCCGAGACGGGGGCGATGACACATGACCCATTGCATAACGGGCTCAATTATTGTGTGATGGCGGATATATGGATTGATATCGGACTTACGGGTATCGGGCCAGCAGGGAGAAGGAACAGCTATTGCAGGGGAACACCCCGGTGAACACGCCAGGCGAATCAAAAAAAGTCGTCAAGATCGCCCACCGCCAAGGGGACCCGGCAAAGGATGGCGAACGTCTCGGTGAACTACTTCGACGCGTGCGCGGCATTGCGCGGGATCGTGTCAACGGTCTGGTCAACGGCTTGTTCGACAACATCGACGACGCGCTGTTCGATCTCGCCGAAAAGGCCGAAAGCAATTCCGCTCAGACGCAGTTCTTCGACGGCATGCGCGAGGTACGCAAGAAACGTCCGCTCGTCGAACGACTCTTCCAGGAGCAGATCGGCAAGAACTTTGCCGAGTTTGCTGCGGGTGAACTGAAACCCGTCGAATCGATTAGCGCTCCGCAGGGCAACGTCGCACTCAGCCTTGTCGACGATCAGGAACTCGAGGAGTCGCTGGCCATTTCCAGCATGGTCGCGAAGGCTGAAAGTCGGCTCATGCGCCCGCTCTACCAGGTCAATCAGCGCCTCGCTGTCATTGTCGGTGGTCACAAAGTCGAGGATCACGGCAATCCGGTCGGTCCGGCCATGCTGTGCGAAGCATTTCGCGGCGCAATGCGCGAAGTTGATCTGAATTTCCAGGTCAAGCTCATCGTGTACAAGCTGTTCGAGCGCTATGTCATTGCCGGTCTCGGTGGACTGTACGATGAAGTCAATGCTGAACTGATTCGTTCCGGGGTGCTGCCGCAGATTCGTCACGAGATTCCGCATGGCAAGCGCAATCCGGTTCCGTCACCTTCCGGATCCTCTCGTGGATATGCGGGCGGATCGGAAGAGGGTCTGGCCGAGCATTCCGTGCTGGATGGCGGCAGTCTGCATGCGGAAGTGCAGGCGGAAGTTTACGAGACATTGCGTTCATTGCTGGCGAGTCGGCATGCTCCGGCGCGTCGGCCGGCCGGTGGCGGCGCAATGATGCAGGGTTCAGCAGGCCGGGTTTCGGCGGACGCGGGACTGGATATGGGAACGCTGATCCAGGCGTTGACGATCCTGCAAAGCCAGGAAGCGGCAGCCGATCCGAGCGCCATGGATGCGACGGCGGTCCAGCAGATCAAGACCGAGTTGCTTAATCAGGCGCAGCGCCTCGGCAGTGGCGCGCGCGGCAAGCATGTGTCCTCGGCCGACGAGGATACGATCGATCTGGTCGGCATGCTGTTCGAGTTCATCCTGCGTGACCGCAACTTGCCACCCGCGATCCAGGCCGTGCTGGGCCGCATGCAGATTCCCTACCTCAAGGTCGCGATCGTCGATCGCCATCTTTTTGCACAGAAGACGCATCCGGCGCGGCGCCTGCTCGATGCGCTGGCCGAGGCCGGTATGGGGTGGACCTCAGAGTCGGATCGCGATTCGCGGTTGTACAACCGCATCCAGCAGTCCGTCGAGGCCATCCTGCAGAATTTCGACGAGGATCAGGGTATTTTCGACCAGGAACTGGTCAAGCTCAACCGTTTCATGGATGATCATCGGCGTCGCGCCGAGCATGCCGAGCATCGCATCGCCGAGGCGACCCGGGGTCGCGAAAAGCTCAACGAGGCGCGGCGCGTCACTGCACGCGAAGTCCTGCATCGCATCGGCAACCGCAAGCTGCCGCCTGTCGCGCACACGATCCTGTCACGCCCTTGGGCCAACTTCATGGTACTGACGCTGCTGCGCAAGGGCGAGGATTCAACGGAGTGGAAAAATGCGCTGCGCTTCGCCGACGAGTTCATCTGGAGTACCGCGCCGAAAAAGACCGAAGCCGAGCGCCAGCGGCTGCGCCTGCTGATCCCGCAACTGGAAAACGCGCTGCGTCACGGGCTCGCCACCGTGGCCTATCACGAATCCGACATCACCCGCGAAATCGAGTCGCTGCAGCAGTTTTATGCGCGTCTGTTCGAAGGCGAGACACCGGAGGTCAAGACAGCGCGCGAAGTCATTGCGCCGCCCGAACCATCGCCATCACAACCGGACTCCGGGCCTGCTGCGCAGGAGCCGGGCAGCGAAGCACTGCAAGTGGAATCCGGTCGGCGACGTGTGGAGGTAGTACTGCCCAGTGTGCATCGGGCTGACACACCAAGTCCGGTCGAGGAAATCATCCTGAGGGCTGGCAATCCGGACAACGCGGACCGTAGCGAGCCCGAGGACGAAAGGGAAGATGAATTTCTCGCCGCCGCGCGTGCGATGAAGCCCGGAGCCTGGTTTGAGTTCGTGGCCGAGGATGGGACCCGCGATCGCGCCAAACTTTCCTGGATCAGCCCGATCAGCGGAAAGTACCTGTTCGTCAATCGGCGCGGGCTCAAGGTGTGTGACAAGACCGTCTATGCGCTGGCGGCCGAACTGCGGCGTGGAAGTGCGACGCCGCTTCTCGATGTGCCCTTGTTCGATCGCGCGCTGGACGCGATTGTCGCCCGGCTGCGAGCCGGATCCTCCGATGCGGCGGCCACCCCCGGTGCGGCGGCCACCCCCGGTACCCAGCCGCCGGGCTGAGCGGGCAGGCAATGAACAATCCTGCTCCTCCCGAACATGTGGTTCTTTCCGATGTGCGCCGTGCGCTCGATGAGGATATTGGCAGCGGCGACGTTACTGCGGATCTGCTGCCGTCAGATCGCACTGCGACCGCACAGGTTGTCGTGCGCGATAACGCGGTCATCTGTGGCAGACCGTGGTTCGACGCGTGTTTTCGTGCGCTGGATGTGAATGTCGCGATCGAATGGCGCGTCAGCGAGGGCGATCAGGTCACGGCCGGAACAGTGCTGTGCGACATTACCGGTGCTGCGCGGGCGCTGGTCACCGCGGAACGTACCGCGCTCAATTTTCTGCAGACTCTTTCGGCGACCGCGACGGCAACCGCGCGCTTCGCCGCCGCAATACGAGGTACACGGGCGACCATACTCGATACGCGCAAGACGCTGCCGGGTCTGCGTCAGGCGCAGAAATACGCGGTGCGCACGGGCGGTGGCTCGAACCACCGCATGGGTCTGCACGATGCGATCCTGATCAAGGAAAACCATATTGCCGCGGCGGGATCGATTCGGGCCGCGATCGCCAATGCACGCGCGGCGCATCCGCAGCTCGTGATCGAAGTGGAAGTCGAGAACTTCAGCGAGTTGCGTGACGCGCTGGCGGCGAACGCCGATCGCATCCTGCTCGATGATTTCGAGCTGGATGATCTTGCGCACGCCGTGTCCGAGGTTGCCGGTCGCGTGCCGCTGGAAATCTCGGGCAACGTGTCACTCGCCAATGTCGTCGGTCTTGCCGAGACCGGCGTTGATTACATTTCGATCGGCGCCTTGACCAAGAACGTCAGCGCCATCGATCTGTCCATGCGCATCCGGCTGGATGAGTCGGCTCAGAAGTAGCCGGCGTAGTGCAGCGCCGCAGCACCGATCAGTGCCGCGACGATGATGCCGATCGAGAGCCATAACGCGAAATTGCTGCCGCCTGCGGGTGCCGTCGGGGCGGCATCGACGGCAGGATCCTCGGCGGGCGGCCTTGCGGGTGGTGCTGCGCTTCCTGGAACGGACAATTGGAAGCGCACGCTGTCCAGGCGCAATTCGTCACCGGGCGTGAGCATGCCGGTCTGGATGCGCTTGTCGTTAATGAAGGTGCCGTTGGCGGAACCCAGATCCTCTACCGAGACGCCGACCGGTCGTGCGACCAGGCGTGCATGTCGCCGCGACACCTCATCGGCGGGAACATGGATGTCGCAGTCGTTCTGGCGCCCGATGGTCATGGTGCCCGTCATCACGAACGTCTTGCCGAAGGTTATGCCGGACACGCCGCGCAGGATGAATCGGGGCATCGCCATGCGCATCACGGTGTGTCCGGCAGGATCGGTGGCCAATCCGTTGTCAGCCGGGGTCAGAGGCGCGCTCGCCTTACTTCCGCTGACGACGCTACAGCCGACGCGGCCGAACAGCACGAGATCGCCGGTTGTCAGTTCGGTCGGCTGGGTGATCTGACGTCCGTTGAGCACGGTCGCGGCATCGCCAGCCAACGCGACTAGCGTCGCTACGTCGCCATTGACATCGATTTTGGCGTGATGCGGCGCGATTCCCGTTTCTTCAATGCGCACCTCGCAGTCGGCAGCCGAGCCGATCCGCGTTACTCCGTCCGCTAGAGACACTGGCGCATGCTCTCCGCGCGAAAAAATGAGCTTCATATCTTCCCCTTCCCGGATGCCCTACCTGGTGCCCCATGCGACATGATTGTAGCCAAATTCCTGCCGTGTGGCGCCCCTTGTATACCGGCGCATGGCACACCACACTGGTGTCATGACTGGAACCTGGATCGGCCTGCTCCTGATCGGCGCCTTTGTCTGGCTGTGGATGGCGGCGATGGCCGTGCGTGAGCGCGCGATACTGATCGGCCAACGTCTTTGCCGCGAGGCGGGCGTGCAACTGCTCGACCAGAGCGTGACCCTCAAGCGTCTGCGACTGCGCCGGACCAGTGGCGGCCTGACCGCGGCACGACGCTATACGTTCGAAGTCAGCATGGATGGGGCAGACCGCATCGGCGGGCACATTGACATGCTCGGCGACCGCCTGCAGAGCTGGAGTGTGCCCATGCGGGCCACCGAGTCGTCCTTGCTGCCGCATCCGACCGCGATCACGACGGTGCGCAGCTCGTCAGAGCCGGTTACTTGACGACGCGCAGGCGCGGTCGTTTGCTGCCTTCGGTTGCGCCGTCATCCGGCGGCGTTGGTGCAGGATCGGGCGATTCGTCAGTGGGAAACATCATGCCCTTGCCGTTCTCGCGCGCGTAGATCGCGAGTACGGCTTCGATCGGCACGTCGACCGACTGGCTGACACCGCCGAAGCGGGCCAGAAAGCGAACGCCTTGAAGATCCATTTCGAGTTTGGATACTGCACGCGCGGTTATGTTGAGGACGACGCGGCCATCGTGTATCGCGCTGCCCGGAACCCGCACGCCAGCGATGCCTGCGTCAACCAGCAGATGAGGACTCAAGTCGTTGTCGCTGATCCAGTCATACAGCGCACGCAACAGGTACGGCCGGTTCGAGGTCATCACGACCTTAGCGCTTTCTCTTCGTTGGTCAGGCTGCGATTGAAGCCGGGATTGCGGAAAATGCGCTCGCCATAGTCACGGATGGCCCGCGCTTCGCGCGGCAGTTCCACGCCGAGCTTGTCGAGGCGCCACACCAATGGCGCAAGCGCGCAGTCGGCGAGGCTCATTTCCGGGCTGAGGAAGAACTTGGAGGCCTTGAATGCCGACAGGTTCCGCACCAACTCGTCGCGCAGCTTACGGCGCGCGGTGTCGGCCCCCCGACCGCCTTCCTCGATCTGGTCGACCAGCATCAGCCAGTCGTTCTCGATGCGCGCAATCGCCAAGCGCAGCCGCGCACGCGCCAGCGGATCCACCGGCATCAACGGCGGATGCGGATAGCGCTCATCGAGGTATTCGCCGATCACATTCGTGTCATACAGCACCAGATCACGGTCGATCAGGGTCGGCACTGAGTTGTACGGGTTGAGATCGAGAAGATCCTGCGGCGGATCGTCCAGATCCACGAGGATCAGATCGTAGCTGACGCCCTTCGCTGCGAGTATCAGGCGCACGCGATGGCACTGCACACATTCGCGTGCGGAATACAGCGTCAGAATCGTACGCAAGCGCTGATTAACCACCATATCGGCAACGTCTCCCCTTGCTGGATACGGACCGCGCCCAAGCTCGCGACGGCCCCGCTGGCCGCGAAATCACTGTACACCGCATCGACCGATCCGCCTAGTGGAACGATCGAATGCACCGCGGCCGGCGCATATTGGCAGTGGACTCCCTTTTGGCAATACCTTTGTCATCAACGGCTTGCAATTGCTGTCCTGGAAGGCCGGTCAATGAATATCCTTCCAGAACTCCTTCTTCAGCAAGAATGCCAGCAGCGTGAAGAGCGCCAGATAAAGAATTACCCACAGGCCGATCGTCTGGCGCTTGAGTGCGGCCGGCTCCGCGGTGTACTCCAGAAATGCGGCGATATCGCGTACCGCACCGGAAAACTGGTCTGCGTCCATGCGTCCCGGCTGGATCAGATCGAACGCCTCGATCCGGGCGTCCTCACCCGCCTCGGCCGGTGCCTTCACTGCCGCCTGCAGACCCTGCAGTTCCCACAATGCATTGGGCATGGATGCGTTCGGAAATACCGTGTTATTCCAACCGACCATGCTGGTTGGATCGAGGTAGAACGACTTGAGATACGTGTAAATCCAGTCCGCACCCTTGGCGCGAGCTTCCAGGGACAGATCTGGTGGCGCCTTGCCGAACCATTTTGTGGCATCTGCCGCCGGCATGTCGCTCATCATGGGTTCGCCGATCTTGGCGTCGGTGAACACGAGGTTGTCCACCACATCCTGGGGGTCGAGGTTGTAGTCCTCGGCAAAGCGCGAGTAGCGCAGGTAGCGCAGCGAGTGACAGCCTGAACAATAGTTCATGAAAAGCTTGGCGCCGCGCTGCACGGATGCGACATCCCTGATGTCCACGTTTGCATGCTGGAGGGCGGGTGGCGCCTGAGCGCGGGCGACACCCAGACACAGCAGCCCTGCCGCCATGATGGCTACCAGCTTGCGGATGCCCGCTTGGAGCTTGAGATCGTCAGTCATGCGTCGTCACCCGTTCCGGTACCGGCTTGGTGCGTTCGAAACCAAAGAAGGTGTATACCCACAGAAATACGAAAAACCCGAAGTAAATCAGCATCATGATGCGGCCGAACAGGTTCTCCAACGTCGTTACGTTCGCATCCGCTCCGAACCATTCCGGAATAAGTTCCGCCGTAACGCCCGCGCCCACTGCGCCGAGCAGAATGAACGAGACCGCAAACAGTACCAGCGCGATCTTGTATCCCAGACCGCGGTAGCGGATCGACTTGACGGTTCCGCGATCGATCCACGGCATGAAGAACAGTACCGCGATGCTGAGAAACATCACGATCACGCCGGTCAGCTTGGCTGGAATCATGCGCAGGATCGCGTAGAACGGCGTGAAGTACCACACTGGTTTGATGTGCTGGGGCGTGGCCAGATTGTCGGCTGGTATGAAGTTGTCGTGTTCCAGGAACCAGCCGCCCAGCGTCGGTTCGAAGAACAGGATGAATGCGCAGATGAGCAGGAAGATCCCGACACCGAACAAATCCTTGACCGTGTAGTAGGGATGGAACGGGATGCCGTCCAGCGGGATGCCCGCCTCGTTCTTCTTCTTCTTGATTTCCACGCCGTCCGGATTGTTGGAGCCGACTTCGTGCAGCGCGCCGAGGTGCAGCACCACCAACAGCAGAAGTACCAGCGGCAACGCTGCGACGTGCAGCGCAAAGAAGCGGTTGAGGGTCGCGTCCGAAGGCAGGTAATCGCCCATGATCCACTGCACCAACGTGTCGCCGATCCACGGTACCGCGCCAAACAGCGAAATAATCACCTTCGCGCCCCAGAACGACATGTTGCCCCAAGGCAACACGTAGCCCATGAACGCCTCGGCCATCAGCACCAGGAAGATCACCATGCCGAGCAGCCACACCAGTTCGCGCGGTTTCTTGTAGGACCCGTACATGAGTCCGCGAAACATGTGCAGGTAGACCACCACGAAGAACATCGAGGCGCCGATCTCGTGCATGTAGCGGATCAGCCAGCCCCATTCCACGTCGCGCATGATGTACTCAACCGACGCGAACGCGGTTGCCGCGTCGGGCTTGTAGAACATGGTCAGGAAGATGCCGGTCAGGAGCTGGTTCACCAGCACCAGCATCGCCAGCGAACCGAAGTAGTACATCACGTTGAAGTTCTTCGGCGCGTAGTACTCGCTCATGTGCTTGCGGTACATCGGCATCAAGCCGGGCGCGCGCTCGGTGATCCAGTCACCGATGTTGCTGAAGACCTTGGCCATCACGCTGTCTCCTTGCCCGGATCGACGCCAATCATGATGTGCGTGTCGTCGATGAAGTGGTAAGGGGGAATCGGCAGGTTCGACGGCGCGGGAACACCGTCATAGACGCGACCCGCGATGTCGTAGCGCGACTTGTGGCAAGGGCAGTAAAAACCACCTTCCCAGTGCGGATCGAACGGCTCCGGCTTGATCTCGGCGTAGTAATCGGGAACGCAACCCAGGTGCGTGCAGATGGCTACCACCACGAACCACTCGGGCTTGATTGAACGTGCCTCGTTCTTCGCGTATTCCGGTTGCTGGTCCGTGTTGTCGCTGTTCGGATCCTTGAGCTGGTCGTCGACCGATTTCAAGGTATCGAGCTGCTTGGTCGTGCGGTTGACAACGAATACCGGCAGGCCGCGCCATGCGAACGTGACCTTCTGGCCGGGTTCGATCTTGCTGATGTCTGCTTCGACGGGGGCACCAGCCGACTTGGCACGTGCACTCGGTTGCCATGATTTGACAAACGGAACCAAAGCCAACGCAGCGCCTGCCCCGCCAACGACTGCCGTCGTTGCGGTCAGAAACCGCCGACGTCCCTTGTTGATGCCTTCATTTGCCATCCGGCACTCCACTGAGCCTGCAAAGTTGCATCGCGGGTATCTTGCGGCACACGATCCGGTGCAGCACACGCATACCCATCCCCAAAAGCGTGCTAGTTTAGCGAAGGGCTCCACGCGGTACAATCGATGCGTCGCTGTCTTCTTCCGTACTGGCCGGTGCGAGGTCTGGCGTGACTCGGAAAAGGCGCAATGCGACGAATCCGGCAATCGCGAGATCTGCCGCCATTCCATTGCCAGCAGCCAGATTGCCGCCCCTGACCGATGCCGCGCAACCCTTATCGCAACCTCACCTTTGTCGCGCGTTTCGTCGTGATTGGTCTCGCGCTGGCATTCCTCATCGGGCTGTTCGCGCCGGACATGGTCACGCGGCTGCGCGAGGCGATCGGTAAACAACCGTCGGTACAGACGCAACAGCACAGT
>CAJDWV010000015.1_pt1 | contig 23048 bp, 18 predicted proteins | sample 7391731 | NCBI WGS metagenome assembly CAJDWV01 (sample SAMEA7055746, study PRJEB34461) | soil metagenome | biome: terrestrial ecosystem; feature: Peninsula; material: soil | place: Antarctica | collected 2016
CATCCGGCAGCGCCTCAAGCAGGAAGCCCTGCCCGCTCTGGCCTGGATCGAACCAGTTGCCACTGAACGCCGAGCCAAGAACCAGGTCGCCCGATCCATCCTGCAGCGGATCTTCCTGAGACAGGACATCCGAGTTCGGATTCGGATTGTCGGGACCCGTTCCAGTCGAATCGTACGCGCCGGTAGTCGCCTCGCAGTCGAGTTCACCATGAGCATCGTTACCATTCGGATTGGCGCCGGTGTTCGATCCCGGCAGCACGATTCTGTCGGTCTCCAGATCATAAACAAAAAAGTTGCGGCGGCCGCTGGCGCCGGCGACGAGGTTGGTGGCATCGGAAGTGAATCCGATGGCCGAACCGGTACAGGCAATCTTCGGATCCGAAGAATCGCCATTCGGCAACACGTTGCCGGGGCCGTGCATCACGAACAGGCTGTTGCCCGAATCGCTCCCGCCCTTGGCAAGCTCCGTGCCACGTGCACCACCAGTCTGGAATACAAACAAGTTGCTTTGCCCGCTATCGACGCCGGTCACGAGATTGCGCGCACGCGACGTGAAAGCGATGCGGCTGCCGTCAGTGGAAATGCTGGGCTTGCCCGCATCCTCATCCGCCGGCTCGCCGGTCGCCGAAGTGACTCTGAGCAGTTCGCCGGTGACAAGGTTCCTGCGCACGATCTGACGCTTATCGGCGGTGCCGCCTAGACTCGGTGCCTGCGTCGTGAACGCGACGAAGTGACCGTCCGCGGAAATCACCGGATTGCAGCTCGCGCCATCTGCCTGCAGGTTCTCACCCGAGACACTGACACGCGTCACCACGCCGGTTGTCTGATTCTTCACGAACACGTCCTTGGCGCCGTTGGTATCGTCGGCCACCCAGTTGCTTGCATCCGAACAAAACGCCAGCCATGTGCCATCGGCGCTCAGGCTCGGTGATTCCACCTCGCCATCGAGCGGCTGGTTGTCCATGCCGGTGTCCTGACACTCCATCNGAACAGGGTGTTGGGCTGGGAACTGCACAACTGACCGGAACCGCTGCCCGAACCGGCCTTGGCGCCGCGTTGCATGCTTGCCGGTTGCAGGATGAACGCTGCAGCCTGGCCATTCAGTGAAATGTCCGGTGTGACGCTATTTCCACGAAGTTGCAGCCCAGCAAGATCCTGACTGATCAGACGAATCTCGCCGGTGCGCCGATCACGCAGGAAGATACTGGCGCCTGCATCGTTGGAATCGAGCGGGACCAGATCCTTCTGTCTGGAACTGAACACCACCATCGACCCGTCCGCACTGAGCGATGGCTCAACCGAATCTTCCGTCGTTGGTGTGCCGCTCAGTGTCCGCGATTCGATGCTCGGAAGATTGAAGGTGCTCACGATCGCCATGCCGGTCAGCGTAACCATCGAGCCGCTGGCCTCGCCATAGGTCGCTGTCGCCGCATTCGTGATGGCGCCGGTCGCGTCGATTGCGGTGACCCTGACGGAGACTTCACAGACCGCCATCTCACCCGTGGCCACTCCGTCAACCGGCCAGGTCAGCTTGCCGCCCACTAGCGATCCGCCGGGGCAATCGGTCCCGGTCACGGCCAAACTGGCGGGGAGTTTGTCAGTTACCGTGATCAGCGTTGCGACATCTGCGTCGCTGAAATTGCGCAATTCCAGCGTGTACGTGAATTCATCGTCGACACCGATTGGCCCCGGCGTGCTGGCGGTGAGCGAAAGCAGCAGCGTGCCACTGGAGCCGCCAGGTGGCGGTGGCGGTGGCGGCGCGACGACAGTGAATGCGCCGGGGAGCGATGCAGTGGCGCCGCCAATTTGCATCGCCTTGACAGTGCGAGATCCGAGCGGAGCGTTCGATGCAATGGAAAGCGTTGCACGCGCCCGTTCGGAATCGAAAACCGTCACGTCGGAGACGAGAATCCCAGCACCGAAATCGAGTGCCATACCCGGCGCAAAACCAGTGCCGCCAATCGCCGCAATTTGCGTGACACCCTGCTGACCTTGGGCTGGCGACACGCTGGTCAAGTCAAACGCCGCCTGCTGCGGATCCACGCGGAATCCGTTCGGCAGCGTAGCCGACTGAAGATAGTCGCCGTCTGATACCGTCACGTCGCGCAGCCCAGTTGCGGCTGTAATGCCGATCGCAAGGCTTGCCGTAGCGGTGGTACCACTTTGCACCACCACGTTGCTGACCGTGATGTCAGGTCCGAAATCCACCACGAGATACTGCATGAATCCCGATCCCGTGACGGTTATCGGCAAGCTCGTGGTGCCAACGGCTCCCCAGGCGGGACTGACACCGGTCAGGGTGAGCGGGATCGTCACTGATCCGACGGTGAATCCGTCCGTCAGCGTCGAGCTTTGCGTGTCATAGGTCGCGATGACATCCCGCGGTCCCGCGGCGGCGGCAGGGCTGATCGATAGCGTGGCGGTGGCGGTCGTATCCGATTGCACCACCAAATTGGTGACGGTGATGTCAGGGCCAAAATCGATCGAAAACGATCCGGGTGCGTTCGAGCCCGGCACATTTTTTGGTGGGCCGTCATCTGGTAGGCCGCCACCGTCAAAGCCGCTGCCGGTGATCGTCACCGGCAGGTTCGTATCGCCCAACGCACCCGAAGCGGGACTGACACCAGTGAGGCTGAGCACAGTCGTCATCGGCCCGACAGTGAACCCGTCCGTAAGCGTCGAACTTTGTGTGTCGTAGAGCACGATGACATCCCGCGGTCCCAGCGTGGCGGCAGGGCTGATCGACAGCGTGGCAGTAGCGCTCGTATCCGATTGCACCACCAGGTCATGAACGAGAATGTCGGTGCCGAAATCGAAGACGAGCGACGCACCCGGGATTCCCGTTCCCAAAAAGCCGCTGCCGGTTAGCGTCACTGGGACATTCGAGGTTCCCGCCAGTGCCGAATTCGGCGAAATACTGACCAGTACGAGCGGTTGGCCTGCGGAATTGACAATGAAACCGTTCGCCAGCGTGGATGTCTCGCTTCCCTGGGTTGCCACGACGTCGCGGGGGCCGGGCGTCGCGCCGGGCGCGATCAACAAGTAGGCGGTCGCAGTGGTTTCGTTCTGAACGAGCACGCCGCTCAGCGTGATACCCGCACCGAAGTCGAGCGCAAGACTCGTATCGAAACCGGTGCCGGTCACGGTGACCTCAAGCTCCGGATCAGAATATCCGGCTCCGGGATCACCACTGTCGGGGGCAAGGGAAACGAGGGACAACGGTGTCGCGGCAGCCGTAACGCTGAAACCGCCGAGGAGAACGGCCTGCTCGCCGCCGACGGCCTGGATCGCCGTCACATCGCGGTTGCCGATCGGTGCCGCAGGATCAATTACGATCCCCACGGTCGCGTTGCTTTCGCTGTTGATCATCGTGCTGGTAACGGCGATGCCCGTACCGAAATCGAACGTGGTCGAGTCGAGGAAGCCGCTGCCATCAATCGCTGCGCTGAGGGTTTCTCCCTGCATGCCCGAGGCCGGCACCACGGCGGCAAGATCGAACGGGTTCGGCAAACCGCTCGCAAAAATGTCGACCACGACCTGGATTACCGCCGTTTCACCCGGCTGGATGGTGCGATTCCACTGCAAGCCTGCCGTCGCGCCGGCAGCACACTGGGCGGGCGACACCATGTTGTCCAATGTCGGATCGAACGCTATCTGGCTCCACACGGAGAGTGAAAAGCTGGGCTGTTGCGTCACCGTGTAAAAATCGGCTGGAGTCAGGGGTTTGAATCCGAGCATCGGCTCGACCGTGCCGGATGGCTCCATTGACTTGGGTGGTAATGGCATGGTTTGGCAATCCGTGACGCCCACGGTGCCGCTGGCGGCGTCGTATGCTGCCGCGTGTTCACTGGGAAACCCGCCGGCAAAAAATATTTCAGTCGTCTGCGCCGTCGATCCGGTGTTGGTGATCGCGATCTCGTAGGTCGCATAGTCCGTTCCGTCCACGTAGCGGACGCGTGTGACCTTGGTCAGCGGTACCGCACCGAACGGTGTAGTCGATTCGACCTGGAACGGATCGGTGGCCGTACCGCTACCCGTGACGGCACTGACATTCCCGGAAAGCAAGGGCACATACGCCGTGCCGAGCTCGTAGACCATGCCGCCGGCATTGCTTCCCGCCGCGTGCGAATTGAAATCCGGCCCGAAAAAGCTTCCAGTCGGCCCTCCGACACGCACAACCCAGCCCAGATCCGCGGTCGAGGACGGCGGTGGATAGTCCGCGCCGGTCGGATAGAACACGCCTGGTGTGCCATCGGCGGCCGGTACCGTCTGGTAGGAATCGTCGGCGGCGACGAACCACACCCAGGGAACGCCGGCTATTGGCGTGATGCCGGGTTGCGCAGTACCAGCGAGAACTGCAGTCGGGACGATCAGATACAGTACCGCCAGCACGCTGACGACCGACTTGGCAACGCTGTGCCAGAAGCGACGCTTGAACATGGCCCACCCCACATGATGTCGATCGCATCATCCCCGCCACGCTCGACATGCATCGGCGGTGACCGATCAGTAGATTGCAGACAGTAGCGCGCAGTTCGCCACCACGCAAGCAAACCCGCGCCTGTATAGTAAGTTTTGGGGGTGTTTCAGACCGCGCGAATACGCAAGGTCGTCCCGTCCACTGACACCACCTCGACGTCGCTGCCGGCCACAAGATCCGGCCCTTCGGCCAGCCACCAGCCATCGCCAACCCGCAGCCGGCCACGACCGTTCACTATCCCTTCGGCCAGCGTGAAGCGTTGGCCGACCAGTTGCTGACCACGCCGGTTCAGCAGCGGCTGATCGTCGCGCTGCTCGGCGAGCGGTCGGATGAAGTGCCAATACACACTGCAGGTTGCAATAGCCAGCGCCGCAAAGCTGATCGCCTGACCGAGAACACCGAGCGATGGCAACAGCCAGGTCGTGACACCCATCAACGCCGCAGCCAGGCCAATCCAGAGCAGGAAGTAGCCGGGCAGAATCATTTCGGCCGCGATCAACACCAGCGCCAGCAGCCACCAGCCGTAGTGCACGATCGCCTCGCTCGCAAAGTCTGTCATCGCAACCTCAGCGCAATGGCGGCGCCACCGGCCCGCGGGGCGGCGGCGCATTTGGGTTGCGCGGCGCCGGCGACTTCTGGGCCTCCAGCGCGTATTTGCCGATCTCGGCGATACCGGCCAGCGAGCCGATGATGCCGCTTGCCTCGATCGGCATCAGCAGCATTTTCTGATTCGGTGAATCGGCCATCGCCTTGAGCGCCTCGACATACTTGTTGGCGACAAAGTAGTTGATCGCGTTGATGTCACCGCCGGCGATGGCCGTCGACACCACTTCGGTCGCGCGCGCCTCGGCTTCGGCCAGTCGTTCACGCGCCTCGGCCGAGCGGAACGCCGCTTCCTTCTCGCCTTCGGCAGCAAGGATTACCGATTGCTTTGCGCCTTCTGCCTTGAGTATCGCCGCCTGACGGAAGCCCTCCGCTTCGAGGATATTGGCGCGTTTTTCTCGCTCGGCCTTCATCTGTCGGGCCATGGAATCGACCAGATCGCGCGGCGGCTGGATGTCCTTGAGTTCGATGCGGGTGACCTTGAAACCCCACGGATGGGTCGCCTCGTCGACCACTCTGAGCAACGCGGCATTGATCTGGTCGCGCTTGCTCAAGGACTCGTCAAGATCCAGCGAACCCAGCACGGTGCGGATGTTGGTCATGACCAGGTTGATGGTTGCGTATTCCAGGTTCGCAACCTCGTAGGCGGCTTTTGCCGCATCCAGCACCTGGTAGAACACCACGCCATCGACCTTGACGACCGCGTTGTCCTTGGTGATGACATCCTGGGAGGGAACGTCCAGCACCTGCTCCATCATGTTGATCTTGCGCCCGACGTTTTGCACGACCGGCACCAGCAGATGGAACCCCGGCGACAGCGTGTGCGTGTACTTGCCCCAGCGCTCGACCGTCCATTCATATCCCTGCGGTACGATGCGCACCAGCTTGAACAGGATGACAACGGCGACGGCGACAATGACAAGCGCGAGTATGGCTGGCACTGTGAAACTCCCTATGGATACCGATTACCGGCTGGATGCCGATTGCCGGCGGCTCGAAGTGAAGTAGTATATCCGTGACAGCAAAGGTTTCCTCGATTCAGCTCCTGCTTTCGCGGCCTCGCCGATCTGTCCTTCGGTCCCGCGCGGGCACCTCTCCATAAGCCCATCGACACATGATATCCCTCATAGCCGCACTCGCATGAGCAAATCCCTGGCCCTGATCGTCGATGACGAACGCGACATCCGTGAATTGCTGTGCCTGACCCTCGGACGCATGGATCTTCATGTGGTTGCCGCAGCCAATGTGGCAGAAGCGCGCAGGCATCTCTCACAAAATGAATTTGCTCTGTGCCTGACCGACATGCGCCTCCCGGACGGTTCCGGGCAGGAGATCGTGGAACTCATCGCGGCCCGCCATCCGGATACGCCGGTGGCGATGATCACCGCCCACGGGAACGTCGATGCGGCGGTCAGCGCGCTCAAGGCGGGTGCATTCGATTTCGTGTCCAAGCCAGTCGACATCGGCGTGCTGCGACGCCTGGTGCACACCGCGCTGAAACTGTCAGAAACCCGCAAGGCCGATCAGGACAGCAGCAGCGCGCGCATGGTTGGCGACTCCATGCCAATGGAGGAACTGCGCGCGACCATTACCAAGGTTGCGCGCAGCCAGGCACCGGTTTACATCGCTGGTGAATCAGGCGTCGGCAAGGAACTTGCCGCGCGCCTCATCCACGATCTCGGTCCACGCAGCGGTTCCGCGTTCGTGCCGGTCAACTGTGGCGCGATTCCGACCGAACTCATGGAAAGCGAGTTCTTCGGCCACCGCAAGGGCAGCTTCACCGGCGCGCACGCGGACAAGCAGGGACTGTTCCAGGCAGCCAATGGCGGCACGCTGTTCCTTGATGAAATCGCCGAACTGCCGATGCAGATGCAGGTCAAACTGCTGCGCGTCATCCAGGAAAAAGCGGTGCGGCCGATTGGTTCGGACACCGAGATCCCGGTCGATGTACGCATCCTTTCGGCGACCCACAAGGATCTCGCCGCGCAGGTCGCGCAAAACAACTTCCGCCAGGACCTTTTCTACCGTATCCACGTGATCGAACTGCGTGTTCCGCCGCTGCGCGAGCGCCGCGAGGATATTGCGCAGCTCGTCACACACATGCTTGCACGTCATGCCGGTGAGACCTCGCGGCCAGCAACGACGCTGACCGATAGTGCACTGCAGACGTTAATGGGATATGCGTTTCCCGGCAATGTACGTGAGCTGGAAAATATCCTTGAGCGCGCGGTTGCACTGTGCGAGGGCGGCACGATCGACGTTGTCGATCTGCACCTGACCGCGTATCCATCGCATGCGCACGGCGCCAAACCGAATGCGCACCCCGAAACCCCGCACGCACCCGTGCCTGCCGAAGCCGAACCGCCGCCGCGCGAATCCCCAACCGGTGACCTTGCCAGCGCGGTTGCCGAAACCGAGCGCAGCGCGATCATGAAGGCACTGGAAGCGACCCGCTGGAATCGCACGCTTGCCGCGCGGCGTCTTGGGCTCACCTTGCGGCAATTGCGGTACCGGCTGGAAAAGCTCGACATCGAGTGACTGACTGCGCTCAGCGAACGTCAGGCGGCCCCACTTTCCGATCCTGACATTGACGTAGCACGGCCAGCCACGGAGAATCCGCAACCCCGCCTGGCGCTGTTTTCGTGCAGGAAATTCCCGTCGAACCACTAAATGCCATCGATTGTCTGGCTGTCATCCCCGCGCGCAACGAGGCGGTGACGGTTGGATCCGTGGTTTCCGGGGTGCGCGCGGCGCTGGGCTGTGACGTTCTGGTCGTGGACGATGCGAGCAGCGACGCAACAGCGCTGGTAGCGCGCGAGGCCGGCGCGAAGGTACTGCGCCTGCCCTTGCAGCTCGGCGCCTGGGGCGCCAGCCAGGCCGGCATCCGGTATGCGCGGCGGCACCATTATGCTGGCGTACTGACGCTCGATGCCGATGGTCAGCACTTGCCCGAATCGCTTTCGAAACTGTTCGCGGCCCAGGCACAGCTCAACGCGAATGTCGTGATCGGCACCTGCGTTGAGCGCCTGAGCCGCGCCAAACGCATTGCCTGGCACTATCTGCGCGTGTTGACCGGCCTGCGTCTTCAGGATTTCACTTCAGGCCTGCGCCTTTATGACCAACGCGCGCTGGAGCTGCTGGCTGCGCCGCCGGCGAGCCTGCTCGATTATCAGGATGTCGGCGTGCTGATGCTGCTTTCCGCGCACGGTCTGCGGCTCGCCGAAGCCGAGGTACCGATGCAGCCGCGTCGCAGCGGGCATTCGCGCGTTTTTGCATCGTGGCCTGTGGTCGCGCTGTACATGTTGCACACCACCGTGTTGTGTGTCGCGCACATGGACAGCGGCCGACACGATGAAAGACAGGAGATGCGTCAATGCTGAGTGCGCAGATCACCTCGGCGGTTCTCGGCGTGGCGCTCGCCGGCGCGATCTTGTTTCTGGTGCGCCGCGATCATCTGCACGGTCCGTATGCGGTGTGGTGGCTCGCGGTTGCCGTCGCGACACTGCTGCTCGGAGCGTTCCCGGTGCTGGTGGTGTGGCTGGGCCTTCTGACCGGTATCAGCTACGCGCCTGTACTGCCGATCATCATCGGTTTGTCGCTGGTACTGATCCGGTTGCTCAAGCTCGACATCGACCGGTCGCGCCAGGAACGCCAGATCCGTCGGTTGACCCAGAAACTTGCGATCCTTGAAGAAGAACTGCAGCGCATCGCGCCCGCCCAACGCGATCGCGAAAAGGATCCAACGGTTGCGGCAACTTCGTCGGCGCGCGCGCGGCGACCGGGCGGCGCTGAGCCGGACATCGACTGAGCGGTTGCCGAAACCGCATGCGTATTCTCCACGTCGGCAAATACTACGCACCCGAACGCGGCGGCATCGAGCGCTACCTGCAAGACATTGCCGAGTGGCAGGTCGCTCACGCCTGCAGTGTACGCGTGCTGGTTCATCAGCGGCCCGGGCGGCGACACGGCGCCATGGACAGCATGGCCGGTGTCCAGGTACAGCGCGTGGGCTGTCTCGCAGCGCCGATGTATACGCCGCTCAGCCCCGCCTATCCACTCGCGTTCGCCCGAAGCATCCGCGAGTTCCGGCCGGATATTGTGCACATGCATCTGCCCAATCCATGGTGCTTTGCTGCGCTGTGCTCACCGCGCGCGCGCAAGATTCCGTGGATCGTTCACTGGCATGCCGACGTTTCACCCGAGGTTCCTGACTGGCGGATCCGTGCAGCGTATCGTGTCTATCGTCCATTCGAGCAGGCACTACTCGCGCGATCATGCGCGATCATCGCGACCTCCGAGGCCTATCTCGATGCGAGTACGGCGCTGGCGCGCTGGCGTGACAAGACGCGCGTCATCGCGCTAGGTATCGATGCCGAAAAGGCAGCCGCGCAGCATTCGGTTCGTACTGATCAGTCACCTGCAGGCTGGCCCGACGACCGCTCACTGCGATTGCTCGCGGTCGGTCGGCTGAGCCATTACAAGGGTTTTCGATTTCTTCTCGATGCGCTCGCGCAAACGCCTGATGCAAGCCTGTTGCTGGTTGGGCGTGGCGAAACCGAAGCACCGTTGCGCGAGCAGGTGCGTCACCTCGCGCTCGAGTCACGCGTTCAACTTTCGGGTGAACTCGACGATGCGCAATTGCGCGCGGCCTATGCGGGCGCCGACGTACTGGTGCTGCCGTCCCTGGATCGCAGTGAAGCGTTCGGCCTCGTGCTTCTGGAAGCCATGCGTGCGGGTCTGCCGGTGATCGCGAGCGCGATTCCCGGCTCAGGCGTTTCCAGCGTGGTTGCTGATGGCGAGACCGGTCTGCTCGTTCCGCCAGCGAACGTGGACGTGCTCGTCGACGCCATTGGCGCGATGCGCGACGCGAGCTTGCGCACGCGCATGGGCAACGCCGGCCATGCACGCTGGCAATCCATGTTCAGCCTCGACCGGTCGGCGTCGGCGTTGATGTCGGTGTATCGCGAATGTGTGTCGCGCCGTCCGCATTGATCGTTTGCACATCAAGCAAATCGAATGGCTCGCGTAACAGCGCTGCCGCCAGCGCAAACACGACACCGACAATCTGCAGGAACAGGCGGTTGGCGCTCGTGTAATCGGCAGCCCACGCTGCCGCGTCGGTGAAGAGGAACAGGATTGCTGGAAACGCGACGCACACCAGCAATAGCAGGCCCGCGAAGCGCGCGCCCGGATCACGCCAGAGCACGTCACGCCGCCACACAACCAGCACCGGTAGCAAGTACCAGAGCAGGTGCCAGTTGGGTAAAGCAAACAGACCGCGCACCATGGCGCCACCGACATCGTGCCAGTGCAAGTGCACGGTCCCCAGCATCGTCACTTCTATGGCTGACCCGGAAAAACGCACCCAGCCAAGGTGCGGGAGCGGAAACATCAACACGCCGAGAAACGCGCACAGGACGAAAGCCACCGTCACGCTCACACAGACCCGCAAGCGCCACGGCGGCAGGAGACGCTGCAAAGCCAGTACCGCAACGAAACACAGCATCCAGACCGAGCCTTCCAGCTTGATAGCCGGCAGGCACAGGGCCAGGCCCAGCGCGATCCACCACTGGCCGCGTTCGCCGCACACCATGTATCGCAGCCAGGTGACGGCAGCCAGACCGAGGACCGCCATGATCCATAGGTCCGCGTAACCGGCCAGGGCAACATGTACATTCAGCAGGGGCAGCGAAACCAGCGCATAGCACAGCGCCATCGCGACACGCGAGTCAACACCGACGACACGCCATTGGCCGTATGCCGCCAGTACGAATGCTGCGCAAACACCGCTCCAGACCACACCGATCAGCGGTTCCAGCCAGTCGCCGGCGGCACTCACGAACCACAACTCGATCCACGCCAGCAGTTCCGGATAGTTCCAGCTTGCGAGCGTGCGCAGGGCCTGCTGCGGGTGTGCGGACCAGTCGGCCGCGCTCACATACGGTTCGGCGTGACCAAGCAAAAACCATGTCTTGGCCTTGATGACCCATGCCGTCCAGGCGTCCCATGGAAATATCGGACGTAGCAGGGCTTCGGATGCAAGGCCGTACAAGCGTATCGTTATCATCGCCAGCAGCACCCACCACAACCAACGGGTCCAGCCAGCCACGAGCCGCGTCGAGTCGACCGGCGTTTCGTCGCGAGATCGACAGGCGAAACCAGCATTTCTCAAAACCCGGTCCCGACGCCAGCGCAGCGCAACCGTGGTCCAGCCCAATACACCCATCAACACAATCCAGGGCGCTGCAATTGCGAAGGCATGACGCGTGTCGGCAGTCGCGGTGAGCCTTGCTGCCGCACCGGCCAGCATGACGCCACACAGCCATCCAGCGCCAATCGCAGCGGCCAGTTCGCCCGGCTTGCGCGGCACGCCGCCGACGGCGCACCACAGCGCCGCCCCGGCAAACAGCGGCAAAATCCACGCGAACGCATAAGCGATCACGGTCGTCCTTCGTACGGTCGATCAGATCCGGGTAGGCCGGTGTAATGCAGAACCAGCGGATTGCCGCGCACCCCCGCGAACCGGTTCGGCGCGTTGCCGGTGGTCACGATCGTGCTTTGCGCGACGAGCTGCGCAAATCGCACCGAATGGCGAAATCTCGGTGCGTCGAACAACACGACGTAGCTACCCGGGATCGGATTGCGGCCATCCCACAGCACTTCGCTGTAAACCGCCGTATTCATGGGCTGCAGATGCCACAGCAGACGCATCAGCGTGTACCCGGAATCGGACACGACCAGAACATGTGCGGCGACATCGTTACCGCCAATGCGCTGCTTCACGAGATCGGCGGCATCGCGAATCGTCGGATCCACAACGTGCGTGGTACGTTGCGCGAAACCACCATCCGCGTACGCCTCGCGAGCGGCCTCCAAGTGCCACGAAAGGTTGCCTTGCCACGCAACATCGAGCATCAGCCACGCGCACGTCACGCAGAAAACAGCGAAGAAAGCCAGTCGACGACCGCGCAAGCCGAGCAACACGACCGCCCAGCCGATCACCAACGCGAAGGCCAGCGCGACATGCGCCACCAGTGAACTGTCCGAAGGTCGCGTCGCGTCGCGCCCCAGCGAATGTACCGACCGCTGCGACCATGGCCAGCGGCTTGTCCAGTTGGTCAGGAGGCTTCTCAGCGCACCGCGCCAGGACGCAGACTGCAACTGCGCGTCACGCAACATGAAGGTATCCATGTCAATGTTCGGCGGGATCGACTGCGGGGTCGGATACTGCGCGAACCCGACTTCGACGATGTGCCCCGACCATTGCGGTACATCGCCAAGATCGAAGGTCGACACGCCACGCCCCGGCCACGGCAGCGACACCGCGTGTACGTCGCCTGGCTGGTCGGCACGACGGAACACCAGCGACAACTCCAGGGTATGCACAAACCCGCTGAAACGATAAGCCAGTACGGGAAGTTGCGCCGCTTCAAAGCCTCCCTTGGGGGCATACGTCTGCAATGCGACGTCGTGTGCTCCGAGCGATTCAACACGCAAGCCTTCCGCAGCCTGGCGACCCTCGCCTTCGATCATGTGGAAACTTGTCGCCGGCAATTCCAGCGAGCGTGTCGGCAGAATAGGGCTGTGCCAATCCGGTTTGGCCGCCCACACAACCAGGGCACTCCACGTCAGCAGGACCGCAATGGCGAACCCCACGCAGCGCAGCCTGGTTGGCCGATGCGCAGCCATCATCCCGGGCCACCATCGCGCTTCGTGGCGGTGGTGGTGACAGCAACGGCGAGATCATCGAGACAACTCATGTCAGCGGCGCTGAAACCCGCCGCGTGCCGCGCCTCGCGGTTGAACGGTCCACGAATGCTGCCGCGACCGACGTTTTCCAGCAGGGTCCGGAAAGTTGCTTCCGGCTCGACGCTCTCCCTCGCGCAACACCACTCGAACCAGCGCGTGCCGGCTGCTACATGGGCAACCTCCTCGCGCAGGATGATTGCAAGGATTGCGACGGTCTCCTGGTCACCGACTGCGCGCAGGCGCTCGATCATGCCCGGCGTGACATCGAGGCCGCGTGCTTCGAGCACCCGCGGCACCAGTGCCATGCGCTCCAGGCACGAACCGGCCGTGCGCACCGCCATACTCCACAAGCCATCGTGGGCATCGAAGTCGCCATAAGTGTGACCGAGCTGCGCGAGGCGCGCCGCGAGCATCGTGTAATGGCGCGCCTCATCCGCCGCGATGCGCGTCCAGTCGCGATAGTACGCCTCGGGCATACCGCGGAACCGATACACCGCATCCCAGGCAAGATCGATTGCATTGAACTCGATGTGCGCGATTGCGTGGATCAGTGCCGCGCGACCGACGGCACTGCCCAATCCGCGTCGCGCGAGGTGGCGCGGATTGACCAGCCGCGGACGCTCGGGACGACCGGGCGCATCGATTGGCATCGGCGGCGGCGCTTCAGCAAAACCGAGTCGACCCTGCTCCAGCTCAGTAGCAACCTGTGCCGTGAGCGCGAGTTTGTCAGCTGGCAGCGACGCCGCAAGGCAAGCCTGTGCGGCATCGAAAATGTTCACACAGCGCGAATCGGATCCCTCGCACGTCGCGGATGAATCCGCCACGGGTGACATGCCAGGGACGCGATCGCGCCGCGAATCTTTCCGACCGTTGTCCGACATCCGTGCAACATCCTCCGTCAGCTCGCGCGGCGGCGATTACTCTTGGCCGCATCCGAGCGCGCGAACTCCAGACCACTCAGGTAGGTCGGTTCAACGCCGGTGACGTACTCCCCGGAAAAGCACGATGTATCAAAATGCTGCAGCGACTCATTACCTTCGGCGACCGCTGCAATGAGATCGGGCAGATCCTGGTAGACCAGCCAGTCGGCGCCGATGATGCGCGCGATCTCCGCTTCGGTGCGTCCGTGCGCGATGAGTTCGGACGCGGTGGGCATGTCGATGCCGTAGATGTTCGGATAGCGCACCGGCGGCGCCGCGGAGGCGAGGTACACCTTGCGAGCGCCGGCATCGCGCGCCATCTGCACGATCTGGCGCGAGGTGGTACCGCGCACAATCGAATCATCGACCAGCAGCACGACCTTGTCCTTGAACTCCAGTGGAATCGTGTTGAGTTTGCGGTGCACGGATTTCACGCGTTCGTTCTGGCCCGGCATGATGAAGGTGCGGCCAATGTAGCGGTTCTTGATCAGGCCTTCGCGTACCGGAACACCGAGTGCGAACGCTAGCGGACCGGCGGCGGTGCGCGACGTATCGGGAATCGGGATCACCGCCTCGATGTCGTGATCGGGCATTTCGCGCAGGATCTTCGCGGCGAGCCGCTCGCCCATGCGCAGGCGTGCCTTGTACACCGATACATCCTCGATCATCGAGTCGGGTCGCGCGAGATAGACGTACTCGAAGATGCACGGCGCATGCACTGCCGGCGGCGCGCAAAGTCGCGTGTGCAATTCGCCCTCCGGCGTCATAAGCACCGCCTCGCCGGGCGCAACATCGCGCAATAGTTTGAAGCCGAGGATGTCGAACGCGACTGATTCGGATGCGACTGCATACTCGGTGCCGTGCGGCGTCACGCGCTCGCCGATCACCAGCGGCCGGATGCCATGCGGATCGCGAAACGCGAGCACCCCGTAACCGAGCAGCATGGACACCGCCGCATAGCCGCCGACGCAGCGGCGATGCACGCCCGCGACCGCCTTGAAAATCTGGTCGGGCGCGAGCTGGAATCGATCCTGGATCTGCAACTCGTGCGCGAGCACGTTGAGCAGGATTTCCGAATCGGAATCGGTATTGAGATGGCGCCGGTCCGCCACGATCACATCCTCGCGCAACCGCTCGGTGCTGATCAAGTTGCCATTGTGGCCAAGCGCAATGCCGTACGGCGCATTGACATACAACGGTTGCGCCTCCGCCGAACCTTCCGAGCCGGCCGTCGGATAGCGACAGTGGCCGATGCCGATCCGCCCGGCCAGATCCAGCATGTCATCCTGGCGGAACACGTCGCGCACAAGTCCCGATCCCTTGCGCAGATGCAGCCGCCCGCCATCGACCGTGGCGATGCCGGCCGCATCCTGGCCGCGATGCTGCAGCACGGTCAGCGCATCGTAAAGCGATGCCGCGACCGGGGACTTGCCGACGATGCCGATAACTCCACACATGCTATTTGTGTCCGTCAGAATTCGTGGAAACCGCGGGTGGAGATTTGCGGCTCGCGATCGCCTGTTCCGCCGCTTGCGTGCCCATTGTAGTTACCGCTGTCGTCACCGCCGGCGCGGCGATGGCGGCCACCGGTTCCAGATAACGCGCGACCTCGGCCGGCACCCTCTCGCCAAGCCAGTCCGCGGCGCCGGTGAAACCGGGCAGCAACTGCGAGTCATGCCACCACGAATCGCGACTGAACGGCGTAAAGCCGACCAGGAACACCAGCAACGTGACCAACGCCGCACCGCGCAGCAGCCCGAACACCATACCAAGCAGGCGATCGCTACCCGACAAGCCGCTTCCTGCGATGAGCTTGCGCATTACGAAAGCGAGGATTGCACCGAGCACGAGGATTGCTACAAAGCACAAAACGTAAGCGAGCAGCATACGCACCGACGGTGTCAATATGCTGGTGGAAAAATGTTCTGCAAGGACCGGACCCAGCGTCCACGCCGCCCAGAATGCGAGCACCCAACAGATCAGCGCCAGCACTTCTCCGACAAAGCCGCGCCAGAGTCCCATCAGCACCGACAATCCCAATACCGCGAGGATGATGTAATCGGCAAAGTTCACGTGCTTATCACGAGTTTCCGTATGGAGCCTGTCGTCATGCTCACCGCGAAGACCACGCCAACCCGATCACGTCGTCACGATGATGCCGTCGATTTTGAGTTTCGTCTTGATCTGCGCGCGCATGCGATCGGCGGCAACGCGCTCGGCCTGCGGTCCGGCGCGGACACGCCACAGCGTCTTGCCATCGCTGCTGACGGTATCGGTATAGGTGGCAAATCCAGCCTGTCGCGCACGATCGCGCAGCAGGTTGGCATCCGATTCGGTGCTGAACGCGCCGAGCTGCACTGCCCAGCCACCGGCCTGGCCGCTGGCAATGGCGGCAGCCGGCGCATCGTGTTTCTGATCGCGCGTAACGCCGACTACACTGCTCGGCACCGATGGTCTGAGACGCTGGATGCGCAACCTCGCCGCCTCCGCGCCTGCCTTGTCCGCGTACGGTCCCACGCGCACGCGCCGTGCCGGTTTGCCGTCGATATCGGTTACCTCATCGAACGCTGGAAACCCGCCACGCTTTAGCTCTGCGACGAGATCGGTCGCATTGCCCTTCTGCGCGTAAACGCCCAGATGCACCAAATACTTGCCATCAGCTGCCGCGCCAACGGGAGCCGCTACCGGCGGCGGTGTGGCGGTTGTCTTTTCAAGTATTGGAGTCGCCGCCGACGTCGCGGTACCGGTATCGATCACCGGCAGTCTCGATGACGGTGTGGCGTCTTCATGGGCAACCACCGTATCGGGCGATTGCGGTTCAGTGCGTGCCGCCGACGGCGTCGTCGCGGCGGGCGATGGGACCTCGACCGGCAACACGCGAGTCTGCAACTCGGCGTCCGGCGGTGGTGGGATCTTGAGATCCACGGTTTCGGACTGGGGCTCGCGATTTCCGCCCGACAGGAACATCGGGACGAAGATGACGGCCAGTGCGATCAGCACAACCGCGCCGAGCAGACGTTGTTTCATCGACGTATCCATAACCGCGTACCGTGCCTCGACCGCGCCATGATAGAGCATCTGAGGAGCCGGGAGCCGGGATTCAAAGCCAGAATGAAGGAATCGGTCAACCTTGACGTGCGCGCTTGACGTGCGCGCGGTGCACCAGAGCCGCGTCGAGACCTAGGGCATCGGTGAGGAACTGGCTGGATCCAACTGCACGAGATGATCTCGCTGATTGTGGCGCAAAGCGGCGGCGGCGACGAAGAACGAACCAAATGCGACCACACGGTCGCCTGCAACGGCACCGTCGAATGCGCCATGCAGCGCCGATTCCAGGTCCGCATGGCGGGAAACGACGCTCCCCTTTACCGATGCAGGAAAGCGCTGTTCGAGGGCCGCCACGTTGAGTCCGCGTGGGGATTCGCCTTCCAGCCCGCCCAGATGCCAGGCATCAACCTGCCCGTCGAACGCAGCAAGGATGGCTTCGACATCCTTGTCGGCGAGCGCACCAAAAACCGCGTGCGTGCGTCCGGGGATCGGATGCGCAGCAAGCCATGCCGCGAGCGAGCGAGCGGCCTGCGGATTGTGCGCAACATCCACGATCAACTCGACCGGCCCGGCAAAGCGCTGCAGCCGTGCGGCAACATTCGCGTCGCGCACGCCCTCGACGATTGCCGCCGGGTTCCAGCGCAATCGATCACGCAGCGCGAACAGTGCCGCGATCGCCGCCGATGCATTGCCGATCTGGCAGGGCGCGGCCAAACCCGGCTCGGGCAGGACGATCGCCTCGGGCGGCGCCTCACAGCCATCGGCTTGTGCAGTGGGCCAGCCCTGCCAGCGCCAGCCAGCCCCCTGTGCGACGCTATGGAAATCCCGACCGGCGATACGCAACTTGGCACCGCGCTCAATGGCCGCATCGATCAACCCGGCGGGCGGATCCGGATCGCCAACGATCGCCGGTCTGCCGCGGCGGAGAATTCCCGCCTTTTCGCGACCGATCGCATCGCGGTCGGCACCCAACCACTCCTGGTGATCGAGATCGATCGTGGTGATAATCGCCGCGTCGGCATCGACAAGATTGACTGCATCGAGACGTCCGCCCAGCCCGACCTCGAGTAGTGCCACGTCAAGTTCTGTATCGGCAAATACGAGCAAGGCAGCCAGCGCATTGAACTCGAAATAGGTCAGCGGGATCTCGCCGCGCGCCGCTTCGATGCGCTCGAATGCGGTCACCAGCACTGCGTCGTCGACCTCGCGTCGCAACACGCGCACGCGCTCGTTGTAGCGCAGCAGATGCGGCGAGGTGAACGCACCGACCCGCTTGCAACCGGAATCCAGCATCGCTTCCAGGAACGCAACGGTCGAACCCTTGCCGTTGGTGCCGCCCACCGTGATCACCACGGGCGCAGGTGACGGCGTACCGAGGCGCCGCCACACCGCGCCGACACGGTCGAGCCCGAGCTCAACCGACCGCGGATGGATCTGCTGTTGGTAGTCCAGCCATTCGTCGAGCGTGTGCGTCATCGTCGATCTACGCTGGCAAGTCCCGGGGAAACGCAAGAAAAAGAGATTGAAACACGAAGCGCACGAAGCTCACGATGGAAATCATGTGTATCAGACCAATACCCATTGGTTCTTCTTCGTGTGTTTCGTTCGTGTGCTTCGTGTCCAAGGCTTTTCGAAGGGTGTCCGGGTTGCGGATAGCTGTCCACGCCTCGGCGCGATCAGCGGGTCAGAATACGGCGCGGTTTGATGGGCAGCTTGCCGCGCCAGTACAGGATCAGGATGAGGCCGAACACGAGGCCGCCAAGGTGCGCAAAATGCGCGACGCCCGCCTGCGTGCCGGTCACTCCAAGCACCAGTTCGATGATCGCGTAGCCGGTGACGAATAACCACGCGGGCATCGGGATCGGCGGAAAGAGCAGCATCAAGCGCGTATGCGGGTACATCATGCCGAATGCGAGCAGTACGCCGAAAATACCACCGGACGCGCCGATCGTCGGATAGAAACCACCGGTAAAGAAATGCACGACGGCAAGCTGCGTCAGCGACGCGCCAATCACGCAAACGAAATAATAAAGCAGGAATGGGCGCGTACCGAACAGGCGTTCGATCGGGCCGCCGAACATCCACAGCGCGAACATGTTGAACGCCAGATGCATCAGGTTGCCGTGCAGAAACGCGTAGGTGACGATCTGCCAGACCTGGAATCCGACCATGATCGGCTGACCGTTTTCGTAACCGGCAAGCTGGTGAGGACCGAGTGGCCACAAGCCGAAATGGATGACCATCCAGTCGCCGGTCATCATCTGCAGAAGGTAGATGGCGACGTTTACGATCAGCAGCGCGCGGGTAACCGGTGGCATGTCGAACATGCGAAGATTCCTGTTCGGGATGGGTCCGGCGCGATGCAGGCGCCGCAAGGGTCGGGAGCAGCTATGGTGGCGGCGCGCGACGTGTGATTCAACCGCGACCTAGCGTGGCTGCCCGATTGCTCATCTGCGAGCGTTCCGGTTGTGCGTTGGTTTTCGTGTTTCGTCAAAGCCCCACAGCTCGGCATCCAGGTCGTGCCGCCAGCCATGGCGCGCCATTTCCACCCGCCCTTTCACCACCTTGACGCTTTCGGCGCGCAAGCGTCGCGACTGTTCGCGAAATGCATGACTGCCGGGCGGAAACGCGATGCGCCCGTCCGCCCGCAGTACGCGATACCACGGCAGCACTACATCGTCGGGTGTTTCGCGCAATACACGGCCGACCTGGCGTGCGCCGCGTGGCACGCCAGCACGCTCGGCTACCTCGCCATAGCTGGCGACCGACCCATACGGTATGGCGGCGACGACTTCACGAATACGCTGATGACGGATCGCCCCCATCACGGCAACGACGGACTTGGACCGCGCACGTTTCACGTTGGAAGGCTGTGCGAACCTTGTGCAGTCGAGGATCGCGTTCGTTGAAATGACCCGCACCGCGAACCCGGCTGCATCACACGCCGCTCCAGCCCAGCACGTGCATGAGATGCACCAGCCCCCACGCGAGGCCCGCCGTAATCGGCAAGGTAAGGATCCACGCCCAGATCATGCGCTCGACCACCGACCACTTGACCGCGTTGAGGCGCTTGGCTGTGCCCACACCCATGATCGCCGCCGACACGTTGTGTGTGGTTGAGACGGGTATGCCCAACAACGAGGCGGTAATGATGACGGATGTCGACGCGGTGTCGGCCGCAAATCCGTTGATCGGGTGCAGCTTGACCATCTTGTGGCCGAGCGTGCGGATGATGCGCCAGCCACCGGCCATGGTACCGGCCGCCATCACGACCGCACAAAGCACCTTGATCCAGATAGGAATCGTGAAATCGTGATCCAGCGTCTCGGGAACTCGCAGGAAGTGCAGGAAGCCCGGGATTGCATCGAGGGTTCCCGCGGCAGTCGCACCCGCAAGTGCCAACGCAATGATGCCCATCGTCTTCTGCGCATCATTGAGGCCGTGTGAGATACCCATCGCACTGGCAGAAACAATCTGCATCTTGCCGAAGAACCAGTTGACGCTGGTCGGCTTCATGCGCCCCTTGAGCGGCCCCGAGTCGCCGACGGTGGACAGGATCGCGTACAGCGATCCCATGATCAGGAAGCCGAGCGCGAAGCCGGCAACCGGCGAGATCACCATCGGAATGATGACCTTCGGGATCACCCCTCGACTCTGGTACCAGTGCTCCGCACCCTCCCACCAGATGACCGCGTTGGAATTGTTGTGCGCGGCCGCCAGTGCAGCGCCACACAGGCCGCCAACCAGTGCATGCGAGGAACTGGAGGGCAGGCCCCACCACCAGGTAATAAGATCCCAGATGATCGCGCCGAGCAGCGCACAGATCAGCACCTGAGGAGACACCACGACCACGGCGCTGTCGACAAGGCCCGAGGCAATCGTCTTGGCGACCGCCGTACCCCACAGCGCGCCGAGCAGATTCGTGGTTGCGGCCAGCAGTACGGCCTGGCTGGGTCGGAGTACCTTGGTAGCGACCACCGTAGCGATCGAGTTGGCGGTGTCGTGGAAGCCGTTGATGTACTCGAAAACCAGCGCTACCAACACCACGATGAAGACCAGGGTAAGGCTCACCGGCGGTCCTCAGGAATGCTTGAGAACGATGTGGTAGATGATATTGCCCGCGTCGCGGCACCGGTCGATAGCCTTCTCGAGCAACTCGAAAAGGTCCCTATGCAGCAGCAGGGTGCGGATGTCGTCTTCGTTGGTGAAAAGATCGTGATAGAGGACCATCAGCAAGCGATCGGCTTCACTCTCGATCGCCTGCATGCGCTCGTTGAGCTCGTGCATGACATCGAGCTTGAAGCCCTTGCGCAGCTCCGAGACCATCTGCACGATCACGTCCATCGCGCTTTCGAGCATGCGTGCACGTGACGCGAAATCACGGCCCGCGACGCGGTCCGGAAACATCACGTAGCGATCGGCAAACTTCTCGACGGTTTTGGGGATACGGTACAGCGCACCGGCCAGTGCCTCGATGTCCTCGCGTTCCAGCGCGGTGACGAAGGTGTCCACCAGTTCGCGGTTGATCTCGGCGAACAACTCCTTCTCGCGGCGACGTGCGAGGCGGAACTCATCGAGCGGCGGCGTCTCGATGTTCTCGTCCAGCATGGCGATCAGGGCCTGCGTGCTCAACAACGCAGCCTCGGCACTGGCTTCGAGCAGGCCGTAGAAGCGGTCGCCCTTTCCGAAAATGGTTTGCAGGGAAAACATGGTGTGTGTCCGGACTGCCCATCGTGTCGGATGGCAACTGGCACCATCCGAACTTCCGCTGTTCGGGCGAATTCGGCGTAACGCATGGGGCAATTGCCGCATCCGGTACGCTTGCCGAACCAGCGGGATGCCGAAACGATCGGCATCCCGCTGGCTGTCAGCGCTTGATTGGTGTCGGCGTCGGGTCCGCCGGGATCTTCGCGTCATCGGAAACCGGTGTTTCCAGGCCACGACGCTCAAGCAGCGGTTTGATGTCCGGAGAGTGGCCGGCGAAATCCTGGAACAGCGCCATCGCGTCCTTGCTGCCGCCGCGCGAGAGCAGCGTGTCGCGGAAATGATCGCCATTCTCGCGGGTCAGGCCGCCGTGTTTCTTGAACCATTCCACACTGTTCGCATCCAGAACTTCGGACCAGATGTAGGCGTAATAGCCAGCCGCGTAGCCACCCATGATGTGGCTGAAGTACGGCGTACGGTAGCGCGGCGGAACGGCGTAGAAGTCCACGCCATCCTTCTTCAGCGCCGCTGCCTCGAACGCCATCACGCCATCGGCGGCCGGAACCTGGTCGGCGGTGATCTGATGCCAGTTCTGGTCAAGCATCGCCGCGCCAAGATACTCGGTGGTGGTGAAGCCCTGGTTGAACTTGGCGGTCGCGAGCACCTTGTCCAGCAATTTCTTGGGCATCGGCTCGCCAGTCTTGTAGTTCTTGGCGTAATTGGCCAGTACGCTCGGCCAGTCGGCCCACATCTCATTGACCTGGCTCGGATATTCGACGAAGTCGCGCGGCACGCTGGTGCCGGCAAAGTACGGGTATCTCACGTTCGAGAACATGCCGTGCAGCGCATGGCCAAATTCGTGGAACATCGTGGTCACCTCATCCCAGGTCAGGAGCGTCGGCTGGCCTTCCTGCGGTTTCGGGATGTTGAGGTGGTTGGCAACCACCGGCTGGCGGTCGAGCAGTCCAGACTGGCTGACATAGGCATTCATCCACGCGCCACCGCGCTTGGACGGGCGTGCGTACATGTCGGAAATGAAGATCGCGAGCTGCTTGCCGTCATGATCGAACACGTCGAAGGTGCGCACGTCCTTCTGGTAGACCGGCAGATCGTGGCGTTCCTTGAAGGTCAGCCCGTACAGCTTGTTGGCGGCATAGAACACGCCGTTCTGCTGTACGTTGTTCAGCTCGAAATACGGCTTGAGCTGGGATTCGTCAAAATCGTATTCGGCCTGACGGACCTTCTCTGTGTAGTACGCCCAATCCCACGGCTGAAGCTTGAATGTCTCCTCGCCGCTGGCGGCCTGTTCCTTGTCGATCATCGCCTGCAGCTTGGTAGCTTCGCGCGTGGCATTGGCAACCGCCGGCGGTGCGAGCTTGCCAAGCATGTCGTTGACGGCCTTGGGTGTCTTGGCCGTGCTGTCGGCGAGTACATACGCCGCATAAGTCGGATAACCGAGCATCTTCGCCTTCTCGGCGCGCAGCTTCATGACCTTGGAGACAATCGCGGTGTTGTCGTAGTCGTTGCCGCGGCTGCCGCGGTTG
>CAJDWV010000032.1_pt1 | contig 22653 bp, 20 predicted proteins | sample 7391731 | NCBI WGS metagenome assembly CAJDWV01 (sample SAMEA7055746, study PRJEB34461) | soil metagenome | biome: terrestrial ecosystem; feature: Peninsula; material: soil | place: Antarctica | collected 2016
CTGCTGGTTGATACGCCCGAGCGAGGAAATCAGGCGGAACGCAAGCTGCGAGGCCGACATTTCCATCGAAAACACCGCAACCGCCTTCTTGCCGCGCATCGCCGCGGTTTCGGCAATGTTGAGCGCAAGCGCGGTATTGTGTACGCACACGTCGTTCGCAATGAAATTGTGGGTGCCGGGAATGGTCAGGTCATAGACCTGCTTGTCGCCAGCAGGAACGATTGTCGAGATACGATCCCAGATCACGTCGCTCGCGGCCAGTTCCGCGAGTTCCCGATCGTCCAGGATCATGGCGATGCGCGCCAAGCGATCGCGCGAAATGGCACGCTTGCCGACATGGCTATTGCTTGGGTCTGATCCGGAGCGACGCGCAAGCTCGGCCCACGACATCGTGTCTTTCGCCTCCGCTATGCGCTCCCAGACCTCGGCAGGCACGAGATCCACATTGCTGTGATAACGCCGCCGCGTGACCGTGTCACGAACACGGCTTGTGGCGTCTTCCTTGCCATGGATGCCAATTTCGCCGATGAACGTCAGGATTGAACGCGCATCAGTGATGTCGATCTGCCACGACGCCCGGCGCGCATCCCGATACCTGACCCAGCGCTGGCGCAGTTTCGCAACGATGCCGAAGCGCAGCAGCAGATGTTGCACCTGGCGTGCGAGCTTGCGGGAAACCGAGGCGTAGCCGATTTGCGACTGGCCACTGGCCAGCGTGCTTGCCCAGCCATCGGTTGCGAACAGGCGGTTGAGAAACAAGGCAAGTTGCTCGCGTGGCAGGCGGAAGACCGCCTGCGGCACGCACTTGTCATGCGCCGACTTGCCCATCAGCCCCAGATCCGTCAGCCAGCGGGTCAGTGGATTGATCGCCCTGCCGCGGGCCGCGAACTGCAGGGCATCCTCGGCAGCGTCAATCTCGAGCACCGCGCACAGACGCGCAAGCGCGCTCGGTGCGGGCAGCGAACCGCCTTGGCGCCAATGGGTCACCGAGGCCGGCGAAACCCCGACTTTCCGCGCGACCGCATGCAGCGGTGCGGGGTGCTCGACCAGCGCCTGGCGAATCCGCGCGGATGCTGTCACACGCAGTTTCCCGTCAACCTCGCGATCAGCGACGATCCGCCATGACGGTGTTTCCTCGGCACGTGAATCCGATCGTTTGGTGCGCAGCCCCCCGAACGCTTCGACAGCCGCGGAAAAGTCGGCAATGATCGGGGGTTGGAATTTGTGAAGCGCGGAACATTGCCGGTCAGGCCGCCATCGCCAATCAGGTAGGCCAGCAGCCGGACGTCGCAATCGCGCAAGCGTGTCGTGCCAAACACCGGCGCACAGCGCGGCACCGCGATGTGGTCGCCCGGCTGCAACTCCTCCAGCTTGCGCCAGCCGCGTGGGGTCAGGAACGGATGCGGCAAGGTGGTTTCGACGCAGCGACCGAGTCGCGTCGTCACCTCGAACACCGGTTTGATGCCATCGTCAACGTAATCGGACGGCTGCGCCCGATCGATCCGGAAGTCCTCGCGCAGCGTGCCCACCTGGCCCGCGCGCGCGCTGTACATTTCCTCGATAGTCACGATCGAACCGTCATCAGCGACCAGTTCCGCATCGTGCGCCAGGCATTTGCCCATCGCCGGACGCGCCGCGACTATGATGAGATCGGAAGGTTGCAGGCCGGCGGTCAGCTTGTCGAGATCGGCAAAGCCGGTCGCAACGCCGGTCACCTCATCCTGGTTCTCGTAACGCCGGGTGAGGATCTGGAAGGCTTCCTGCACCGCCTTGCGCACCGGAACGAATCCCTTGCGGCCGCGTGCGCCGGCTTCGGCGATGCGGAACACCTTCTGTTCGGCCGTTTCCAGCAATTCCTGGCTGCTGCGGCCGTCCGGCTGGAATGCATCGCCGGTGATTTCCGTTCCCGTGTCGATAAGTTGCCGCAGCACCGATTTCTCGCGCACGATGTCCGCGTAGGCGACGATGTTCGCGGCGCTGGGCGTGGAGTTCGCGAGTTCCATCACATAGCTCGCGCCACCGATCATGTCGGTCAGGCCCTGCGCGCTGAACCAGTCGCCCAGCGTCACCGCGTCATAGGGCATGCCCTTCTGCGACAGGTCACCGATCGCACGAAAGATCAGCCGGTGATCCTTGCGGTAAAAGTCCTCCTCGACCAGCCGGTCGGCGACCCGATCCCAGGAATCTGGCGAGAGCATGAGTCCGCCGAGCACCGCCTGCTCGGCATCGATGGAATGCGGCGGGACACGTAGCGCCTCGACATTGGAGCCGGTACGGCGTTCGACGATCTGCATCAGTGATCGCCACCACGCTGGATGTGCCCGGCCTGCCTGTCCGGGCCATGCCGGGCCGGCGCCAGCGATAGCCGCAGCGTGCGTGCGCCCCTGACTGTGCCACACGTGGGGCAGTGCCCATTCCTGCCATCCGCTACAGCGCGCCTGACCATGATTGCGACCTCCCAAGGATTCCGGATCCCATCATACGCAGCCGCGTCTCACCTGCTAAGACGATAACCCTGTGGAAATCCTGTGGGTTGAATTCGCGGGGAACCGGAACACGACGAACCGGAACACGTCTTTGCGGCACAGGACGTGGCATCATACCGAGCGCGGCGACGGCGCCGCTGGCGTACAGATAAGATCACCCGCGCGGGAGCCGGGGCGATGGCTGTTTTAGGCGAACTGGACGAAACCGATCTATTTGCAGCGGCGTATGCCGAATTGCATCGTATTGCCCAGCGGGAACGCCGCCGCGCCAACAACCCTGCCACGATCAACACCACCGCGCTGGTCCACGAGACGTGGTTCAAGCTGCGTTCCGGCGCCGAAGCTGCCGGCCTTTCACGCAACGGGTTTCTCGCCATCGCCGCGCGCGCGATGCGCCAGGTGCTGATCGACCATACGCGCAAGCTCAACGCAGAGAAGCGCCAACATCTGACAGTGACGCTGGGCCGTGCCGACGCGACCAATCCCTCGCCTGCGCCAGTGTCGATGCTAGACCTCGATGACGCCCTGTGCCGGCTGGCCGATATCGATGCGCAACTCGCGCGAATCGTCGATCTGCATATATTTTCGGGCGCTGGCGAAAACCTGCGCCGAGCGCAATCGTCTCGATGATGCGAAAAGCATGCTTACCCGTGCGCGCGCCATCGATGCACGCCACTACAGCCCGGACTCTGTGCAGGTCATCGCCGATACCGCGCTCGCCGCCGATCTCGCACGGCGCGAAGGTGACTTTCACCATGCGCAAAAACTGATCGACGACGCGGTCGTGCATGCACGCGCGCTGCAGCCGGCCGATCCATTGCAGTTAGCCCATCTTCTCAATCAGCGCGCAAACATCGTGGCTATGCACGGTACGCTTGACGCGGCGAACCGCGAACCTCGCGACTATGACGTTCGCTGATAGCACGGCCTGATGGGCCTCGAACTTTCAAGCTGCACAGTCAGGCCGTTGAACCCGATACTTCTTTTCGCGAAGCGCGAGCGTTCCGCGAAAAAAGCAACCGCGATGGCGTGCCGTTCATGCAAATCGGCACGCGTCTCGCGGTTGCGACACCCACGGGAGGTGGTTGTCAAAGAACGCTAATGATCCTTGCGATCAATAATAGGTTTGGAAGCCGTCGCGGAAAATCGTGTCGGCGTAACACACCAGTGGTACCTGGGCGAGCTTGCCACTAAGCATGTAACCGGACGCGGTCTGTGCCACCGGCGCTGATCTGACTGGCGACAGCGTGGCGCGCAAGTGCAGGTTGGCACCGGCTTGCGTTACTGCCGCCGGCTCACTCAAGGTGCCGCTACCGGACAACTGGAAGCGTGCTGGTCACTGCGGGACCGAGCGTTCGTGAAACAACCGTATGCGCAGTCATGTCAGTTCCCCTGCGAGCGTGTCAATTGATCGACGCGTGCGGACAGACGATCGAGTTGCGCCTTGAGCGTGGCGTTTTCCTTTTCCAGATGCTGCACGCGTTGCGCGGTCTCCTGCACCGCCGCGACGGTGGTGATCAGCGCCGGATAGGTATCGACCTGCAGGATCTCGTTGTCCGCCGTCTTCGCTGCTCCGGACAGATATTCGCCGGAACCGTGCACTGAATCCGGGAACACCCGCGCGAATTCCTGCGCAATCACGTTGTAATAGCGCTCGTCGGCAATCTCCGGATGCTTGGCCAGGTACTCATCGCTGTAGCGGAAGGTGACCGGGCGGAGCTGCTGGATCGTGTCGATGGCGCCCTCGAGCGGCTCGATATCCTGCTTGATGCGGCCATCGGAATTGGCGCTGAAGGTGCTCGTCATCGTGCCATTAATCAGGACTGGATTCTGGACCCTCACTCCGTTGGTGGCGCTTAGGTACATGATGCCACTCGAGTTCGAGACGTAGATGCGTCCCTTGTTCACACCATCGCGCGTCTTGAAGCTGAGATCGGCATCGGAATCGCCACTCGTTCTTCGCGCAGCGACGACGAGGTCATCGCCGGAGTAAACCAACGTATTCGTGTTCAACATGACACCGCCGTTGGCCTGAACGACGAACTGGTCCTCTGCGGTGTCATAGATAGCATTGCCGGCGTAGTCACCCCATACGAAAGAGCCTCGGAAAGCCGTGCCACCGTTGTATCCAGCAGCAAGCGAATAGTTGCCCGCAGCACCGTTCCCAAGGCCAAGAGAGACAGCGTAGTCGCCTCCCGCTACTGCACCACCCCAGGGGCTTAAAGAGCTGGCTTGGGTGGCAGCACTAAACTTGGCGACCGCCACTCCTCCCGCTTTGAGCACCAAATCCTGCGTATCGGCGGTTCCAAGATAACTGCCGGCCGGATTACCCGCATTGCCGTCGATCGTCCATGCGCCTGGGCACACACTATCCGGCGCGTTGCCGCTCAGCGGGCTGCGTTGATCGAGCGCGACATAATCGCCCTGTCCCGCCGCACGCAGCTTGACTCCCAGCCAAGCGCCGCTGGCAGGCGTGCCGGAAACGCCAAAATCAAGCTGGGTGCTGAAATTGCCGTTGTGCACCGGCACTGCATAGAGACCAATCGGTCCGGCCACCACGCTGCCGCCGATCGCAGCCGAGTACAGGGTCAGCTCCAGATCGTAGTTGCCCTCGGCCGGCTGCGCGCCGTCCTGGAGGCTGCCGTGATAGGTGAACGAGGCCGCCTGCGCGGTTCCAGCCGCGGCTGCGAGACCGATAGCTGCCGCCAGTGCGGTGCAAAGCAGGCGTGTTTGGATGCGTGTTCTGGTACGCGGATACCGCGACGATGATGAAGCTGTCGAATGATGAATGGTTTGCATGATCCTCTCCCTTTGCCAGGCCGCCGGCAGGATGCGCGGCGACCTGACGCCAAGCATACCCGTAATCGCGGTTTCGGCTACCAGAATCGAGTCGATCGGAACGTCACCGATTCCTTCGGATCGATCAAGGCAAAAGCGTTGCGAAGCAAAAAGAACTGGATACGAAGAACGCAAAGCTCATAACGAGCACGACAAAAAGTCGGTATGTAACTGCTTTGTCTCAGGATTTACTCTTCGCTTTCTTCGTGTACTTCGTAGTTCAATCTTCTGATCTGATGTCCAGTTTTCTGACGTAAATCATTTGTCGCAGCCGGGCAGTACCGAGTTGTAGCTGACGCCCAGCTCGCCGGACCTGACGGTCAGCGTGCTGTCGCCGATTCGACATTGCCATCCAGCGGTTGGCCGTTGCCGGCTGTGGTATCGCACTGCATCCGGAACAGGCTGTTGGGCTGAGAAGTGCATAGTTGCCCGTTCGCCTCGCTTTTGGCGCCACTTCCAGTGGCTGTGCGGTTGCTTTCCGGCACATGCACAAACGCGGCGGCGCGAGTATTCAGCGACACCGCGACCTTGCGGTTGTCACCATCCAGTGGGCATCGTCTACGCGACGATTGATGAGATGGAGGCCGGCACGGTCGCGCAGGCACATGTCCGCGCCATCGGACGCATCGACCAGAATTCCACACTGGCACGATCTAGCGGTAAAGATATGTTGCGGATGCGCGACTGTCGTATCATCGCGCGGTTCGCTGGTCGCGACGGGCATTTGCACCGAAACGGACAGAGTCGTGATAGCGAGGAGCTTTTCCATGTCGTTCATATGCCACAGCGTGCGCCATACCGGCTTCGCTCTGCTCTTCGTGCTGTGCTGTATGAGCAGTATGAGCAGTGCGCTCGCGCGGCAGGGTGACCTGCCATACAGCCTCGCGCACCCGAAGGCGGTCGCCGCCAGCGTGTCGATCGTCGATATTGCGCCCGTGGATGCCGCAAAGCGTCGTCTGCAGGTTTCCGGTGACGCGCAACTGTCCGGGCCACACACCAAGCGATTGCGCGTAGCCGACGATAGCGACGTTGCGCTGACACCCGAATCCGACGGAAGCTGGGAAACGCTGCCCGATGGTTCGCTGTTGTGGCGTCTCGCGATACGTGCGGCGGGCGCTACCGACATGCGTGTGGGATTCTCGCGCTTCGACCTGCCGGTCGGTGCGAGCCTCTACATTATTGGTGCGGATGCTTATTACCAGGGACCCTATGAGGCGAGCGATGCATCAGAGGACCTGCAATTTCGCACACCCGTCGTACCCGGCGATACGTTGACCATCGAGTTGCGGCTACCGTCCGGGGTCGAGATCGTGCCTGGTGCGATCGAGGTAAGCGATGTCGGCGCCGGATTCCGCGATCTGTTCCGGCGTGACGCGACGATGAAACGCACCGGGCCCGGGACTTCCGGAGCCTGCAACATCAATGTCGTTTGCCCGCTCGGTGAACCGTATACGGACGAGAGCCGCGCGATTGCCTATTACGAATTCAACTCCAGCGGCGGCACATACATCTGCACGGCAAACCTGCTGGTTGATATACCGAACGACTTTCGCAATTTCCTGCTGACAGCCGCGCATTGCGTCACGACGCCGAGCGAAGCAGCCTCGATGGTGGTGTACTGGAACTACCAATCCAGTCAGTGTAGCCAGACCGTCGGCTGGACTCTCAACGACAACCAGATCGGCGCGAGCTTGCGCGCAACCCGCCAGGACGCAGATTTCACGCTGGTCGAACTCAGCCAGCCTCCGGATCCGGCTTGGAACGTGTTCTATGCCGGATGGGACGCCAGCGGTGCCATCCCGCGTCGCATCATCGCCCTGCATCATCCCAGTGGTGACGTCGAGAAGGTCACTTCCGGGCCCCAGCCAACGTCGATCCCCAACTGCATCGGTACCGGCAGCGCCTCGCGACTGACGCACTGGCTGACCGGCCCGTACAACTCGGGGACTACCGAAGGCGGCTCCTCCGGTTCCGGCCTGTTCGTGCCCGCGGACGATGTTTCCGGTCATGGGCGACTTCTGATCGGCGTGCTTTCCGGTGGGGATGCGCAATGCAGTCTCAGCGCGCCGTCGCAGCCGGACGGCGGTTCGGACTGCTATGGAAAGTTCTCGGCAGCTTGGGACGGAATGACGGCCGCATCGCGGCTCAAGGACTGGCTCGATCCGCAGGGCACCGGTCAGTTGCTCGCCGAAGGACAGGATGCGTCCGGCGTTGATCCATTGCCGCCGCTGCCGTCGGGGATCGCCAATCGCGCCGCCGCCAGTCGCGACGCGCATACGCGTCTGCCTCCGCCGGAGCGTGGTGGCACGCTGCCGCCACATCGCACCGAACAACAGCCCTAGGCTAATCAGGCCTGGACAAATTCCTCACCGGTATCCTGCAGCCTGCAGTTCGAACAATTCGGCATAGTGTCCGCCCGCGGCCAGCAGTTCATCGTGCGCCCCCGCCTCCTCGATGCGACCTCCGTCCAGCACCAGTATCCGATCGGCCATGCGGACAGTAGAAAAGCGATGCGAGATCAGCACGGCGGTGCGCCCCTGCGACAATTCCTTGAAGCGCTGGAATACCTCGAACTCCGAGCGCGCATCCAGCGCGGCGGTCGGTTCGTCGAGGATCAGCACGTCGGCCTCGCGCATGTAGGCGCGTGCGATCGCGATCTTCTGCCACTCGCCGCCGGAAAGATCCACGCCCTTTTTGAAGCGTTTGCCGATCAGCTGATCGTAACCACCGGGTAGTTTCGCAATCACTTCGTCAGCGAGGCTTTGCGACGCGGCGCGCTCGATGCGCGCGCGGTCTTCGCGCGCCTCGATGCGTCCCACCGCGATGTTCTCCGCCGCGCTCAGATGATAGCGAACGAAATCCTGGAAAATCACGCCGACGTGGTCACGCAACTCGGCAAGATCGTACTCGCGCAGATCGTGCCCATCGAGCAGGATCCTCCCCTCGTCCGGGTCGTAAAGCCGTGCAAGCAGCTTGACCACCGTGGTCTTGCCGGCGCCGTTCTCGCCGACCAGCGCCAGTACCTCGCCCGCGTGCAGATCGAAGTCCAGGTGACGCACTGCCCAGCGCTCGGCTCCCGGGTAGCGGAAGCCGACATCCTCGAAGCGGAATCCTTCCCGGATCGGCGCGGGAAACGCCCGCGGGTGCTCAGGTGACCGGATTTCCGGTTCGATCTCGAAAAACGAAAACAGGTCATCCAGATACAACGCTTGACCCGCGGTCTGTGAGAAGCCGATCAGGAGACTCTCAAGAAGCGTGCGCAGGCGCCGGAAGGAGCCGGCCAGGAAGGTCAGATCGCCAATGCTGAAATCGCCTCGCACCGTGCGCCAAGCTATGACCGCATACGCGACGTAGTATCCAATCGTGCCCAATGCGGTGAACAGCCCGCCCCAGGTTGCGCGCCGGATCGCGAGGCGCCGGTTGGATGCGTAGATCGCACCGGCCAAGCGCCGGTAGCGTTCGATCAGGAACGCGTTGAGGCCGAAGATCTTTACCTCTTTCGCAGTTTCGACACTGGCACCGGTCTGGCGCACGTAGTCGAGTTCGCGCCGCTCCGGTGTCCATGCGTAGTTGAGCGAATAGCTCTGCGCGTTGAAATGCATCTCGCCGAAGAATGCCGGAACCAATGCAATCAGCAGCAGCACGATCAACCACGGTGCCAGCACCAGCAAACCCGCGGCGAAGGAAATCACCGTGACGATGTCCTGTGCCTGTCCGGACAACTGGCTCAGCAGAGTCGTGCGGCCCATGCTCTGGCGGCGCGCGCGCTCGAGCCGGTCCTGCAACTCGCTGTCTTCGAAGTCCTCCAGGTCCAGCGTCGCCGCATGCTCCATGAGCCGTACGCTCATCTGGTTGCTGTATTGCTCGGAGAGCAGCGAATCGAACAGCGACACGATGCGCCCGAGCACATCGGACAGCACGGCGAGCGCAAACTCCAGCGCCAGCAGGCGCCACAACGGATTGAGTTCCCCGCTCGCCAGCCACGCCGCGACGCCGTCATGCGTCGCGTGCGCGGCGACTAGCGCAACCACGGTATCGATGATGAGCTTGCCAACGTACAACGTCGCAACCGGCAGCAATGCACGCACGAGCCGCAATGCAATGCTCGCGATCGTCAGGGTCGGGCTGGTCTCCCACACACTGCGCAGAAATGGCCGCAGGTTACGCAACGCACCGATACGTTCGCGCAGGCTGGGCTTGCCATCGGCACTCTCTTGTCCGCGTGGCGGATTCGGTCCCGCACGCCCACTCTCTCTGTAGTGGCGGGACATGTTTAGCGCGCGCGAAGCATCCGCGCGACCTCCTCGAGGAATTGCTCCGGCAATTCGGCATCAACCGGAAGGAACCAGTGTCGCGATTGCGCAAAACGCCGGCACTTGATGGCGTCCTTTTCCGTCATCAGCACGGGCAGGTGATCATCGAAACAAATGTCCTGCGCCGAAAAGTCATGGTGGTCCGCGAATGCATGCTCGATGACCTCGATGCCGTGCGCGCTCAGGCTCGCAAAGAAACGCGGTGGATGTCCGATCCCTGCCACTGCATGCACGCGTTGACCTGCAAAGTCGGTCAATGGACGCGCGGCGTCGCCGAGCAACGCAAGGGCGCGCTCACCAACCAGTCGCATCGATACCTCATCGGGCCCCGCGTCACCGCCATTGATGACCCGAAAATCCACGCGGGCCAGGCGGTCGGGCGGTTCACGCAAAGGTCCGGCAGGCAGAAGGCGGCCGTTGCCGAAGCGCCGTTGTCCATCGACGACGCAGATCTCGATGTCACCGGCGAGCGCCGGATTCTGCAGCCCGTCATCGGCAATCACGACATCTACGCCCTGCGCGGCCAGCAAGGCCGCCGAGGCGGCGCGATCCCGGCCGATTGCGACCGGCACACCGCTGCGCTCGCGCACCAGACACGGTTCGTCGCCGACCACAGCCGGCGTGGATCGCGCATCCAGCAGCATGACCTCGCGCGCGCTGCCGCCATAACCGCGGCTAATTACGCCAGGTGCGAAACCGCGTTCGCTGAGCGCCTTGGCGAGCGCGATCACCAACGGTGTCTTGCCGCTGCCACCCGCAACCAGGTTACCGACCACGATCAGCGGCTGCCGCAACCGGATCGGCTTGCGCAACCCGAGGCGGAACGGCGCACGATGCAGGAATCGCAGCATGCGGTACACCGACACCAGCGCGCGCAAACCCCACGGTGGCGGTTCAGACGAATACCACACGCGCTCAATGCGCGCGGCCAGTGCCGAACGGTCAGTGCGTGGCCACGACATGCGCATTGTTAATCTGCTCCTTGAACTGCATGCGGTACAGCATCGCGTAATGACCGTCGCGCTCAAGAAGTTCTGCATGCGAACCGCGTTCCACGATGTGGCCCTGGTCGAGCACCACGATCTGGTCCGCGTGCAATACGGTGGACAGGCGGTGCGCGATGACCAGCACGGTGCGATTGCGCATGACCCGCTTCAGCGCCTGCTGGATCAGATGTTCGGACTCGCTGTCCAGGGCGCTGGTGGCCTCATCGAGGATCAGGAACGGCGCGTCCTTGAGCAGCGCACGCGCGATCGCGATGCGTTGGCGCTGGCCGCCAGACAAGAGCGCGCCGCCCTCGCCTACTTCGCTGTCAAGTCCCTGCGGCAGCGGTTCGATGAACTCCATCGCGTTCGCTGCCTCTGCCGCTGCGATGATGCGTTCGTTGGAAGCGGCATCGAGCGAACCATAGGCAATGTTGCGCGCGATCGTGTCGTTGAACAGCACTACCTGCTGCCCGACCCAGGCGATGCGCCGACGCAAGCTGGCCAGCGAGTAATCGGTGAGATCGCGGCCATCCAGCAGAATGCGCCCGGAAGTCGGCTCATGAAGGCGCGCGACGAGGCTCGCGAGGCTGGTCTTGCCACTGCCCGAGCGTCCCACCAGCGCAGTGACGGTGCCGGCTTTGCACTCAAGGTCCACGTCGCGCAACGCAACACCCGGCTGACCCGCGTAGCGCAGGATCACGTTGCGAAATTCGAGATGCCCGTGGCATTCGGTCGGATCAAAATCACCGGTGTCGATCTCGGTCGGCGTATCCAGCACGCCGAACAGATCCTGCGCCGCGGCGACACCGCGCTGCAGGTTGGCCTGCACGGTGGTCAGGCGTTTAAGGGAAGGCAGCATGAGCATCATCGCGGTGATCACGGCCATGAAGGTGCCCGGATCCATCTCGCCGATCAGGCCCGGACGCGTCGCGATGAAGACCACGGCGGCGAGCGCGCAGGCGGCGATCAACTGCACGGTCGCCGTCGACAGTGCATTGGTCGAGGCGATCTTGAGGTTCAGGCGCCGGTTGCGCTCGGATGCTTCGAAAAAACGATCGCGCTCGTAACCCTGTCCGCCATAGATCTTGACCTCGCGACGGCCGGCCACGACTTCCTCGGCGATACTGGTTACCGAACCGACGGAACGCTGGATCTTGTGGCTGATGCGCCGGTAGCGACGTCCCACCAGCCACACGACAATCGCGACCAACGGCGCGAGCAGGAACAGTGAGAGCGTCAGGCGCGGGCTGTTGTAGATCATGACGCCGACCAGACCGATGACAGTCAGCGATTCCAGAATCGCAACCTTGAGTGCGTCGGTGCTTGCATTGGCGACCTGGTCAACCGTGAACGTCAGGCGCGACACCTGCTCGCCGGTCGGCTGTCGGTCAAAGTGTGCGGCTGGAAGATCCAGATAGCGTGAAAACACCTGCTGGCGCAGCGCGTGCACGACATTGCGCCCGATGCGCGACACGCCGAAGTTGCCGACGTACACGGCGATGCCGCGCGCCACGAACAACAGAACAATTACGATCGGTAGCCAGAAGATCACGTCCGGTTTGCGATCGATGAACAGATCATTCAACATCGGCTTGATGAGCTGCACGAAGGCAGCGTTGGAGCCGGCTTCGACAATCATCGCGAAGACCGCAATAGCGATCGCAAGGCGTTGCGGGCGCAGGTATCCGAGCAGACGCTTGTAAGCGGCCAGCGCGCCCGTGTCTACGGCACGCGCCTCCTTCACTTCGTCTCGCTGCTTTTTGCCTGTACGGTCGCGATGCTGAGGCGCTGGAAGCCGAGTTCCGCAAGCGCGTCCATCGCGGTGATGACGGCCTGATGCGGCGTCATGCCATCGGCACGCAGCGTGACCGGTCGTTCGCGATCGTCACCGGCGACACGCTCGATGGCCTCCTTGAGCGAGTCAAGGCCCGGATTCAACACCTCGTCACTGCCGACGTAGAAACGCCCGTCGCGATCGATCATGACGATGAGCGGATTGTTCACAGCACTGGTTTCGGACGTTTCCGCCTTGGGCAGGCTGACCTGCATGCGCGCGCTCTGCACGAAGGTCGTGGTAAGCACGAAGAACATCAGCAAGGTCAGCAGTACATCGATCAGCGATATAACGTTGATCTCGAAATCGTCTTCGCTGCGGGCGCGCGCCAGTCTCATCGTCGGCTCAACGCACCGCGCGGACCGACTGCGCGGCACCCGTCGTGGTTTCGCTGAGCAAAGTCAGTTCGTCAACCAGCGCATTGACCTCGCGTTCCATCTCGACCACCAAACCGGAGACACGGGCGCGGAAATAGCGATGAAACGCATACGCCGGAATCGCGACCACCAGGCCCGACGCGGTGCACACCAGCGCCTCGCCGATGCCGCCGGCCATCTTCATCGGATCACCGACGCCGCTGACCATGACCGCGAAGAACATCGTGATCAGCCCAAACACGGTACCGAGCAGGCCGAGCAACGGGGAGATCAGCGCGATCGTGCCGAGCGTGGTCAAAAACCGCTCCAGACGATGGATCACGTAACGGGCACTGTCCTCGATCCGCTCACGGATCACTTCACGAGGGCGATTACGCGAGGCGAGCGCGGTGGCGAGCAATTCGCCCAGCGGCGAAGTCTCGCGTAGCGCCTGCAGGTGATTGGGATCGAGCGTTGCCGAGCGCGCCCAAGTGCGCACTTCATCGCCAAGCTCCGGCGGAACCACAACCTTGCGGCGCAGCGACCAGAAACGTTCAAGGATGATGGCCAGGGCCACCGCGGAAGACAGGACGATGGGCACCATCGCCCAACCACCCGCAATCAGTAATTCAAGCACATTGCCCTCGCAAAGACGTCATCGGGAGCCGGAAATCGATAGCTGGGCGCATGATACAGGCTCAAACCGGGGTCTGTGTGTGATCGACGATGCACTCCGGTGCAGTCCTGTTGCGGTTGTGACATCCGTCCGAAGCGGATCCTGAATCCTGCGGAATGGCGGCTGAAGCCTGTCCTGAGCGGGTCGAAGGGTCGCTTCCGACTACTGGGACGCCGAATGACGCGGCGCGGCTTCCGGAGGCGCGACATCGCCCTCACGCGTGTAGCGGCTCGCCACGTAATTCTCGACGATCGCGACGAACTCGTGGGCGATGTTGTCACCCCGCAGGGTCATGGCCTTGGCGCCGTCGATGAATACCGGCGCGGCGGGTGATTCGCCGGTACCCGGCAACGAAATGCCGATGTCGGCATGGCGCGATTCGCCGGGGCCGTTGACGATGCAACCCATCACCGCGAGCGTGAGGTTTTCGACGCCCGGATACTTGACGCGCCATTCAGGCATCCTGCTGCGCACGCGCTCCTGCACGCTTTGCGCGAGTTCCTGGAACAGGATGCTGGTAGTGCGCCCGCAGCCGGGGCACGCCGTCACCATCGGTGTAAACGCGCGCAGGCCCATGGTCTGCAGCAGTTCCTGCGCGACGATCACTTCATTCGTGCGCGACTCGCCGGGTTCCGGCGTCAGCGAAATACGGATCGTGTCGCCGATGCCTTCCTGCAACAGCACCGCGAGCGCCGCAGCCGATGCGACGATACCCTTCGAGCCCATGCCGGCCTCGGTAAGTCCCAGGTGCAAGGCGTAATCGCAACGCGCACCGAGATCGCGATACACGGCAATCAGTTCCTGCACGCCGGACACCTTGCACGAGAGGATGATGCGATCACGCACCAGCCCGAGTTCTTCCGCGCGCGCAGCCGAGTCAAGCGCCGAGCGGATCAGCGCCTCGCGCGCAACATGTGCAGCATCCCACGGCACTTCGCGCGCATGATTCTCGTCCATCATCGCCGTGACCATCGACTGGTCCAGCGATCCCCAGTTCGCGCCGATGCGCACCGGCTTGGCATACCTGAGCGCGATATCGATGATCGCCGAAAACTGTTTGTCCTTCTTGCGACCAAAGCCGACATTGCCCGGATTGATGCGGTACTTGCCGAGCGCCTCGGCGCAGGCGGGCTCGCCGGCCAGCAAGGTGTGGCCGTTGTAGTGGAAGTCGCCGATCAGCGGCGCGGCAACCCCCATCATGTCGAGGCGCTCGCGGATGTGCGGCACCGCGGCCGCGGCCTCCGCCGTATTGACCGTGATGCGCACCAGTTCGGAACCCGCGCGCGCAAGTTCCGCCACCTGCTTCGCAGTGCCGGCGACATCAGCCGTATCCGTGTTGGTCATCGACTGCACCACGATCGGCGTGTCGCCACCTACGGTGACGCGTTCGATTTGCACCGCGATACTGCGGCGGCGCGGCCGTGGCCCTGTGGTATCGGGCAAACTCATAACGCGGGGAAACTCCATGCTGACGGTAATTACCCGTCAAAGCCGCAATTATAGGCGACGACCGGGGTACGCATTGCACGACGGACGCGGGATTGCTCAATCACGCGCGGCGATCGAGCGCCCCGCGCATGCATGATCCGCGCCCTACCCGCCCGCGAATGCGTCGTCCAGCCAGTCGTGCATCAGCTTGTAGGAACGTTTGGCGATCTTCGCGTCATAGCGGCAACCTGGCGAGTTCTCGCCGACCTCGGTGAAGCAATGCACCGCATTGCCGAATACCACGAATTGCCAGGGCACGTTCGCGCCGCGCATTTCCTCCTCGAAGGCGGGTGCGTCGGGCATCGTGCCGCGATCATCGGCACCGTTCATCACCAGCACGCTGGCTTTGATGTTCTTCGCGAGCGCTGGATCATCCGTCGTCAGGCCACCGTGGAAGGACACCACGGCCGCGACATCGGCGCCGCTGCGCGCAAGATCAAGCACTGCCGAGCCGCCAAAACAAAATCCGATTGCGGCAATGCGGCCCGGATCGAGCGGCGCATCGCCCGCATGGGCGCGAAAGCTCACCAGCGCGGCATTGATGCGTTTGCGCATGAGGCCGCGATCGCCATACAGCGGACCGACCAGCGCGCGGGCTCCGGCGTCGTCCGGAGCCCGCTTGTCCTTGCCATACATGTCGGCGAGGAAGATCACATAACGGTCGCTTGCCATGTCCTTCGCCTTGGTGACGGCGGCGTCGTTCACGCCGTACCAGTTCGGAACCATCAGCAGGCCAGGGCGCTTGGCTTTCGAAACATCGTCATAGATGAGCTTGCCAGCAAACGTCTGATCGCCAATCTTCCATTCCACCGGCTTGACCACCATGGAAGCGTGCGACGACACCGATGGCAGCACCAGCATCATCCCAACCAGTCCCAGCACGGAAATACTGCGCGACCACATGGCGATTCTCCTTCGTTGCGGATGGACCGACATGGTAAGCCCTGCAGGACAGTACGGCCGTAGCGGAACGCAAAAGCGGGCCAGCCCGGGCTAGAATCGATGCATGTCGCGCTCCCGCTTGCCGTTACGCCTGATTTTCCTCGCGCTGGTACTGATCGGCGCCGCGTTGCTGATCGGCTTGCTGATCACGACGCTGAATGGGGTTCTCGAACTGTATGCGCGGATCGCGGCGTTGCCGCTGTGGCTGCGGCTGCCCTTGATCGCGGCCTGTGCGCTCGCGTTGCTCCTGATCGCATGGTTCGCATGGCGGTTCATGCGCGGCGGCAGAAAGGTGGAATCGAGATCGCGCGCGGTGCCTACGCGCGAAGTCGTCGACGTGCGCATCGAACGCCTGCGCCAGCGTCACGCAGAAACGCGCGAACTGGAAGCCGAGCTTGCGGAGCTGGATCGACGCCGCTCGAGCGAGGAAGTCTACGTCGCCGTGTTCGGCGAAATCTCGACCGGCAAGTCCAGCCTGATCCGCGCGCTGGCCCCGCAAGCCGCGCCGGACATCGACGTGCGTGGCGGGACCACACGCATCGTGGAGCATCACATCGGCAATCTCGGTGACTCACGCGGCCTGATCCTCGCCGATGTGCCCGGAAGCCGCGAGATCGACGGCAACATACGGGAGCAGCTCGCGCGCGACGAAGCGCTGCGTGCGCACGCTGTCGTTTACGTGTGCACGGCGGAGCTGACCCGAGCTCAGCATGTGGAGCTGGAGTGGCTGGTCGGTTTCGGCAAGCCGCTGGTACTGGCGCTCAACAAGGTCGACCTGTATTCGGATGCCGAGCGCGATGCGCTGCTCGCACGCCTGCACGAAAGCTGGGATGGCAAGGTCGACGCCGTGGTCGCCATCAGCGCCGGGGGCAGCGAATCCTTCGAGCGCATCGCTGCGGATGGCCGCCGCGAACGCGTCGAGCGCGAGCGGCTTCCGGAGATCGCGGACCTGCGCCACATGCTGGTACGACTCACCGCATCCGGCGCGCAGGCACTGGAACCGGCGCGCCAGTCGGCAGTGCTCGCAGAAGTGAACCGTCGTGGCGAAGTACTCGCGCGCGATACGGCCGCAATGGAATCGGAGCGCACGATCACGCGCTACACCCGCCGCGCCGTCGTCGGAGCAATGGCCGCCGTGATGCCCGGCAGTGACATCCTGATACAAGGTGCGCTCGGAACCGCGATGGTGCGTGAGCTGGCGCGCATCCACGAAGTTCCGGTTCGCGAACTCGAGATCGAATCGATGGTGTCGCGCCTTGGTCTTACCGTGCGCAACACGGCGGCGGTGGTGCTCGCCATCGCGGGCAATGCGTTCAAGGCGTTTCCCGGACTCGGCACGCTCGGAGGAGGCGTGCTTCATGCGATTGCCTATGGCCTGGTATTTGATAGCGTGGGCCACGCACTAGCGGCGACACTGGCAGAGCGCGCGGAGTTTGATGCGGAAGAAATCGAGCGAAAGGTGCGCATGATGCTGACCGAGCCGGCACGAGATCGCATGGAACGTGTCGCGCGGCTCGTGATCGACAGCACGCGCAATCGCAGCACGGAGGAGGAAGCATGATGCCGGTTGCAGAACGCGACGTCTTTCGCTACGTGGAGACCCCAAGCACCGGACCTGAAGATCTCTCCTGCGGATCGGATTACAGGCATCCGGCGCTCGTCTGGTGCATCGCGCTGGGCCTGTGGCTGGCCGCGCCGCTCGTGGCTGCGACGCCGGAGACGTACCGGTTCGATCCAGTGCATACACAGATCTGGTTCAGCGCAGATCACCTGGGGTTCTCGCATCCACTCGGGCGTCTGCGGGTTGCCGATGGCTGGTTTGTATTCGATCCGGATGACTGGGCCAAGAGCCGCGTCGACGTGACGATCGACATCGCATCCGCGGAAATGGGCGATGCAGACTGGACGAAAGCCGTGCAGTCGCAACAGTTCCTCAACGCAGGGAAATGGCCGACCGCGCACTTCAGCAGCATACGCGTGGAGAAAACCGGCGCAACAACCGGCATCATCCATGGTGTACTGGAACTTCATGGCAGCCACCTGCCCCTCGATGTGGCGTTCACGTTCAACCGCTCGGGCAGCGATCCCTACACATTCCAGCGCAAGATCGGCTTCTCGGCTCGCGCGACGCTGCAACGGTCGGAGTACGGGCTCAACCGCTATCAGGAGGTGGTCGGCAACACCATAAATTTACGTTTCGAAATCGAAGGAATCCGTGATCGAGGGGCGGCTACACGAAATGAACACGCAGGCGATGACACGTCGGAGGACATGCAATGACCCTGAAGAGTGATGCAACCCGCTGGGGTGGCCTGGCGCGATTCTTCCACTGGATGACGGTGATCCTGATCCTGGTGCAGGGCGCGATCGGACTGGTCATGGTGGAACTGCCCAAACGCCCCAATGTCATCCCCGTATTCAACTTCCACAAGTCACTGGGGTTGACGATTCTCGCGTTTGCGGTCCTGCGACTGGCATGGCGTGCGTTCGACCGGCGCCCCGAACAACCGCCGAGCATGCCGCGCTGGCAGGTGCATGGCGCCACGCTCGGGCATGTGCTGCTGTATGCGCTGATTTTCGCGATGCCGCTCTCTGGCTGGCTGTTCGATTCGGCAAGTGCGCTGCGCCCGCTGCACTGGTTCGGCCTGTTCCGCGTCCCGAGCCTGACTGGCGGCGCGAACCACGATCTGGCGGAACTTGCCAAGGAAACACATCACTGGCTGTTCTTCACGCTGGTCGTGGTCGCCGCAGGGCACGCCGCGGTGGCGTTGTGGCATCAGTTCATCACGCGTGACGGCATACTCGAGCGCATGTGGTCGGGACGACCGCTGCGAAACCCGCCCTCGAATACGCCCTGACCTATCCATTCCCTGATATCACGGAGGACATCCATGATCCGTTCAATCCTTGTACTCCTGCTGTTGCTGCCCGCGTTTGCATTCGCGCGCACCTGGCAGGTTGATTTGAAAGCCAGCACGCTGACCTTCTCCGCGTCGTACGAGGGCGACAGCTTCGAGGGCAAGTTTGCGCGCTTCGACGCGACGATCGTCTATGACAGCGAAAACCTCGATGCATCGCATTTCGACGTGAGCATTCCTCTCGCCAGCGTCGATACCGGCAACGGCGATCGCGACAACACTCTGGGCGGTTCGGACTTCTTCTCGATCAGCACATTTCCCAAAGCACACTTCAGCACCGAATCCTTCAGCCGCGATGCCGATGGCACAGTCACAGCCAAAGGTCGACTGACCGTTCGCGACAGGACGCAACCGGTCACGTTGACGGTGGATTTCCAGCAGGACGGCAACACCGCGACGCTGGAAGTCGACACCACGCTCGAACGTCTTGATTTTGATCTCGGCACGAGCGATGACTGGGATGCGGTCGGCAAGCGCGTGCCCGTACATGCACATCTGGTGCTGCACGGAACGTGATATCGATCGGCGCTCTGTGGGATCGCCTGCGCGGGCGCGGCGCGGCGGACGAAGAAGTCGCGTCAGCCACGCCGTCGCCCGCGAATGGTGGGCGCCATCATCTGGAAGCCGCGCAGAGCTTGCGCGCACTTATCGATGATCCGGACATTCCGGCGGCGGTGCGCGAATCGCTGGCTGCCGACTTCCAGCGCCTCGAAGCGATGCTCGACAAACTCGAACGCGGTGAACTGCACATCGCCGTGTTCGGTCGCGTCAGCGTCGGCAAATCGGCATTGGCCAACGCGCTGCTCGGCAAGGATGCCTTCACCGTTGGCGTGCTGCACGGAACCACGCGCAGCGCCTGGATGGCGAGGCACGTGAGAAGCTTGCCTTCGATGTCGCGGGTGTCAGCGACCTGGTTGTGTTCGTGGTCGACGGCGATGCAACGCAACGCGAGCGTGACGCGCTGGCGCTGCTGGCCGGCACCGATCGTCCGCTGCTGCTCGCGCTGAACAAGGCCGACCGCTACACCGACGAAGAACGCGAGCGTCTCATCGAGCGCTTGCGCGTACACGCCGCGGGCCTCGTGCAACCGGAGAATGTGGTCGCGGTAAGCGCGCATCCTGCACCGATCAAACGCGTGCGAGTAGAGGAAGACGGCACCGAACTGGTGGAACTCATTGAGCAATTGCCTGAGATCGAGCCGCTGCGTGCACGACTCGCCGCGATCGTTGCACACGAAGGAAAAACGCTGGCCGCACTCAACGCCGGACTGTTCGCCGGTCGCCTGTCCGATCAGGTCGCCGATCGCATCGCCGAAGCGCGCCGCGATCTCGCCGCTAAAGTCATCCGTCAGTATTGCCTCGCGAAAGGGGTTGCGGTGGCGCTCAATCCGGTGCCTGTCGCCGACCTGCTGGCTGCGGCCACGCTGGATGCGGCACTCGTCATGCACCTGGGTCGCGTGTATGGGCTGCCGCTGACGCGACGTGAGGCGGGCAACCTGATCGGCGTGATTTCCGCGCAACTTGCTGCGCTCATGGGCGCGATCTGGAGCGTGCATCTGGTGGCCTCGGCGCTCAAGGGCATGAGTGCGGGCCTATCGACGGTCGTGACCGCCGGTGCTCAGGGCGCGCTCGCCTGGTACGCGACGGAACTGGTCGGACGTGCCGCCGAGCGCTATCTCGTCAATGGAAAATCCTGGGGCAGCAAAGGTCCGAAAACGGTAGTCAGCGAAATTGTCACGTCGCTCGATCGCGATTCGATCCTGCGCGAAGCACGCGCGGAGATCCTCAAACGCCTGCGTAGATCCTGAATCGGTCTGCACGCCGTCCGGCAGCAACGACATGCGGCCGGTTTGCGCTCGTTCATGATCACGACACGTGGGATTACGTAGGATTCTGCAGGTTGCATCCACCGATGCGACGCTTTTCCCTCAGGAGCGGAAACATGAATGGAATATCCAAGTCATTGGTCAGTCTTGCCGCCGTCGTCGCACTTGGCGGTCTCGCTGGCACTGCTATCGCACGCGACCTCGGCGGTGCGCTCAAAGGCGTATCGGGCGGCGACGCCTCGTCGCTGATGTCGGCGAACACCGGCAATGTCGTGGGCATCGTCGAATTCTGCGTCAAGAACAATTATCTCGGTGGCGGCGCCAGCGGCATCAAGGACCAGTTGATGGGCAAGCTTGGCGGAGAAGATGAATCCGATCAGGACAAAACCGGTTTTGCGGACGGCGCCAAGGGACTGCTCAACACCAGCGATGGCAAGACCGTCGATCTTTCCGAAGCTGGCGGCGCAGCGGACATCGGCGGGATGAAGACCAAGCTGACCAAGAAGGCCTGCTCGGCAGTTCTTGATCAGGCGAAATCATTGCTTTGATCGATGTTGCTTTAAACCAGTGTTGAACGATTAGAGTCGTGCGAAATATGAGACGACAAACATATCGTGTCACGGATGGGACGCCCGCCAACACTCACCCGCGGGTGCCCGAGGTAGCCTCATCCTACGCCAGCCAGTGGCGCAGCATTTCTGCATCAAACGGCCAGCCGATCTCGCGCTGGCTGTCAAGGTCGCGCAACACCGGGACGCGATCGCCGTAGCGCGCCTCGAGGTCCGGATCATCGTCGATCCAGACGCTGTCGAAATCCGGCGCATGTGCTGCGGCAAGTGCAGCGAGTGCGTGGTCGCAAAGAGGACAATCGTCGCGTTGGTAAAGAATCAACTGCATGGTGCGGATGCGTCGGCGGTCGGCATGACAGGGAGTGCGTAGAATAGGCGCATCCGCGCGGCAACGCGCGCGAACCTGCTCCTCACGCGGAATCAGACCAGCATGGCAGTCAGCGTCTTCGACCTGTTCAAGATCGGAATCGGCCCGTCGTCCTCGCACACTGTCGGCCCCATGCGCGCGGCGGCGCGCTTTTGCGAACGCTGGCTCGCCGACCCGGAAATCCTCGACAGCGTCACGCGGGTGCGCTGCGAGTTGTTCGGCTCGCTGGCCATGACTGGTCGCGGCCATGGTACCGACAAGGCCGTGCTGTGTGGACTCGAGGGCGAATGGCCGGACAGCATCGATCCCGATTCAATTCCACTGCGGCTGGCGCGCATCCGCGAAAGGGGTCGGCTGAACCTGCATGGCAGTCATGAAATCGCGTTCGATGAGAAGAGGGATCTGGTCTTCAACAAGCGCCAGAAACTTCCCTACCACGTCAACGGCATGCGCTTCAGTGCCTACCGCGATGGCGACGAACTGATCGCGACGCGCGACTACTACTCGGTCGGTGGCGGCTTTGTCGTCAACGCCGACGAGGCGGCGGATGATCGCATTGTCGCCGATACCACGTCGGTGCCTTACCCGTTTTCGAGCGGCAATGATCTGCTCGAAACTTGCGAGCGTGAACACACGACCATTGCCAGGATGATGCTGGCCAACGAGATGTCATGGCGCAGCGAGGAGGAAATCCGCTCCGGCCTGCTGAAGATATGGAAGGCCATGCAGGATTGCGTCGAACGCGGCATGCAGGTGGACGGCACGCTGCCCGGCGGCCTGCACGTCAAGCGGCGCGCACATGCCATGTTCCTGGATATGACTGCGCGCGAGAACGAGGGTGCACCGGTCGACCCTCTTTCGATCCTCGACTGGGTGAACCTGTTCGCGCTCGCCGTGAACGAGGAAAACGCGGCGGGTGGCCGCGTTGTGACCGCACCGACCAACGGCGCAGCGGGCATCGTTCCCGCGGTCCTGCATTACTACATGCGCTTCTGTCCGAACGCGAATGAACAGGGCGTCATCGATTTCCTGCTGACCGCCGGCGCGATCGGCAT